>Ga0335074_10016968_pt1 | contig 10252 bp, 8 predicted proteins | sample Lox_Sample_23_FD_206715 | JGI IMG/M metagenome (GOLD analysis project Ga0335074, IMG submission 206715) | Soil microbial communities from Loxahatchee National Wildlife Refuge, Florida, United States - Lox_Sample_2.3 | ecosystem: Environmental > Terrestrial > Soil > Wetlands | place: USA: Florida...
ACGCCGCGGGCGTCGCAGCGCTCGCGCGCGCCGGCAGCGTCGCGGTATTGCTGCCGGGTGCGTTCTACTTTCTGCGCGAGCGCCACGCCCCGCCGGTGCAGGCGCTGCGCGACGCGCGCGTGCCGATCGCGCTCGCCACCGACTGCAATCCGGGCACCTCGCCGCTCAGCTCCCTGCTCACCGCGATGAACCTCGCGGCCGTCCAGTTCGGCCTCACCAGCGCCGAGTGCCTCGCCGCGGTCACCCGCGAGGCCGCGCGCGCCCTCGGCCTGCTGGCCGATCGCGGCACGCTCGAGTGCGGCAAGTGGTGTGACCTTGCCGTCTGGAACGTGGACAGTCCCGCCGAGCTGGTACAGGCGCTGGGCGCGCGGCCGTTGTACCAGCGCGTCTGGCGCGGGCGCCTCGCCTGATCAGGCGAGGCGCGTGAGCCCCCCGAGGTACGGCCGCAGCACCTCGGGAACCTCGATGCTGCCGTCCTCGTTCTGATAGTTCTCCAGCACCGCCACGAACGCGCGACCCACGGCGAGGCCCGAGCCGTTGAGCGTGTGCACCGGTTCGGGCTTGCCGCCATCGGGATTGCGCCAGCGCGCCTGCATGCGCCGCGCCTGGAAGGCCTCGCAGTTGCTGCACGAAGAGATCTCGCGATAGCGCTGCTGCGAGGGCAGCCATACCTCCAGGTCGTAGGTCTTGGCGCTGGCGAAACCGACGTCCGCGCCGCACAGCGCCATCACGCGGTACGGCAGGCTCAGGCCCGCGAGCACCGCCTCGGCATGCGAGCGCAGCGCCTCCAGGGCGGCATACGAGTCCTGCGGGCGCACGATCTGCACCAGCTCCACCTTCTCGAACTGATGCTGACGGATCATGCCGCGCGTGTCCCGCCCCGCGGCCCCCGCCTCCGAGCGAAAGCACGGCGTATGCGCGACCAGCTTCAGCGGCAGCTCCTCGGCAGCGAGGATGCGCTCGCGCACCAGATTGGTCAGCGGCACCTCGGCCGTGGGGATGAGGTACAGCGCGGGCTCGGCGCGCACCGCGAACAGATCCTGCTCGAACTTCGGCAGCTGCCCGGTCCCCACCAGGCTGTGCGCCGCCACCAGGTACGGGGCATACACCTCGACGTAGCCGTGCTCGCGCGTGTGCAGATCGAGCATGTACTGCGTGAGTGCGCGCTGCAGGCGCGCGAGCGGGCCGCGCATCACCACGAAGCGCGCGCCCGCGATGCGCCCGGCCGTCTCGAAATCCAGGCCGCCCAGCCGCTCGCCGAGCTGCACGTGATCGCGCGGCGCGAAGCTGTAGCGGCGCGGCTCCCCGACGCGCGCGATCTCCACGTTGGCGCTCTCGTCCGCACCCTCCGGCACCGACTCGTGCAGCAGGTTCGGCAGCTCGAGCTGCCAGCGCTCGCCCGCCGCCTGCACCGCCGCGAGCTCCCGCTCGGCGATCAGCAGCTGCTCGCCGAGCGTCTCGCCCTCGCGCACCCGCGCGGCGATGTCCTCGCCGCGCGCGCGCGCCTGGCCCACGGCCTTGGCGTGGCTGTTGCGCGCCGCGCGCAGCCGGTCCGTCTCGATCTGCCAATGGCGGCGCTGCTGCTCGAGCTGCTGCAGGGCCGCGACGTCCAGCCGATAACCGCGGCGCGCCAGATTGCGCGCGACCGCCTCCGGCTCGGCGCGCAGCAGCTTCGGATCGATCATGTCTCGTCCTTGTGGTCCGGGTGATGCTCTGCGCCGGGCACCTGCGGCGCGCGCGCCCGCAGCCGCTCGAGCATCTCGCCGATGCGCTGCTCCAGGCCGCGCGGGGTCGGATGATAGTAGCGGCGCTCCGGCATGTCGTCGGGAAAGTAGCGCTCGCCTGCGGCGAACGCCTCGGGCTCATCGTGCGCGTAGCGATAGCCGCTGCCGTAGCCCAGCCCCCGCATCAGCGAGGTGGGGGCGTTGCGAAAGCGCAATGGCACCTCGAGGGTGCCGTAGCGCGTGACGTCGGCCTGTGCCTCGCCGAAGGCCGTGTACGCCGCGTTGCTCTTGGGCGCCACCGCGAGGTAGATCACCGCCTCGGCCAGCGCCAGCTCCCCTTCGGGGCTGCCGAGCCGGTCGAACGCATCCCAGGCCGCAAGCGTCATCTGCAGGGCGCGCGGATCGGCCAGCCCGATGTCCTCGCTGGCCATGCGTGTGATGCGCCGGGCGAGGTAGTGCGGATCGCAGCCGCCATCGAGCATGCGCGCGAGCCAGTAGAGCGAGCCATCCGGGTCCGAGCCGCGCACCGCCTTGTGCAGCGCCGAGATCTGGTCGTAGAACTGCTCGCCGCCCTTGTCGAAGCGCCGCCGCCCGCCGCTCGCGACCTCCTGTGCCTGCGCCACGCTGATGCGCGCGCCGCCGCCGGCCGCTCCCGCGGCGCTGGCAGCCGTGCCGGCCGCCGCACCCGCGGCCGCCGCACCCGCGGTCGCGAGGCCCGCGGTCGCGAGGCCCGCCGCCAGCTCGAGCATGCCGAGCGCACGCCGCGCATCCCCGTCGCCCGCGTGCGCCAGCAGCTCGAGTGCTTCGGGTTCGATGCCGAGCCCCATCTCTCCGAGGCCGCGCTCGCGATCGCCGAGCGCCGCCCGCAGCAGCTCGCGCAGCTCCTCGACGCTCAGGGCCTTGAGCACGTAGACGCGCGCGCGCGACAGCAGCGCACCGATGATCTCGAACGACGGATTCTCGGTGGTCGCACCGATGAAGGTCAGCGTGCCGTCCTCCACGTGCGGCAGGAAGGCATCCTGCTGCGCCTTGTTGAAGCGGTGCACCTCGTCGAGAAACAGCACCGTGGGTTGGCCCTCGGCGGCCGCCTGGCGCGCCTGCTCGACCGCATCGCGGATGTCCTTGATGCCCGCCTGCACGGCCGACAGAGCGATGAAGCGCGCACGCGAGCGCGCCGCGATGAGCCGGGCCAGGGTCGTCTTGCCGGTGCCCGGCGGCCCCCAGAGGATCAGCGAGTGCGGCTGGCCGGAGAGGATGGACTCGTAGAGCGGCTTGCCGGGAGACAGCAGATGCCGCTGGCCCACGAACTCCTGCAGGGTTCGCGGGCGCATGCGGTCGGCGAGCGGCTGCCAGTCCCGGCTGGCGCTGCCGAGCGCAAGCGGCTGCTGGGTAGAGCCGCGGCGGATCATGGGCTGCCTTGCGGGCCGCTCGCCTGCGAGGCGCGGTCCGGCGGGCCGCTCGCCTGCGGCGTGCCGATCAGGTCGACGTTCGGCGGCACTTTGAATTCGAAGGTCGCCGGATCGATGCGCACATTGCGCTGCAGGTGCGAGAAGTCGAGCTGTACCGTCCGGTCCAGCTCGTGAAACACCATGCGCACCAGGGTCTCGCCGCGAAAGCCCAGACGCGCCTGGCTGAAATCGGCCTGCTCGCTGCGCGGCGTGACCTGCACCCAGGAGAGCCCCTGCTGCACGCCCGCGCCCGTCACCTCGAAATAGCGGCGCAGATCCGCGCGCGTTCCGGTCAACAGCATGATCGGCGTGGCCGACAGCCCCGTCTGCAGCGGCTTCACGGTGACCTGCGCGAGCTCGCGGTCGTAGTACCAGAGGTTGCGGCCGTCGGCCACCAGCAGCTCCCCGCTCGGTGTGCCGCTCGGTGTGCCGCTCGCCGCGCCGGCGCGCGGCTCGTAGTCCCAGCGGAAGCGGCCGGGACGCTGCAGCTGCAGGTTGCCGCTGCCGCTGTCGACGGTGGCGCCGTGCGCGTCGGTCACGGTCTGCGTGAAGCTGGCGCGCAGGCTCGTGAGCCCGGCAAGGAAGCGGTCGAGCACCGTGTCCTGCGCGCCGGCCGCATCGGCCATGCCGCCGGCAGTCGGGACGATCAGCGCCGCGAGCAGTGCCGCGAGCAGCGCCGCAAGCGGCGCCGCCGCCCCGGGCGGCGAGCGCAGCCGCAGTGCTCTCCGGCGCCGGCGGCGCGGTGCGATGCGCCGCATCAGTCCCCCGCCGCAGGCGGGGCGAGCACCTCGCGCGAGCCGTTGGACTGCAGCGGGCCGACGATGCCGGCGAGCTCCATGGCCTCGAGCATGCGCGCCGCGCGGTTGTAGCCGATCTTCAGCCGCCGCTGCACGTAGGAGATCGATGGCTTGCGATCGCGCGTGACGATGCCGACCGCTTCGTCGTACAGCGGATCGCGCTCGGCATCCCCCGCACCGATGCTGTCGCCGTCGTCGTCCTCGTCCTCGCCCGGCATGCCGGCAATCGCCGTCGAGGGTCCGCGCAGCACCTCGTCGAGGTAGCTGGGTTGGCTCGACTGCTTGAGCGCCTCCACGACGCGATGCACTTCCTGGTCGGAGACGAAGGCGCCGTGGATGCGTATCGGCATCGACGTGCCGGGCGGCAGATACAGCATGTCCCCGTGCCCGAGCAGCGACTCGGCGCCCATCTGATCGAGGATGGTGCGCGAGTCGACCTTGGCGGACACCTGGAAGGCAATGCGACAGGGGATGTTGGCCTTGATCAGTCCCGTGATCACGTCCACCGAGGGGCGCTGCGTCGCGAGCACCAGGTGAATACCCGAGGCGCGCGCCTTCTGCGCCAGACGCGCGATCAGCTCCTCGACCTTCTTGCCCACGATCATCATCAGATCGGCCAGCTCGTCGATGACCACCACCACGAACGGCAGCGGCTCGAGCGCCGGGATGGCGCTCTGGTCGATGCCCGGATCGTTGGCCGCACGCTGCAGCTGCACGGGATCGATGATCGGCTTGCCGGCGGCGATCGCATCCTTGACGCGGCGGTTGTAGCCGGCGATGTTGCGCACGCCGAGCGCGGCCATGAGCTGGTAGCGTCGCTCCATCTCGGCGACGCCCCAGCGCAGCGCGTTGGCGGCCTGCTTCATGTCGGTCACGACCGGCGCGAGCAGGTGAGGGATCCCCTCATAGACCGACAGCTCGAGCATCTTCGGATCGATCATGATGAGCCGCACGTGCTCGGCGCTCGCCTTGTAGACCAGGCTGAGGACCATGGCGTTGATCGCCACGGACTTGCCCGAGCCGGTGGTGCCGGCGATCAGCAGGTGCGGCATGCGCTGCAGGTCCGCCACCATCGGCACCCCGCCGATGTCCTTGCCGAGCGCGAGCGCGAGCGGTGAGTCCACCTGCTCATAGGACTTGGACCTGAGGATCTCCCCGAGCGTGACCAGCTCGCGCTTCTCATTGGGGATCTCCAGTCCCATGACCGACTTGCCGGGAATCACCTCGACGACGCGCACGCTGATGGTGGACAGCGCGCGCGCCAGGTCCTTGGACAGATTGGTGATCTGGTTCGCCTTCACACCCGGCGCCGGACGCATCTCGAAGCGCGTCACCACCGGTCCCGGGTGCACCGCGACGACCTCGACCTCCACGCCGAAGTCGCGCAGCTTCAGCTCCACCAGCCGCGACATCGCCTCGAGCGCCTCCGCCGAGTAGGACGGCTCGCGGTTGGGCGGCTCATCGAGCAGCTCCAGCGCCGGCAGCTGCGCGCGGCCGGGCGGATCGAACAGCGGCACCTGCCGCTCGCGCTCGGCGCGCTCGCTCCTCGGCGGCGCCGGGGCCGGCGGCTCGATGCGCGGCGTCACGCGGCCCGCCGCGCGCGTGCGCGAAGCCTGCATCGCGACGCTGCGCGCCTGCGCGACCGCACGCGCCGCCTCGCGCTCACGCGCGGAGAAGTGCCGCTCGCGCAGCCAGCGCGCGAGCGCCCAGGTACCCTGACCGAGCCGATCCATCACCGTGAGCCAGGACACGTCGAACGCCAGCGCCGCCCCCGCCATCCACGCGGCCAGCAGCAGCAGCGTCGCGCCGAGCAGATCGAGTCCGGCGGCGAGCGACGCGCCGGCCGCGCTGCCGAGGGCACCGCCGGCACCGGCGGGCAGGCTCCGCGCGCTCCAGTGCAGCGCGGCGAGCGCGCAGCTGGCGACCATCAGGACCAGGAAACCCACGACGCGCAGCGCCAGATTCAGGCGCGAGGCCGGCGGCGGCGGCTCGGTGCGCCGGTGCGCCAGGCGCCAGGCGCCGAAGCCGAGCATCACCGGCAGCAGGTAGGCCGCGCGGCCGAACACCCAGTAGAGCGCGTCGGCGAACCAGGCGCCGACCGGACCCACGCGGTTGTGGACCCCGGCATGCAGCACGCCGCGCGCGCCGCCGGCGGCGCCCGCGATGATCCCGCCCAGACCCGTGGAGGAGAAGCCGCGATCGTCGGGACTGAAGGTCAGCAGCGCAACGCACAGCACCAGCGCGATCACCAGCAGTGCAATGGCGCCACTCTCGCGCAGCCCGCGCACCAGCGGCGCCGACAGCCGCAGCGGCATGCGCTCCTGGGTGCCGGATTCAGCCATGGTGCGCCGTTCCGCCGCGCCCGCGCGGCGGGTGCGCAGCGGCGCGTGCCTCACCGCCCCGTTCCGCCGGGCCGGACCGTGCGGCCGCTCCCAGCAGATGAATATATGACTTGGCCTTCGCGCCCTGCTTACTTACCATGCCGTTTTCAGTCGATGGTGCTCGACCGTGATGCGCGGCGGCCGCGCCACCCGCCGGTCCGGCACACGTGGACAGGAATTGTACATGACCCAACCCAAGCACCGGCGCCTCATCATCCTCGGCTCGGGGCCGGCCGGCTATACGGCGGCGGTCTACGCGGCGCGCGCCAACCGCAAGCCCATGCTGATCACCGGACTTGCGCAGGGCGGCCAGCTGATGACCACCACCGACGTGGACAACTGGCCCGGCGATGTCGAGGGCCTGCAGGGGCCGGCGTTGATGCAGCGCATGCGCCAGCACGCCGAGCGCTTCGGCACCGAGATCGTCACCGACCACATCCACCAGGTGGAGCTGTCGAGCCGGCCGTACCTGCTCTCCGGGGATGCCGGCCGCTACAGCTGCGATGCGCTCATCATCGCCACCGGCGCCTCGGCGCGCTATCTGGGCCTGCCCTCCGAAGAGCGCTTTCGCGGCCGCGGCGTCTCGGCCTGCGCCACCTGCGACGGCTTTTTCCACAAGGGGCAGCGCGTCGCCGTGGTCGGCGGCGGCAACACCGCGGTCGAGGAGGCGCTGTATCTGTCGCACCTCGCCGCTCACGTGACCCTGATCCACCGGCGCGATCGGCTGCGCGCCGAGAAGATTCTGCAGGATCGCCTGCACGAGCGCGAGCGCGCGGGCCGGATCACGCTGCTCTGGCACCACCGCGTCGAGGAGATCCTCGGCGATGAGGCCGGTGCGCATGGCGTGCGCGTGCGCTCGACGCTCACCGGCCAGGCCCAGGACATCCCCGTCAGCGGGGTGTTCGTTGCGATCGGACACACCCCCAACACCGCGCTGTTTCACGGACAGCTGGCGATGCACGGCGGCTACATCGTGGTGCGCGGCGGGGCCGACGGGGATGCCACCGCCACGAGCGCTGCGGGCGTGTTCGCCGCGGGAGACGTCGCCGACCACGTCTATCGGCAGGCGGTGACCTCCGCGGGCACCGGCTGCATGGCCGCGCTGGACGCCGATCGCTACCTGGAGCAGTTCGACCACGCCGCCGCCGTCAACGCGACGGGCGCGGCTGCCATCGACGCGGCGTGACCGCTGCGACGCAGCTGCGGGTGCTCGAGCGCATCGATGAGGTGCCGGCCAGGCAGTGGAACGCGCTGTGCGGCGACTATCCCTTCCTGCGGCACGAGTTTCTGGCGGCCCTCGAGCACACCGGATGCGTGAGCGCGCGCACCGGCTGGACGCCGCAGCACCTGCTGCTCTACGACGCGCACGGGCTCGCCGCCGCCGCGCCCCTCTACCGCAAGGAACACTCCTGGGGCGAATTCGTGTTCGACTTCGCCTGGGCGCGCGCCGCGCAGCAGCGCGGTCTCGCCTACTATCCGAAGCTCGTGTGCGCGGTGCCCTTCACGCCGGCCACCGGGCCGCGGCTGCTCAGCCGCGCGGACCTGCCGGCGGCGCCGCTGCACGCGCGGCTGCTCGAGTGCATGCGCGCCGAGGCCGAGTCGGGTCGCGTCTCCTCGGTGCACGGGCTGTTCCTGGACGAGGCCGCACGGGCCGCGCACGAGCAGGCCGGCTGGCTGCTGCGGCGTGATTGCCACTTCCAGTGGCACAACCACGACTACCGCGACTTCGAGGATTTCCTGCAGCGCTTCTCCGCCGACAAGCGCAAGAAGGCGCGACGCGAGCGGCGGCGCGTCGCCGAGCAGGGCATAGAATTCCTCACGCTGCACGGCGACGAGCTGGACGAACCCACAATCGAGCGCGTGCACGCGTTTCACGCGCTCACCTTCATGCGCCACGGGCACGTGCCCTATCTGAACCGCGCGTGCTTCAGCCGCATCGCCCATGGGCTCGGCGCGCGCTTCGTCGTCAAGCTCGCCCGCCACGGCCCGCGCCCGATCGCCGCCGCGGTGTTTCTGCGCTCCCGGGACACGCTCTATGGCCGCTACTGGGGTGCCGAGGAGGCCTATCACAGCCTGCACTTCGAGACCTGCTACTACCAGGGCATCGACTACTGCATCGAGCACGGCCTCGCGCGCTTCGAGCCGGGCACGCAGGGCGAACACAAGCTCGCGCGCGGCTTCACTCCCGCCTTCACCTGGTCGGCGCACTGGATCGCCGATCGGCCGCTGCGCCGCGCGATTGCCGCGTATCTGGCGCGCGAGGGCGCCGCGATCCAGGCCTACGCCAGCGAAGCCGAGGCGCATGCGCCCTACAAGAGCCTGCCGCGCCCTGCCGCCCCACCCGAATGGCCCGCACCAGCCCCGAGCGCCGCACCCGCCGCAGCCGCCGTGACAGCCCTGACGGCGGCGACAGCCGCACCCGCCGTGACAGCCCTGACAGTCGCCACAGCCGCGGCGGCCGCGCCGACGGGGCCGGCCGCGCGCCCGGCGGCCGAGTGCAGCGGCCCGGGCGCCGAGGACGCGGCAGCGGCGCGGGCGCGCCCCGGCGGCAGATGATCACCTGGCTCTCGCCCGACGATCCACCCGAGCGCTTCCCGCCGCACGAGGCGGCGCTGACCGATCCGCCGGGCCTGCTCGCGGCCGGCGGGGATCTGCGTCCCGAGCGGCTGCTCGCGGCCTACGCGCGCGGCATCTTCCCGTGGTACTCGCCCGGTCAGCCGGTGCTGTGGTGGTCGCCTGATCCACGCGAAGTGCTGCTGCCACAGCAGTTTCACCGCTCGCGCACCCTGGGGCGCGCCATGCGCACGCGCGGCTTCACGCTGCATGAGGACCGCGATTTCGCCGCGGTGGTGGCCGCCTGCGCGGCGCCGCGCAGCGCGAGCCCCGGCACGTGGATCACCCGCGAGATGCAGACCGCCTACTGCCGCCTGTACGAGCGCGGCTGGGCGCACAGCTACGAGACCTGGCGCGCCGGCCAGCTGGTCGGAGGTCTCTACGGAGTGCGGATCGGGCGGGTGTTCTTCGGGGAGTCGATGTTCAGCTGCGAGGCGGACGCCTCGAAGGCGGCCCTCGCCGGCCTCGTGGACCATTGCCCGGCGCAGTCGATCGAGCTGATCGACTGCCAGCTGCCCTCGGCTCACCTGCGCAGCCTCGGCAGCCGGCCGATGCCGCGGCACCAGTTCCTGAGCTTTCTGCCTGCCATCGGCACGCTCGCCGCCTGAGCACCGCGCGTCGCATTGCATTGCCGGCCGGCTTTGTGCTGCAATTCGCGCCCCCGGAGCAGTCACGCAGCGCAGCATGCCGAAGGAAGATGCCATTCAAATGGAGGGAGAGGTCATGGAGACGCTCCCCAACACCACCTTTCGGGTGCGGCTAAAGAATGGCCACGTCGTGACGGCGCACATTTCGGGAAAGATGCGCAAAAACTACATCCGCATCCTCACCGGCGATCAGGTGACGGTGGAGATGACGCCCTACGACCTGACCAAGGGGCGCATCGTCTATCGCGGCCGCTAGGGACGAGCGGCACGGCGGCACGACGGCACGCCGCTGCTTCTGACTATTCGCTGATCGGCTGCAACGCCTGATACGGACCGCCCCGGGTAGATACGGTGATCCCTCGAGCGAATACGTTTGACGTATTCGCTCCAGGGATCACCGTATCTACGCGGGTTGGCGACGTCAGGCGCTGCAGCGAACGGGAAGTAGTCAGAAGCAGCGCCGTGCCGCTCGTCCCTACGCGGTGAGCTCCGGCTGCGCCGCCGGGACGCACTCGAGCAGCAGGCCGTTCTGATCCGGGCTGACCGACACGCGCACCAGACCGCCGCCGGCGAGCTTGCCGAACAGCAGCTCCTCGGCGAGCGGGCGCTTGAGGTGCTCCTGGATCAGACGCGCCATCGGAC
>Ga0335074_10016969_pt1 | contig 10252 bp, 14 predicted proteins | sample Lox_Sample_23_FD_206715 | JGI IMG/M metagenome (GOLD analysis project Ga0335074, IMG submission 206715) | Soil microbial communities from Loxahatchee National Wildlife Refuge, Florida, United States - Lox_Sample_2.3 | ecosystem: Environmental > Terrestrial > Soil > Wetlands | place: USA...
GCGCCGGACACCCATTAGGGTCGCTCTCCGTGAGAGTGGCCGGGCCGGTTCTCGTGCCTGCGAGTCTCTTCGCGCCCCCCATCTGAGCTGCGCTTTTGCTTCCCTGTACTTCCCCGTAAATACTCACGCTTCCCTAACTCATGTGCCCCGATGTGCCCCAAGGCACTCGGGCACAGAGCGGGCCGCCGCATGCGCGCCAACGCAGCGACGGCCCTTGGTCCCCACCCCATCTCCCGAGGAGGAAACCATGCCCTCAAGAATCCCACAGCCCGATCCGCTCGCCGCCGAGGTCGAGCGGCTCCGCGAGCAGCTGCTTGACCTCGGCCAGGCCGTCACGGTGCCGGAGGTGGCGCGGTGAGCGGCCTGGCCAAGAGCATCGACGCTCTGTACTTCGACTACCAGCCGGTGGCCGGCCACCTGGAAGGCTGCCGGTTCCACGGCACGGATCTCTGGGAGGTCACCAGGCACACCGAGTACGTGCCTAGCTGGAGCGACCGGAGTCCAGAGGTCACGCTGCGGCTGGCCTGCTCTGAGTGCGGCGTCGTCCACTTCCAGATGCTGAACACCGAGGGCAGTTCCGAGACCACCCACGCCAATGAGGTCGGCTACGGCAACAAGCCCGAGCGCGTGCTGGGCATGTGGCTGCACCCCGGACCGCGGATCTGGCACGGGGACGAGCGGGGTCCGGCCCGCTTCTACGTGACGGCATCGAAGGACCGGCCGCGCCAGCCCGGCGATGTGCTCGGCATGGTCGGCTGGAGCCTCGGCCGCCGCGGTGGTGTCCGCTGGAGCGCCGGAGTCGGCTGCACCGGCCACGGCACGGTTGAGGTCTCGTCGGGGGATCAGACTTGGCCCTCACGCCGAGGCGCGGTCGCCTGGATCGTCGAGCACGCGTCCGTGGCGGGCGGTGATGACCAGTGAAGATGGTCAAGGAATTGGCCTTCCGCTGGCGCGCCTGGCGCAACGTGCGGCAGGCCGAGCACAAGATGCGGGTCAAGGCGCGGGCTGCGCGCAAGGCCGGGCACCAGAAGTGCGCCGGGCACCAGACCGCACCCCGGCCGGGCGTGCGCCCGGCGGGGCTACGGGTGCCCCGGGCTGCCGCGCTCGCGGCCATCTCGGTACTGGTCGGGGGCGCCTCGACCGCGTCGTTCGCGGAGTCCTACCGCGGGCTGTACATCTGGGCTCACGAGCACGGGCTGACCGGTGTATGGGCGGCCGGGTTCCCGCTGCAGGTCGACGTGTTCATAGCCGTTGGCGAACTGGCGTTGTTCGTGGCGCTGGCCGACTCGTGGGAACGCCGCAGCCGCATCGGGGCCTGGCTGGTCACGCTGGCCGGGCTGGCCGTGTCGGTGGCGGGCAACGTCGGCCACGTGCACGGGCACCTGCTGTCCGACCGGGCCACGGCCGCCGTGCCCCCGCTCGCTGCCGCTGCGGCCCTGGCGGTCGGGCTCGGCGTGCTCAAGCGCGTCGTTGCCCACCACGGCCAGGCTGCCGGGCCGGTCAGCATCTGGCACCAGCCCGGCCTGTACCCCGCACCGACAACGCACCATGCGTCGGCTGACGCGCAAAGTGCGGCGGTCGCTGCACTCCGCGCCACCACGGCAGCGGGCAATCCGCTCTCCGGCCGCCAGCTCGAATCGCGTTTTGGGCTCAACCGGTCCGAGGTCACCAGAGTGCGCGAGATCGCACTCGCCGAATCCAACGGCCACCCGTAGCCATCCCGCGCGGCCCGGGGCCGAGTTGGACGCCCCGCCCCGGGCCGCTCTCACCGCAGTGAGGAGCACATCATGTCATCGCCGCAGGCCGACCGAGAACACCAGGTCATCCCGCTGCACGCGGAGCCAGCGCCTAACGAAGCGTCGCTAGATGACGCGGGCGGGCCCGCCTATGTGACCATTGACCAGGGCGAGCGCGGCCAGCGCAAGCCCATCATTCCGCCGCACTGGCGCACCCGCGAGGCGGCAAAGCAGCACGTCAAGCTGATGGCGGCCCGGCACGGCCACGCGGCCGGTTACCACGGGGTGCGCCTGCCGAAGTACGCGGCACTGACCGCGCTGTGGTCGGCGGCCGGATTCTTCGGCGTGCTCGGCCAGCTCGGCGCGTGGTGGCACCTGCGCAACACCGGTCACCATCTGCTTGAGAGCCAGGCCGCTGCAGACGGCCAGACGCACGAGTACCTGAGGCTGCACAAGGCGGGGAAGGACACCCGCAAAGCGCGCGGCATGATCTTGGTGTTTGGCGCCGTCGTCGTGCTCGGCGCCCTGGCCGGGCTCGTGGCGCTGCATCAATGGTGGGCCTGGGCACTGCTCGCGGCCGTAGCAGTGCCCGTGCTCGCCCGCGTGGGGCGGCCGGAGGGGCGGCCCATTGTCGAGCCTGCGGCCGTGCCCGCCGCGGTGCTGGCACCGAGCCAGGATGTGATCACGCGGGCGCTCGGCTCGATCGGGATAGCGGCCCTTGACCGCTGGCTGCGTGAGGGGCACCCGCTCGTGTTCCCGTCGCCGGTACGTGAGGACGGTCCGGGCTGGCGGGCCGAAGTTGACCTGCCGTTCGGTGTCACGGCCGCCATGGTCATTGACCGCCGTGAGCAGCTCGCCTCCGGCCTGCGGCGCCCGCTCGGCGCTGTCTGGCCTGCTCCGGTCACGGAGGAGCACACGGGGCGGCTGGAGCTGTTCGTTGGCCGCGCTGACCTGAGCAAGGTCAAGCAACCGCCCTGGCCGCTGCTGCGGTCGGGCGAGATCAACGTCTTTGAGCCGGTACCGTTCGGGACCGACCCGCGCGGGCGCACGGTCAGGGCTCCCCTGATCTTCCACAACTGGCTCCTGGGCTCGATTCCCCGCCAGGGCAAGACGGCCACCGTGCGCGTGCTGACCTGCGCAATCGCTCTGGATCCGCTGTGCGAACTGTGGGTCCACGAGCTGAAGGGAACCGGTGACCTTGATCCGCTGGAGAAGGTCGCACACCGGTTTGTCTCCGGGATCGATGACGAGTCGATCGGGTACGCGGCGGCCAGCCTGCGCATGCTGCGGGGGGAAATTGAGAAGCGTGCGCCCCGGCTCAAGGAGCTGCCGCGCGAGGTGTGCCCGGACCGGAAGATCACGCGGCAGATAGCCGGGCGCCGGGCGCTGCACCTGCACCCCATCGCCGGGATCTTTGACGAGTGCCAGAACCTGTTCGCGCACCCGAAGTACGGCAAAGCCGCAGGCCAGGACGCTGAGTTCTGCATCAAGATTGGCCCGGCGTTCGGGGTGTTCCTGGTGCTGGCCACACAGCGGCCCGACAAGGAGTCGCTCCCGACCGGTGTGAGCGCGAACGTGTCTGACCGCTTCTGCCTCAAGGTCATGGGCCAGATCGAGAACGACATGATCCTTGGCACGTCGGCCTACAAGAACGGCATCAGGGCAACGTCGCTGCGGGCCGAGATTGACGCGGGAATCGGGCAGTACGTAGGCGGCACGGCGCCGCAGGTGGTCAGGGCGTTCTACCTGAACATGCCCGCCACCGAGCGGGTAGCCACCCGGGCGCGCCAGCTCCGCGAGGCGGCAGGCACGCTCTCCGGGGTCGCGCTCGGCCTGGCCGAGGACGAGGCACGGCGCGATGTGCTCGCCGACCTGGCCGCGGTGTTCGGGGCCGATGCCGGGCTGCAATGGGCCGAGGCTGCCGCCCGCCTCGCCGGGCGCTTCCCTGACCGCTGGGACGGCGCGGCCGCCGACGCGGTGTCGGCTGAGGCGCGGGCTCGCGGCATCCCCAGCGTGAACGTCAAAGCGGCCGGGGCGGTCGCTAAGGGCTGCCGCCTGGCCGACATCGAGAGCGCGGCAGACGGCGCATGAGCCCGCTACCGGGTAGCACTGGCGCTACCTTCGCTGACCTGCGGAGCGGCTATCTGGCCGCTACTGCCGCTACCCGCTGCCCCGTGCTGACCTGCGCGGTAGCGGGTAGCGGCCCGCGGGCCACGATCAGAGCTGAGCTGACCCCATGGGCGGTGGCCCGGTGCCTGTGAAGATCCGCGCTACCTCGCCGGTCTACTGCGGCCGGTGCGGGAAGCCTCGCGGCCTGATGCACACGTGCATAGTCCGGCGGCCGTCCGGGCGCACGCGGATCAAGGCTCCGGCCGTCGAGCTGGCCACCTGCGGCCGGTGCGGCCGGTCCTACGCCAACCCGCTCACCCACGTGTGCCCGTCCAAGCCGGGCGACTTCAAACGGCGCAAGGCAGCGGCCGAGCGGGCCGAGCGCAAGCAGAAGGCGACGCAGCTCCGCGAGCAACGGCGGGCCGAGGCGGCCCGGCGCCGCGCTGCTGGCGGCCCCCAGCGCCGGGCTGGCCACGACTACCACTCGTGCCGCGATGCGGCCTGTAACCGGGCGCTCTGCCGGGCGTACCGCGAAGGGATCGAGCGCGGCTTTGCTGCCGCGCGGGAGGTGGGCTGATGTTCCACGAAATCGAGGTGGGCGCCAAGCTCACCATGATCACGGTAGGGGCGCTGCTGGCCTACGCGGTCAGCCTCTACAAGTTCCCGTTCCGGCCGTGCGTCTGGTGCAAGGGCACCGGCCTGGCGCGCGGCTCCAACTCCCGGCGGCACGGCTACTGCTGGCGCTGCCGCGGAACCAAGCAAGTTCAGCGGCTCGGCTCCCGCACCGTGCACCGGCTCGCGTGGGCGATGCGGGGCGAGTGGTCGCGCGCTCGTGCCCGCCGCGCTGAGCAATGCGCCCGGGATCGTTCCACCCACCCCCGCAACCTGGCCGACCGCCACCACTGAGGAGACTCCCATGTCAAAGATCATCTGTCACGAGCACTGCCCCAAGGGCGGCCACGGCGGCGCTGGGGTCGCTGTCGTCGCCGTCCTGGCCGTCGCCGCCGGGCTGAGCGCCGCTGTCCGCACCGCAGCCCCGGCGATCGAGTCGGCGGCCCGCGAAGCGCTCCGCGTGCTGGAGATCGCCTGCATAGTGCTCGCGTCCGCTGGCGGCCTGGCCGGGCTCGGCTGGCTGGCGCATACGCGGCAGCAGGCAGCCAGCAGGCAGGCCACGGCACGCCAGGAACTACCGAGCCATACCCCCGCCGCGCTGCCAGCCTCACAGACGCTCTCAGCGCCGCGGGCGATCAAAGGCCCGCGGCCGTGGGCGCGCGAGACATCGGGCGTTGCCGACGTGACCGAGTCCGCATCGGCCGGGCACTGGACCGGACATCCCCTATAGCCCGGGAACCAAGAAGGCGCCCCGCTTGCTTCACGGCTGGCGGGGCGCCTTCACGCTGGTACGCGCACTCGTCAGCGTAGCGCCTCGGCCAGCTCCGCAATGGCCTGCTCACCCGGCCAGCGGCGAGCCATCCCCGCGCGCAGCCGTGACAGTTGCGCAGTCAGCGATTGCGAGCCGAGCTGCCGCGCGATCACCGCACCGTCCAGGGCCACCGTGCACGCCTGCGCCACGTCGCCACCCTGGGCATGGACGGCGGCCAGATGACACAAGAATGTGGCCGCCCACTCCGACGAGCGCTGGTCGTCCGGCAGTGACGCGTAGCCGGTCTGCAGCGACCTGGCGGCCAGATGGCGGTAATGCGGGTCGGCGGCCAGGAACTTGTACGCCAGGCCGCGCTGCATGTCGAAAAACCCGGGCGAGTGGTAGTACAGCCACGGCGGCGCCTCATCCTGGCGGCTCCTGGCCTCGGCGGCTTTCATCTGGGCCTCATCAAGGCATCGTTCGGTCGCGTGGGCATCGCCGGTCATCGCGTGGCCGCGGGCTTCCTGGGCGGCCGAGATCGCATGCTGTCCCGGGTAGGCCGCCGGGTCACGGCGGGCCGCCTGGGACAGGCCGATCACCGGGCCCGGCCGTCCGGCCAGATACGCCATCTGGCCTTTCTGGCTGACCACTTCGGAGATCAGGCTGACGATGCCGCCTTCAACGGCCCAGCCGAGCGCCTTGTCATACAGCGCCGCCGCTGCCGCGGGGTGGCCGGTGCTCACATTCAGCCACCCGGCGTACTGTGCCCATTCGCCGCTGACGGTGAGTACAGCCGGGCGCACGTTCCCGCGCGCCTCGGTCACGAGCTCCTCGACGGCGCCCAGCTGCGCCGCGACGGCGGGCAGCACCACGGCCGATCCGAGCGTATCCTCGGCTCGCCGCTGCGCCGCGAGCACGGCCGCCAGGCTCTCGACGGCCGCCGCATCAACGCGCCTGGGATTGCGCATCACCCAGCCGAGCCGTCCGACGTCATCAGGATTCAGGCCGCCTGCGGCGATCGACGTTAACGCGCCGCCAGCGGCGAGCACTTCATCAAGGACGGCCGCCAGCTCCGGGGAGCCGGGCCGGTGGCCGTTGACGACTTTCGACAGGTACGAGACGTCGTAGTGCGCCAGCCTGGCCGCCTGGCGCAGGGACATGCCCCGCTCAGACAGCAGGCGCGCAACCTCGCTGCCAAACTCGCTCACTGCGCGTACCAATCGCCGTGGCCTGGTGTTGACAGCAGCTGCCTGGCCACAGTCAACGTCTTCACGATACGCGCCGCCCGCGATTGACTGCCGCGTAACCGACCCCCTATGCACAGGCAACGGAGTCCTTCGGCCATGACCGACCATCCTGCCCCCGGAGCCGAGGCCGCCGACACGATCGGCGGCGTGTTAACCGACCTGGCCGGGGTCGCCAAGCAGTTGCCCGTCCCGCCGGACCGCGCCGAGGCGGTCGCTCGCAAGCTCGACCGGCTGGCGCAGGAGATCGCCGAGGCGGCCGGGATGCTGCGGTCGGCCCAGCGGCCATGACCGGCCCGTCAGCGTTCCCGCTCTCGGCTGCGGCCATGGCTGCCGCTGGCATGGTGCTCGCTGCGGAGTTCCCGGCGTGGCAGATTGCGGTGAGCCCAGACGGGCTCGGCATGTGGGGCGCTTACTGGCAGTCCGAAGACGGGCGGCACCGTCGGTACATCGTCGCACCCTCCGCGCCCCAGCTACTGGTAGCGCTCAGGAGCGCCTAAGACGTGGGGGCGGGCCGGCCCAGGCTGCGCCTGGCAGGGAAAGACAGAAAACGCCCGCCCCCGCCCGTCCGGCCCGGAGGTATCGACCGCCCTCCGGGCCGGACCATACGCGTCCGGCCGGGGTCTTCGGAAGGGAGCTGGCCCCGGCCGGGCCGGGTATGGCAATGTCGATCGCCATTCGGGCGATCATAGGGAGGGAGATCAGAAATGACCGCAGATATGGACGTCGTGACCGAGATCGCGAATACGGCAGATTCATCGCATGACTCGCGCTGTTACTCCGCGCTGTTCACGGAGATCATGGGTGATTACTTCCCGCGCGAAGGCCAGGAGTCGGAGCAATGGAAGCGCCAGGACGCATTTGATGCCGCGGGCGACGTCATGGCCCTGTTCGCCGGGGCGGTCGCTGATGGCGATCACGGCCCCGGCTGTCCCGAGCGCGCCGACCATGACGCGGAGGTGGCTGCACTACGGGCGGCCCGGCTGGCAGCTGAGCACGCCTGAGCGCCCACGGGCGCGGCCCCGATCTGAGGGTCCGGGCCGCGCCCGTGGCGTGATGCGCTGGCATGGGCTCGGGGTTCAGCGCCATCACCTCCCCGGAATTCACAACGGCGCAAATTGCGTATCCAAGTTGGACCATTGGCCGCTTATTCGCTGTGGTGTCGATATTCGGGTGCTGCGGCCTGTTTTCACTGCATGCGATGTATTGCTTTGAACGCCTCGGCTATCACCGGGATCACATCGCGCCATGACGGCGCGCGCCTGGGGAATGCCGCGGTCAGCTCGCCGCGATTCCGGAAGCTCTGCAGGTTCCGAAGCAGATACCCGGCCTCACCCTGATTCAGGTCGACCGTCGATTTCAGCTCCGGGAGATTTAGCAGCGCAGCGCTGGCGGCCAGGCGCTCGGCGCGGTCGGCGCCAAAGCCGAGCCGCATAAATTCCTGGTGTATGGCGCCGACCTGATTCGGTGTCGCTGGCGTGGTTGCCAGCACCTCATGCCATTGATCAAGCTTCATAGAAGTCCCCCGCGCAAAATTATGCGGTACCGGGTAGGGCTCTTGGGAAACCGGAGAAAGTTTCCGGTTAAGTTAAGCCGGTTGGCAGTACCCCCCGGGGTAAATCCCGCTATCCGTACCCGGGCCGCCCGGGTCGGCTCATGATGCGAGCTGCCGCTTCACACGCACGAGCATCGCGTGGTGGTAGCTGCACACGTCCCCCGGGCCAATGCTGCGCACAGGACGCTGGCTGCACGCTACGCCGCTGTCGATCACCCCGCAGCCGGGCGCAGCCTCGTTGAACGACCACCCGCAGGCGGTAACCGTATCGACCAATGTCCCTGCCTCGGCCGGGGCAGGCAGAGACGTGACCTCGGCGCGGCGAGGGACGATGGGGCGGCGCGGTGATTGCGGCACGAGCGAGCCGAGCAGGCCGAACGATGGAATGACCGGCGGCACCGGGCGGTCAGCCGTACCTGGCGCTGCGGACTCCTGGGGATTTTCCCGGGCGCTGATTCCACGCTTCACGGCAGCGGTGGCGCGTTTCGCAGCGGTCGACCGGCAGCGGTCGGAGCAGTACCGGGCATCCCGGCGGGAGGGACTGAACACGACACCGCAGCCAGGGAGCGCGCAGCAACGTGGCGGGGGCGGTGGGCGCCGTGGAGTCGGCATGATCCGGTGCTAGATCCCGGCCAGCGCATCGATCAGCGCGCAGCACGGTTCCCACCACGGGACCGGCGGAGTCTCCGGTTCTGGCTCGGCCGCCAGGAGCTCGTCAAGCTCGGCTCGGCTGGCCGTGTCCTGCAACTGGCGGTAGAGCCATCCCGCCTGTCCCATCACCAGATCCCGCGTCGACCCGAGCCCGTCGAGGCCGAGCAGTTCGGCACTGACGGCCAGGCGCTCGGCCCGGTCGGCACGGGCGTAGCCGAGCCGGGTGAACTCGCCGAGCACGGCGCCGCGCTGCATGCCGGTCGCGGGCTCGGTCTCCAGTCTGCTCATCGCGACTCCTTCGGGCCGGTGATCGCCTGATATTTATGCAGGCAGGTCATCGATCTGCGTACTCGGCTCGTGTGTGGATCCTCGTAGATGGCGATCCAGATGCGAGAGCAGCCTTCCCGGCGAGGATCGTACCGGGCATCGATCCGGGCCTGCGCCCGGCGGTACAGCCCGGCGGTCCCCGCGTCCAGGCTGCGGAGATGGCGCATGAACGTGGCCATCTCGAAGCGCAGGGCCATGGAGATGGCATTGCCGTCGAAGCCCAGCAGCCTGCGGAGCCTCTGGATTTCCCACCAGTGAGCTTGTGACCAGAAGTGATCGAGTTCGTACAGGAGATCGCCGGTATCGGCGAGCAGCCTAACCGCCTCCGCCTGTGCCATCGCTGTGGCGAATACGGCGCCGACGTCGAGACTCACGGCGTGATCCCGGCGGCATCGGCGAGCAGCTCGGCGGCAATGAGTCGAGGCACGATCGGCAATGCGGGACTCAGCTTGCCCATGTGCTCAGCTTCCACGGGAGCTGAGCTTTTGTGATCATTCTGACCGGCCCGGCGACGGTCCATCCGATGTAGTTTCCGATAGCGGTTTCTATCTCGCGGGCGCCCTTGTCGGTGTAGATGGGACCGATCACAACGGGGTCGCCGCGCCAGTTCTCCGCCAGGATGCCGCGCATCCCTTCAATGGCGGAGCTGCGCTCGCTGACCCGGCGCCTGGCCGCCTGCGTTGCCGCCGTCCTGGTCTCCTGTACGGGCGCGGTGGCCTGGTCGTCGTCGTCTGCCCACGGACATCGTGCGCCGCTCTCGCCCGGGGCGTTGCAGAACGGGGCCGGTGCTACTGCGTCGGCCAGCAGGCGCCGGGCCGTGGCGGCCAGGGACTCGCCGGGCAGACTGCGAGCCTCGACCGCGGCCCGCAGCTCGGCGGGCATCCGGATCAAGACCGGGGGGCCGACTGCGGGTCGGCCGCCGGGCTTTCGGCAGGGCTCCACGCACTGCCAGCCACCCTCCGCCGTGGATACAAGCGCCGACTCGCGCCGGACCTGGCCGCAGCGCTGGCAGATCTGGACGCCGGCAGGGGCGCCGGTCCCGGCGGCGGCATTGTCCTGGATCATGGCTCCTCCCGTTCAAGCTGGCCGATCACGTCGGCAGCGGCAGCCTTGATATCCGCGGGTCCATCCCACTGGGCGAGCACTTTGCGCGCCGCCGTGACGCTGCGAGTCTCGCGGAGTGCCACGGCCGCGCACAGTGCGGCCGACCGGGCGGCGCCGCGAATGCCTGGTGCTAGGGCGATGGCCCGCCCGGCCAGCTCGGCGT
>Ga0335074_10016971_pt1 | contig 10251 bp, 6 predicted proteins | sample Lox_Sample_23_FD_206715 | JGI IMG/M metagenome (GOLD analysis project Ga0335074, IMG submission 206715) | Soil microbial communities from Loxahatchee National Wildlife Refuge, Florida, United States - Lox_Sample_2.3 | ecosystem: Environmental > Terrestrial > Soil > Wetlands | place: USA: Florida...
ATCGGAGACGATGTCCCATAAAGTGGGCTGGAGCCCGTTATCGAGGCGTGCCGGTGGTCGGCGGAGGCGAACAGCGGGCCGCAAAGCGGCATGTCCCGACATTTCGCCTCGCGCCGGCTGGCCAGCGAGCGGGCCGGCGGGGACCAGCGAGCGGGCCGGGCAAGGCTATAGGGGCATGAGGCAGAGAAACGGCAGTGGTGCTCGGCCCGGGGCTGCCGGGACGGTGCCGGGGACTGGCGCGATTGTGCCGGGGGCGGGTGCGTAAACTTAAGGGGTTCCGCGCCGGAGGCGACGGGCGCCTCCGCCTAAGCTCGGAAGCTTCGTGCTGCCCGGGTGTCGCCAACTGCCCGGGTGGGCTAACCAAAGGGACACCATGAGCCTTGCTGGACTGCTCAGTATCCTCACCGATGATCCGCAGCTCAACGACCTCATCGAGGCGGCGACCGGCCATGAGCTTGTCGCGCCGCCAGCGCTGCGGCCGCTGATCGCGGCCGGGCTGGCGGACAGGAGCTTCGTGCTGGCGGTCACGACGACGGCCCGCGAGGCCGAAGACCTGGCGGCAGCGCTCGGCTCGTTCCTGCCGCCGGAAAGCATCGCCACCTTCCCCGGCTGGGAGACGCTGCCGCACGAACGCCTGTCCCCTCGCTCGGACACGGTCGGGCAGCGCATCGCGGTGCTGCGGCGGCTCGCCCATCCGGGCAAGCAGGAACCGGACGGCCCGCTGCGCGCCGTGGTCGCCCCGATCCGCAGCCTGCTGCAGCCCATCGTCGCCGGGCTCGGTGACCTGGAGCCGGTGAGCCTGGCCGTGGGCCAGCAAGCCGAACTCGAGCAGACGATCGCCAGGCTGATCGACATTGGTTACGCACGCGCCGACCTGGTCGGCAACAGGGGCGATATCGCGGTGCGCGGCGGCATCGTGGACGTGTTCCCGCCCACCGAGGAACATCCACTGCGGATCGAGTTCTTCGGTGACGCCGTGGAGGAAATCCGGTACTTCAAGGTGGCCGACCAGCGCAGCATCGGCCCGGCCGAGTACGGCCTGTGGGCGCCGCCGTGCCGCGAGCTGCTGCTCACCACGCCCGTGCGGGAAAGAGCCCGAGAGCTTGCCAAGGAACACCCGTACCTAGCCGACGTGCTCGGCAAGCTGGCCGAGGGCATCGCGGTCGAGGGGATGGAGGCATTCGCCCCGGTGCTCTGCGACCGGATGGAACTGCTCATCGACTACGTGCCTGAAAACGGGGTCGTGCTCGCCGCGGACCCCGAACGGATCCGGGCCAGGGCCGAGGAACTGGTCAGCACCAGCCGCGAGTTCCTCGAGGCGTCGTGGGTGAACGCGGCGGCGGGCGGGGAGGCGCCGATCGACCTGGGCGCCGCCGCGTTCCAGCCCATCGAGGCGGTGCAGGCGGCAGCCAGGAACAGGAACGTCCCGTGGTGGTCCATCGCCCCATTCGGTATCACCGATGACGAGACGGAAAGCCACGGCCAGTTCTGGATAAGAGCTTCCCCGATACCGGCCTACCGGGGTGATGCGAGCCGCATGATCGGCGACATCCGGGATTGGCTCGCGGACGGGTGGCGGGTCGTGCTGGTGACCGAGGGCCACGGGCCGGCGCAGCGCCTGGCCGAGCTGCTGAACGGGTCAGGGGTCGGCGCGCGCCTGCAGGATCTCGCCGAAAAGCCCGAGCCGGGAATCACGTACGTGACGACTGCCCGCATCGACAACGGTTTTCTCTGGGCGGAGCGAAAGCTCGCCATCCTCACCGAGAACGACCTCGCGGGCACCCCCTCCGGGTTGCCGACCACCAAGGACATGCGCCGGATGCCGAGCCGCCGGCGCGGCGGAGTCGACCCGCTGCAGCTCAGGACCGGCGATTACGTCGTCCACGAGCAGCACGGCGTCGGAAAGTACCTTGAGATGACCAGCAGGACGGCCGCGGGAGCGACCCGCGAGTACCTGGTCATCGAGTACGCGCCGGCCAAGCGCGGGCAGCCGCCGGACCGGCTGTACGTGCCGACCGACCAGCTGGACGAGGTCACCAAGTACTCCGGCGGCGAGGCGCCCGCGCTGCACCGGCTCGGCGGTGCGGACTGGGCCAAGGCCAAGGGCCGCGCGCGGAAGGCGGTCCGGCAGATCGCGTCGGAGCTGATCAGGCTGTACTCGGCGCGGATGGCCTCGCCCGGGTACGCGTTCGGCCCGGACACGCCGTGGCAACGGGAGCTGGAGGACGCCTTCCCTTACGTGGAGACGCCTGACCAGCTCGCCGCCATCGACGAGGTCAAGCGGGACATGGAGCGGCCGGTGCCGATGGACCGGCTGATCTGCGGCGACGTCGGCTACGGCAAGACCGAGATCGCGGTACGGGCCGCGTTCAAGGCGGTGCAGGACGGCAAGCAGGTCGCCGTGCTCGTGCCGACCACGCTGCTGGTCCAGCAGCACTTCTCCACGTTCTCCGAGCGGTACGCGCCGTTCCCGGTGAAGGTGGCGCCGCTATCACGATTCCAAAGCACAGCGGAGTCCGCCGAAACCCTCAACGGGCTCAGGCAGGGCACGGTCGACATCGTCATCGGCACGCACAAGCTGCTTTCCCCGGAGACCAAGTTCAAGCAGCTGGGCCTGGTGATCATCGATGAGGAGCAGCGGTTCGGCGTCGAGCATAAGGAGTACCTGAAACGGTTGCGCACCGAGGTGGACGTGCTGGGCATGTCCGCCACGCCGATCCCGAGGACGCTGGAGATGGGCATCGCCGGGATCAGGGAGATGTCCACGATCCTCACCCCGCCGGAGGAGCGGCACCCGGTGCTCACGTTCGTCGGCACGTGGGACGCCAAGCAGGTCGCGGCGGCGGTACGCAGGGAGCTGCTGCGTGACGGCCAGGTGTTCTTCGTGCACAACCGGGTGACCTCGATCCGCAGGGCCGCCGCCACGCTGCGGGAGATGGTGCCGGAGGCCAGGGTCGCGGTCGCGCACGGCCAGATGAACGAGCATGAGCTGGAAAGGATCATGGTCGGCTTCTGGGAGCGCGAGACCGACGTCCTGGTCGCCACCACGATCGTGGAGTCGGGCCTGGACATCCCCAACGCGAACACGCTGATAATCGACCGGGCCGACATGTACGGGCTGTCCCAGCTCCATCAGCTCCGGGGTCGCGTGGGCCGGGGAAGCGAGCGGGCTTACGCCTACTTCCTGTATCCGCCGGAACGATCGCTGACCGAGACCGCGCACGAGCGGCTGGCCACCGTGGCGCAGCACACCGAGGTGGGCGCGGGCATGTACGTGGCGATGAAGGACCTTGAGATCCGCGGCGCGGGGAACCTGCTGGGCGGTGAGCAGTCCGGGCACATCGCCGGGGTGGGTTTCGACCTGTACGTGCGGATGATCGGCGAGGCGGTCACCGAGCTCAAGGGCGAGGGTCCGGCGGAGAAGGCCGAGGTCCGGGTGGAGCTCCCGGTCAACGCGCACATACCGCACGACTACGTGGCCGGCGAGCGGCTCCGGCTGGAGGCGTATACGCGGATCGCCGCGATCGACTCCGAGCAGGACATCGCCGCCGTGCACGAGGAGCTGACCGACCGTTACGGTGAGCCACCGGAGCCGGTGCTGAACCTGCTGGAGGTGGCACGGCTGCGGACGAACGCGCGCAAGGTCGGCCTCACCGACGTTACGCTGCAGGGTAACCACGTGCGGTTCGCGCCCGTCGAGCAGCTGCCGGATTCGCGACAGGTACGGATACAGCGGATGTACCCGAAGACCATCCTCAAACCGGCCGTCGCTACGATGCTCGTACCGGTACCGAAGACCGCCCTCATCGGTGGTCATGCGTTGCGGGATACTGAGCTGCTTGCCTGGTGCGGCGAGGTCATACGATCTGTACTGGCGTGAGAAAGGGTTGAGCGGTGCTTCGCAGGATATTGGGGGTAGCCGCGGTGACGGTCGCCGCGGGTTTCGCGGTGGCGGGCTGCGCCCCGGTGAAGATGGGGGCCGCGGCCATCGTCGGCAGCAACCGGATCACGATCGCGACGCTGGACACCGAGGCGGGCATGCTCGCGGCCGCCCAGAAGAAAAACCCGTCGGCGCAGGGCGGCCTGACCCAGCAGGAGATCACCCAGGCGACGCTGACCTGGCTGATCAGGTTCCAGATCTCCGACCAGCTGGCCAGCCAGAACGGCATCTCGGTGGACGCTACCCAGTCGCAGACCGCGCAACAGGACCTCCTGGTGAGCGAGGCCGAGCAGGAGGGCGTGCCGACCTCGTCCGTCAAGCTGGGGTCGGTCATGATCGGCGCGGGCATCCCGCCGAACCTGACCTCCGAGCTTGATCGGTACCTGGCGGTCGCGGATGCCTACGAGACGGCCGCGAACGGCGGCACCGCGCCAAGCAGCCAGTCAGCGCAGACGGCGGCCCAGGATAAGTACAACCACGCCACCTGCGTGGCGGCGAAGTCGCTGAACATCCAGGTCAACCCGCAGTTCGGCCAGATGAGCTACACGTCATACACCGTGATCGCCGCCGCCGACACCGTGTCCCGGCCGTCCGGGACCTCGCCGAGCACCTCGCCAGGCGGGCTGACCCCCGCTTGCTGACCGTCCTGGTGACCAGCCCCCGGGTGGCGCCGGGACTGCTGAGCTGGGCAGCCTGGTCCGTGCTGCGGGACGCGCCAGCCGTGACCGCGCCGGCCGGGCATCCGCAGCTGCCCGCGCTCGCGGCGGCCGGGATAACCGTCACGATCTCGCCGGCGGCCCCGTCCGATGGTGTCTGGCTGGCGCCGCCCGGTTACGCCGAGGTCCCCCCGGGTGCCCGCGTGGTCCAGGCGTCAGCTGACCTGCCGGGCGCGCACCTGCTCGATCTGGTGGCCACGATGGACCGGCTGCGCGCGCAGTGTCCGTGGGACGCGAAGCAGACGCACCTGTCGCTGGCGCCGCACCTGCTTGAGGAGCCCTACGAGGCGCTTGAGGCCCTGGAGTCGGGGAACCTGGAGGCATTCCGCGAGGAACTCGGGGATGTGCTTCTCCAGGTCGTCTTCCACGCGCGGATCGCGTCGGACTTCGACATCGACGACGTCGCCGACGGCATCGTGGACAAGCTGGTGCGTCGCCACCCGCATGTGTTCGGTGAGGTGACCGTCGCCGACGCCGAGGAGGTCAAGCGCAACTGGGACGCCATTAAAAAGCAGGAGAGGGAAGAACGGGCGGTGGCGCGTGGCGCGGGCCCGGTTGCTCCGTCCGTGACCGATGGCGTCCCGTTCGGCCAGCCGGCCCTGGCGCTGGCCGCTCAGCTGCAGCGGCGAGCGGCTAGGGCGGGGGCGCCGGACTCGCTCGTCACTGGCGACGCGGGCATTGGCGGTGAATTGTTCCAGCTCGTGGCGAAGGCCCGGGATGCGGGGCTGGACCCGGAGCTTGAGCTGCGTTCGGCCGCCCGCAGATACCAGGACCGGGTGCGCGGATGGGAACAGTCCGCGCCGTAAACGTTGCGTTTCGCCCCGTCGCGGAAGCTAAGACGCCCACGGGGCCGGCTGCGCACAGGGAGCGCTCCCGAGTATCGCGCTGGTTGCGCTGTTGACGGTTGCACTGTTGAGGGCTTGCGCTGTTGACGGCCGACCGTTACCGATGTTACTGTACATATCCTACATTGATAATGTGATTAATGTTATTTAAATTTTAGTTACGAAAAGTCATGACGCGAACACGTAAACCGCTAGATTTGGCTGAGCGTCTCATAGGCGGGACTGGCTCAGTGAGCTAAGTGGGAGCGTGGGGAGTGCCAAGAGTATTTTGGTGTGACCTGCGGGGGGACATTGTCCATGGCTGGTTATGTCGCTGCCCGCAGTAATCGTTATGGCCGTCAGGCGGCAGGTCGCCTGACCACATGGGTCAAGAGCTACCTCTGGACCGCCGTCATGGCCGACTGCGCTTGCGCTAGCGTAGGTGCCTTCGCCGCGGTGGAGCTTCGCTTCGGCAAGCACGTCACCGGAATGTATGTAGCGCTAAGCATCTTGCTTCCTGTCCTGTGGGTGGTGTCGCTATCGCTCGCAGGTGGATATGATGTTCGTTTTATCGGTATAGGCTCGGATGAATACCGTAAAGTGCTCAATGCCGGGGTGAGCCTGACCGCGGCGGTGGCGATTTTCTCGTACGGCGCGAACATCGAACTGTCTCGCTCCTACCTGCTGATCTCGCTACCGAGCATCACGGCCTTGGACCTGTTCGTCCGGTATGCCATGCGGAAGCGACTGCACCGCTTGCGTATCGCCGGCAGGTGCCTGCGCAACGTGGTGGCGGTGGGTCACGAACCCGCCGTCGCCGAACTGATCAGGGAACTGCGGCGAGAGCAGTACCACGGGCTCCGTGTCGTCGCCGCCTGTCTGGCCAGCCCAGTCGGCTGTGACGACGTGACGGGCGTGCCGGTGTACGGCGGGCTCGATGACGTCGGTGCGGCCGTAGACGCCTTCCAGGCCGAGGAAGTCGCGGTACTCGCCTGCCCGGAGATGGATGGCATCAGGCTGCGCCGCCTGGCCTGGGACCTGGAGAAGACCGGCACCGCCCTGTGCGTCTCGCCCGCGCTCCTGGATGTGGCCGGACCACGGACAACGGTCAGGCAAACGGCCGGGCTCACCCTGCTGCACGTCGACCACCCGCAGCTCGGCGGGATGCGCCTGGTATTCAAGGACCTGTTCGACCGGTGCGCGGCGGCGGCGGCGCTGATCCTGCTTTCTCCGCTGATGGCCCTGCTGGCGGTCACGATCTGGCTCTCCGACCGAGGGCCCGCGCTGTTCACCCAGATCAGGGTCGGCAAGGACGGCCGGAAGTTCCGGATCTACAAGTTCCGGACGATGGTCGTGGACGCCGAGCAGCGCAGAGTGCGGCTGCTCGCGCGGAACGACTCGGACGGCATCTTGTTCAAGATCCGGCACGATCCCCGGGTGACCGTGCTGGGCGTGCACCTGCGCCGCTGGTCGGTGGACGAGCTGCCGCAACTGGTCAATGTGTTCCTCGGTCACATGTCGCTGGTGGGGCCGAGGCCCGCACTGCCCGACGAGGCGGCCAGGTATGCCGATCACGTGCGCCGCCGGCTGGTGGTCAAGCCTGGGCTCACCGGCCTGTGGCAGGTCAACGGCCGGTCGGACCTCTCCTGGGAAGAGTCGGTCCGGCTCGACCTGCGCTACGTGGAGAACTGGTCGTTCGCGCTCGACCTGCAGATCCTGTGGAAGACCATCTCGGTGCTCCTGCGCGGATCCGGAGCTTACTGATGGATAGAAAGGTCATGACAACGACGCCCGAACGGAATCTCCCCAGCCCGGCTGGCTTCGAGCCCGACTCCGATAACCCGGATGTCGCTGACTTGGATCTGGCGAGGCTTCTGCGGTGCGCCGCCGTCGGTGACACGCGGGCCTGGGAGCGCCTGGTCGACAAGTACGGGCGGCTGATCTGGTCGATCACCAGAGACCTCAATCTCAGGGAGAGCGACGCCGCCGACGTCTTCCAGACGACGTGGATGCGGCTAATCGAGAACATCGACCGGATCGAGCACGCTGACCGGATCGGGTCCTGGCTCGCCGCGACCGCAAGGAACGAATGCCTGCGCTGCCTCGCCACGCACAAGCGCCTCGTGCTCATCACCGAAGAGAACGTGGTGCTCGGTGACCGCGCGGAGCATAGCATCGACGTCGACGAGGCGCTCCTGGCTGGCGAACGTGTGGAGACGGTCCGCGCCGCGATGGCTCACCTGCCGCAGCGCGGCCGGCGGCTGCTCGAACTGCTGATGGCCGATCCGCCCGTCTCGTACGCCGAGATCTCCGATGAACTGGGCCTCCCGGTCGGCAGCATCGGCCCCACGCGGGGGCGCCTGCTGGCGAGGCTCCGCGGCCTCCTGGAAGCTTCCTAGACCGGTTCCTGGACGAGGGCGTCGGCGTCTATCCAGTCCCCGCCGGCGTCCTCGATCTCCGGATAGGCCTTGCGGACCTCTTGCATCAGGTCGGGAACGAAGAGCACAACGGCATCTGGCTCTCGTGCCGTCAGTTCGGCGGGGCTGATGACCGGAATATCGGTGCCGGGCATCCGCAGGCCGTGCTTGGCGGGTGAGGCATCGGCCACGGCGGGCAGTAGCTCGCGGTTCACGGCCGCCTTGCATAGCAGGGCGACGGCCCGGGACGCGGCGCTATAGCCGAGCACTTCCTTGCCGGAATCCCGCGCGGCTATGAGCCAGTTCCGCAGCCCGTTCGCGCGAGCCGACGCGTCACGCTGCAGGCCGCCGGCTATGCACGGGTCGTGGATCCCGGCGCCAGCCTCGGCGGCGAGCAAGGCGCCGACACTGCTGTCGGGCTTACCCCGGTCGTCCGTGTCACGGCGGGCGGCGAGCAGGACCGTGCCGCCGTAGAGGCCGAACTGCCAGGACGCACGGGGAGCGAGGCCGACGGTGCTGAGCATGCTGACCAGCGCCGTGGTGGAGTAGTACGCATAATGCCCGTGGCGCAGCGCGTTCCACTGGCCGCCGCGGACGATCGTGTGCAGCGAGTGGTACTGGAGCAGCAGCACTCCGCCGGGCGCGAGCCGGGCGGCCCGTTCGGCGATCGCCCCCGCCTGGTCAGCCGCATGCATCATCCCGAAGCAGTCGAGGATGACGTCGGCCTCGCCCTCGCCGGTTACCGGAACCAGGCCGCGGTCCTTCAGCATTCCGAGCCACGATCCGCCGTGCGGACTGCCGTATTCAGCAACCCGTGCGCCAGGCGGCAGCCAGTCGGCTGCCGCGACCCTGCGCACGGCGTCTTCGGCCTGGGCCACGAGAGCTGCGGGCTCGGCACCTCTGGGCTCCTCGGGAACAGTGGGGTCGGTGAGCAGCTGCGCCAGCCCGCAAGAGGAGCACAGCCACATCTGAAGCGGGTAAACCGGATCGGGTCCTGGATCGTCAAATGCCGGGAAGTAGTCGCAAGCCGGCTGCTCGCCCAGATCGAGGACTAGATGTCCGGACTGCCCGCGGCAGGCGCGGCATCGGCGCTCGGTCATTTCATATCCTCCGCCCCGGCGGGATCTGCGAGTGAGGTAATCTTCCCCTGGCAAAACGAATCTACCGTATGCTAAGGGACAATTCTCGATTGATTTGGGGGGCCATGTCGTCAGAACACGCGTGCCGCCTTTGCGGCGCGGAACTTATGTATACATTCGTCGACTTGGGGATGTCCCCGCTGTGCGAAAGTTACGTCCCGGCGGACCGGACCGACGCTCCGGAGGTTTTCTATCCGTTGCACGTCCGGCTGTGCGGCACGTGCCTGCTCGTGCAGCTTCCCGCGTACGTGCCGGGAGAGGATATCTTCTCGGATTACGCGTATTTCTCGTCTTATTCCACATCCTGGGTTGCGCATGCCAAGCGGTACGCGGACGACATGATCGCGAGGCTCGGGCTGACGTCCGGCAGCCTGGTCACCGAAGTCGCGAGCAACGACGGCTACCTCCTGCAGCACTTCCACGCGGCGGGAATCCCGGTTCTCGGTGTCGAGCCCGCCGGGAACGTCGCGGAGGCCGCGCGTGCCAAGGGAATCCGGACGGTGGTGGAGTTCCTCGGCCAGGACACGGGCACCGCGATCGCCGCGGAGCACGGTCGCGCCGACTTGGTCGCGGGGAACAACGTCTTCGCGCATGTGCCCGACATCCGCGGCTTCGCCGCCGGACTACGCGCCCTCGTCAAAGACTCGGGCCTGGTGACGCTGGAATTCCCGCACCTGCTCCGGCTCATCGAGCGGGGGCAGTACGACACGATCTACCACGAGCATTACTCGTACCTGTCGCTGCTGACGGCGAGTCGCGCGCTGGAGACAGCCGGGCTGCGGGTGGTCGACGTCGAGGAACTCGGCACCCACGGCGGATCCCTGCGGGTATACGGGCGGCCAGCCGAGGCCGCGGGCGAGCCTTCCGAGCGCGTGAAGGCGGTGCTCGACGCGGAGCAGGCGGTCGGCCTGCACACCGTGGAGGGGCACGCCGGCTTCGCCGCCGGGGTGCTCCGCATCAAGAGCGATCTTTTGGGCTTCCTGCTGAAGGCGGCCGGTGAGGGTCGTTCGGTGGCGGGTTACGGAGCCCCGGGCAAGGGGAACACGCTGCTGAACCACTGCGGCATCCGCGGTGACCTGCTGGCGTACACCGTCGACAGGTCGCCACACAAGCAGGGCATGTTCCTGCCGGGTACGCATATCCCGATCTACGCGCCCGAGCGCATCGCCGAGACGAAGCCAGACTACGTGCTCGTCCTGCCGTGGAACTTGCGGG
>Ga0335074_10016972_pt1 | contig 10251 bp, 10 predicted proteins | sample Lox_Sample_23_FD_206715 | JGI IMG/M metagenome (GOLD analysis project Ga0335074, IMG submission 206715) | Soil microbial communities from Loxahatchee National Wildlife Refuge, Florida, United States - Lox_Sample_2.3 | ecosystem: Environmental > Terrestrial > Soil > Wetlands | place: USA...
CGCGGGGTCCGTGGACGCCACGATCTCTGCGAATGAGTCGCTCATGGGACCTCGAGCCGGCCGGCGGCCATCGGAGTGCGCCCATCGGGCGTGTGCCTGAGCTCATTGTTGCCCAGGCCAGCGGCCCGCCGGCGCAAAGGGAGCCAGGAAGCGGTTAGTGCCGACTCGCCGGGGCAGATCCTGACCAGCAGAAAGAAGGCTGGATCAACCCGGAAAGGGGCACGCCGGTGGCTCGCAAAGCCATGCTCGTGCTGATTCCCGCGATGCTCGCGGCGCTCGTCGGAAGCCAGTGGCCGGACATCATGCGTTACTTCAAGATCAGGCAGATGTCGCAGGGGAAGGGACACCCCGAGTACGTGCCCGCCGAGGGCACGACCTTCTACCCGCAGGATCCCGCCGTGGCCGCGCCCGACGGCACCGGCGAGTTCGAGTCGGCGAGCCGGGGCGGCCCCGCCTGACCGCTCTCGGTCACAGACGGCCGTAGGCGCGCAGCGTGCGCAGGGCGCGCAAGGTCTCGGTCCCGCGGCAGTCGTACCGGGCTGCCGGGCCGATCGGCTCCCAGCTGATCGGCCAGCCGCCGTCCTCGAGCTGCGCTGCGGCCAGCGCGTCGAGATGCGCCTCGATGACCGATGGCTCGAACAGCGCGCTCCAGCGGCTGTCCGGCACCTGCGCATAGTGCAGCGGCGTGACGCCGTAGCCGGGCTCGGCCGGGTCGAGCCGGAACATCCGCAGCGATCCCAGGTGGGCGCGAGCCCCGGCCGCCGCAGCCTCGGCCCGTGATCGCTGCGGCACCTGGGCCAGGAACGCCAGCGTCTCGCCGAAGCCGTGCGCGTCCTGCGGGAACCCGGCGTCGATCCGTTCCCAGCAGAACGCCGTCGCGGCCTCCCGCCAGGGATGGTCAACGCCCCACTTCCAGAGCATCGCGACGATGCCGGCGGTCGGGTTGATGTCGGGCTCGACGGCCCAGTCGCCCCAGTGCGGGGCGCGCGGGTAGTCGCGGTACGCCTGCGTCAGCGTGCCCACGCCGGGCCCGATCCGCTGCAGGAAGTCGCATGCCGCCCTGGCCAGGCCGTGGTCGAACCGGCCGGCCGTGTCCATGGCCCAGAACGCCGCCTCGACGTCGAGCGGCTGGCTGTCCGGCACGCGCTTGTCCGGCTCGAGCCCGTGGCCGAAGCCGCCGTCGGGGTTGCGGTAGCCACGCACGGCGTCGACCACCCCGTCCGCCCCGGCGCCCTCGAACAGCGCTCCGAACAGCCGGCGCTCCAGCAGCCGCCCCTCGGCGTACAGGAAACGGCGGGCGTCATCAAAACGTGGTTTGCTCATGCACCCTGTCTACCGCCGGCGCCCGCCAGCGGTCTTGAACGTTTCGGACACCGGACCAGCGAAAACCGGGCCCCCGCCGATCTCACGTTCCGGCGCCGCCAGCCGTCTACCGGGTAGCAGCAGCACCGGAACGAGGAGAGGGCGATGACCAGCCACACGATCACCGAATCGCCGCTCGGCGAGCTGACCCTGGTGGCCGACGACAACGGCAGGCTGACCGGGGTGTACTTCCGCCACCACTGGTACAAGCCGGACCAGGAGACCTTCGGGCCCCGGGCCGACGACGGGTTCGCGGACGTCAAAGAGCAACTGGCGGAGTATTTCGCCGGGACCAGGCAGACCTTCGAGCTGCCGGTGGAACCAGGAGGCGGGGCGTTCCAGAATCAGGTTTGGGGTTTGATTGGCGACATCCCGTACGGGCAGACGGCCACCTACGGCGACCTGGCCCGCGAGGTCGGCGGAGGGGCCACGCCCAAGGATGTCGGCGCCGCCGTCGGCCGGAACCCGCTGAGCGTGGTGGTTCCGTGCCATCGCGTCGTCGGCAAGGACGGCAGGCTCACCGGCTACGCCGGCGGGCTGGCCCGCAAGCGGTTCCTGCTCGACCTGGAGGAGAAGGCCGCGAGGCTGTTCTGACGTGACCACAGTGAGCGTGACCAGAGTGAGCACCGTGACCAAGCCGCCATTCGAGGCGGTCGTGGCCCGGCACGGCGCGACCGTGCTGCGGGTCTGCCGCGCCGTGCTCGGGGCGGCCGACGCGGACGACGCCTGGTCGGAGACGTTCCTGGCGGCGCTCGCCGCTTACCCGCGGCTGCCGGGCGACGCGAACGTCGAGGCGTGGCTGGTGACGATCGCGCACCGCAAGGCCATCGACATCACCAGGGCGGCGGCGCGGCGCGCGGTCCCGGTCGCCGACGTCCCGGACCGGCCGGCGGCGCAGCGGGCGGACGGGCGCGACCTGGATCTCGCGGACGCGCTCGCCGCCCTCCCCCGCAAGCAGCGGGAGGCCGTGGCCTACCACTACCTGGCCGGGCTCCCCTACGCCGACGTCGCCGCCGTCACCGGCGGCAGCACCGACGCCGCCCGGCGGGCGGCCGCCGACGGGATCGCCCGGCTGCGCAAGACCTACCCGGCCTTCGTGGCACCGGGCGCACAAGACGCAGAAGAGGACCTTGATGAGCACCAACCATGAACCAGAGCTGATCGCGGGGCTGCCCGCTGTCACCGACGCGGAGCTGGCCGCGCTGCACGACCGGCTGGTGCGCGACGCCGGCGCGGCGGGCGTGCTGGACGTCGCGTACCGGACGGTGGACACGCCGGTCGGGGCCCTGCTGCTCGCGGCCACCGAGGACGGGCTGGTCCGGGTGGCGTTCGCCAGCGAGGGCCACGACCTGGTCCTGGAATCCCTGGCCGAGCGGGTGAGCCCGCGGATCCTGCGCGCCCCCGGGCGCCTCGACGAGGCCGCGCGCGAGATCGACGAGTACTTCGCCGGGCGGCGCCGGCGGTTCGACCTGCCGCTCGACTACCGGCTCTCCGCCGGGTTCCGGCGCATTGTGCTCGGCCGGCTACCGGCCATCGATTTCGGGAAAACCGTAAGTTACGCACAGGTGGCCTCCGATGTGGGCAGCCCGAGGGCGTTCCGGGCGGTGGGAACGGCGTGCGCGACCAATCCGCTGCCCGTGGTCGTGCCCTGCCACCGCGTGGTCAAGTCCGGCGGTGACCTCGGTAACTACCGGGGCGGCCCGGAGGCCAAGCGGTTCCTCATCGACCTGGAGGCAGCGGCGTGAATACCGCCACCCTTGATCCCTGGGCGCAACGCGTGGACGGGGCCGACTGGGCCGCGATCGGGGCGGAGGCGGGCGAGTTCGGCTGCGCGCTGACGCCGCGGCTGCTGGACCCCGGCGAGTGCGCGGCCCTGGCCGGCCTGTACGAGCACGGCGAGCGGTTCCGCTCGGTCGTCGAGATGGGCCGGTTCCGGTTCGGCGAGGGCGAGTACAAGTACTTCGCCCGGCCGCTGCCCGAGCCGGCCGAGCGGCTGAAGCAGGCGCTGTACCCGCGGCTGCTCCCGATCGCCAGGGACTGGTACGGCAAGCTGGGCCGCCCGGCGCCGTGGCCGGACACGCTCGACGAGTGGCTCGCGATGTGCCACGCGGCCGGGCAGGCCAAGTCCACGGCGATCCTGCTGCGGTACGGCCGCGGCGACTGGAACGCATTGCACCGCGACCTCTACGGCGACCTGGTGTTCCCGCTGCAGGTGGTGATCAACCTCAGCAGCCCCGGCGCCGACCACACCGGCGGCGAGTTCCTGCTGCTCGAGCAGCGGCCGCGGGCACAGTCCCGGGGCACGGCCGTGACCGTCCCGCAGGGGCACGGGCTGGTGTTCACGACCCGCGACCGGCCGGTGCGATCGGCCCGGGGCTGGTCGGCGGCGCCGGTACGGCACGGGGTGTCGGTGATCCGGTCGGGGCACAGGTTCACGCTCGGCCTGGTGTTCCACGACGCGGCCTGAGCGTCATCCCTCGGGGGTGCTCATCCCCCGGGCGTGATCAGGCCGGACTCGTAGGCGAGCACGACGGCCTGGGCCCGGTCGCGCAGGTCCAGCTTGGTCAGGATGCGGCTGACATGGGTCTTGGTCGTCTGCTCGGCGATGACCAGGGTGTCGCTGATCTCGGCGTTGGACAGGCCGCGGGCGATGAGCCGCAGGACCTCGGTCTCGCGGCTGGTCAGCGCCGCCAGCACGGCGGGCGCCGGCGGAACGGCCCGCGGGGCGCGGGTGAAGTCCTCGATCAGGCGGCGGGTGATCGAGGGAGCAAGCAGCGCATCGCCGGACGCGACGACCCGGACCGCGTGCACGAGCTCGGCGGCGGTGGCGTCCTTGAGCAGGAACCCGCTCGCGCCGGCACGCAGCGCCTCGTACACGTAGTCATCGAGGTCGAACGTGGTCAGCATCAGGACCTTCGGGTGATCCGAGCCGGGCGCCGAGAGGATCTGGCGGGCGGCGCTCAGGCCGTCGAGGACCGGCATCCGGACGTCCATCAGGATCACGTCCGGGTGCAGCGCGGCCGCCTGACGCACCGCCTCGGCTCCGTTGGCGGCCTGCCCGGCGATCGCCATGCCGGGCTGGGCGGCCAGCACCGCGGCGAAGCCCTCGCGGACCATCGCCTGGTCATCGGCGATCAGGCAGCGGGTCAGTCCAGGGTCGGGTTCTTGTCCCGGCGTCATGCGGCCTGGGTGAACGGGAGGATGGCCGAGACCATGAAGCCGCCGCCAGGGGCGGGGCCCGCGGCGAAGGTGCCGCCGAGCAGGGCGACACGCTCGCGCATGCCGGCCAGGCCGTGCCCGGCCGGCTCCGGTGCTTTCGCCGCTTCGGCCGGCGCGACCCGCGCGGCCCGCGCGGCCGGCTCGGCCGGCTCGGCCGGCTCGGCGGTGCGAGCGACGTCCAGCTGGCCGGGGCCGTTGCTGACATGCAGCGAAACGGCGTGCGGATCATGGCCGACGGTCACCGTGACCGGGGCGCCCGGCGCGTGGCGGGAGGCGTTGGACAGCGATTCCTGCACGATCCGGTAGGCGCACACGCCCACCCCGGCCGGCACGGCGCCCCAGGACGCGGGCCCGGTCAGCGCCACGGCGACGCCGGCCCGCCGCGCCGAGGCGACCAGGTCGGGCACGTCCGTGAGCTGCGGCTGCGGCGCGCGGGACGCGGGCTCGTCGGACCGCAGGACCCCCAGCAGCCGCCGCATGTCCGCGAGGGCTTCCCTGGCGGCGGCCGACAGGGAGCCGAACTCGGCGCCGACCGGGTCGTCAAGGCCGGTAAGGCGGTAGGGCGCCGACTCGGCCCGCACCGCGATCAGCGACAGGTGGTGCGCGACCACGTCATGCAGTTCGCGGGCGATCCGCGCCCGCTCCTCGAGAACCGCGCGGCGTGCCTGCTCCAGCTCGGCGCGCTCCGCCTGGCCCGCCGCCAGCAGCTGCGCCCGGCGGCGGGCCGCCATGGCGTCGGCGGCCACGGCCAGCGCGGCCAGGCCCAGGCACCCGGCGATCCCGGTCGCGTGCAGCCCCTGATGCCACAGCCAGGGGACGACGGTGGCCGCCCACATCCAGCACAGCACCGGACGCGACTGCCGCACCCCGGCCACCGCGAACGTCGTTGCCACCCCGGCCAGCAGCACCGGGCCCCAGACCCAGCCCCACGACCAGTTCACATGGGCCCACGGCACGAACCACAACCCCGCCCAGCCCAGCCGCCACCCCAGCAGCGGATACCGCACCGTCAGCGCCACCGGCACCACCACGGCGAGTGCCACCAGCACGTCCAGGGTCGCCGCCCCGATGGGGCTGCCGTTGAGCGCTATCAGCCCGGCCGGGCGGAAGGCGGCCTGCGCGACGGCGACACGGTGCGCGCGCGCGATCTTCCCGTGAATCCCCTGACCGGCGAACACCCCCTTGACCGGCACGGCCTTGAAGGTGAGCACCTGGTAGCCGAACAGGCCAGCCGGGCCGTTCAGCCTCGGCACGAAGGCGAGGCTCACCATGGCCAGCAGCCCCGTGGCCGCGGCCAGGGCGCCGTACGTCACCCGGCGCCACCACGGCGAGCGCCACGCCGGAGCCGGGTCGCCGCCCCACGCGGCCCCGGCCAGCCCCTGCCACAACCACCCGGCGGCGGGCCGCGCCCGCCGCCCCTCGCGCGACAACACCCCAGCAATCCCGTCCACGCAGCCAGGTTAGGCCGCCGCGCGCCCCGCGGTCGTCCCGCTGGGGATTGTCATACCCAGGTATGACCGCGCTTGCCAGCAAACCGCCATGTAGCCGTAGGATTCGGGAACCGCCGGACCAGGCATGGGGAGGTGCCCGTTGGCCGCAGAGACAGCCGTGCGCCGTGCCTGGCTGCCGGGCGAGCGGTTGCGCCAGATCGGCCGCGCGTACTGGCCGGACATCGGCTGGGCGATCTTCGTCGGATTGAACCTCATCGCGATGCGCCTCATCCCGGCCTGGGGATCGGTTCCGTTCCTCATCATCTGGATCAGCCTGACCACTGTTTACGGCTTCCGGCTGTGGCGGCTGGGCTCGGCCGTGCTCACGGTCTCGATCGTGTCGCTGGCCACCGGCGGCCTGATCGGCTGGCAGGTGCTGCGCGGAGAGCAGGACGGGGACTACCTGGCCGAGGTTCCGCTGCTGGCGGTCATGTTCGTGATCGTGATGTGGCACGCCAGGCGGCGGATGCACGTCATGGAAGAGATCAAGCGGGTCTCCGAGCACAACCTGGCCCTGCTCGACCAGCAGCGCCGGTTCCTGCAGGACGTGTCCCACGAGCTGGGCACGCCGATCACGATCGCCCTCGGGCACGCCGAGCTCATCAGCCACGCGGCCACCGACCAGACGATCGTCAAGGATGCCAGGGTGGCCGTCGACGAACTGCTCCGGATGCGCCGGCTGGCCGGCCGTCTGGTGCTCCTGGCCTCGACCGACAGCCCGGACTTCCTGCACCCGGCCCCGGTGGAGCCCGCCGAGCTCCTGGTCGAGATCCTGCACCGGTGGAGCCAGACGCCCAGGAGATGGTCACTCGGCGCCGTCACCGACGCGCGCGTTCAGGCCGACAGGGACCGGCTGACCGTGGCGCTGGACGCCCTGATCGAGAACGCGGTCGACCACACCGACCCCGACGGCCGGATCGAGCTGAGCGCCCGGCTGCAGGACGACGAGATCGTGCTCAGCGTCGCAGACTCCGGCTCGGGTATCCCGGCGGGCGAGCTCGGCCACGTCTTCGACCGGTTCACCCGGGTGGGGACCGGGCGCAGCCGGGAGACGGGCGGGTTCGGCCTCGGCCTCGCGGTGGTCAAGGCGATCGCCGAGGCCCACCAGGGCTCGGTGCGGGTCCGCAGCAGCCTTGGCCGCGGATCGGTCTTCGACCTGCTCATCCCGGCCTCGGGGACCCGTCCGGCGTTAGTGCCCCCGCCAGACCGGCAGGCGGCGTCCGGGTAGGTCAGGGCTTGCGGCAGAAGCCCGCGTCGCCCTTCCCCCGGTTTGCACGATATCCAGCGCGCATATGGCCGGAGGGGATGCCGCGCCGCTACCTCGGCGCGTCGCCCATCCGGTAGTCGTGCGTGAGCTCGTCGAGCCGCCGCTTGAGCTCCTCGTCCAGCGAGAACTCGGTCGCGGCCAGGCTGGCGCCGAGCTGGTCCGGCCTGCTGGCCCCGATGATCGGCGCGGTGATCACGGGGTTGGCCAGGACCCAGGCGACCGCCAGCGTCACCAGGTCCGCCCCGGCCTCCCCGGCCAGCTTGCGGATGGCCTCCACCGTGTCGAACTCGCGGTCGTGCCAGTAGCGGTTCTGGTAGTTCAGGGCCGCGTTGCCCAGGGTGAACCGGGTGCCCTCGGGCGGCGGGTTCTCGCGGTTGTGCTTGCCGGACAACAGCCCGCCGGCGATCGGGTTGTACGGGATGACGCCGATGCCTTCCTCGCCGCAGTACGGGAGCATTTCCCGCTCGATCTGGCGGAAGAGCAGGTTGTAGCGGGGCTGGACGCAGTCGAGGCGCGCCAGCCGCAGCGTTTCGGTCCGGCCGACCGCCCGGGCGAGCTGGTAGGTCAGGAAGTTCGAGCAGCCGACGTAGCGCACCTTGCCCTGGTGCACGAGGTCATCGAGGGCTCCGAGGGTCTCGTCGATCGGCGTCGCCGGGTCGTACCCGTGCAGCTGGTACAGGTCGATGTAGTCGGTCTGCAGCCGTCGCAGCGAGGCCTCGACAGCTGAAAGGATGTGCTTGCGGGAATTGCCCGCGTCGAACGGCGCCGGCCCGGTCGGGGCGAAGCACTTCGTGGCCAGGATGAACCGGTCCCGCTTCCCGCGCAGCCAGCGGCCGAGGATCTCCTCGGTCGTGCCCCGGGTGGACAGGTCACCGCCCAGCGGATACGCGTCGGAGGAGTCTAGGAAGTCGATGCCTCCCTCGGCGGCGCGGTCGAGGATCGAGACCGAGGCGGTCTCGTCGCACTGCAGTCCGAAGGTCATCGTGCCCAGGCACAGCCTGGATACCTGGAGGCCGGTCCGGCCGAGTCGGGTGTGTTCCACACCCGCACCTTACGCGGGCGCCGTCCGCCGCCGTTCGTTGGTCAGCCTATGTCCGCTTCGCTCCCAAATCCCCCGGGTGCCGGCCGGGATATCCCGGGTACGGCTACACGGAATGCTGCGATGCCACAGGAGGGGGACTGTGATGAGCGGTGGGTTCAACGGGCCCGAGGGCTCCGGCTCCAGCCCGTTCGATGAGTTTCTGGCCCGCCTTTACGGCGCTGGCGGCCAGCGGCGCCCGGCCCAGCGCGTGGACATAATGCGGCTGATGAGCGGGCCGGCCCGGGAGCTGCTCGGCGAGGCGGCGTCCCACTCGGCCGAGCGAGGCGGAACCGACCTGGGCACCGAGCACCTGCTCTGGGCAGCGGCGACCACGGAGCCCACCCGGCAGTTGCTGGCCCGCGCGGGGGCCGACCCCGCCGCCCTGGCCGGCGCCGTCGAGAGCAAGGAACCGGCCGGCGGCGAGCGCAGCACCGAGGCGCCGCAGCTGACGCCCGGAGCCAAGCGCGCGCTGCTGGACGCGCATCAGATCTCGCGCTCACTCGGATCGACCTACATCGGCCCGGAGCACATACTGTTCGCGCTGGCGGTGAACCCGGAATCGTCGGCCGGGCGGACGCTTTCCGCCGCCCGCGTGACGCCGGAAGCACTCCAGGCCGCGCTCGCGGGCGCCGGGACGCCCGGTGGCGGAGCCTCCGGCGGCGGCCAGGCCGAGACCCCGACGCTCGACGAGTTCGGGCGCGATCTGACGGACATGGCCCGGGAAGGGCGGATTGACCCGGTGATCGGCCGGGACGGCGAGATCGAGCAGACCGTCGAGGTGCTCTCCCGCCGCGGCAAGAACAACCCGGTGCTGATCGGGGAGGCCGGGGTGGGCAAAACCGCGATCGTGGAAGGCATCGCCCAGCGCATCGTGGACGACGAGGTCCCGCAGATGCTCTCCGGCAAGCGCGTGGTCCAGCTCGAGCTGTCCGGCGTGGTGGCCGGCACCCGTTACCGCGGCGACTTCGAGGAGCGGCTGAAGCGGATCATCGACGAGATCCGGGCGAACGCCGACGAGCTCATCATCTTCATCGATGAGCTGCACACCCTGGTCGGCGCCGGCGGCAGCACCGAGGGCGGGATAGACGCCGGCAACATGGTCAAGCCGGCCCTCGCCAGGGGCGAACTGCACGTCGTGGGCGCGACCACGCTGGACGAGTACCGCAAGAACATCGAGAAGGATGCCGCGCTCGCCCGGCGGTTCCAGCCCATCCTGGTGCCCGAGCCGACCGTCGACGACACGCTCGCGATCCTGCACGGGCTGCGGGACCGGTACGAGGCCCACCACCAGGTCCGTTACACCGATGACGCGCTGGCAGCGGCCGTGGAGCTGTCGGACCGCTACATCACCGACCGGTTCCTGCCCGACAAGGCCATCGATCTCATCGACCAGGCCGGAGCGCGGGTCCGGCTGCGGACCAAGACGCCCGGCGTCGACCTGCGCAACCTCGAGCGGCGGGTGGAGGAGCTGCGGCGTGACAAGGACCAGGCGGTCGCCAGCGAGGACTACGAGCAGGCGTCCCGGCTGCGCGACCAGATCGACGAGATCTGCGGCCAGATCAATGACCTGACCAAGGGCGAGAACGCGGTGCCCGAGGTGGTGGTCAACGACATCGCCGAGGTGGTCTCCCGCGCCACCGGCGTTCCCGTCCAGCAGCTCACCGAGGAGGAGAAGGACCGGTTGCTGCGCCTCGAGCAGCACCTGCATGAACGGGTCATCGGGCAGGACCAGGCCGTTGCGGCGGTCTCCGAGGCGGTACGCCGGTCCCGGGCCGGGCTCGGCGACCCGGAGCGCCCGGTCGGCAGCTTCCTGTTCCTCGGCCCGACCGGCG
>Ga0335074_10016973_pt1 | contig 10251 bp, 2 predicted proteins | sample Lox_Sample_23_FD_206715 | JGI IMG/M metagenome (GOLD analysis project Ga0335074, IMG submission 206715) | Soil microbial communities from Loxahatchee National Wildlife Refuge, Florida, United States - Lox_Sample_2.3 | ecosystem: Environmental > Terrestrial > Soil > Wetlands | place: USA: Florida...
GGCTTGCGATGGCGCGGTGCGTTTTCAGGCACATTCAATCCTCTTTGCTGTTCGCAATGGCCGCGACATTTCTCCTGACGCCTGCGTCATACGGGCAGCAACCGAAAGGTGCGATTTTGAGCGGGGTGGTACTCGATCCTGCCGGAAGAGTAGCAGGCGATGCGCACGTGGTGCTGCGAAGAAACAACTCTCGGGTCACACGAGAAACAAGCACCGACGCGGCCGGACGCTTCGCTTTCAACGAAGTGGCGACAGGCGCCTTTACCTTGACGGCAAGCTCAGGAACGTTGCGCAGTGAAGAGGTCCCGGTCACTGTTTCGACGCTTGGCGAGCATCCGCTCATCACCCTCGTACTGGCACGATCAGGTATACAACATTCAGCGTCAGGGGCCGACGGTGCGGGTCAGGCGATGCAGTTTGCCGACAACCCCGATTTTGCAATCGCTGCGGTCACTGACTGGACGGCTGCGGGAGGACACGGTTCGGATTCCAGTTTGCGCACGAGCGAAGCGCTTACGCGAGAGGCTGTGAAGCTGAACTCCGACAACACACAACCTGCGGCGGCCGCACCGCCCGGCGAAGGCGAATCCGGGGAGTCAGAAAGCGCTCTGCGCGCAGCGGCAGCCAACGATCCCAAAGGCTTCGAGGCAAATTACCGGCTGGGGCGATTCTACTTTCAGGTGGGCCGGTATGAAGATGCGGTTTCACCATTGCAAGCCGCATACCAGGCAGACTCTACTAGCTACGACAATGAATACGACCTTGCGCAGGCGCTCAGGTTGGCCGGCGACACCGCGCGATCGCGCTGGCATGTTCAAAGGCTACTGGCGCGCCGTCCCAGCGCGGACCTGCACCGCATGGAAGGCGAGCTCGACGAGAAGCTGGGCGACCCGCTTTCGGCGGTGCACGAGTTTCAGGAGGCGGCGAGCAAAGACCCCAGCGAGGAAAACTACTTTGCCTGGGGATCGGAACTGCTGTTTCACCGCGCCATATGGCAGGCAAAAGAGGTGTTTGACGAAGGCGCCAGGCTTTACCCGCATTCCGCTCGCATGTTGACTGCGCGTGGAGCAGCCCTGTTTGCCGGCGCATTGTACGACGAAGCGGCATTGGACCTCTGCCGGGCCTCCGATCTGAATCCGGAAGATGCGGAACCTTACCTGTTCATGGGCAAAATCGAGATTGCGGCGCCTGATCCCCTGCCCTGCGTGGTGGCAAAGCTGGCGCGATTCGAGAAGCTGCAGCCCGCAAATTCAATGGCCAATTATTACTATGGTATGGCCCTATGGAAACAGCAGGGCTTGGCCAGGGATCCCCAACTCATGGAAAGAGTGAAGACCATGCTTGCCCGTGCAGTAAGCCTCGATCCCAAATGCGCCGATGGCTACTTGGAGCTTGGGAACCTGAGCGCAGGCGAAGAGCGGTGGGAACAGGCCATTGATTTTTATCTGAAGGCGATTCAAGCCAACCCGGACTTGAGCGACGCGCATTATCGGCTGGGAGTTGCCTACGAGCGCGTGGGGGAGAAAGCCAAAGCAAGAGAGCAATTTCAACTTCACGACGCGATTGCCAGAAAACAGGCCGCGGAAATCCAGCGCCAGCGGAAGGCGGTGAAGCAGTTCCTCGTAGTTCTCCCGGACCAGGCAGACAAACAGCAAGCTCGGTAACAGTAAAATTTCGCAAGCCCGGAAGCATGATGTGCAACCGTTCGGTTGCGCGAAAACCGCTGGATGAGGGTTCTTACGCCCTTTCTGCTGAGTCAGGTTTTGTGTGGCGCGAAAGTGGAAATGATTCCACCCCCCTCGCGAATCGTGAGAATTTGATTGGCCTTGACCCCGGTGAAGCGCTCCACAGCCTGCGAGGTCGGCCACTTCACTTCAATCAGATCGACGGTTTCCGCACGGCCCAGGCCAAAATGCAGCCGCAGGTCGCTTTGCGACATGACGCTGCCGCCGCTGTGCACTTCGTCGATCTGGACATGCTTTCCAATGACTATACGCAGGCGTGCCCCTATAGCGGTGCGGTTGCATTTTGTGCCGAGCAGCTTGATTTTGATCCAGTTCTGCTTGTTGCCGCCCACATTGTGGAGCAGTGAAGGAAGATCGTTCATGTTGTTAACGAGCACATCGATGCCGCCATCATTGTCGTAGTCGCCAAACGCGGCGCCACGGCTTGAGTAATGAGCATTGATGCCTGGCCCCATCTCTTTCGAAACGTCTTCGAAGTGGCCATTGCCCAGGTTCTTATACACGATGCGGGGATTTTTGAATCTCTCGCCAATGTTGTAGTTATCCACTTCCGGATAAACATGCCCATTGACTTGAATGATGTCGGACCAGCCGTCGTTGTCATAGTCCACGAATCCGCAACCCCATGCTACGTAGCTCGTGTTGATTCCGACTCCGGAACTGAAGGAAACGTCGCTGAAAGTTCCATCTCCGTTGTTGTGGTAGAGATCGCAGGTGTCGTCTGCGAAATTGGTCTTAAAAATGTCGAGCCAGCCATCACAATCGAAGTCAGCCACACCGATGCCCATGCCTGCCTGCTCGTGACCATCATTGTTGTAGGCGCATCCCGCCATCACGGCGACGTCAGTGAAAGTGCCGTCCTGATTGTTCTTGAACATGATGCTCGGCATGGAATCGACCGCGACGTAGATATCAGGCCAGCCATCATTATCGAAATCGTAGGAGACAGCGGTAATGGAATAGCGCGGGCCTGTCTTGAGGATGCCGGCCCGCTCGGACACATCAGTGAAAGTGCCATCTCCGTTGTTGTGGTAAAGCATGTTCGTATCGCCGGGAAGGCCGCGCGGGCCGCACATGGTCGGAATTCCCTTCCACTGGCAAAAGGTCATGTCGTCGGGCGATGGGGGCTTGTCCGGATCGAGTTTGACAAAGTTACAGACAAAGAGATCTAGGTGCCCATCGCGGTCGTAATCCAGAAACGTGCATCCTGTTCCCCATCGGCCTTTCTCCTGGTAGAGACCGACCTTGCGAGTCACATCGGTAAACGTACCATCCCCGTTGTTATGGAAGAGGATGTTCCGCCCCCAGAAGGTGCAGTACAGGTCGTCCCAGCCGTCGTTGTCGTAGTCGCCAACGCAGACGCCGGTCTGCCAGCCGGACCGCGCGATTCCGGACTGCTCCGAGACATCGGTGAAGGTGCCGTCTCGATTGTTCTTGTAGAGATGCGTTGTGGGGACCTGGCTCGTGGGCCAATGCTCATCCAATCGGTTGCCATTCGTCAGATAGATGTCGAGCCACCCGTCGTTGTCGTAGTCGAAAAAGGCAATGCCGCTGCCCTTGGTTTCAATGATAAGCCGCTTGTGCTTGATTCCGCCCCACACATTGGGGATATGCAATCCGGCCTGCTGGGCTACATCGAAATATTGGACTGTAGATCCTTCAGGGCCGTCTGTTGCCGCGTCAACGACGATCGGGTTTCGCCACTTCCAGATTGGAGTGACGAGAGCATCGAGAAGAGTACCGCCCAGAGCGATGAAAGACGAGCCGAGAAAATGCCTGCGTGGCAGAATCATGGGATGCGCTCATTATAGAGGCATTCAGCTGCCACCTGGTTTGCCGGGAAGAGCGTCATTGCAGCATCTCCAGAGCTTGCTTTGCCGCAACGTCCTGTGGTCGCACGCGAAGTAGTTCGAGGAGCACCTCCCGCGCCTTCTGGCGTTCGTTCTGCATGGCGTAAAGGCGCGCGAGGTTCAGGTAAGGCTGATCATACTGCGGCGCCACCCGGATACCGGTTTTGAATTGTTCCTCCGCACGCGCAAAATCCTCACCGCGCACGAAGAGAACGCCAAGGTTGTTCAACGCCTCAGCATAATCGGGACGGAGCGCGATGGCTCGTTCAAGATACTGCGACGCCCGTTCGACCTGCCCCTGCTGTGCATAGAGCATTCCGAAGCCGTAGCTCACTTCAGGATCGTCAGGCTCAATGCGGATAGCCTGGTCAAAGCATTTCTGCGCATTCTCAAAATCCTGCTGCCGGCGATAAACGTTCCCGAGATTGAGAAGCGCTGTCGCAAATTCGGGGCGCTGCGCCAGTGATTTCTGAAAATCGCGAATCGCCTCATCTGTATGGCCCAATTGCGCGGCCATCATCCCCAGGTTATTCCACGCTTCGGGATAATCCGGCTTCAGCCGCAGAGTCTCTTCAAGATATTGGCGAGCCTGCGCAAAGTCGTGTTGCCCGAGCTTGAGAGTACCGAGATTGTAATAGGCATCCGCATCGTCGGGCCTGGTGGCGATGACCTCAAGAAACGATGCCGCGGCCTGATCGAAATAGCCATGCTGAAACATCGCCACGCCGTACGTAAAGTCGTTGCGCTGGAACGCGTCCTGCACAAGCTGCCCCTCAAAAGGCAGCGCCTTGCGCGTGCGTTCGGCTGCGGTCGAAGGGATGGATTTCAGATCTTCGAGCGCCTGGTCGACCGTGACGGGCCCCTGATAGACCTTCACGATCATGCCTTCCCGATCAAGCAGGAAGGACAGCGGCAGAGGGAGATTCCTGCGGCGGTCGAACAAATGGCGATAGATGATGTTGTAGATGCCGGCGGTCTCGTCCGACGCGAAAAGGACCTGAAAGGAGAAGCGCCTCTTTTCCGTGAGCGATCGGGCTGCGGCAAGATCCTCGGCGCTATCTACGTGGACGGCCAGCGGAACGAGCGAAGCCGCGGCCAGCGCCGGGGTGCGTTGCTGGAACAGGCGAAGCTGCTCCAGGCACTCGTCGCCCGCCGCGGACCAGAAATTCAGGAGCACAAATCGGCCCTGGTACGAACTGAGTTCGTGCGGATTTTGTTCCGCATCGGGCAACGAAAACCCGGGCGCCTTCAAGGGCTCAACGAGCCAGGTGCCGACCGTTCGAGGCAGAACTTCCGGCGCAGGCGGCGGGCCGGCGTGCGCGTAGATCGCCAGCGGAGATGCGAAGCGCACGGCGTCGAACCGGCTTGAACCTTCCTCGATCTGTATGCGGTGGTTCCTGGGGAGATCCTCAAAATGTTGCGTGAGACCGCTGGGCCATTGAACGGCGGCGTTGATTTTGTCGCGCGGCGATCCGAGGCCAAAGAACAACTCCCCGGTGTGCTGTACAAGGAATCCCGTTCCGGCCTGAAGAAACTTCGTCTGGCGCAGGCCGGTGGTTTCAACGGTGACCGCCGCGCCTATAGCGTCGCGATTGCTCTTTGTGCCACGCAGCCGAAACGAAATTGAATCGCCAATCTCCTGCAATACGTTGTGCAGGATACGGAGCTGAGGGGCATTGCGGTTCTTGAGAATCACTTCCAGGCGGCCGTCGTGGTCGATATCGGCCAGCGCGAAGGTGCGGCCGTCCTCGAAAAAATCCAGGCCCGACGGGCCGGAGATCTCACTGAAAGTGCCGTTGTGGTTATTGGCAAACAGAACATTGCGCGCGTAACCGTGCCAGGTGCGGTCGGAGCGCACCAATTCGTTGATCGCGTTCCATCCCCGTTCGTAGGCCGGGGCGGCTGCGGCGTCCTCCGGTGACTTGGCCACCACTTGCCTCCAGAAGAAGCTTGCTAGGTCGTACTTGTCCGGTCCGGTGAGATAGCCGTTCGATACATAGAGGTCGGAATAGCCGTCGTGATCGAAGTCGAAGAAGTCCGCGGACCAAGACCAGCGGCCCATTTCGACCCCGGCACGCTGGCCGACATTCTCGAACGTACCGTCTCCCCGGTTGCGATAGAGTGCGTTGCCGCGCGCGTGACGGCGGTAAAGTTCGCGGATGCGCTCAGAAGCCGCGGCATGAAACTGCTTCTGTCCGCTGACCCGTTGCCCGGCCGCCTCCCACATGCTCGGGACATAGACGTCCTGGCGGCCGTCGTTGTCGAAATCGCACCAGCAGCAACTCATGCCGGCTCCGACACCCTCGACGCCCGCCTCAGCGGATACAACAGTAAACGTGCCATCGCCGTTGTTGCGGTAAAGCTGCGAAGTCCCGAAATCGTTGGACACAAACAGATCAGGCAAGCCGTTGCCATAGGCGTCACCCCAGGCGCAGGAGAAAGTGTAGCGATCATTCTCCCGGTTCATGCCCGCCGCTTCGGTGGTCTCCACAAAGGTCGCGTTGCCCTCGTTGTGAAAGAGGCAGTTCGGCGGTCCGTTGCGCGCGTCATAATAGGGCACGGGATAGTGATATTGGTCGAGGCCCAGATAGTACATGTACATGCAAAAGTACACGTCGAGCCTGCCGTCGCGATCGTAATCCGCAATCGCGGCATGCGTGAATGTTCCCTGCGGCTGGCGCGCAAACCGGAATGCGTTGCGCTTCAGACGAAAGGTCCCGTTTCCCTGATTCATATAAAGAAGGGGGCCAGTTCCGCAGACGACAAGAAGATCCTGCAGCCCTTTGTTCTCAAAATCGGCAAAGAGTGCACAGGCGGTATTGTCGAGAATACCCAGATCGGCTTTTTCCGTTACGTCCTCGAAGGTTCCGTCCCCACGATTGCGAAAAAGCCGGTTAGGCAAACCGGCGGGCTGGCAAACATAGAAGTCGTCGAAGCCGTCATTGTCGAAGTCGCCCACCGCGACACCATTGTTGCAATAAACGTCCACGCCGATCGCGCCGTCGAGCACAGTGCGCCAGTAGTCGGCGCCATGCAGCAGTTGCCGGTTGTAGGACTCGGTTGCGCCCAGGGCCTGCGCCGTTACATCGATGAACACATGACCCTTTGCGGTGGCGATCGACTCTTCATCCGCTTGCCACTTGCGCGCCTTCCAGACACCGGACTTGCTGAGGCCCCATTCAGTGCGCCACGAACCAACACGTTCTTCTTTGCGCCCCCCACTCAACGTCAAGACCAGGTCGTAGCGGATGTCAGCACGCACAGTGAGCGGATCGCTGGTGACCTGCTCGATGCCGAAGATTTCAAATTCCGCGGTCTCGATCTGGAGTGGCGCCGCCAGCCAGTTTCGCAGACTGTCGGCGAACTGGTCCCGGCCGTGGGAGAGATCGGGCGCGAATTGCCGCCGGACAGTGCGGATGCCATAGGCTGAACGCAGCACCGTTTGCGCTGCCGGAACGAGCGTCGAAGCCTCAATCGAGTCGTCGACCGATTCGGCCGGCAGAGTCGCCTCCGCTGGCGCCGCCTTCAGAGCATCGCTCCACTTGTTCAGCACGCCGCCGATCTCATCCGCATATCTCTCGGTGACGTAGCCGTCGGAGCCGGGAGTCACGAGCGCGAGGATATCTGCGAGTGGAGATTTCGCCGGATAATGGGGCGTCAAGCGGAGATCGGTGAAACGAAGGCCCTGTTGCTGATTCGAAGCCAGACCGGGATGTTCCGGCACGAGCGGTGCCGCGATGAGCGGTGCGGTGCGAAAGGCCAGCGGCGTCAGCGCCATGCCTTTCAGGATCTCCCGGCGGGTGAGAAGACGGCCTCCGTCCTTGCGGCGCGATGACATTCCAAGGATCTCTGGAACAATCAAGATGTCCGCATCATAGCATCACGCTAAATTCCGTTCGATCGTGCAGAGCGCCATTGCGGGTAAAGATGGGACGCCGCGATTGCAGGCGCAAGCCGGGTGTGGCCCATTGCATCGAAGGCTCGAATCGCATATTGCGGAGCCAGAGCCAGCCTGTATAAGCGCTCCACACTCAAGAGTCGAACAAAACTAACATTTTATTTATCAATATCTTACATTAAAATTCCACAGTTCGCAAAACCCGTCTCAAACTTTTGGTTGACAAAGAACTCACGAATGGGCTAGGCTGCTCGCCAAAAGATTGAAACCGTTTCCAATTGAACGTTCTTCGCGTCGGAGCGGTGAAGGGTTTTCGCTGTGCAGCATAACCCTCGGGAAACACCAATCAGTGGTACCGAAGCAAGCACTGGAGGGTATTCGGATGCTTAGTGATCGCATGGCCACAAATCTGGGAAGAGCGCTGTGTGGCATCGCTCTTTCATGCGTGTTCATCATTCTGCTCCCAAATCAATTTGCGTCTGGTCAGGTCGATGAAGGCTCGATCACCGGCACGGTAACGGATCCAACTGGAGCCGTGGTGGCGGACGCGCAGGTGACGCTGTTGAATACAGATCAGGGCATCACCGTGCAAACGCGCACAAACTCCACGGGCGGGTATGCGTTTTCGCCCGTCCGTATCGGACACTACACGATTACGGTCATAGCCAAGGGCTTTGCCACAACCACGCAGACAAACCTGACGCTTCAGGTTGCGCAGACCTTGCAAGTCAACGTCGTTCTCAAGCCCGGCGCGACATCTGAGACCGTGCAGGTAACTTCCGCGCCGCCTCTGCTGCAAACGGAGGAAGCTTCGACCGGCCAGGTGATCGGCCGCCAGGAGGTGAACGATCTGCCTCTCAACGGCCGCAACTTCACCTTCCTGGCGCAGCTTGGCGCAGGCATGCAGACCCCCGAAGCGGACACGCGCGGCAACGCTGCCTCCGGCGCCTTCTCCGCCAATGGCCTGCGGCCCGCGCAGAACAACTACCTGCTCGACGGCATTGACAACAACTCCGACAATGTGGACTTCCTCAACGGCACCAACTACGTGATCCTTCCGCCGCCGGATGCAATTCAGGAATTCAAGGTCCAGACCAGCGACTATAGCGCGGAGCTGGGCAGGGCCGCAGGCGCCGTCCTGAACGCCACTGTAAAATCCGGCACCAACCAGCTCCATGGCGACGTCTGGGAGTTCTTCCGCAACGACAAACTCGACGCCGCCGACTGGTTCGAGGACAACTCCCCGACCCCGGTAAAGGGCGAATATCGCTTCAACCAGTTCGGAGGAACGATCGGCGGCCCCATCATCAAGAACAAGTTCTTCTTCTTCGGCGACTACCAGGGTACCCGCCGCGTGCAGGGCACGTCGTTTACCAGCCAGGTACCAACCAACCTTGAGCGCAGCAGCAACTTCCAGAACCTGCAGGATATCCTCACACAGCAGGCCGGAACCGCCCGAACCGACATCCTGGGCCGCAGCATTCAGCGAGGCGTGATCCTCGATCCGGGCACAACCCGATTTGTCGCCGCCGGAGCCGTCGATCCAGTTTCGGGGTTGACGAACAATTCCGGGGCCGCTGGCTACGTGCGCGATCCCTTCAGCAACGACTGCGGGCCCGGAACCAAGAGCTTTACGCAAACTGCCTGCCCCGATCTCAACATGCTTCCGAACAGCCGCATCGATCCCGCCGCCGTCAAGCTGTTGGATCTTTTTCCCGCGCAGAACGCCGGGCTTGGCGTCTACCAGGACAGCCCGGCACTCTTCGAGCATGAGAATCAATTCGATACCCGAGAAGACTTCAACCCGACCGACAACGACCAGATCTTCGCCCGCTTCAGTTATTCCGACGACCCGCAGTTCATTCCGGGGCCGTTTCAAGGCATAGCCGACGGCGGCGCCTTCCAGCAGGGGCTCCAGAGTGCGAAGTCGGCCCAGATGGTGGCGGCGTATACCCACGTGTTTAGCCCCAACGTCGTAAATCAGGCGCGCGCGGGCTTTGCCCACCTGCATACCACGCGCTATGGACCAGTCGCCACCCAGACTGGCATTCCGGCGCAGTACGGAATCCAGGGCATTCCCCAGGTGGCTGAAAACGGCGGCCTGCCGGCCATCGCCATTACCAACTTGACCACTCTGGGCAGCAACGAATACCTGCCCTCCGACGAAGCCACCGCTACCCTCCAGGTCACGGACGACTTCACCCGGATTTACGGCAAGCACAGCTTCAAGATGGGCGTTGAGTTTCAGAACGCGAAGTTCTCGACCTTGCAGCCTGAGGCTTCACACGGCGATTTTGCCTACAGCGGCACTTTCACCGATATTCCCAACCAGGGGAGCACAACGGGCGGCCTGGCCCAGTTCCTGCTGCCTCCCATCGCGGCGCCTGCAACCATCGGCGGCAATCCGAATCCCAATGGCTACAGCTACTCCGGCGGCTCAAACAGCGTGACAGCCTCCAACATCAACAAAACCTACGATGAAAAGAAGTACTTTGCGCTCTACTTCCAGGATGACTGGCGGATGGCCCCAAAGTTGACCGTGAATCTCGGCGTCCGGTGGGATTACTTCGGCCCGATCAACGAGACAAATGGTGGGCAGGCGAACTTTGTTCCCACCGCTCTTCCGGCGTATGGTCTTGGCAATCCGACCTTCATCGTTCCGGCTAGTGGAAAAGACAATCGGACGCTCTCCACAAACTCCACCTGCGCCGGAAACGGCTGCTACGGCCTGGTCAATCTTCTGGCTGCGGATGGCATC
>Ga0335074_10016974_pt1 | contig 10251 bp, 12 predicted proteins | sample Lox_Sample_23_FD_206715 | JGI IMG/M metagenome (GOLD analysis project Ga0335074, IMG submission 206715) | Soil microbial communities from Loxahatchee National Wildlife Refuge, Florida, United States - Lox_Sample_2.3 | ecosystem: Environmental > Terrestrial > Soil > Wetlands | place: USA...
AACGCGCCAGTCCACGGCGTAGGTGAGCGTTTGCCGGTCGGGGAAGCTGAAGCCCGGTTGCGGCGTAGCAAGCTGGGCGGGCTGCGCGCCGGCCGGCGCCTGAACCGGATTTTGCCCCGCGGCCGCCAGGGCGAGAATGCACAAATAGGCTGCGGTCGGGGCGCGCATCTTCAACGTGGGCAATGCTCCTTGATGATCGATCTATTCAAACTATCCCGCATTCACGGCCTTACCCCGCGTCAACGGGCAGAAAGAAGACGGCTTTGCGCGACGCAGAACCGCTGCTCCATATCGCAGCTCAATACAGAATCGCTGCTCCGTGCAGAATCGCCCCTACCGCCGGCCGGAAAAAAAGCAGGCTTAGGTAAAGCAGTGCGGACCCTATGAGAGCATTGTACTCGCGGTGCTTGAGGTAGAGGGCGAAGGAGAAACCGCCGGAGCCGCCCTGGCCTGCGGCTGCGGTCCGGGCCGGTGTAAGCCGCGGGATAAGCCGGGGCACGCGCGCGCAATACGCGCCATAGCCGGGGAAGGCGGAGCGCAGGTAATGCTCTTCCGACGCGATGACAGGGATATAAACGATGGCGAAGCCTGCGGCCAGCAGCAGGGCAAAGGCCCAGCTCAGCAGGGCGACCGCAAATCCGGCGGCCACGAGCATGGAGCCGAGATAGAGCGGGTTGCGTGTATGGGCGTAGGGACCGGTCTCGGTAAGCTCGCGATTCTTCTTTACATAGCCTGAGGCGTAGCCGCGCAGCGCCAATCCGGGCGCCACCAGCAGGAGACTCCAGGCGATGGCCGCGGGCCGCGGAGCGCGCCGCCACAAGTCGAAGAGATAAAGCGCGGCCATCAGGAAGCCCAGCGGCACGCGAATGCGGCGCGCTATCCTCTGCCACGACTGCATGGAACTGGCCCTTTGAGGAGCCTTTTGGCTGGGAGGAATTATTCGGCTCATCTTCGGCTATTCTCCTCCATCAGCAAGGTGTCAGCGGCCTGAATCACGTCTTCAGGACCGATAGTAAGCAGGCCGGATTCGGGTTCGGCGCGGCGGCTGTGGTCGCGGCGGCTGAGCGGGCTGCGCAGAACCACGGCGCGCGCGCCGTAAGGGCCGTTGCGGCTGGGGTCGGTGGGGCCGTAGATGCCCACCACCGGCCGGCCCAGGGCGCAAGCCAGGTGCAGCGGGCCGGTGTCTCCGGCAATGCAGAGCGCGATCCGCCGGGTAAGCGCGATGAGCTGGCTCAGGGACGGGCGGACTGGGACGGCGATGCCGCCCGAAGCGGACTGGATCCCGGCGGCGAGCGGTTCTTCGCCCGGACCGGCGTTGATGAGCACGCGCAATCCGCGCTCGGCGAGCCCGCGCGCTACGGCGGCGTAGCGTTCGATGGGCCAGCGCTTCGCGCCCCAGCCGGCCCCGGGCGTCAGCAGTGCGACCCGGCAGCCGGCGCCCGCTGGGGGCGAGGCGAGCAGCGTATCGCACCAGGCCTCGGCCAGGGGATCGACGGGGAGCAAGGGAGCTTTGGGCTCAAGCTGGTCGCCGGCCACGGCGCCAGCCAGCTCCACGTCCTGCTCGATCACGTGAGCGCCGCCGGTTTCAATGCGCTCGGAAAAGAGCCAGCGCGCCGCCCACTCGCGCGGTTTCGATTCGCCGATCGCACGGCCGGCTCCCGCCATGCGCCCAATGGCGGCCGAGCGGACGGCGCCCTGGAAATCGATGACGGCGTCATAGCCGCAGGCGCGCAACCCGCGGCGCAAGGCCCCGATCTGACGCAAAGTCCGCAGGCTCAAGGGCCTTTTGCCCCATTGTTTGGCCGGCGCAAAGTGCAGCCGGTCAACGAGCGGCTGCTCAGGACTGCGCGCAGGCTCGCTTGTTCCCGGCCGCTGATTCCCGGTGCTTGTCTCTTCGCCCCATGACGTTAACAGCGCCTGCCAACGCGGCTCGACCACCCAGCCAATCTGCCACTCGGGATGCGCCAGGCGCAATGCGGTTACTGCCGGCAGAGCGTGCAGAATGTCGCCCATAGCGCCCAGGCGCACCACGAGCAGGCGGAACGTGGATTGGGTGTGCAAACCTCAATTTTCGCACAGTGACAGATCGATTCATGCGGCGACTGCCGGCGCCCCTCGTCCCGGAAATTGCGGATGATGGGCAGCCCCGCCAAACTGCGAGGTTGTCTTGTACAACCTGCATAATCTGCACCGCGATGGGCAGGTTGAGGCCATCGAGGAGGGCCTCAATAGGCGCGGCGCGCGGCCGGCGCGGAGTCTTTGCCGCCGGGGATGGGCGCCGTGATGGCTTCGCGAATTCTCGCGAGGGGAGCGTGGTTGTCGAAGACGGCCTGGCCGTTCACCATGCGGACGCCGAGACGCTGCCACAGCTTATCGAGATCGATCGGCGGGTAAGGCGATTGCCCCATCTTCTTATAGAGATCGGCGAGGACCGAAGTTCCGGTGGCCCGGTCGCCGGCGGCGATTACCTTTTCGATTGGCCAGTCGACGGCAATGGAGCCGCCGGCAGCAAGGATTCCGCGCAGAGCTTGCTGCAAACCCTTGCGATTGTTGGTTTGTTCGCGGATGTTGACATCGGCCATAAGGCAGAAGAGGGCTCCGCCCCAATAGGTGCTCGCCCACGTATGGGTTTTGTCCAGGCCCTGCTGGCCCGGGCGTGGCTCGCCCTGCGGCATTCCCTCAAGGGTCTCTTTCCAGACAAACGCGGGCGTGAGCGTTCCCATCTGGGCGCGGGCAATGGGTTCCACATAGGTGGCCAGACCTTCTTCGAGCCAATGATGGTCGGGGGCCAGCGACGGAAGAGCGGTATGAACGAACTCGTGGGTCATGGTCCAGTCGCTGGATAGCTCCTCCCCGGTGGTGTGCTGGCCGAGCCGCATCCGGGTAAATGCCGGCAGCCCATCCACGCCGCCCCATGTGGTTCCGGCCAGCACACCTTCCCGGCCGGCTACTGGCGCCACGAGCACACGAGCGCGAGAAACGGGAAAGCGGCCGTAATACTCGGAGACTGCTCGCGCGGCGGTGCCGACCCATTCGACGAGCGCGCGGTGACTGAGATCGAGTGGGCCGGGAGCAAGATCGACCTGAATCAGGGCGCCGCCTGCGCGGATGGATTGCGACCATACGACTGCGCTGTTCCAGGGAGGGCCATGGTGCCGCGCCGGAGGCTGGCCGGAAGAGACCGCGAAAGCGCTCGCCGCCGGCGATGCCAGAAGGATTCCAAGAAGGAATGTGGCAAAGAGCCGCATCTCACGATTATGAGGCGAAAGGGGTGAAGCTATGGACAGTTGCGTGGAGGGCAGAGAATCCTCGTGGGTGAGGGGCTCCTGACCGGCGTAGTTGGCGGGTTGGTGGGAACGATTGTCATGACCCAGTTTCAGAACGCATGGAGAAAGGCAAGCCAGGCAATCAAGCCGGAGGGGCGCGGCGAATCGTCGGCGAGCGGCGAGGAAAAAGAAGACGCCACGATGAAGGCAGCGGGAAAAGCGGCCTCGCTGGCGGGGCGGAATTTATCGCACGAGACGAAAAAGAAGCTTGGCCCGGTGGTGCATTACGGCTTCGGAACCCTCCAGGGCGGCGTTTACGGGTCGATTCTTGAAGCATTTGGCTGCAGCGGCGGGTTGATTGCGGGATTGGTCTTTGGAGCGGCGCTGTTCGCGCTGGCAGATGAGCTTGCTGTCCCGGCGCTGGGCCTTTCAGGCAAGCCCGGCGAATCGCCTTTGAGTTCGCATGTCTACGCGTTTGCATCCCACCTGGTTTACGGGCTCAGCAGCGAAGTGGCGCGGAAGGGGTTACGGGCAAGCATCTGAGCTGAATGCTTTAGAGCTGGGAAGAATCGGCTCTGGTCGGCGCGAAATCTAAGCTGGACCCTTCATAATGGGCAGCTTGCCTGAGAATTCATGGCCGCAGGACGACGTTTAAGGCCGGTCGCTGAACGCAAACAGCTTATGCGTCACAAAGTCGCGTGAATTCAAAAAAAGTCACAGCCTCTCAAGATGAAAGTGCGGCCTGGATGACAGTGGAATTTATGCTGAGAACTTTGGGCTCAGGAGGGCGGGTCCATGACCGTGTGATTTCATTCGTTTTGGATTTGCGGCTGGTGTTGCACCAGGAAATGAGGCCGGGCCTGAAGGCCCCTTATTGAGCTGCTGTTTTCAGGGGCCTGAAGGCCCCTGCTCCCTCCAAAATGACCCGGGGCTGGAGGCGAAAGGATGGGGCAACCGGATAGCACAAGCCGGAGAGCGCTCACAAGACCGGCAGGGGATTGGCGAATTCGGACTGGTCCTGGACCTGGGTTTCGATGGGAACGGTGGTCGCTTCGGGGTGCCAGTTGCGGGGCTGGAAGATGCAGCAGGGCTCCTGGGCGAGCGGATCGCCGGTGAGGGCGTAGGCGCGGGCGCGGCTGCCGCCGCAAATCTCCTTGTACTCGCAGGCGCCGCACTTGCCTTCAAGGCGCGAGGTATCGCGCAGGGCCTTGAAAATGGGCGCGTTGCGGTAGATGTCGGCGAGCGGCGTCTGGCGGATGTTGCCGGCCTGGATGGGCAGGAATCCGCTGGGATAGACGTTGCCGGTGTGGGAGATGAACATGAAGCCTTTGCCGTCGTTTACGCGGCGGGTGACCCAGGCGTGGCTGCGGGTTTGAGCGTCGGCGGTGGGCGCGCCGGGCTCGTAGGCCCGCGATTCCTGGGTCCTGGGCCGCGATTCGTGGCCGTTGCCGTGGGCGCGGGAAAACTTGCGCTCCTCTAAATTGTGCTGGAGGAGGTAGCGGCGGTAGTGCATGGCCTCAGTGGTCTTGATCTGGAAACCGACGCGGTGGGAGAGCTGGTAGATTTTGCCGAAAACCTGCTCGAACTCTTCTCCGCTGAGCAGGTCGGTGAGCTGGCCGCGGCCCACCGGAACCAGGAAAAAGACGTTCCACATGACGATGGCCAGCTTTTCGAATAGAGCGCAGAGGTTGTCGAGGTCGCCGGCGTTGTGGCGGCTGATGGTGGAGTGGACCTGGATGGGAATTCCGGCTTCATTAGCCCATTCGATGGCCTGGATGGTGCGTGCCCAGGCGCCGGGAAGGCCCCGGAAAGTGTCGTGAATCTGGGGGGTGGAGCCGTCGAGCGAAATGCCCAGGCGGACGAGGCCGGCTTCTTTGAGCTTGAAGATGGCTTCGCGGGTGAGCAGGGGGGTGGCGCTGGGCGTGAGGGCGACGTGGACGCCTTTGCCGGCAGCGTAACGGATGAGCTCGAAGACGTCGGGACGCTTGAGCGGGTCGCCGCCGGTGAAGACGAAAACGGGGACGTGGAGGGTCGTTGTGGTCTTTGCCCTCGGCGTTGGAGAGCTGATCGGGGTGGGGGATGGGCTGGGCGGCGGCGCGGCAGTGTTTGCAGGCCAGGTCGCAGCTCTGGGTCACCTCCCAGATGGCGAGGAACGGGGATTCGTCGTAGTCGATGGCGCCGCGCGCGGGGATGGAATGCATGGGTTGAAGCGGCTGCATGAGGCCTCCTGGGAGCCGGGGTGGGCCGGATCGGAGAATTCCTGATCCTGCGCCGGGGAAGGCGGCGAGGGAACTGGCGGAGCGAATCCGCGCGGGCAACCAATCCTATGCGCCACGACTCCACTCAAGAAGAACAGTTTTAAGGACGGGAAGGCTGTGATTGGGATCACCTTACGCGAGGTGTGCGCAGCGGTTTTTCTCCGGTGAAAAACCAAGTTGATTGGGGAAAAGGCAATATGGCCGCAAATTGACGCAATCTTGATATCCCGCATCCTACGATGATCGGGATTGCACTCTCCGACGATGAAGTGGGATAAGGGCGCGAGCCTGCGCGGGCTGGTGCGATAGATCACAGGTTTATGTGCGCTGGGGCACTGCGGTTGCTGCCCCTTATCGATTGAATCAAGTTGGAGTTTCAGGAGGTTTCCCATGGCACAGACGGCGATGAAACCCGGGTGGACGAAGCCCTCGACAATCCTGTTTGCCTCCGAGATCCCTGCCAACGAGAAGGCGTTCGAGTTTGCGCTGGCGCAGGCGTGCGAGTTCAGCGCGGACCTGATCCTGTTTCATGCCTACGACACGCTGGTGGTGTCGGCGTCGGAGACGTCGGGGATCCGCTACTACGACTACGCGGCGGCGGCGCGCGCGGAGAAGCAGCACCTGGAGCCGCTGGCGCAGCGGGTGCGGCAGGCGGGCATTCCATGCGAAGTGATCGTGCGGGCGGGGTTGCCCGCGGACCAGATTCTGAGTTTCGCGCGGGAGCGGGAGATTGACCGCATCGTGATGGGAACGCACTCGCCGGGACCGATCGGCAAGCTGCTGGTGGGCTCGGTGGCGGAGGCGGTGCTGCGCCGCTCGGCCACGCCCGTATATATTGTGGGGCCGGAGGTTGCGGTTCCGGTTGCGCGCGATTTCAGGACGCGGACCATCCTGTGCGCGGTGAGCATGCACGGTTCCAGCGGCGTGGTTGCGGAGTTTGCCGCCGAGCTGGCGGCGCAGCACGAGGCGCGGCTGGTGCTGCAGCACGTGATCCGTCCCCAGGAGCGCGCCCAGGTTCTGGGCGACCGCTCGCTCGACGAGGTGGAAGCCGATTTGCTGGCGCTGACGCCCAAGGAGTTGCAGGAGCAGGTGGAGATACAGACCATCGTGGTGCCCGGCGATCCGACCGAGGAGCTGCTTTACCAGAGCCGCGCCCAACAGGCGGATTTGATCGTACTGGGGGCGCAGGGCGCCTCGGCATTCGCGGCCATTACCCGCCACGGCGTGGTTTACAAGACGCTGGCGCATGCCCACTGCCCGGTGATCACGCTTTCGCCGGTGGTACTGGAGGAGTGCGGGGCCAAGGAGAAGTCGCCCGTGGAAGGGTACATGGCGGGGGTGTTTTAGGGCGTTTTCGCCTGACGGGTCGGCATTTTTAGCCGGCGCGGTGCGGCGTGGTGGAAAGCGGTCCGGCGATGGGGATTTTGTAAAGGGCGGAATCGAAAAACGGTCCCGCGTATCGGATTCAGGGCAAACAGGCGCGCTTGCGAGTGCGCCTGTTTGCTTTTGGAGCAATACGGATAGAGGAGGCGGGCGGGGCGCGATGCCGCGGCCCGGCTCAGATGACGCGCAACAACAGCAGCAGCAGCACGATGGTGAGAATAAGGCTGATGCCGCCGCCACCGTAGTAGCCCCAGCCGGGACCCACGCGATAGCCCCCATAGCCAAATCCGAAAATCAGCAAGATCAAAATAATGAGCAAAAGCATTGGCTCTCCTTTTTTGGCCCCGTGCCTGCGCCGCGGTGGTATTTGCGGGCGCGCATGGCGGCGCTGCTGTTCTGATGCGCGGGAAGGGCGGGCGGGTGTCTCTGCCGCGGGGCCGTGCTGCACGCACTCAAGTTACGCAGATTTCGCCCTCAATCGCGGCGCGGCGCGCAACCCGGGCACATGGGGCATGCGTCCAAACCTGAGTTGTCGGTGCCCCGTGGAAGAGGGGTACGGTTCCAGGAGGTGACGGCATGCTCTGGACAATTTTCGTAATTCTTCTTGTTTTGTGGTTATTGGGAATCGTCACTTCCTACACGTTTGGAGGGTTCATTCATCTGCTGCTGGTGATTGCGCTGGTGGTTCTGCTCATCCAGTTGATTACCGGCCGCAGACCGGTGCTATAAGGCCTGTTAACACGATGGCGGCCGGCGAGCGGGCCGGCAGGAGCGGGGATTGCGGAGAGCGGCTGAGGCGGAAAGAGTGCGACAGAGGGCGCAATCCGCGATAAAACATTCAACTTATTTGCCAATCCACGGAGGTGGAAATCATGGATAAAGACAGAGTGAAAGGGACAGTGGACGACGTAACGGGCCGCATCAAGCGCCAGGCTGGAGAATGGACCAACGACCCGCAGAAGCAGATGGAGGGCGCCGGCCAGCAGGTGAAGGGCAAGGCCGAAAAGGCGTGGGGCAATGTGAAAGACGCAGCACGGGAAGCCACGGCGCATAACCAGCACGGCCAGGAGCATCCGCAGCAAGGCAGGCCGGGCGGCGGGGACAGGTCCCACGAGGAAGCCCGTAAAGATCGCTGAGAGTGGGCGGATAGCGAACTTTCGATCCAGGCAACCGGGCGTTTGTCCGGGGCGCGGCCGAAGAGGCGGCGCTCCGGGCAGGCGCCCTTTTTGTCTGCCGGAAGCATCCGGCAGGCCAGTGGCGAGTAGGGAACCTCCCCGGCCGGCGGCGGAAAATTAATCCCAGCCCCAAAACAGACCCGGGATAGAATGCTCTGGAACCCGCGCGAACTTGGATGGGACGGCGTGAGGCCAGGAGTAGGGCGTCTTCGGTTCACAAGTTGGCAAGCCGCCATTGCGCAGTGTGGCTTTCAGGGCCGCCTGGAGACGATTTCGGCGCTGCCAAGAGCCGGACCGGAAACGCTGAATTGGCCTGCGTCCGGGCTCACGCAAAAGCGCGCGGCGACAAAAGAGAACGCGGAAGTGCCTCCCCCCAAGGGCTCGATGCGGTTGTGCGGGTCCCTGCGCGGGAGCGAGACGACCAAAGGAGAGGATTCTCTATGCACATGTCTCACGTTAACTACTATGCTCTGATTGCCTCGGCGGCGATTCAGTGGGTTATCGGCGCGATCTGGTACGGTGTGATGTTCAAGAAGTCCTGGAAGAAGCTGGTGGGCGGCATCGGCGAAATCTCCGGGGGCCGGGCCGCGTTTGCCATGGTCTGTTCGTTTGTAGCCAGCATCGTGCTTTGCTATGTGCTGGCCAACATCATCATGCTGGCGGGAACGGATGCGTTCCTGGGCGGGCTGGCGCTTGCCATCGTGTGCTGGCTGGGCTTTATGGCTCCGCCGCTGTTTGCGCAGCATATTTACGAGCGCCGGCCGGTGAACCTGTTTGCCATCAACGCCGGGTACTGGGTGGTGGCCATGGCCGTGAGCGGCGGGGTGCTGGCGATCTGGCGGTAATGCCTGGCGCCAGGCGGCAACGCCCGCCTTTCGGCCTGGACGATTGAATCCGGCGGCTTCCCAGGTGTCAAAATCGCGCGCCCCACCGGGGGAGACGAAGCGCTGACGGTGGGGTTGCGCGGGTCTATCGCCTGCCGCCTGCCATGGAGCGATGCGGCGATGGCGGATGCGGCAGGCTGGACGAAAAAGGCAGGCGCCGCGGCCTTCCCCGCCCCATGCCGTTACAATCGGAGCCATGAGCAGAACAGCTATTGCAACCGGCGGCGCGCCCGCGGCCATCGGTCCGTATTCCCAGGGGATGCGGGTGGGCAGCCTGGTTTTCACGGCCGGCCAGATCGCACTCGATCCCGTTAGCCAGCAGATGGTTTCCGGCGGCATCGCCGAGCAGACGAAGCGCGTCTTCGAAAACCTTCAGGCCATTCTGAAGGAAGCCGGGAGCGGGTTGAATCGCGTGGTCAAAGCCACTGTATACCTGAAGAGCATGGACGACTTTGCGGCCATGAACACGGTGTACGACGCGTACATGCGCAGCCAAGACGGTGACCCGCCGGCCCGGACCACGGTGGAAGTGTCGCGCCTGCCGAAGAATGCGCTGGTGGAGATCGACGTGGTTGCGGAGTGCTGAAGGCGGGGAACTCGGGATGCGGGATTTTCGCTTGGAAAGGACTCGGGCGGATAGCTGCGGGCACGCGACCGGCCGCCGGACGGGATCAAGGGCCGTGGGGCGACGGGCGATGGATAACGGGCGAGGATAACGGCCGCTGACCGGCGGCCAGCGGATCCTGGGAGGCCAGCGGCTCCTGGAATTAGAATTGTGCCCGGATGGTTTCTCTCCGAGGTCGCGCATGGCGGATTCCCCCGAAAAAATCGAGCGTAGCGACGTTGAATGGCGCAGCATGCTGACGCAGGAGCAGTATCGGGTGCTGCGCGAGAAGGGTACAGAGCGGGCTTTCACCGGCGCGCTGACCGAGAACCACGCCACGGGCAATTACCACTGCGCGGGGTGTGGCGCGCTGCTGTTTTTGAGCGGCGCCAAGTTCGACTCCGGCTGCGGGTGGCCGAGCTTCGTGATTCCCGCCGATTCGAAAGCGGTGGAAGAGCACGAGGATTTGAGCTACGGCATGCGGCGCGTGGAGGTGACCTGCGCGCGCTGCGGCGGACACCTGGGCCACGTGTTTCCCGATGGGCCGGCGCCGACGGGGCTGCGCTACTGCATCAATTCGGCGTCGCTGAGCTTTGTGAAGCGAGGGGAATAGGGACGTAGGACATAGGGGCAAGGGATCGCGACAGGTAGGGACGGCGGAAAAAGAAAAGAGGGCAAAGA
>Ga0335074_10016975_pt1 | contig 10250 bp, 10 predicted proteins | sample Lox_Sample_23_FD_206715 | JGI IMG/M metagenome (GOLD analysis project Ga0335074, IMG submission 206715) | Soil microbial communities from Loxahatchee National Wildlife Refuge, Florida, United States - Lox_Sample_2.3 | ecosystem: Environmental > Terrestrial > Soil > Wetlands | place: USA...
GTGACGTCGGCCTTGGCGAGCTCTTCGCCGATGTGCTCACGCAGCCAGTCCTCGTAGCCGGCGGCGCGGGCCGCCTCGAGGGCCTCGACGATCGATGCGGACATTCCCTTGTAGAAGACGCTGCGCAACAGCTTCCTCGTGGCCGCGAGGCCGGCTGGGCCGTCGAGCACCTCGACGTCGGCGCCGTACCGGGTGAGCTGGGCCGCTACCTGCCCGGCCGCCTCGCCGCTGGCGAGCATCGGCACCCGCAGGCCCTTCCCCGGTACCGGCGCCATCATGGCGATGTCGGTGACGGGGATGTCGCGGGTCCGCCCGATCTCGGCGAGTTGCTGCTTGACCGCGGGCGCGGCGGTGTTCAGGTCGGCCCACACGGCTCCGGGGCGCAGCGCGTCCAGGGAGTCGCGCAGCGCGGCCAGCGCTTCTTTCGCGCTGTTGACGCTGAGCACGAGGCCGGCGCCGCTGGCGGCCTCGGCGTCGCTCCCGGCGCCGGTGACGCCCGCGGGCGCGGGCACGGCCGGGTCGTAGCCGCGGACGCTGGCACCAGCGGCTACCAGGTCGCGGGCCAGCAGCGAGCCGGCCTCCCCGAATCCGAGGACCGCGATGACGCCGCTCACTGGGGGCCCTCCTGGCCGTCGGCCTCTTTGAAGTACTCGCTGATCAGTTGTCGCTGCCTTTCCAGTAGCTCTTCGATGTGCTGGTCCATGTGCTCGGGGCCGATCGCCTCCGCGGTCCGGTAGAACTCCCTGATCTGCTCACGCGGATTCAGGCCCATCGTGGCCAGCGCCTCCGCGCTCGGGAATTCCCAGCCTGCCGACCGGTGGGAGATCAGCTCCTGGCCGGATCCGTCGGGGTGCCTGAGCGGTTCGAAGGGGCCGCGGGCGTCCTGGACGTCCGCGGGCGCCTGCTGGACGGCCTGCTCCTGCTCCCGCTCTCGCTCTCGCTCACGGCCCGCGTACCACGCCTGACTCGGCGGGCCATAGCTGGGATCATCCGGGCCGTACGCGTTCGGCTCCGCCGCCGGAAGCTCAGCGGAGCCGCCAGGCGCGCCTGGATCGGCGTGAATGACGGCCGGCGCGCTGGATTCCGCGGTCGTCTCGGTGCGCGCGCCGGATTCGGCCGACGGCTCGGGGCGCCGCGGCGGCTCTGGGCGTGACGGCTCGCTCCCGCGTGGCTGCTGACTCTCGCGTGACTGCGGGCCCGGGCCGGCATCGCGTTCGGTAGCACGACCGCCGACCGGACCGGGCGGGCCATACGGGCCGGACGGGCGCGGTGGCTCCGCGGGACGCGACTCCGGCGGGCGCGGCGGCGCGGACGGGCGCTGCGGACGGGACGCGGGCGCGCGATAACCGGGATGGCCGTAACCCGCGTCTGGGTTGCGTCCCGAGCCGGGGTAGCCGTTGGCGTTCGGAGCGGGCGCGGAGGTGGGGGTGGCGTAACCGGCCGGCCCAGGGGCGGGGCCGGCGGGCCGCCGCATGGTCTGCTGGTCGTGGTGGAGTGCCTGTGGCTCCGGGTAGCCGGGGCTGACAGCGGGGCCAGCGCCGCCGTTGCCGGGGGCGGCAGGCGGGCCGTACCCGGGTCCTCCCGCCGGGCCGTGGCTCGCAGGCCCGCCGGAGGCAGGCGGCGGGCCGTAGCCGGGGTGGACCCCTGGACCGCCGGGGGCCTCCTTGGGGGCCGTCGGCGGGCCGTACCCGGGAGCTAGCCCGGCCCCCCCGCGGGGGCCATAACCGGGAGACACGCGCGGATTGGGAGGCGGGGCGGATCCGGGAGCGACCCGAGGGGTCGCGGCGGGCCGGTTGCCGGGAGACCTGGCCGGGACGGTCGGCGGGCTGACCTCCGGAGCCATCCTCGGGCCCGAGGCGGAGCCGGGAGGGCCCGGCCGCGGAGGCGGGCCGGACTCGGGACCAACCCGCGGACCCGTGGCGGGCCCGTAACCGGGAGCGGCCTGCGGACTGTAGCCGGGGGTGACGGGAGCGCTGTAGCCATGAGCGATTTCCGGGCCCGTGGTTGGGGCGTGGCCAGCAGGACCGCCGCGACGGTAATCGGCGGGGCCCCCAGGGCCCGCGGCGGGGGGACCAGCGGGAGCGGCGGGCGGGCTGTACCCAGCGGGAGTTCCCGGGGCGTAGCCGGAGGGAGTCCCGGGGCCCGCGGCCTGGGTGTAGCCGGGAGCACCGGCGGGGCCGGGTCGAGGGCCGTAGCCGGGGGCGTAGTTCGATGCCCACGGATCTGAGGGCGGGGCGGTGCCGGGGCTGGGCGGGCGAGGGGTGCGCGGCTGGGTGCCCGGAGGAGCGCCTGGAGCGTTGCCGGCCGGCTCGGCCCCCAGCGTGCCGGGGGCGTAGATCGAGCTCGGGATGATCACGCCCTCGTCGTCAGGCGCCCCGGCGGGGCCGTGGCCGCCCGGCCCTGGAGTCATCGGGCCCCGCGGTGCGGACGGCCGCGGCTGGCGGTCCGGCGGGGCGGCGGCCGGAGGATGGGGGCCGGACGGGCCGGGCCCGGCCGGGCGGGGCGGGACCGGGGCGGTCGCGTGGGGCCTGGACGCGTACTGTCCGGGCGCGTGGGATCCAGGGCCCGGCGGCCTGGGGGGATACGGGCGCCCCGCGGGCGGCGTTCCCGGCCGCGGGGCGTCGGCGTCGGGCTCGCGGCGCCCGCGCTGTTCCCCAGAAAGTTTTCCCACAGCAACGATCGTAAGCACCGCCCCGCCGAATAGCATCCCGAGCGCGGTGGTTCCTCAGACCCGCGGCAGCACCTCCGCGGCGATCAGCTCCAGGTGCGCGAGGTCACCGAGGTCGAGCACCTGGAGATACACAGCCGAGGCACCGGCTTCGGCGTACTGCCCGATTTTGTCCGCAACCTCCGCGGGCGTGCCGCCGATCGCGTTGGCGCGGACCTTCGCGGCGTCCATGCCGATGGCGGCGGCGCGGCGGCTCAGTTCCGCCTCGTCCTTCCCGCAGCACACGGTGTGGGCGACGGTGAACGCCATCGACGCCGGGTCCCGTCCAGCGGCCCGGCACGCGTCCCTGACACGCTCGAACAGCCCCGCCGCGTCGGCGGGCGACCGGAAGTTCGCGTTGAATTCATCGGCGTAGCGGGCGGCGAGCGCGGGCGTCCGCGTCGGCCCGCTGCCGCCGATGATCACCGGGGGCCGCGGGCGCTGGGCTGGCTTGGGCAGCGCGGGCGAATCGGTGACCTGGTAATACCTGCCGTCGAAGGAGAACGTCTCGCCCTCCGGCGTCTCCCAGAGGCCGGTGATGATCGCGAGCTGCTCCTCGAACCGGTCGAAGCGTTCCCGTAGCGGCGGGAACGGAATGCCATACGCCTGGTGCTCGCGCTCGTACCAGCCGGCGCCGAAGCCGAACTCGACCCGGCCGCCGCTCATCTCGTCGACCTCCGCGACGGCGACGGCGAGCGGTCCCGGCTGCCGGAACGTCGCGCTGGTCACCAGCGTGCCGAGCCGGATCCGGCTGGTCTCCACGGCGAGCGCGGCCAGCGTCGCCCAGGAGTCGGTCGGGCCTGGCCGGCCATCGCCGCCGCCGATCGTCAAGAAGTGGTCGGAGCGGAAGAAGGCGTCGAAGCCGAGGGTTTCCGCGGTGGTGGCTACTCGGCGGAGCGTGGCGTAGCTGGCGCCCTGCTGGGGCTCTGTGAAGATCCGAAGTCGCATGCGTCCCATCCTGACGTATAGCCGCGCCGCGCGACCGGAAGCCCCGGCGGCGCCTCGGTCTCCTGCCAGGTGACGCCGCCCCGCATGTTCCGGCGGCCGTTCCAGGCGCGGCCGGTCAGCACGTAGGTGCTGTCCATGCCGGGCACGGTAATCGCGTCCCGCACCTCCACGATGCGGCAGAGGAAGGCCCGTTCCTCGATGAGGTGCGGCTCGGTGACGAGCATCACGCGGGCCAGGTCGCCGGCGACCCCGCGGAGGCTTGGCGGGTCCGACGTGTCCCAGGAAAGCAACGCCCAGAGGTACATGGGAGCGAGCGTAGCGGGCTGTTGCGCGCTTGTCCATCGTCGACTACTGTCGAAGCGTTGCGATTGGCAATATTGCCATTCGAGTACGGTAAAAGAGTGTCGATAGGTGATGAATCAGACCCGAGAGCCTACATACGTCTCGCGGGAGAACTTCGGCGGGCGATAGCGGACGGCACGTACCCGCCCGGAACACCGACCCCGTCCATCACCACGCTCAGCCAGCGCTACGGGCACGCCCGGCAGACCTGCGCCAAGGCGCTGCGGCTGCTGGTCGACGAGGGGCTGCTGATCCGCTACCCCGGCCTCGGCTACTACGTGGCCGGCTCGGCGAAGCCGGACAACCCGGCGAGCGGCGCGGGCTTGCCCGACGCCCCGTAGCGACCCGACGCCCGTAGCGACCGGTCAACCTCGCGCGTCCGTCACTCGTACTTGACAGTGACAGTGACGAGAGGAGCCGGATGGACGGCGAACAACCCGTCTCGGTGCTCGAAGAGCTGCTCGCCGTCAAGGGCGAGCAACTGCTGCGCACCGCGGTCCTGCTGGCGGGCAGCCACGCCGACGGCGAGGACCTGCTCCAGGCGGCGCTGGAACGGGTGTTCCGGCACTGGCGGACGATCCGCGGCGACCCCGAAGGGTACCTGCGCCGGACGCTGTACCACCTGGCCGCGGACGGCTGGCGGCGCCAGGGCGCCTGGCGCGCCCGGCTCGGCCTGCTGCACCAGCCGGAGGCGCTGTCCGACGGCACCGGCGACGTCGACCGCCGGGACCACCTGATCCGGCTGCTGCGCGCGCTGCCGCCGCGGCAGCGGACCGCCGTCGTGCTCCGCTACTGGGAAGAGCTCACCGAAGCCGAGACGGCGCGGGCCATGGGCTGTTCGGCCGGCACGGTCAAGGCGGCCACCTCACGCGGCATGCGCAGGCTCCGCGAACTCAGCGGCCTCGACGAGAACGACGGCACACCGCAGACCACAGGGAGAACGGGATGAGCATCGATTTCGAGGAACGGCTGCGGTCCGAGATGGCCGCGGTGGAGGTGCGGCCGCGCCCCGGCCTGGTACGGGAGGCGTACCGCGACTGCCAGCGCCGCCGGCACGTAAGGCAGGCGGTCGCCGCGGCCGGCACGGCCGTCGCCGCCGCCGGGGTAACCGCCGCCGGGCTCGGCGCGACCGCGGGCGGCGGCACCGGCGCGGTGCCGGCGGAGACCGCCGCCTACGTGGTCAGCCACGTGACCGGCGCGCTCAGCGGGTCCGGAGAGATCGCGTACGCGTACACGCACTACGCGCTGGGCGGAACCACGAGCCGCAACCTGGACGGTCCCAGCTGGAAGTACGGCGACCAGAGCCGCGAGATCTACCTGACGCGGGCCGGACAGCCCGACATCGACTGGGGGACGACCCAGACCAGCGACGGCGACGTCCAGCTCGTCGTGAACTACCCGACCAGGACCTGGTACCGCTTGGCCGACAGGCACCCGGTGTCCAGCCCCGCGCCCCCGAACCTCTGTGACGCCAGCGGGGCGAAAGAGCTTATCGTGACGCGGGACTTCACCTCGGACCCGCAAACGCAAATCGAGGCGGGGCTCCGCTGCGGCGCGCTCACGCTGGCCGGCCACCAGCGGGTCGGCGGGATCGACGCGCTCACGCTGGTCGCCCAGCTGACCGATCCGCAGGGTAAGCCGTTCATGACGCTGACTCTCTGGGTGAATCCGTCAACCTACCGGCCCGTCGAGGCGAAGCTCGACACGCGCGGTCACATGTTCACCGGCGCGTCGACGGAGCGCGCCAGCAACGGCGACATCGTGGCGGTGCCCATCCGGTCCATCACCGTGACGTTCACCTGGCTGCCGCCAACGCGCACCAACCTGGCGCTGCTGACACCGCCCATCCCCACCGGGTTCCGGCAGGTCACCGGAAAACCGTAGCGACGCACTCCACGTGGTGGGTCATCGGGAACGCGTCGAACGCCCGAAGGGTGTCCAGCCGCCAGCCCGCCGCGAGCAGCAGGCCGAGGTCGCGGGCCAGCGTGGCCGGGTCGCAGGAGACGTAGCAGAACCGCTCGGCGGCGGCGTCGCCGGTGAGGTAGCCGACGACCTCGCGGGCCAGCCCGGCCCGCGGCGGGTCCGCGACGACCAGCCGGGCGCGCGGCAGGCCGCCCTGCCGCGCGACCCGGGCGACGTCGCCCCTGCGCACCTGGGCCCACGGGAAGCCGCGCAGGTTGTGCCGCGCGTCCCTGACGGCAGCCTGGTCTTCCTCGACGCCGGTGACGGCGCCCTCCGGGCCGACCTCGCGGGCGACCGCGCCCGCGAACAGGCCGACCCCGCAGTAGAGGTCGGCCACGGTGTCTCCCGGCTTCGGCTCCAGGGCCGCGAGCACCGCCGCCGTGAGCGTGTCCGCCGCCGCCGGGTGCACCTGCCAGAACGCCTCCGCGCTGACCCGCCAGTCCCGGCCCGCGGCGTGCTGAGTGAGGTACGGACGGCCGCGCAGCGGGGTGAGCTTGCCGCCTCGGCGGCTGAGCACGGTCTGCGCCGGAACCGCGCCGGCCAGCGTGGCGAGCGAGGGTGGCGGCGGGGAGTCAGCCGGGTCCGTTCGGGAAAATCTGGATGAGGATTCCGGAGTCAGGATGACCGCGCTGGCGTCGGCGCCGACGGCGGCCTCCACCGCGGCGACGCCCGGCCAGCCGTGGCGCGGGATGCCGAGCTCGCGGATACCGGGGTGCGCGATCAGGCAGTCGTCGATGCCGACGACCCGGTGCGAGCGGTGCGCGCGCAGGCCCGCCACGCCGCCGGGGCCGACCGCGAACTGCACCCGGGTACGCCACCCGAGGCCGGTCTCGTCGCCAGGCATCGGCTCGACGACCACCGCCCGCTCGATCCCCGCCAGCCGCCGCAGCTGCTCCGCGACCACGGCGGCCTTCAGCGCCCGCTGCGCGGGCAGGGCCGCGTGCTGCCAGTCGCAGCCGCCGCAGCCGCCGGGATGCGCGTACGGGCACGGCGGCGCGACCCGGTCCGGGGACGGCTCGCGGACCTCGACGGCGTCCGCCCGGGCGAACCTCGTCGTGACCTCGGTCACGCGGGCGAGGACCCGCTCGCCGGGCAGCGCGTGCCGCACGAACAGCACGGGAAGCCCCGCCGGCCTGGCGACGCACCAGCCGCCCTGCGCGACATCCTCGGTCGTTACCTCGATCGCCTCGCCGACCTGGAAACCCACCGGATAGTCCCTCCTTGTTCCGGGGTCGCATTCTCCCATGTGAGGGCATACCTTTGGCGAGGCGCCTCGTGCGGGCGCGGTTTCCAGGGCGATGACGCACCGCGAAAGGACGGGTCGTGCATATCGTGATCATGGGGTGCGGGCGCGTCGGATCGACGCTCGCCCACATCCTGGAGGACCGAGGGAACACGGTCGCGGTCATCGACCGCGATCCGGAGGCGTTCCGCAGGCTGCGCCCGGCGTTCAAAGGCGAGCGGGTAACGGGGATCGGGTTCGACCGCGACGTACTCGCCAGGGCGGGCATCGAGCGCGCCGACGGCTTCGCCGCCGTGAGCAGCGGCGACAACTCCAACATCATCGCCGCCCGGGTCGCCAGCGAGACGTTCGCGGTCAGCCGGGTGGCGGCCCGGATCTACGACCCCCGGCGGGCGGAGGTCTACGAGCGGCTCGGCATCCCCACGGTCGCGACCGTGCGGTGGACCGCCGACCAGATGCTGCGCAAGCTGCTGCCCGAGGGCGCCGAACCGCTGTGGCGGGACGCCACCGGCAAGATCGTGCTCAGCCAGGTCAACGTGTCCCCCGCCTGGATCGGCGAGCCGGTCAAGCTCGTCGAGGCCTCGGCGGGCACCCGCATCGCTTACATCGACCGGCTCGGCGAGGCGATCGTCCCGCAGCCGGGGACCGTGCTCCAGCAGGGCGACGTGGTGCACGTCATCGCGCCGGAAAGCGACCTGGACCGGATCGCGGCCGCCTTCGCCTCGCGCGACAGGAGTGGTCACTGATGCGCATAGCTATCGCCGGGGCGGGCGCGGTTGGCAGGTCCATCGCCCGCGAACTGCTCGAGAACGGCCACGAGGTGCTGCTCATCGACCAGAAGCCGAGCGCGATCAAGGTGGACAGCGTGCCGCGGGCCGAGTGGCTGCTCGCCGACGCCTGCGAGATCTCGTCGCTTGACGACGCCGCTCTTGACCGGTGCAACGTGGTCGTCGCCGCCACCGGCGACGACAAGGTCAACCTGGTCGTGGCCCTGCTGGCGAAGACCGAGTACGGCGTGCCCCGGGTCGTCGCGCGGGTCAACCACCCGGGCAACGAGTGGCTGTACAACGAGTCGTGGGGCGTCGACGTGGCCGTGTCCACGCCGCGGCTGCTGTCCGCCCTCGTCGAAGAGGCCGTCAGCGTCGGCGACCTGGTCCGGCTGATGACGTTCGGGCAGAGCGAGGCGAGCCTCGTCGAGCTGACCATGCCCGCGGACGCGCCGCTCGCCGGGCAGCAGGTCGGGTCCATCGAGTGGCCGGCCGACGCGGCGCTGGTGGCGATCTTGCGTGAGGGCCGGGTGCTCGTCCCGCAGCCGGAAGACCCGTTGCAGCCCGGCGACGAGCTGTTCTTCGTCACCACCGAGGACGTGGAGGACGAACTGGAGCGGCTCTTCTCGGTCGGCTGACCCGGTTGTGAGCCGCTGAGCCGGTAACCCGCTGGCTCGCGCTGACCGCGCGGGCTAGCGGGTCTCGGTGAACTCGGGGCCGCGCTCGAAGGGGTTCGGCTGAGCGCTGAACCTGTTGATCTGCTGGGGGGGCTCCTGCCCCTGCCCCTGCTCCTGCTGCGCCTGCTGCGCTTTGGCCTGCTCTTCGAGCGCGGCCTGCGCCTCCGGCGGCAGGCGGAGCTCCAGCAGGTCCCTGGGCGGCACCGGGTGGTCACCCCGGACCACCACGACGTCGCGCAGCACCGCCTCGAGCGGCGCCGCCGCGGCGGGATCGTCCGCCGCCGCCCCGGTGAACACTCCGCGCAGGAACCAGCGCGGGCCGTCCACGCCGGTGAAGCGGATCAGCTGCGTGCCCTGCGGCGGCTGGCCCGGCTGCTGCGCGGCGACGCGCGCGAGCAGTTCGGCGCCGAACGGGCCGGTGCGCTCGCTGACCATGCCGCCGGCGCCACTGATCTCGGCGGCTATCTCGGCGCGCACGTCGTCCCACAGCGAATCGCGCTTGGGCGCCGCGAACGCCTGCAGCTGCAGCTCGCTCAGCCCATGGCGCACGGTCACCCAGGCGCCGTGCTGCTCGGCGAATACCAGCTGAATATCCAGCCCGGCCAGCACCGGAACCTGCAAGCTGCCCAGGTCCACTCGCTGTGCCTCCGGGTGCGGCTCGGCCACGTCCCACGGGCCGGCCAAAGGGGCCGCGTCACCGGCGACGACCTCGTCGTCGCCGGCCTCGGCCGTCCAGTCCGCCGAGCTTTCCCGGACCGGGTCACGGTCACGGTCACCGGCGGTGCGTCGCCGACCGAACACTCCGCATCTCCTCCTATCATCCGGTGGTCACGGTGGCGGTGAGACCGCCCGCGTGACCACCGGTCGAGCCAAAACCATCCTCACCCCGCGCCGAGCCGGGCAGGGCCGCCACCTCACAGAAGGTGGCCCGCTCGACCCGCTGCACCACGAGCTGGGCGATCCGGTCGCCGCGCCGGAACGACACCGGCCGGACCGGATCGGTGTTCAGCAGAATCACCTTGACCTCACCACGGTATCCCGCGTCGATGGTGCCCGGCGCGTTGACCACCGTCACCCCGTGCTTCGCCGCGAGCCCCGAGCGCGGGTGCACGAACGCCGCGTACCCGGCCGGCAGGGCGATCGCTATCCCGGTCCTGACGATGGCACGCTCCCCCGGGGCGAGGTCGACGTCTTCCGCCGACACCAGGTCAGCGCCCGCGTCGTCCTGCTGGGCGTAGGCCGGCAGCGGTACGTCCGGGTCCAAGCGGGTGATCAGCACGTCCACACCCCTGAGCGTACGCGCTCCTACCCCGGACCGTGGTCGTCGTGCAGCGCCCGTGTCGCGCGGGTGATCGCGGCGGTGATCGGCACGGCCACCACGGCGCCCGCGATGCCCGCCACCACGCCGCCCACCGCGAGCACGAGGATCACCGCGAGCGGGTGCAACCGCACCATCTTCCCGACGACCTGCGGCTGGAGCAGGTGCCCTTCCAGCTGGTTCATGACGACCAGGATGGCGAGCACGATGAGCGCCGCGATCCAGCCCTTGGTGGCGAGCACCACCAGGATCGCCAGCGCGCCGGCCACCAGCACGCCGACCAGCG
>Ga0335074_10016977_pt1 | contig 10250 bp, 7 predicted proteins | sample Lox_Sample_23_FD_206715 | JGI IMG/M metagenome (GOLD analysis project Ga0335074, IMG submission 206715) | Soil microbial communities from Loxahatchee National Wildlife Refuge, Florida, United States - Lox_Sample_2.3 | ecosystem: Environmental > Terrestrial > Soil > Wetlands | place: USA: Florida...
CGAGCTGAAGGAGACGTTCAAGCACTACGACCGCTCGCTGATCGTGAACGACCCGCGCCGCAAGCTCCCGAAGCGGCCGGGCGGACGCGGCGCCCGCAAGCGCCGGCAGAAGTCGTACCGCTGAGGCAGGAGGTCGGTCGGACATGACGATGATGGTGCCGGTGCGCTGCTTCACCTGCGGCAACGTGATCGGCCAGCACTGGGACGAGTACCGCGAGCGGACGGCCCGCGGCGAGCCCGCGGGGGCCGTCCTCGACGGACTCGGGCTCCAACGCTACTGCTGCCGCCGGATGCTGCTCACCCACGTCGACCTCCTGGACGAGGTCGGGCCGTACGGCTAGGGGGGCGAAGGTCGCCCGGAAGGTTCCGGGCGCGGTGGCCGTCCCCGCTCGGGGGACGGTCCCGTTCACTTGTCGTCGTCGAGCTCGTCGTCCTCGTCGGCCGACGGCTTCGCCTTCCCGCGGTCGGACGAGCGGCCGCCGGAGCGGCCCGAGGTCGTTCGCCCGCCGCGCCGGCGGTAGAAGATCACGATCAGCACGATCACGATGACGACCGCCGCTCCGATCGCGACGTACTCGAGCGCCTGGGTGGTGGGGTTCGGGTTCACCGAGATCGACTGGCTGACCACCCCGCTCGCGTAGTTGCCGATGTAGCCGTTCGACGCCGTGACGTTCGCGTACAGCACGAAGTTGCCGGTCGAGCCGGGGGTCCAGTGGATCACCGCCCGGTAGGTCTGGTTGTACGCCATCGTCGGGATGAGCCCGGTGGCGAACGGAACAGTGTTGACGACGCCGACCGCGGTGTAGTTGTAGAACTGGACCGACCCCGGCGAGCTCGCGATGTAGGAGCGCGTCGTGCCCGTCGGGCTCGTCAGGTAGAACGCGACGGTCACGTTCTGCGCGACCGACTTCGTCCCCCCACCCGACGTGAGGTTGACCCAGATCGTGTAGGACGTCCCCGCGTTGTAGCTCGTCGGCGCGGTGAGGTTGGTCGCCTGCATGATCGGGGTGGTGGTCGAGTTGACCGACACCTGCAGCGACGCGGTCGTCCACGCCCGGTTCCCGTTCAGGTCCGTCACGGTCAGGTTGATCGTGTACGCCGCCGACTGGGGCGTGAGCCAGAACGTCGGGTACGGCTTCACCGAGGTGACGTTCGTCGCCCGGACGAGCGCCGTCGAGTTCGAGATCTGCCAGTAGTACTTCGTCAGCGACCCGTTGTTGGGGTCGGTCGAGTTCGCCCCGTTGAGCGAGATCCGCGCCGTGAGGTTCGCCGCGGTGATCACGCCGGAGCCGCTCACCGGCTTTCCGGCCGCGTTCAGGACCTGGAAGGCGGGGACCGGCTTCTGCGTGTCGTTGACGAGGACGATGAGCGACGCCGTGCCGGACTGGCCGCTACCCGCCCAGACGGTGAGCGAGATGTTGTACTGCCAGCCCTTGAAGAAGATCGTCGAACCGTTGATCGTCGTGTGGTTGGTGTAGTAGACGCCCGCGCCGAGGAACGTGTACGAGTAGTTCGAGTCGACGCTCGCGCCCTGGCTGCTCGAGTAGTTCTGGGTGACCTTGAACCCCTTCGCCGTGATCACGAACGTTGCGACCGAGATCACGTTCGCCTGGAGCGCGGTCGGGGAGATCTTCGCCGTGCTCGCGGTCGCATTGAGCGACACCGCGGTGCCCCAGTTCACGAACAGGTACGGAGTACCGCCCACGCTACGATTCTGCGACGCCGTGGCGTTGGAACTGATCGCCGCGGCGACCGGCCCCTGGCCGACCCAGACAAAGAACGTCGTGGAGTTCTTGAGACCCCCGGAGCTCGTGACCGTCAGCGAGCCGTTGTAGGCGTAGCGGCCGCTCGCCGCGGAGTACGTGTGGTTCGTGGTCGCCTGGCCGGTCGTCGTCTGCGCTCCGTCCCCGAAGTCCCAGACGAACTTGGTGCCGTTCGTCCCGGCAGGGTAGGTCGAGTTGAGGGCGCTGAACGTCACGTTCTGGTTGAGCCCGACCACGACCGTGTAGTTGTTGTGCGTCGCGTTGAGGATGTTCGCGGTCGAGAACGCGAAGTTCTTCTCCGTGATGTTGACGTTCGCCGTCAGGTTCGCGTACTTCACGATCGTGAAGGAGAACGAGCCCTGCGGGGTCGGCGAGGGCAGGGAGACCAGGTTGAACTTCGTCCACGTGTCGTCGGGGCCGAGCGGCAGGAGCTTCGAGTTGGACGGGGCGGCGGTGCCCGCGGCGAGCGCGTAGCCCGTCGGAAGGACGACCGTGTAGTTGTACGCGTCCGAGGCGAGCGGGTGGGTGAACCCGAAGTTGACCGTGTACGAGCTCGAGTTGCCCGAGAGCGTCCCGTTGAGCCGGTAGGTCGTGTTCCACCCGAGCTGGATGTCCCCGCTGGTGGACAGGCCGCAGCTCGAGGAGCAGCTCGTCGAGGAGAAGCTCGTCAGGTTCTGGGCGCCCGCCGGCGCGAGGAATCCGGTCCCGTTGATCGCGAGGCCCGCCTGGACGGCCGGGAGGAACGGACCGGACGCGTTCTCCCACGCGAAGAACGGCGCGAGGTCGGACTGGGGGAAGCTGATCGAGTGGGCGAAGTCGAGGCCCAGCTGGGCCCACATCTGGCCGACGCTCGCGTTCGGGAGGTTGGCGAACACCGTGTTGTTGCCGAGATAGGCGCTCGTGTTCACCGAGACGCTCCCCTTCCCCGTCGAGACGTTGATCGTCGAGAAGTTGAGAGTGGTCGTGTACGATCCGCGCTGGCTCGTCAGGAGCGGCGATACGAGGACGTTCTTCTGGAGGGACGAGGGGCTCGAGATCGTCACCGGGACGTAGTTGGTCGCGTACCCGATCGTCGAGAGCACCACGTCGAACGTCTGCGAGCCCGAGTACGACAGGTTCGCGTAGCTGCCGAACGAGTAGTAGCCGCCCGCGGGCGTCGGGCTCGAGTAGATGTAGCCGTCCGTCGGGTCCCAGACGGTCAGATTGCCGCCGTTGGGGACCGGCGGATTGCCGCGGACCCCGGCCTGGAGGACCGAACCGTAGATCAGGAAGTTCTGGACGTTGGGATTGACCGTGACCGTGCCCCGCTTCGGCACCGTCACGCGGGTGACGTTGTAGGCGGGGGGAACGCCCGGGATCGTCGTCTTGACGATCCAGGTGCCGGGGGGCGCCTTGAGCGAGTAGTTGCCGTACGGCCCCGTGGTGTTGTTCGCGAGCGATAGGTCGTCGAAGAGCGGGTAGATCAGTTGGACCGTCGCGCCCGGGACGACCGAGCCGGTCTCGGAGACGGTCCCCTTGATCGTCGACGTATAGTCGGCGACGGTGATGTTGAGCAGCACCGGGGAGGTCGTGGTCGTCAGGTCGGTCGCGTTGTAGTAGCGCGCCGTCGGCGTCTGGTTGACCGGGAAGATCGCGCAGATCGGAGTACAACCGGAGCCGTAGCCCGCGCTGACGTTCGCCTGGGCGGGGACCCAGACGGACCAGTACCCGGGCGCGATCGCGCTCCCCGTGTTCGAGGAGTTGAAGGCGAACGCTCCGCCCGACCCGGTCGTCCGGGTGGTGAAGATCTGCCCCGTGGCGCGGGATTGCAGGTCGACGAGGGTCCCCGAGATGCCCTGGCCGGTGGACGTGCGGGCGTACCCGGTCAGAACATAGTTCGGCGACGATGCGGCCTGGGCTCCTCCCAGCGTTACCAGCGAACCCGCCAGCAACAGCAGTACGACCACCCAGAAAGTGGCGCGCGGCAGGGGGCTATCCAACTGATTCACTTCTCCCGTTCCGGAGCCCCTTCTATCGGGGGCGCGGCGCCGAACCTAGCCTTACTACATATAGCTTGGCCCTAACGGAGACGGCCCCGGCGCGACGCGGCGCGCGCTAGCGGTAGATCGCCTGTCCGGGCTCGTCCCGACGGCGCGCGACCCGCTCTCGCATGAGGTGCTTCTCGAACTCCTCGTAGAACCGGAGGACGTCGGGGTCGCACGACGCGCGGACCTGCTTCAGCGCGGCGTCGAAGTGTGCCCGCGTGACCTTCGCGGCCTTCAAGTTCTCGCGGATCGCGGTGAGCCCGGCCTCGCGGCAGAGGGCGGCGAGGTCGCTCCCGACGTACCCCTCCGTGCGCTGCGCCAGGTCGCGCAGGTCGACGTCCTCCGCGAGCGGCATCTTCCGGGTGTGGACCTTGAGGATCTCGAGGCGCCCGTCGACGGTAGGGGGTTCGACGTACATCATCCGGTCGAACCGCCCCGTTCGGAGCAGCGCCTCGTCGATGATGTCGGGCCGGTTCGTCGCCGCGATGACCAGGACCCGCTCGAGCGACTCGAGGCCGTCGATCGACGTGAGCAGCTGGTTGACGATCCGCTCGGTCACGCCGCTCGAGGTCTGGAGGCCCCGGCGGGGCGCGATCGAGTCGATCTCGTCGATGAAGACGATCGACGGCGAGGCCTGGCGGGCCTTCTTGAAGATCATCCGGATCGCCTTCTCGCTCTCGCCGACCCACTTGCTCATCACCTCGGGGCCCTTGACCGAGATGAAGTTCGCCTGGCTCTCGGTCGCCGCCGCTTTCGCGAGCAGCGTCTTTCCGACGCCGGGCGGGCCGTACAGCAGGATCCCGCGGGGCGGGTCGATCCCGATGTGGCGGTAGACCTGCGGGTTCTTGAACGGCAGCTCGACCGACTCCTCGAGGATGCGGCGGACCCGTTCGACGCCCCCGACCTCGTCCCAGTGCGTGGTCGGGACCTCGACCGCGACGTCCCGGAGGCTCGACGGCTCGATCTGCGTCAGCGCGTCCTTGAAGTCGGAGTCCGTGACCTTCATCCGCTCGAGCAGCGAGATCGGGATCGGCTGGTCGAAGTCGATCTCGGGCAGGTAGCGGCGCAGCGCCCGCATCGCCGCCTCGCGGGCGAGCGACGAGAGGTCCGCCCCGACGAACCCGTGGGACATCCCCGCGAGCTCCTTCAGGAGGCGCTCGCGGTCCTTCTCGCTGCCGTCGATCGGCATCCCCCGCGTATGGATCTGCAGGATCTCGAGCCGGCCCTCCATCGTCGGCACGCCGATCTCGATCTCGCGATCGAACCGGCCGGGGCGCCGGAGCGCGGGGTCGATCGCCTCCTCGCGGTTCGTCGCCGCGATGACGATCACGTTCCCCCGGCCGGAGAGGCCGTCCATCAGCGTGAGGAGCTGGGCCACGACCCGACGCTCGACCTCGCCGACGACCTCGTCGCGGCGCGGCGCGATCGAGTCGAGCTCGTCGATGAAGATGACGCTCGGGGCGTTCTTCTCCGCCTCCTCGAACTTCTCGCGGAGCTCCTTCTCGCTCTCGCCGTAGTACTTCGAGATGATTTCGGGACCCTGGATCCCGATGAAGTGCGCGCCGGCCTCGTTCGCGACCGCCTTCGCGATCAGGGTCTTGCCGGTCCCCGGGGGACCGTAGAGGAGCACTCCCTTGGGCGGCGTGATCGCGAGCCGGTCGAACAGCTCGGGGTGCTTCAACGGGAGCTCGATCATCTCCCGGACCCGTCCGAGCTTCTCCTTCAGCCCGCCGATGTCCTCGTACGAGACGCGCGGAGCCGCGACCTCGGTCTCGCTGACCGTCTCCTCCTTGATCGTGATCAGGGTGGACGGGGCGACCTGCACGATCCCCTTCGGCTGCGTCGCGACGACCATGAACGGCAGCGAGCCGCCCATGAGGAACACGCCGGGGATCACGAACACGTCGCCGCGGACGAACGGCCGCCGGGCGAGCGCCTTGGCCACGAAGCTCTCGAGCCCCGGCCCGAGGTCCATCCGGGCGCTGCCGGCATAGATCGGCGCGATCGTCACCGAGTCGGCGCTCGGGCAGTCGACCCGCTGGACCTGGACCCGGTCGCCGATGCTGACGCCCGCGTTCCGCCGGACCACGGCCTCGATCCGCAGGAGGCCCTTCCCCTCGTCGTCCGCCTGGGCGCGGCTCACGATCGCCGGGGTGACCTTGCGGCCGCGCACCTCGACCACGTCGCCGAGGCCGACCTTGAGCCGCTGCCGGGTCTGCACGTCGAGGCGGGCCGTGCCGAGCCCGATGTCCTGCTGGAACGCCTCCGCGACCCGGAGCGTGATCGCCTCGCTCATCGGCGAGGAACGTGGGACCGGGCGGCGGCTAAAAGGTTACTCTCGTTCGGCGGCGTCGACCCCGGCCGCCAGCGTCCGCTGGCCCGCGCCCCGTTGCGCCGCTCCGAGATCGGGAGCCGGCTCCCCGAGGGCCGTCGCGATCGCCGCGACCGTTCCAGGGCCGTATCCCATGAAGTGGTTGTTCGCGTAGGCGTAGACGGGGTCGGCGGAGCGCGCCTCGTCCTCGAATCGGGCGCGCATCCGGGTGAGGTCGTCGCCACGGTCCCGCTGGAGGCGGTCGAACTTCGTGAGCGCGCGGTCGCCCACGAACCGGGCGTAGACGAACGGACCCGGGATCCACGCGGGGGGCTCGGTCCCCGGCACGACCGACCAGACCAGCGCGGCCCGCCGTTCGTCGAGCATGCGGCGGGTCCCGGGCACCCACCAGGAGCTGTGCCGCAGCTCGACCGCGAGCGGGATCTCGACGGGCACCGAGGTCAGGAGGTGCTCGAGCCGACCCGCACCCGCCGGCGCCCGGAACGATGCCGGAAATTGCAGCACGACGGCCGCGAGCTTCCCGGCCGCACGCAGGGGGGACAGGGACCCGAGAAATCCCGCGAGCACCTCGTCGCCCTTCCGCTCGTCTTCCTCGTGGGTGACGTCGCGGGGAACCTTGAGCGCGAAGCGGAAGTCCGCGGGCGTCCGTTCGACCCAACGCCGCACGAGGAACGGCCCCGGTGCCCGGTAGAAGCTCGAGTCGACCTCGACCGTGCGGAAGACGCGCGCATACCGCTCGAGGAACTCGCCGGGCGGAGTGCCCGGAGGATAGAAGGGGCCGACCCAGTCGTCGTAGGCCCACCCCGAGCAGCCGAGCCAGTACCGACCCATTCCGGTCCCCGCCGGCCGCCCGGGGGTCCGACGCCCCCGGGCGCCCGCTGCCCCACGAACGGAACGCACATAACCCGGGCGCCCGCAGCGCACGTGCGTGAGCCACCCGGCCCCGCCATCGCCGATCCTGGGTCGACTGCTGGAGGCCGCCGGCTACCGGCTCGAGCCGCGAACGCAGGCGATCCTCGCCGTGCGGTCGGTCGACCGTCGGGCGGTGCTCCTCGCGCGGGCGACCCGCTCCCCGGCCGAGGTCGAGTCCTGGTTCCCGGCGGATGCGATCCACCGTACGATCGTCTACGATGACGAGCCCGGCGAGACCGCGCGCGCCATGGCCGCCGACCGCGGGATCGAGATCGTCTCCCCCTCCACGCTCGGTCCGGCGCTCGGGGAGCTCCTCCTCCCCTCGCCCGTCGATGGGACGGGCGATGGGAGCTCGGTCGCGGAGACCGGGCCGTTGTCCCCGCCGCTCACGGTCGTCCCGGAGGGAGAGCGGACGGTCCGCCCCCGGATCGGGAGAGCCGAGGCCGAGACCCTCGCCGGGGTCGACGGGCCCCGCTACACGCTGCGCCTGGTACCGTTCTGGGTCGGGGCGTACCGCATCCGGCCCACCTCCGCCCACGGGGTGCCGGGCCCGGCGGTCCTGAGGGTCGTCGCGGTCAACGCGGTCTCGCGCCGCGTCGAGTTCTGGGAGGACGGGGACCGCGAGCTCGTGGACCAGATCGAGGGCGCCCACCAGCGGCTCGATCCCCAGCTCGGCAACGGCACCGCGACCTCGATCGCGGCCGACGCGATCCGCCGCCACCACACGGTCGACGTCGAGCATACCGAGCAGCACGGGGGGGCGCTCGTGATCGAGACCCGTCGGGTGCTGCCGGCGGTCGACGACTTCCGCCTCGCCGCGCTCGTCCTTCTCTATGTACCGTTCTGGTACGTCGAGGGCGCCGAGGGCCGCGTCGTCCTGGACGCGGTCACCGGTCGCCGCGTCAGCTCCGCGGACACCGGTCCGGCGTAGCGCCCGGGCCCACGGTCAAATACGGGCCGCCGCTCGGTCGACCCGTGCTCCTCGACCAATTCCGCATCGGGCCGTACCTCAACTTCACCTACCTCGTCGCCGAGGAGGAAGGGGGCGCCGGGGTCGTCATCGACCCCTCGTTCGGGATCGACCCGGTCCTCGCGGCGATCGATGCGCGGGGAGTGAAGGTCCGCTACATCCTCAACACCCACAGCCACACCGACCACATCGCCGGGAACCAGGACGTCCGCGACCGGACCGGCGCGAAGATCGTCGCGCACCGGGTGGCCCCCTACCGGGCCGACCTCGCCGTCGACGACGGGGATGCGTTCAAGGCCGGGCGGCTCGCCATCGAGGTCGTCCACACGCCCGGCCACACCCGCGACAGCGTCCTCTACGTATTCGAGGGGAACGTCGCGACCGGCGACACCCTGTTCGTGGGGGAATGCGGCCGGACGGACCTCCCCGGCGGAGATCCCGGCGCGCTGTACGACAGCCTCCAGCACCGCCTGCTCGCGCTCGATGACGCGCTGGTGGTCCTCCCCGGCCACGACTACGGGTCGACCCCGACCTCGACGATCGGCCGGGAGCGACGCGAGAACTACACGCTGCAGCCCCGGACGAAGGAGGCGTTCGTCCGGTTCATGCGGGAGTGAGGGAACGCGATGGCCCCGCTCCCCCCGGTCGGCGAGCGCACCCTGCAGGCGGTGGGAGCGCGGCGACGTACGCCGGGCCAGCCGAGGGTCGGCGAGGTCGTGCGGACGCTGCGCGAGATCGCCGCCGGCGCGGACGTGCTCGTCGCCCTGTTCGATGCCCGGTCGATCGCCGGGGAGCGCCACCTCTACTCCGCGTGGGCGCATCTCGGTCGAGCGCGCGGACGCGGCGAGGTCCGCCTGCGCGACCGCGGGGCGGAGCTCGCCCTCTTCGTCGCCGGCGACGATCAGCTGCCGCGGGCGCTCGAGAAGGTCGGGATCTCGGACTCGAGCGACGCGCTGGTCCTCGTCGCCGAGCGGCCGCTCGAGCCTCGCGCCCTGCTCGAGCGCTTCGGGCTGGTCGAGGATCCGTCGGTCTACCCCCGGACCCCGGACGCGACCACGCTCGATCGTCTCGGCATCGGGGCCGACGAGCGGGCCGCCGTGCCGGAGTCCGCGTGGGAGGGCCTCGTGCTCGAGCGCGTGGCGATGATCGAGCTAACGGCCCCCTCGCGCCGCGCTCCACCGACAAAAGGTTAACCGCGGGTCGCGCTCGACCGACGCGCCTCCGGTCGATCGTGCAGGTGTAATCTAGCGGTAGGATGTCAGCCCTCCAAGCTGACCGCCCGGGTTCGAAACGGCCCGCCCCTCGGGGTCGGCCGCGAAGCTCCCGGCACCTGCATCCCCGGCCGGGGGTCCCCGACCCGAGGTTTTAATCGCCCGCGGGCGGCTCCCGGGGGTCGCGCTGAGGTAGCCTAGCCCGGCAAGGCGCCAGCCTTGAAAGCTGGTGGCGGTCTCGCCACGGGAGTTCAAATCTCCCCCTCAGCGTCCGGCGCCGGTCCCCCTTATCTGTCGGGTCCCGATTCCCGCCCTCCCGATGCCCGCCGCCGCCGCCACGACGCCGCTGATCGAGCAGTACGAGGGGGTCCGCGCCCGCTACCCCGGCCACCTCGTCCTATTCCGGGTCGGAGACTTCTACGAGACGTTCGGCGAAGATGCGCGCCTCCTCGCCCGGGAGCTCGACGTCGTCCTGACGGCCCGGGCGCCCGATGCGACCGGGGCCCGGGTCCCGATGGCGGGCGTGCCGCACCACGCGGTCGAGAGCTACCTCGGTCGGCTGGTCCGCAAGGGGTACAAGGTCGCGATCTGCGACCAGGTCGAGGACGCCCGGTTCGCGAAGGGGCTCGTGCGCCGCGAGGTGACGCGCGTCGTCACGCCCGGCACCGTCGTGGAGGACCGGATCCTTGGCGGCCCGGACCACAGCTTCCTCGCGAGCCTCGTCGACGTGCCCGACGGACCGGGGGGCTACGCCGTCGTCGACGTGACCACCGGCGAGTGGTTCCATGGTACCGGTGATGGACCGGGGATCGTCGGCCTCGTTGGGGCGATCGCACCGTACCAGCCCCGGGAGATCCTGCTGCGGGCCGGCTCGCCCGCGCGCGAGGCGGAGCTCGGTCGGGCGATCCGTCGCGAGTTCCCCGCCGCCCGGGTCGAGGATGCCCCGCCTCCGCTCGAGGCGGGCGAGGCCCCTATCGGGGTCCCCATGGACGCGGTCGTGGCCGTCGTGGCGGACGCCGACCGTCGACTCGCGGGCTA
>Ga0335074_10016979_pt1 | contig 10249 bp, 6 predicted proteins | sample Lox_Sample_23_FD_206715 | JGI IMG/M metagenome (GOLD analysis project Ga0335074, IMG submission 206715) | Soil microbial communities from Loxahatchee National Wildlife Refuge, Florida, United States - Lox_Sample_2.3 | ecosystem: Environmental > Terrestrial > Soil > Wetlands | place: USA: Florida...
GCCGGTATCGGCTCGTCCGGCGGGTATGGCTGCAGGTGCCAGATTCAAGGAACTGCATCCTGCTCCGCAGCCCGGCCGCCCACCGGATCGCCGGGCCGCCAGGATCGCCAGGCCCATTGCTGCCAGGGGCAAGAGGGCCGGGCGGGTGGCTGGCGCAGGCGTGCGCGGCCGCGCGGCCGTCCGCGCCGGTGAGCGTCAGGCACCAGCGGGTGGTCGGGCCGGTGCGGCCGGCCAGGTCCCGGCAGGTGCCAGCATCGGCCGGACCGTACCCGGCGACCTCACCAGGCGCGTCTTCCAGGCCCAGCCAGGCCGACAGCGGCATCGTCAGGTTGATCGTGCCGCCCAGCGCTCCGCCCGCCGCCGGGGCAGGCCCGCTGGCGGCAGCCGCGCTTTCGCCGACCCCGGCGTCGATGACTCCGCTACCTGAGCTCGTGCCCTCGGCAGATCCGCTGTACCCAGACCCGCTGCACCCAGACCCGCCGTCGGCGGCCGGGCAGTCGCGACCGGGCTGTGCGTCACCGGAAGCGCAGCCGCCGCCGTCCAGCTCAGCGCTCCCACTGGCCTGGCCATCGGAACCGGGCCGACCATCAGAGCCGGCCTGAACGTCAGTGCCGGGCCCACAATCAGTCCCAGGCTGAGCATCAATCTTGGGCAGCAGGGTGTCCAGCGAGCGGCCGAGGAGCAAAGCAAGGAACACTGCGGCGCGCAGCTCGTCAGTGCTCCCGGCCGCACCGCGCTTGCTCAGCCAGCGGGCCAACTCGGTCAGTCGAGCCGAAGCGTCGATCGCGTCAGCTGGTTCGAGCTCGCGGCCGGCCAGGCAGCAATTGCCCGACCCCTCCGTCCAGGACTGCACGCTGGCGTCCTTGCGTGCGGCCTTGCGCTTCCGCTCAGCCGCATCGGGGTCGTACGCAAGCACCGCGCGCGCCAGCGCAGCGCGCAGCTGGCCGGTGGTGCGGCCGTCGGCAGTACTCAGCACCGCGTCGGCGATGTCGTTCGCGTCATCGTCTGGCAATCCGGCCAGCAAGTCGGTGAACAGCGTCGCCTTGGCCCAGTCAATCCGGCCCGCCGCGAGAGCAGCCAGCACGCACGGCAGCCGACCCAGCTCCCCGGCCACCGCCAGGAACCGGCACGCCGCCTGGCCGGTCAGCGCCAGCGCGGCTGCCACCTCGTCATCAACATGATCGGCCAGCGCGGGGGCGCGCAACTCGACTGACTGGTCCTTCCGCCGCGCCACGAGCACATTCACACACGCGGCTTGCCCCGCCTGCGCCCATGACACCTGCCGCTGCCACGCGCACAGCACCCCGATCAGCTCCGACTCCCCCAGCGCGCTGCCCCGCGAGGCTGCAGCCTCCAGCCCCGCTGCCAGCACCGGGCCCGGGAGCGCCGCATCCAGCACACCGCCGGCCGCGAACCCCGCATCCGGCCGCGGCCCCACACCCGCATCCCGGTGCGTGAACCCAGCGCCCGGCAGGTCATCGTTGCGCGGCTCATCCCGCCACGCCGCGGCGATATCGGCCGGCAACCCGCGCAGCCACGCCGCCTGCTCAGCCTCGTCACTGCCGAAATGCTCGTCGGTCAGCCACCACGGAACATCGTCTACATCCGGCGGCTCATCACATGACAACGGCAACGCCGCAATCTCCGCAGCACTCAGCTCCAACGGCTCGTCAACCTCAGCCCACTGCCGGGCCAGCAAACCGGCCGCATCAAACGGCGGTAACGGCGCAGCAGGATCGAACCGGCCGACCGCCTCAGTCGGGCCTGCAGCCTCGGACGGGCCGGCAGGCTCGAGCGGGCCGGCGGCCCCGGACTGTGCTGGCTCGGGGGCGGAACCACGCGACCGCTGCTCGCTCATGGTTTCGCCTCCTCCCTCACCCCGATCCTGCTACTCGCTCATAGTATCGACTGCCACTGACAATTCCGGCTACGTCGATGGCTTGCCGGGCGCGCGGTCCGCCGCTCGTTCCAGAACGAAGCAGCCGACGCACAGGCACTAGCACCATGGGCGGCTAGGTCTGCGGGATCCGACGCAGGCCGCGGAACGGCCTAACAACGAGCCGGCCGTCAGCGCGCCGGATGAGCACGTTCCGTGGGCCGCGGCCAGCCCACCAGGTGATGACTTCCACAGGCTGACCGCGCTCGTTGTACAACTTCGCACGGGTCACAGCCTCTGCCTTACCCCTGGCCACTACGCGTCCTTCTCACGTATCCCTGACAAACCGCTAGCCCGCTGCAACGGCAGACTCGCAAGCCAGGACCGGGCTGCCGCCGGCGAGGTAAGCCTGACCACCTCCGGCCCGTCCGGGTCCGCCGCCCAGGCGCGCATGCGGGCGCGTTTGCGCGCGAACGACCTGAAGTGCCAGACGAGGATCGAATCGCGCGAGAACGTCTGGCGGAACGACTCAGTGTTGCCGTTGCAGATCGGCCGGTGGTCGAGGTTCCGCAGCAGCGTGCGCCAGACCAGCCGCCCTAGCGACAGCCATCGTGGATAGTCCAGGGCAACGATGAGCTGAACGCGGTCAAGTACCAGGTCCATCCAGGCGGAGTACGCAGTGTCGAGTATCCAGCACTCCCCCGCGCAGATCGCAGCGATCCGCCGGCGCTGCTCGTCCTCCGGCACGCCGACCCAGCCCGGCTCCCAGGTCAGGTCATCGACACTGTGCCAGGGCAGCCCGGTCAACTCCGCGAGCTGCCGCGCCATCGTGGTCTTGCCAGATCCGGTCACCCCGAAGATGAGGACCCTGTCAGCCACATGGCGATGTTATTCACCGCGCCTCGCGAGTAGCTAGCGATATCTGGCCGGGCGCGGCACCATCAGATCAGGTCCGGGCAATCCGGCCGGCTACCGAGCATAGATAGGGGACCAGCATGCCCGTCGTGCAGGCGAACGGCATCGATATGTATTACGAGGTCCAAGGCGAGGGCGAGCCGCTTGTGCTCATCCCCTACCTGGCGGCCGACCAGGCGTGTTACGCATTCCAGGTCGCCGAGTACGCCAAGCACTTCACTTGCTTCACCGTGGATCTGCGCGGCGCGGGCTTGTCCGGCAAGCCCGAGGGCACCTATTCCACTGAGTTGCTGGCAGCAGACGTCGCCGCATTCATGCAGGCAGCCAATATCGGGAACGCACACGTATCCGGACTGTCGCTTGGCGCGGCAACTGGGATGATGCTGGCGGCCAAGCACCCTGAGCGAGTGAAATCGCTGTCACTGCACAGTGCCTGGAGCGCAAGCGACCCGTTCCTGCGCACCGTCGTCGACGGCTGGCGGATCATGGCGAAGGGTCTCGACAGCGTGACCGACATGGTGATCACCGGAATCTTCCCCTGGTGCTTCACACCAGAGCTCTACGCCGCCCGCCCTGAGTACATCGCGTCGCTGGCCGACTTCGTCCGCAGCAGGCCGATGCCCCCGGTCGATGCCTTCCTGCGCCAGTCCGGCGCCGTGCTCACGCACGACGCAACCGCAGCACTCGGGTCGATCACCGCGCCAACGCTCATTACGTTCGGCGAGTACGACATGGTGACCTCCACCCGGTTCGCCGCGCCGCTCTCCGAGGGGATCAGCGACGCGGAAGTCGTCGTATTCGGCGGCTCCGCCCACGCACCCATTTACGAGATCACTGAGGAGTTCAACCAGCGAACGCTCGAGTTCCTTCGGGCACACTCGGGCTAGCGCTCGGATGAGCTGGACTGAGGATGCGGCACAGTCGCTGGCGGAGACCTTCGACTGTTCGTTCGGCACGCCAGGGGTGGTTGTTGGCGTGGCCTGCATCGACGCAGCCGGGTCGGCAAGCACGCTCAGCCCCGGTGACTCGCCTGGCGATGGCAGGTTCGAGATCGGTTCGGTCACCAAGACCATGACCGCGACGCTGGTCGCGCTTCTTGACGCAGAAGGCAGCTTGCGGCTAGACGACCGGATCGACCGGTGGCTGTCGGCCGGCCCGAACGGCGGGATTACGGTGCGGCAGCTTGCCACGCACAGCTCCGGCCTGCCGCGGCTGGCTCCGAACCTCGACCTGCGCGCGGTGGACCCGGCCAATCCGTGGGCCGGCTTCGGCTTCGAGCGTGCCGAAGAGGGTCTGCGGCAGGCGGTCGCCGCCCCTGGTGCGCCCTGGCTTTACTCCAACTTCGGCTACCAGCTCCTCGGGCTGGTACTGGAGCGGGCCACCGGGCACTCTTACGAGAAGCTGATCAGCGACCAGTTGCTGGCGCCGCTTGCCATGAACAACTCAGGCGTCGGTGACAGCGGCGAGGGCATCCGGCTTCCCGGACATGACGGCCGCGGCGAGGTGCAACGCTGGGACCATCCGCTCGGTGCAGGCGGCGTCGAGGCGACGATCGCTGATCTTGCCAGGTACGCCAAGGCCTGCCTGCACCCCCCGCAATCACCGCTCGGTGCCGCGATCACCGCTGCACTGGCGCCTCAGTTCGAGGTTGGGGACGGCAGGACGCAGGCCCTGGCCTGGCAGGTGCGTGACGACGGTATCCGCGTGCACGGCGGCGGGACTGCCGGATTTTCTTCCGCTGTCATCATCGATCCGGGTCGCGACCGCGGCGTCGCGATGCTGGCTAGCTGCGGCCCCGGCTACTCCCAGGCGCTCGGCCGCGCGGGGTTCCTGGCTCTTTCCGGCGACGACCCCCGTGCGGCCCGGCCGCAGCCACCCGGGCCCGAATGGGATGACCGTGCCCGCGTGATTATCCAGTCGATGCTGGACGGGCGGCCCGAGGACGTCCACGCTCGTGGCTCAGCGGCCTTCCAGGCCAAGATCACCATCGAGCAACTGGACAGGGCGTGGCGCCTCAGGAATCGCGACCTCGGCCAAGTAGCCGAGGTCCTGGTCACCTGTAGCCAGCCAGCCGGCCGCGTCATCGCCGACGTCACTATCACCTTTGCCTACGGCATGGTGGCGCTCAGGATCGGCTTCGAACCGTCGGGCCAGATCGCAGGCCTGAGGTTCGTGCCGCCGCAGGAAGCCGACGACTGACACTGGACGCTGCATGCAGCATGAGCGCCGGCGACAGACCGGTAGTGTCACATTCGTGACGATTACCGCGAACAAGACCGCAGATCTCGGTGGCCTTGCGATCCATTACCGGGAGACCGGCTCGCCCGGCGGGACGCCGGTAGTTGCTCTGCACGGGCATCCGGGTGCCCCGGGCACCTGGGATGAGGTGGCGGCCGGGTTGTGCGCATCCGGCCGGTACCGGTTCATAGCTGTCACCCAGCGTGGTTACAGGGCGAGCGGGCGTGCCGAGTCGTACTCGCTCGAAGCGCTACGCGATGACGTCTTCAGCTTCGCCGACGCCCTCGGGCTAGGTCAGTTCGTCCTCATCGGGCACAGCATGGGCGGCGTCGTGGCGGGCCTGGCAGCCGAACTGAACCCGGATCGGCTGATCGCACTGGTGCTAGAAGACAGTGTGCCGCCGCGCGACGGCCTGGACATGCCGATACCGCCGCGGCCAGACGGCGAGCTGCCTTTCGACTGGGCGCTAGTTCCAGCGATCTTCGGGCAGCTCGCATCACCGGATCCGGCCTGGTGGAAGCAACTGTCCCGGATCACGGTGCCGACGCTGGTCCTCGGCGGCGGTTCCACCAGCCATGTGCCCCAGGACCTGCTGGCCGAAGCCGTCAAGCAGATGCCGGCAGGCAGGCTGGTCAGCCTGGAGGGCGCCGGGCACACCGCCCACCAAACCCAGCCTGACCGCTTTCTCGCCGAGGTCACAAGCTTCCTCGACGGCCAGGGTCTACGAGCCGCGCAGCGCCCGGATGGACTCGCGTAGCGACGACGTAGTGGCAAGCACCGCCGACGGCTCGTACCCGCAGTGCGCCATGCAGTTCGAGCATCGCGGGTCCTTGCCGCGCCCGTAGGCGTCCCAGTCCGTGGTCTCGATCAGCTCCTTGTAGGTCTTCACGTAGCCGTCGGACATCAGGTAGCAGGGCTTCTGCCAGCCGAGCAGCGAGTACGACGGAATGCCCCAGGCAGTGCAGGAGTAGTCCTTCTTGCCCTCAAGGAAGTCCAGGAACAGCGGCGTGTGGTTCAGCCGCCACCGCTTCCTGTTGCCGTCACCGAAGGCCTTCTTGAACAGTTCCCTGGTCTCGGTCACGCCGAGGAAGTGCTCCTGATCCGGGGCCTTCTCGTAGGCGTAGGCCGGCGAGATCTGCATGGAATCGATCTTGAGGTCGTCGTTCAGGAAGTTGAGCACGTCGATGATCGTGTGGGGGGTGTCGGTGTTGAAGAACGTGGTGTTGGTACCCACCCGGAACCCGCGCCGCTGACATTCCTTGATCGCCGCCACGGCGTCGTCGAACACGCCTTCCTTGCAGACCGACTCGTCGTGCCGCTCGCGCAGCCCGTCGATGTGTACCACCCAGGAGAAGTACGGCGACGGCTTGAACTTATCCAGTTTCTTCGGGATGAGAAGCGCGTTCGTGCACAGGAACACGAACTTCTTCCGCTTGATCAGCTCATCGACGATGACATCGATCTGCGGGTGCATCAGCGGCTCGCCGCCGGCGATCGACACCATCGGCGCGCCGCTCTCCTCGACTGCGGCAAGCGCCTGCTCGACCGGCATGCGCTGCTTGAGCAGGCTGGCTGGCTGCTGGATCTTCCCGCAGCCAGCGCACTTCAGGTTGCAGGCGAACAGCGGCTCCAGCTCCACGAGGAGCGGGAACTTGTCCTTGCGGCTGAGCTTCTGCCGCATCAGGTAGGACCCGACGCGCAGGCTCTGGCGCAGTGGCATGCTCACGGTGGCACCATCTCTCTCATCAGTCACTCCGCCGGACCGCGGAGACTGCATAGGTTGTCGAACTGCGTGTTGTGGATCTGCTTCAGTTGCCAGGGCGCTGCCGCAGCTCCTTGGGAAGCCCGAACTGCACGGTCTCGGTCGCCACGACCACGTCCTTGGTCTCTACTTCGCCTAGCCCGCCCAGGGCGGCCACGATCTGCCCGACGATGGCAGGCGGCGCCGATGCTCCGGCCGCAATCCCGACAGTCGAGACGCCTGCCAGCCAGCCGAGCTGAATGTCTTCAGGGCCGTCGACCAGGTAGGCCTTCGTGCCGGCCCGTTCCGCCGTTTCCACCAGGCGCAGCGAGTTGGACGAGTTCGCCGATCCCGCGACCAGCACCAGGTCCGACTCGGCAGCAATGGCCCGGACCGCACGCTGCCTGTTTGTCGTCGCGTAGCAGATGTCGTCGCTGCCAGGGCCGGTAGCCGCCGGGAACCGGTCGGCGATCGCATCGGCAATGCTGCTGGCCTCGTCGGCCGCCAGTGTCGTCTGCATCAGGTACGCGACCTTGCCGGAATCGGCCGGCTGCAGCCTGCTGACGTCGGCCACGCTTTCGACCAGCGCCATCGACGCCGGCGCCTCGCCCAGCGTGCCCTCGACTTCCTCGTGGCCGGCATGGCCGATCAGCGCCACCAGATACCCGTCGGCGGCGAACCTCCGGGCCTCTGCGTGCACCTTCGCCACCAGCGGGCACGTCGCGTCGACGGTGGCGAGCTTGCGGCGGGCCGCTTCCTCGCGCACTTCAGGCGACACGCCATGCGCGGAGAAGACCACGTTCGCGCCGTCCGGCACCTCGCTCAGCTCGTCCACGAAAATCGCGCCAGCCCGCTCAAGATCGGCGACGACTGTCGCGTTATGCACGATCTGCTTGCGCACGTAGACCGGCGCGCCGTACTGCTCAAGCGCAAGCTCGACGATCTCGATTGCCCGCTCGACCCCGGCACAGAATGACCTCGGGCTGGCCAGCAGCACCTTCCGGGGCCCGACGGCATCTGCCCAGCGGGCCAGCGCAGGCGCGGCTTGCCGTAGCGAACGCAGCGCAGCGATGCCGCCGCTGACAGTACGCGGGCTGACGATGGGATGGCCTGGACTGTCCGAGATTGCCCGTATCACGACAGCCGGGCCGCCTGCAGCAGCGGTTAGCAACGGCGCTGACTCCATGTCCACCGCGATCGCGCCGGTCGCCGCCAGCGTCGCGTGCTCGCCCTGGCGGACCAGCCTGTCGACTGTCACGATGGGGCCGGTCTTGACCCGCAGTCCAGCCCGGCGCAGCTCACCCGCCAGCAGCGGTGCGGAACCGCACTCGACCGTAACGCTTCCGTCCGACACGCGTGATGCGACGACCACGTCACCGACGCCAAGATCCGCTGACAGCGCGCCGGCGACGCCGCCGACCGCAAGCATGCCGGGCCCCGGCTGGGCCAGCCCTGACTGGGCCAGCCCTGACTGGGCCAGCCCTGACTGGGCCAGCCCTGGCTGCGAGTCGGCAACGCTAGCCGACGCCGCGATGCTTGCAGCCGACACGGCCGCGCGCGCCGGGCCATAGCCAGTGCGCACCACCCGGACCTGCGAGTCAGGGATGTTTGCCGCACGCAGCCCCCGCCGTAGCGCGCGGGCCTCCACCTGCAGCGGCGCGCACACGGTGAGCGGTCTCATCGGGCACCCCCCGCGGAGTCTGGTTGGACCGCGTCGAGGTAGCGGCCGAGCGCGCTCACCGGGAACACCAGCCGGTACAGGTGATAGTTGATGTAGAAGTCGCCGGGGAAGCCGGTACCGGTGAACTGGGGCTCGTCCCAGGTTCCGTCCGGCCGCTGGGTAGCCGCGAGCCACTGGACGCCGCGCTCGGCACTGCGCATCGCGTCCTCGCCCCCGGCGGCGAGCAGTGCGAGCAGCGCCCACGCGGTCTGCGACGCGGTGGACTCGCCGCGCCCGGCCCAGCTGCGATCAACATAGGAGCGCAGGTCCTCACCCCAGCCTCCGTCCGGATTCTGGTGCGTGACGAGCCAGTCGACGGCGCGCCTGATGCATGGCTTCTCGGGTAGCACGCCGGCCGCGATCAGGGCGGGAACGACAGCTCCCGTGCCGTACACGTAGTTCGCACCCCAGCGGCCAAACCACGAGCCGTCCGGTTCTTGTGCCCGCAGCAGCCACGCCACGCCGCGGCGTACGGCCTTACTCCCGCGAAGGCCCGCGGCGGCAAGCGCCTCCACGGTGTGCGCGGTGACATCGGCAGACGGCGGATCGACAACTTCGCCAAAGTCGCAGAACGGCAGCTTGCCGACAAGCCGCGAGGTGTTGTCGGCGTCAAAGGCACCCCAGCCGCCATCGCCGCACTGCATGCCGGCCAGCCAGTGCAGCGCACGGGCCGCCGCCGCCCCGGCCTCACGCGCCGTGGCGTCGTCAGGCTGCTCGACCCGGCCAAGGGCCAGGAGCACCTCAGCGGTGTCGTCAACGTCCGGATAGCCGTCATTGTCGAACTCGAATGCCCAGCCCGCCGGAGCCAGGCCGGGCCGCTGCACCTGCCAGTCGCCGGGTCCGCGGATCTCCTCAGCGAGCACCCATCGTGCGGCCGACTGCAGTGCCGGGTGATCCGCCGGCAAGCCGGCGTCACCGAGGGCGATCATTGCCAGCACGGTGTCCCAGACCGGCGACTGGCAAGCTTCGAGCCGCCGCAGCTTCCCTTCGTCGCCGTCCTCCCAGACCGTGAACCGGTCAAGTCCGGCCAGCCCGCGCTGGATCACCGGATGCTCTAGCCCGTAACCGAGCAAGTTCAGCGCCATCAGTGAGTACACCCACGGCGGCTGGATACCGCCCCAGCAGCCATCCTTCTCCTGGCGGGCGATGATCCACTCGGCGCAGCGCCTGAAGGCGGCCGTCCTGACCGCGGTCGCTGGCTTCGACCGCCCGGGGTGCCGCTCGTAGGCATGCAAGGCCCGGTCAAGCCCGTTGAAGAAGCGGCCCCAGGCATCAGTGGTGTTACGGCGGCCGACGCCCTTCGCACGGCCGTTTGCCGCGCGTGGCACCCGTACGCCCGTGGTGTCGAGTTCCGCCAGCCCGAAATCCAGTGGCCGGACCGGCTTGATGGAGCAGACAACTGTGAGCGGCACGATCGTCTGGCGAGCCCAGCACGCCCAGTCATACACATTCAGCGGGACCCAGCGGGGCAAGTAGATGAGCTCCGGCGGCATGACGGGCAGGTCGTCCCAGGGCCACTCCCCGAAGAGCGCAAGCCAGATGCGCGTGAAGACGCGGGTCGCCGCGATGCCGCCTCGTTCCCTGATAAAACGCGCGGCCAGGGCCATGTGCGCGGCTTCAGGCGAATCGCCAGCCAGCCGCAACGCCACGTAAGCCTCGACGGTGGTGGACAGGTCGGCGTCGCCGCCGTGAAAGTTCGCCCAGGTCCCGTCCGCTCGCTGCGAGCGCCTGATCCAGCGCGCGGCTGCCTGCGTCTCCT
>Ga0335074_10016980_pt1 | contig 10249 bp, 8 predicted proteins | sample Lox_Sample_23_FD_206715 | JGI IMG/M metagenome (GOLD analysis project Ga0335074, IMG submission 206715) | Soil microbial communities from Loxahatchee National Wildlife Refuge, Florida, United States - Lox_Sample_2.3 | ecosystem: Environmental > Terrestrial > Soil > Wetlands | place: USA: Florida...
TACGAAAATTACCCCCTTGGTGGGGCGTGTCAGGCGGCGGCCTCCTTCGGTTGCAGGGAGACGACATAACCGAGCCTCTCCAGCCTGCGCTTGAGGTTGGCATCGCTCATGACACTGGCGAGTTTGACGTTCGCGGTTTCCAGCAGCCGTTGCAGCCGGTTGCGCTCGGCGGTCTGGCTTTCCACCAGCTTGCGCCGGTAGCGCAGCAACTCACGCAAATCGCGCAGTGGCCTGGCCGGCATAAAGCTCGGGCGGATCAGCCCGCAACAAACCAACTCGGCGATCCACTCGGCATCCTTCACGTCGGTCTTGCGGCCGGGCACGTGCTTGATGTGGTGGGCGTTGCCGACGATCAGCTCGAAATGGCCTTCCAGAACCGCGTAGACCGGCCGCCAGTAGACCCCGGTGCTCTCCATGCCGACATGCGTCGCCCTCTCCGCCGCCAGCCAGTCGCGCAACTCTTCCAGTGCCGCTGTCGTGGTCGAGAAGCTGCGTACCTCGGTTCGCGGTCGCTGACGGCCTTCGGAAATCAGCACACAGGCCACTACCGTCGCCTGATGCACGTCCAACCCGGCACAGCGTTTGATCATCACCTGCATGTTTCGCCTCCTCATGCGAAGGCGATCGTGGCGCCGCAGGTACAAGACAGAGTCTGCTACGCGTGCTTCCCTTGGCGGGAGCGACAAAAGGTGGTACCTCGACGCGGCGCGGGCCGGACTGCGTTTCGGGATCATACGTCACCGCAGATAAAACAGCCTCGACACGATCGCCCGTCGAGAGCCTGCCTTCTCCCGGCCCCCCACGCCAGCATTTTCACCCAACCGTGGTGCGCGCCCGCGCGCTGACTGACTGCGTTAGAGCACGTTCACTGTGACTGGAATCGGCAGCGCACGCGCACCCTCACCCGCCGCGCTGCCGCGCGGCGACCTCTCCCGCAAAGCGGGAGAGGTGGACGATGGTGCGGCGTTTCCACTCAGCCTGAACTTGCTCTAAAACCCTGCGTTAAAACCGTTTCTTGTCTGCCCACGCCACACAGCCGCAAGTGGGCTCGTGGCGGGCCGAGACATGACCGCCCCTGGAGGTGCCTGAAATTAAACCGGACAGCCGTGGGACAAGCCCGGCCATGACGGGGAGCGCCCGGCCACGACAGTGAGGTGACAGGGCGACGACGATCGGCGCGGCCCCGCAAGGGGAGGCTAAACTGTCTTCAGGAAATCCGAGAGCTTGCCGGCGGCGGTCAGCTTATCCGTCTTGTCCAGCGCCGCCAGTTCGGCTGCCAGCCGATCCATCGCAGCCTCGTAGATCTGGCGCTCGCTGAAGCTCTGATCGGGCTGCCCCGCGTTGCGGTGCAGATCGCGCACCACCTCGGCGATCGCCAGCGGATCCCCGGAATTGATCTTGGCCTCGTATTCCTGCGCGCGGCGCGACCACATGGTGCGCTTGATCCGGGCCCGGCCCTTCAGCACGTTCAAGGCTTCCTCGAACAGCTTGCGGGTAGCCAGCTTGCGGAGGCCGGCGCTGCGGGCCTTGCTGACCGGCACCCGCAGCGTCATCCGGTTCTCTTCGAACGTGATGTGGATCAGCTCCAGCCTGTGGCCGGCGATCTCCTCGACCGCGATGCGCTCGACCTTGCCCACCCCGTGGGTCGGATAGACGACGTGGTCGCCCAGTGCGAACACTTCCGGTTTCGCGGGTGGCCGCGGCGGTGGGGTGGCCCGGTTCACCGGCGTGGCCGGGGCACCCGGGCGGGGCGGCGGGGCGTCGCTCTCAATCGACGCCGCCGGGCTCGGCGCAGCCGGGGGCTCTGCGTGCGTGTCGGCTACGGGGGCGGCCGCCGCCGGCGTGATCGCGGCCAGTTCTGCGGCAGGCGCCTCGTCCGGAGCCGGCGGCGTCTCGGCCACTGGCTCGGGTGCCGTGGACGTAGCGGCTTGTGCGTCCAATTGCTCGGCCGGCGCCTCGGCAGGTGGCGCAGGCTTTGCCGGAGCGGATGCTGCCGTCTTGGTCGCCGGGGTCGTGCCGGGCGCTTGTTTCGGGGAGTGCGACCTGTTCGGCTTTGCAGGTGTCGCCGCTTCAGCCGGCCTTGGCTCCGCCGGCATTTCGTGGGTCTGGTCAGCCGATGGCACGATTCGTGGAGTTGTCGATTTGGGGGTTGGGGTTTTGGCAGCAGACGCCTTCGCTACGGGCTTGGCCTGCGTCGGCACGGGCGCATCTTGCCGGCGCGTTGGGCTGACGGTCGCCGCCGGCTTGGCCTTTGCCGGCCGGGCCGGCGCGGATTTCTTCGGCGCCGCAGAGACGGACTTGGCAGCGGCCCTGGTCGCAGTCTTCGCCGCAGCGCGCGCAGTCGGACGACGTCCCGCTGCCGCGCTCCCGGCACCAGCCTTCATGTCAGACACCCCTATCTTTATCCCCTCCGACGATTCGCGCCGACGCACGACGCGTTCACGCCCCGTCGACGGATCGACTCCCCACGGAAAAGCAACGATGGCCGCACATTTGCCAAGCCTGCAAGGCCTTACGCTGCCGCCATCGCCTCCGGACCGTCATATAGCACAAGGCGGCGCCCGCGTCATGGGGGATGGCAACATAAACCTCGTCAGACCCTCAGCTCGCGCTGCCGGCAACCTTTCGTTGTATTCTCAAGGTTTGCCGGGCTCCGGGTCGAATTCCCCCGCTTTGTCAGTCTTGTCCTTCCACTCGTCGGCGTCCGGCGGCGGCGTTCCCTTGCGGGTGATGTTGGGCCACATGCCCGCATAGGTCCGGTTCTGCTCGACCCAGGCAGAGGCCTTATCGTCGCTGTCGGGAACGATCGCCTCGACCGGGCATTCCGGCTCGCACACGCCGCAGTCGATGCATTCGTCCGGATGAATCACCAGCATGTTGGCACCGACGTAGAAACAATCGACCGGACAGACCTCGACGCAATCCATGTACTTGCAACGAATGCAGCTTTCGGTGACCACATAGGTCATGCGGGCCCCCTTGGGACGGCAGCGACGGCGGCGATATGCCGACGATCACCGCGGCACGCAAGGCCATGGCAGTGATCAATGGTCAGCGGCCAGCCGCCGGTTCCCGTTCTGATCACTGATCACTGATCACTGACCACGACGATCTCGTCGTAGAGCAGCCGCGCTTCCGTCGCCGGACCGCGTCGTCGGGCGAGCGCGAGCACGCGGACGACCCGCACCGCGTCGTGCAGCGGCACGGTCAGCACGTCGCCCACCCTGAGTCGCGCGTGCGGCTTCTCGGTCGGTTGGCGGTTGATGCGGACCGACCCCTCGGCGACCAGGCGCGCGCAATCACTGCGCGCCCGCATGAATCGAGCGCACCACATCCACTTGTCGAGCCGCTGCCAGTCGTGGTCTTCCTGTTCGTTCATGATCAGCGGTCGGACCGCTGACTACTGACCGCCAACCACTGACCGAGTGCGGCGAATGGCCCGCTCGCTTCGACGGTCGGCTCGGGCGCCCTCGCTTTGGGCGGCGCCTGGCGGCGAAGAGGTGCGACCATCGGCGGGGCCGGCGGCCCGTGCTGTCCGACCGGCAAGCTTCCACCCGGGACCAGACGGAAGCCGAGCCGGCGCAGAGCTACCGGCACCAGCTCCGGACGGATCGACAGGCGGCTGGCGAGCCCGGCGGGCAGCGCGGCAGCGCGGCGGCGCGTCGCCCAGGCCAACTCTGCCGCGACCCGCTCGGCGATATCGAGGCGCAGCAGCACCGGGCCGGCATCGATCCATCCGAGCGTCTCGGCGAGGCCGGCGGGCCAGTCGGGCGGCGGCAGCGCCACCGCGCCGGGTGGCGGCAAGTCCGCCGGCACTGCCACGCCGTGCTGGAGCGCCCATAGTCGCGCCCGCATGATGCGTGCGCGCGGCTTGAGCAGCGCCGGCAGGAACAAGGCGAAGCCGCCGGCCTTAACGCCAAGCACCTTGAGCCGCCTGCGCAGGGCCGGATCAAGCTGGTCCGCGGCGGGTCCGGGAATAACGCCCAGCGCCTCGGTGAGTCGGTGCAGCGGGCCGCGCAAGGTGCTGTCCTCGGCCGCCTTGGCCGAGGCGAGGAACAAGGGGGCGAGATCAGCCTCGATCTGCCCATCGAGGAAGCGCTGAAGCCGGGCACGTAGGCGCTCGCGCTGCGCGCCGTCGAGGAACTCGCTGTCGAGCATCTCGACGCGCGGGCGCAGGGCCGAGACGCCTGGACGCAGGCGGGCGATCTCCTGGCCATCCCAGATCACCCGGTGCGTCGGGGTGAGCGAGAATGCGGTGTCTTCGGCCGCTTCCGCGGCGGCGACGCGGCGCGGCATCTCGTCGCGCAGCGCCCGGCGCGCAGCGCGCAGGACGAGTTTGCGCCCTTCGCCTTCGGTGCCCGGATCGGGGACGAACGTGAAGCCAAGGACGTGGCCGACCGGGTGACCCTCCACCACCACTTCACCGCGGCGGGTCACTGCCGACAGCAGGTCCTGTCCTTCCGCCGCCTCCAGCCGGCGCATCAGATGCGCCGCGCGGCGGTCGACGAAACGGCTCATGAGGCGCTCGTGCAGCGCGTCCGACAGCAGGTCCTCCACTTCGCGGGCGCGGCCCTGCCAGTGCAAGGCGTCCTGCACCCAGTCGGAGCGGGCGGCGATGTAAGACCAGACGCGGATGCCGGCGAGTCGTTGCATCAACGTATCGAGATCCCCGTCCGCCCGTGCCAGCCCGGCGATCTGACCGGCCAGCCAGTCGGTCGGCAGCACGCCGTCAGTCGCGACGTGGGTGAACACCCGGCCGCAGAGCCTGGTATGCGTCTCATCGGCCAGCTTGCGGAAATCGGGGATCTGGCACGCTTCCCACAGCCTGCGGACCATGCCGCGGCCGTGCGCCAGTCGCCGGATGTCGGGCTCGCGAGCCAGGGCGGTCAGCGTTTCCAGGTCGGAGGCGTCGTTGCCGCGCACCAGACCCGGCCCGGGAGGTGGGGCCGTCAGGCTCGCCAGCAGCGAATCGGGGTCACGGAAGTCGAGCACGCTGTTGCGCCAGGCGAGGCAGTCGAGCGGCTCGAAACTATGCGCCTCCACCTGCGCGACGACGTCGTCGGGAAGCGGCGGGCAGGAGGCGGTGGTGCCGAAGGTGCCGTCGCGCATGCCGCGCCCGGCGCGGCCCGCAATCTGCGCCAGCTCGGCAGGTGTCAGGCGGCGCAGCCCACGACCGTCATGCTTCGTTGTACCGGCGAAGGCGACGTGATCGACATCCATGTTGAGGCCCATACCGATCGCATCGGTGGCGACCAGGAAATCGACCTCCTTGTCCTGGTAAAGCGCCACCTGGGCATTGCGGGTGCGCGGGCTGAGCCGGCCCATGACCACAGCGCAGCCGCCGCGGCGGCGGCGGATCAGCTCGGCAATCGCGTAGACCTCGGCGGCGCTGAACGCGACCACGGCACTGCGCGGCGGCAGCCTGGACAGTTTAATCGGCCCGGCGTAGCCGAGCTGCGACATTCGCGGGCGGGTCTCGATCTCGGCCGACGGCACCAGGCGAGCCAGCAGCGGGCGGATTGTCTCGGCGCCCAGGAACATCGTCTCCACGAGGCCGCGCGCATGCAGCAGCCGGTCGGTGAAGACATGGCCGCGATCGGGGTCGGCGCAGAGCTGGATCTCGTCCACCGCAACGTACTCGACGTCGCGGTCGAGCGGCATCGCTTCCACGGTGCAGGAGAACCAGTGTGCGTCCGGCGGGACGATTTTCTCCTCGCCGGTGATCAGGGCGACCTGGCGGGCGCCCTTGCGGGCTACCATGCGGTCGTAGTTCTCGCGCGCCAGCAGGCGGAGCGGGAAGCCGATGATGCCGGAAGAGTGGCCCAGCAGCCGCTCGATGGCGAGATGCGTCTTGCCGGTATTGGTGGGACCGAGGACGGCACGGACCCGCGAGTCGAAGCCGGACATGCCGGCGATGTTTGGGGCTTGCCGGGCGGAACGCAAGGCCCGCGCCCGGGGATTGCCCGGGGATTACACGACGCCACCCTGCCGGAGCTGCGCAACCTCGGCGGCCGAATAGCCGAGTTCGCCGAGCACCTCGTCGGTGTGCTCGCCGAGGGACGGGACGTCGCCCATCGCCGCCTCGACGTCGGTGAATGTCATCGGTGGCAGCAGGGCGCGCACCGGACCAGACGGGGACCCGACCTCTCGCCAGCGGTTGCGCGCCTCGAGCTGTGGGTGCGCCCAGACGTCGCCGGGCGCATTCAGCCGTCCGTTGGCGATGCCGGCGCGGTCGAGCAGATCCACCACTTCGCGGGTGGTCTTGCCGGCGAAGCGTGCCTCGATCGCGGCTGTCAGCTCGTCACGATGCTGGCAGCGGGTGACGTTGGTGGCGAAACGCGGATCGGTCGCCAGGTCGAGGCGACCCAGCACCTGGGTGCAGAAGGTCACCCATTCACGGTCGTTCTGCAGGCCGAAGATCACCTGCCCATCACTCGTGCGATGCGCGCCGTACGGGGCGAGCAGCGGATGACTTGTCGGCGCGCGCGGCGTGATCGTGCCGGCGTAGCCGAAACGATAGAGCGGGGGCATCATCCACTCGACGACGGCGTCGAGCATGGCGATTTTGATGTTGGCTCCCTGCCCGGTCCGCTCGCGTCGCAGCAAGGCGGCGAGCGCGCCGGTCTGCGCGTACATGCCGGTGGCAATGTCGGCGATCGAGATGCCGACGCGCGAGGGTGCATCGGGCGTGCCGGTCACGCTGATCACCCCGGATTCCGCCTGGATCAGCAGGTCGTGCGCTTTCTTGCGGGCGAATGGTCCGCTCTCGCCGTAGCCCGAGATGTCGCACACGACCAGTCGAGGATGCTCGGGTGCCAGCGCCGCATGCGACAGGCCGAGCCGTGCTGCCGCGCCCGGCGCGAGGTTCTGTACCAACACATCGGCGGTACGGATCAAACGATGCAGCACGTCGCGCCCGTCAGGTGTCTTCACGTCGAGCGTCAGGCTACGCTTGCCGCGGTTGAGCCAGATGAAGAAGCTGCACTCCCCGTGCACGAAGGTATCGTAGTGGCGGGCGAAATCGCCGCTGCCCGGCCGCTCGATCTTGATGACGTCGGCACCGAGATCGGCGAGATGCCGTGTGCAAAGCGGCCCCGCCACGGCATGTTCCAGCGCGACGACGCGCAGTCCATCCAAAGGTCGCATAAGGCCACGGTAGGCGGCCAGTGTGCCTGCGTCGAGGTGGCGGTCCCCTGCGGGGCTGCATGGGGTCATAGCGCATTCGTTGCGCCAGCCCGCTAAAATCAACACGTCCCTGGCCGCATTGTAAAGGCATGCGCAAGAAAGATGTACGCAGGTGCACGATTGGCGGTTGGAAGGCGTTCCGCGGGCATTTCCGCAATCTGTTCGTTGCCGTACGTGCGCATCGGGGCCTATGTTCACGGCCGAAGCACGCGTTCGCTGGGAGAACGAAGCGCAATGAGGAGGATCGTCGTCCTTGGCGGCGGATTCGCGGGACTATGGAGCGCGGTCGGGGCAGCACGCAAACTCGACGAACGTGGCATTCAATCGAATCGGATCGAGGTCGTGCTGATCGATCGCACAGATTGGCATGCGATCCGCGTTCGCAACTACGAGACGGACCTTGCAGACGTGCGTGTCCGATTTGACAACATCCTTCGGCCGATCGGCGTCAGGCGGGTGCGGGGCGAAGTCAACGATATCGATCTCGAACAGCGCCAGATCGCCGTCGAGGGCTTGTCCGAGCCGATCGGCTACGACCGCCTTGTCTTCGCGCTCGGCAGCCGGCTCGCCAGGCCTGTCATGCCTGGGCTGGGGGAACATGCGTTCGATGTCGATACGTACGAAGGCGCTGTTCGGCTCAGCGAGCACCTCGCCGCCTGGTCGTCGCGGCCCGCGTCGCGTGGCCACCGTACCGTGCTTGTCGTCGGTGCGGGACTGACCGGCATCGAGGTGGCAACCGAAATGCCGGCCCGCCTTGCTCCCGTCGGGGGCGGGCGCGTGATTCTCGCCGATCACGCGCCGTGGATCGGGTCCGACATGGGCGAGGAAGCACGTGAAGTGATCGATCGGGCGCTGGTGGCACTGGATGTCGAGACGCGGCCTGGTGTCGCCGTAGCGTCGGTCGATGCCGATGGAGCGACGCTGGCAGACGGTGAGCGGATAGAGGCTGGAACGATCGTGTGGTGCGCGGGGATGCGCTCGCATCCCTTGACCTCGCGCTTTCCGGTCCAGCGAGACAGGTTTGGTCGGCTGCGGGTTGACCAATATCTGAAAGTGAAGGGGTTGAATGCCGAATTCGCAGCCGGCGACTGTGCGTGGCTGGAGATCGACGACGGGCATTCGTCCGTGATGTCGTGCCAGCATGCGCGCCCAATGGGCCGCTTTGCCGGGCACAATGTTGTGTGCGATTTGCTGGGTGAGCCAATGCTGCCGCTGCGCATCGGTTGGTACGTGACCGTGCTCGACCTCGGATCCTACGGCGCGGTTTATACGGAAGGCTGGGACCGGCGTGTCGTGCTGGAAGGAGAGCGGGCGAAGCGGGTAAAGCAAACGATCAATTGCCAGCGAATCTACCCGCCGCGGTCCGGCGATCGCCGAGCGATCCTCGACGCGGCGGCCCCTTTGGTTCAGGCCCCGCCTTCGCCGCAGCGTTGAGGCAGTTTCAGGACTGTGGTTCATTTCAACACGGAGGACACGCGGGCATCGTGGCCCTCGTGTGTCCACCGCGTTGGATCCTCGACGAGCCAGGCGAGGCGCCCGCCATGACGAGATGGAATTAAACCGAGAGCCGTGGCCGTATGCCGTCCCGCCTGATGGGCACAGGCAAGGCATCTATTCTTCCTCTTCCTCCTCTGTCCAACCTGGTTCCATGTGGTCGCTGACATCCGGCTCCAGCACGCTGATCCTGGTCAGATCGGCGACCGGGATGCCATCCTTGGATATGCTGATCGCGTCCGCGTAGCGCATGCCGAAGCGTAGATCTTTCGGCCCATAGGTGTGCCCGTCGTACACCATCGTCGCCAGTGTGGGGTCGCGCGCTTCGATCGTCAGGAACATTCGCAAGTTCGCCTCGATCGCTCGCGACTCATCGTAGCTGTACAATGGGCTCCGCTCATCCAGGACATGCATGAGCGTCCACGTGAGCGGAAAAACGGGGAGGTGCGACCGCTGCAGGCGCAACTCCTGCACGCGACGAAACAGGGTGCCCTCGGTCGTCGTCTCGAAAAGCAGGACACTCAGCTTCGCCGTTGCATTCGTCAGCGGCGCGGCGCGACCATTGCCGATGCGCACCATCAATGTCGGCTTTCCATTGTGCATCGCCACCACAGGATTGGCGGCGAAGGCAAACCTGGGCCGTGGTCGTGAGAAGCGGACAAAGGTGAGCCCGGTCAGGATGGCCGTGAACGCGATCCCGCACGCGATCTCGGTGGACGCGATGACATGACCGTACAGCGTGGCCGGATACATCTCGCCATAGCCGACCGTCGCCAGCGTTTCAATGCTGAAGAAGAAGTCGTCCAACGGGTTACCCGGTCGGGCATTTGCGACAGAACCGGGGACCAGCCAGAAGAGCGCGGCGAAGACGGCGTTGACCAACAGAAAAAGTGCCAGCAAGGCCGCAAGAAATTGCCGCCAGCTCAATGCCACGGCGAGATAGTAGGGATCGCGCAAATCGAACCGCGAAACGCCTTTCTTCTCGAAAGTGTAGGCACCAACGCGGACCCGCGCCGCCCTTTCGTGCGGCACGCGCTCGATCCGTATGCGGAGGTCCCGCCGTTTCGCCATCCTCGCCGCCACCTGTTCAGCCGCCGCACAATCCCACGGAGATGTCGTCCTGCAGCGCCGCTATCTCGCGCTGCATCCAGTCGAGGAACGGCGACAGTCCGCGTGCCATGATCTCGCGTACCGTCTGGCTCGCCAGCATCGCCAGCAGGTTGTCCATCCGTTCCATCGGCCGCGCCACACCGCGCAGATGATAACGGCTGCGAAGCTGCGCCAGGTGCCATTCGACCTGCGACAGGTTCAACCAGACCGAGCGGGGAAACGCGCCGTTCTTCAACAGGAACGCGGCGACCTCCTCGGCACGGTAGCCGTGCGGATGTTCACGTCGATAGGCGTGGTAGCCGGAGGCGGCCCGCAGCAGCGTCATCCAGTTGCCGGCGTCGATCTCGCCGTCGGCGTGAGCGCGCCCGGCGGTCACGCTCTCCGAGGCCATTGCGTTGAACCGGGTGTCGAGCAGGCGCGTGATCTGATCCGCCCGTTCGATGTGGCGTCCCAGCATGTA
>Ga0335074_10016981_pt1 | contig 10249 bp, 11 predicted proteins | sample Lox_Sample_23_FD_206715 | JGI IMG/M metagenome (GOLD analysis project Ga0335074, IMG submission 206715) | Soil microbial communities from Loxahatchee National Wildlife Refuge, Florida, United States - Lox_Sample_2.3 | ecosystem: Environmental > Terrestrial > Soil > Wetlands | place: USA...
CCCGTTCGGCATGACGAATGGCGCACCCGGCACCGTCTGCGGTGCAGCGCCGCCACCGCCGGCAGGCCGGGCTACGTATGAATTTGCAGGCTCGCCATGCGCCGTCAGGCCGCCGCTGTTGCCGCCGTAGGTTAGCGGCGTGATGCTTGGCGCAGTAACGTATTGCCCGCCGATCATAAACCCCGGCGCCTGCACGGCCGCCTGTTCCTGGCCACCCGGAAGCTGCACCGTCGTTGGCTGGGTCATGCCCATCGGGCCGTAAGCGGGCGACCATCCGCCACCACCCGGCCGGAATGTCTGCGGCTTCAAGGAACCATAAGCGTAGTTATAGTCTTGCTCGGCTCGCAGCCGCCAGTTCTGCGCGGCGATGTCTTGGCCGGGAAATCCAAGCATCGCCCCCCGCGCGGCACTGTTCGCCTGGGCCAACGCGCTTTGTGCGTCCATGAACGCCTGTTGTGGCGTCGGCAGTCCCGCAGGAACGAAGGATCCCGTCGCTTGCGGTTGGCCGCCGGCAACGCCAGTCGATGGCTGCTGCCCTCCCGGCATTCCAGCGGCAGCGGCTTGCATCATCGGCTGCGATGCGCCGGCCATGATGCTCGCGGCATACCGCGTCGGGGCCGCTGTGCCGCCTCGGCCGCCATAGGCATTGAGCGCCGATGTCACCTTGGCCGAGTTGTTCGGATCAGTCCAATCGGAAGGGCTGTTGAGGCCGAACTTCTGCCCGATCCCGTCAAGATAGTGTGCCGCGAAGCGGATGTTGTTCCGTGGATCGTTCAGCGCCTCTGATGGAAGGCTCGGCACGCCGTAGCCAGGGCTTTGCGCCGTCGATGGCAATATCTGCCCGAGCCCGACCGCACCGGATTGCGGATTAACCGCAGAAGGATTCCAGCCGCTCTCCACATTCACCAGTGAGTTGAGAATAGGCGCAGGCACGTTCGTGCCTTGCGTAGCCCAATCGAGCATTCCCTGCCGAGCGGTCGGATCAATCGAGGCGACGCCAGGGGAATTGGCGCCTGGTGCGCCGCCAGCACCGGGAGCGCCGCTGCCGCCGTTGAGGTAATTTACGCGCGCCTGATTCCACGCCTGGAGGAATGGGATTTGAAGCTTGGTGACCTCGGTCTGCGCTTGTGTCTGCCCTGTCTGTGCCGCTTCGAGCGCCTGACGCGCACGGCTTTCTTGCATCTGTTGCTCAAATTGAGGCAGTTGCGCGCCGGCGTAAGACATCGCCGCGCCCAAGCTCGGCGCCTGAAGGAAGCCGCCACCGGTGCGGCTGTTGGCCGCTACGCCAATTTGCGAAAGATATTGGCCTAACGTCGTGAGTGCGTCAGGCGAAAGCCCCAGTGCACCGGACATTCGTTAATGTTCCCCTGCTGACGGTTCACCCGACAGAGCCACGCCTTCCCACACGACAGCCGCATGATCGAACGCATCGCCATTGTCCGGCAGCCCAATCCCGCGCGAGATGAATGCCGCCCGGCGATAGTCGGCAGCGAGCACAAGCGCGTCAGATGCCGAGATCGAGTAAGCATCGAGTGGCGACACGATCCGCGGCTGATCCGCGATGATGGAAAGCTGGAGCGAAGCTGGATCGACCGGCACGGCCCCAGGCGCGGCCGTCGCTGCAAACGCAACCAGGTTGTCCGCCATATTCATACCGCCTGTCCGCGCTTCTGGCGCATCCAAGCCACTACCTCGGAGCGTGTTGGCTCGCGCGGGCCACCCTCGACCTCGAACCGCCGATCAGTTGCACGAGGGGCGCTCGGTGCATTGCGCTTGCGCTCAAGCCGATCAGGATTGTTGGCACGAGCTTGCCCGTTCCCATTGGCGAACGCGGGCTGCTGCTGCGGCTGCGGTGCCGCGTAACCATTGCCGGCGCCGAGCGCTCGACGCACCTCGCCGCACGCCGCGCGGTATTGCCAAAGCTCGGGCTGCTGGGCGAACAACGGATGCCCCCGCATCTCGTGCAATTTCAATGCAGCAAGCTGCGCCAGCGTAACGCTGCCGAAGATATCCGGATGCTCAGCAGCGACAATGGCAAGGTTATTATTCGTCGTCATTTGCTGCATCGCCTGCTGCGCAGCGTTGTTCGTCGCGTGCTGGTGCAGCGCCGCGAGCGCCTGCCGACGCGTGGGCTCATCGCCGAATTGCAACGCGTGGTCGATCTCAGCGATGAAATCCCGCTGCGGCTGCGCCGGTTGCGACGGCTGTGGCTGTTGTGACGGCTGCTGCCACTGCTGCTGTTGCGTGCGTGTCAGGGACGCGGCGCCCTGCTGCATCAAATACGCGGCCTGATCCGCCGTGACGTAGGTTGTGCCATTGGGCAGGTGCAGGGGGATCAACTGCGGCGCAGGCTGCGCGGGCTGTTGCGGCTGCTGTGGCGCAGCGGGTGGACCAGGCTGTTCAGCATGTTGTTCCAGCGCCTCGCGGTCAGCCTGCTCGGCCTCCCGGCGCAATTCGTGCTGGCTCGGCTGAAGATTCGGAACGGTGCCCCTATCCCAGCGCTCGCCACGTTCAGCGTCATCGATTGGCGGAGGCTCGGGCGCCTCGCCGGCCTGCTCGGCGATCTGCCGCTGCCGCTGTTCTTCGTATCGCTCGGCAATCCGCGCACGCGCTTCAGCGTGTGGATCACCACGCACGAGGGTAACGGCGTCATCCGGCTTCTGCTCGGGGGCAACGGCAGGATCGTTCAACGAGTGGACATCCGGCACGCGCAGTTCGGTCGTCTCAGACATGGTTACAATTCATCCTTCGGGATTGAACGGGGCGCCGGCTTGGCCGGCAGCGGGAAGCCATCAGCGACGGCGCAGCGCTCGGCCTCGGCACTGTCGGCGTTGAAGGCGGACAGGTAGGCTTCGATCGTCCACCCACCTTGCGGCTCGCCGCGGGCTGCGGTGAGCGCCTCCATGTGCCGGCGCCTGGCGCGGTGATGCGCAAGCGTGGCAGCCAAGAATACCTCAGGCTCGTCCGCATCTTCGGCCGGTTCCGTCAAGCAATCGACCAGGAGGTCGGCGATCGGCGGCCGCGGATCAGCCGGCACGCCTTCAGCGGCCTTCTCCAGCAACCGCAACAACTCGACGCGCTCGGCGGCAGTCAATCGCGCCAGATCGGCGTCGCTCGGCAGCCGCGGTGCAGGCACGAGCGCAGCCATGAACTTGACATGCCAATGCGAGCGAAGGGCTGCGTTAAGAGGCATCACCACCCCCTCGCGTCTTCGCCAACAGCTCGCGGATGCGCGCGTTTGCGTCCGCGACCTCGACGCGCGATTCTGTCGCGATCGGGCCGCCATCCTTGCCAGTCAGGATGCTGTGGACGCGCTCGCCCCAAGTTTCCGGATGGAGCTTGCTCAACAGCCACTTGCGGCTGTCGACGCGCAGAGCCGAACGCTGGACATGCTCACGATCAAGGACAACGGCCGTCGTGCCGTCCTTGTTCTGCCGCACTGTCCAATCATTGCGGCCGTTTTCGGCAATTTCGATGATTTCATCCGCCCACTGCTCAGCCTGAAGGCGACGAGCCCGCGAATAGAGCGCGAAGAATCCATCCACATTGTCGAGCGACCAGCCGCGCACTGTGGACTCAGCCGGCATCCCATCGTCGCGACAAATCTCGCGGAGCGACTGGCCCTCAGCCAAGCGTCGGCAGATTTCGGCCGCGAGCTCGGCCGTATAGAGGCTCGGCCTGCCGGCGCGGGGCTTCGGCTCAGGATCTTCGCGCGAAGGGCGCCTGTCGCGCCCGTCAATCACCCGACGCTTCAGCCTGGATAGGCGACATGCCAGTTGGCTGCTGCGGTGCGTTTGCCTGCGCCTCGATCTGGTCGAGCCATTCGGTTGCAGCGAGCGTGATCAGCGCGCTGCGGCTCAGACCGGTGCCTTCAGAGATGATGTCGAGACGGTGCTTGACCGGAACGTCAATCGTGATCGTGACAGGAACACGACGTTGCTCAGCGGGGAGCCGCACTCTCGGACGAGAGAGCATGTCCCGTCATATAGGGAGCGTCCAGCGAAAAGCAACGTATATGATACCGAGTGACAGCAGATCTCGTTGCCCGCACCGCAAAGCCGGCGTTGCGCGCGCCGATCGGTTGCGCTATGCGCGCGCCGCACCGCCGGAGCGGAATCCAATGTCGGGACGCGCGAGGCGTTGCGACGCCTCTGAGCCGCCCGTAACCCCCTGAAATATCTCGGATCGAGCGGTGACGGAAGTGAAGGTTTTAGGGCCTGAACGCAGCGATCGCAAATGACGATATCGACGAAGCGAGTCGTGACCGGGACGAACGAGTGGCCGGCTACGATCGATCAGCGGGCATTCCTGGCAACGGAACCGAGGACTCACCGGGAACCCGCACGGCGGGTCGGTCCTGTGGGCAGAAAGCACGATGATCCTCCCCATGGGCAGCAGTCCGCGCGTAATGCGCAGGAAGTGGCCTTCCAGGCCAGTCAGCAGATATCGGAGCTTACCAGGCGCAAGGCGCCCGCGCGGCGTAGCGCTGCTGCTCCATCACACCCCGTCCGGCCGCAGGCTACGGCTTCGCCGTGGTAAGACATCTAGATAGTGCCCCCCCAAATGGGGGGCTAACTTTGCCCCCCCAAATGGGGGGCATAACTTGCCCTTTGCCCCCCCAAATGGGGGGCAAAGTAACCCGCAAAGTGGGGGCATTAAACAATATCCGGTATCGTAACGATCTCGGGTTTGCCTAGTGGTGGCGCTTTCCGGGACGGATGACGAGCCGCGTGGGAGGCTGCGGCACGGGACGGACGGTAAAGCCGACCAGGTTGCCGGCGGGGTCCTTGGCGATCTTGAGAATGCCGGCATTGAGCAGTTCGAAGACGGCATCCACAGCCTGATCGGTGGTCATGTCGGCACGAATGGCGCGCCCCAGATCGGTATCACTGAGCCAGCACAGGGCGAATTGCTCGATCAGCTCTCCAACAAGGTCCCGCTTCATGGCAGCGTGGCTCCGTTGCTGATGCGGGTTTTTGCGGCCTGCCGTGCAGCAATAAGCTTGGCAGCCTGTTCAGCGCAGTGGCGCCACCGTTCGCTGGGGGAAGTGCCGTCAGCGAGGAGGCGCCAGGTCAACGCGTATCTGTTCGGGACGCGATGCCCACCGCGGATGCAGTCGATGAGGCCGACCGCCTCAACCTCCGCAATGGTCTGAGCGATGGAGTCCTTGTGGATACCAAAGGCCTCTAGCTGCCTGTATGGCGCGAGCAGGAAGCCGTTTTGCTTGCCGCGGTGGCGCATGTCCTCGATCATGAGGAAGGTGATGAAACGGTATCCATAGAGGTTCAGGGATCGCCAGGACGCGCTTTCCAGAACGTCACGATACAGCTTGATGAACTGCCGATCGTCGGCACCGTTCTTCTTTGTCATTGCGTTGCCGCCGTTGCATTAAGGTGGTCAAGCCAATCGCTGTCGGGGGCGAACGGGACTTGCACGTTGACGGCCAGGCCATCGCGGGCGAGGCGCCGGGCGAGCGAATAGGCCGCAGTCTGGCCGACGAAGTTGCTGTCATTGTCCGCGAAAACGTGCAGCGTGGTGATGCCGGCCGGCGGCTGAAAGGTCTCGATGCCATTCGCTGATAGGGCCGCCCACACCGGGACGCGGAACACCTGATGCGCGGCCAGCGCCGTCTCGATACCCTCGGCAACGCCGAGCTCGTCGGTGGGATCGTGCAGCCGCACCGCGGCGCCAGCGATTGTCGAGACGGGCGGCAGCACCTTCTTCCGTGGCGACACGTCCGCGTCGTAAATCCGCTGTGCCGATTGCAGCCCGCCATCCGGGCCGGTGATCGGCGCGACGACGGCGGGATACTTGCCGATGCGCTGGCCCTTTTCGTCGAAGTACCCGCAGAACGGATGGCCGCGCAGCACTGATGACGAGACGGCCAGACCTCGCTTTTGCAAGTACCGTTCCACGATGGCAGGCGATGTTGCTTCGTCCAGCAACCGTTCGATCGCGGCGAGGCGGTTCGGCTGGCAAGTCTGGCGTTGCGGCTTCGGCGCGGGCCGGTCAGTAGTGCCAATGATCTCGTCCACCCGGCGGCAGGCTGTGGCGTGGTCCCAGGTGTTGAGCTTGCGCAGCAGAATGATGCCAGTGCCGGCGCCGCACTGGTTGCAGTAAAATGTTCCCGCGCCTTCTTTATCGTCCCAGCGATAGCGATCCTTGCCGCCACAGATCGGGCAGGGCCCGTGCTTGTTCACCAGGAACCGAGGGCTGACACCCAACTGCAACAGGATTTCGCGCCAGCGTCCGCGTGCGCGCTCGACAGTGCTTCCGGTCACTGCATGCCACCGCTGCGCCGCTGGGCGTCCATTGCCTTCGCGTAGGCGATCGCGCGCGAGCGAACCCAAGCGCGCACGGCAGCATCGGGCATCTCGGGAACACAGCCGGTTGTCGGCGGCCAGCTTCCGAACTTCTCCTTGAACTTATGGCCTGCCCATCCTGGCTTGTACTTCCGTTCCTTAGCTATCCACAATAGTTGACCGTAGAACTTGTTTTTGTCAGCCTGCGTGTGGATGTTTGGCGTGGTGGTGCGGTCGCGCTGCACGTGAGCAAGCTCACCATCCGCACAAGCGAAGGCTTCAGGTTTGGGCTGCGGACGCCAGCCGCATGCCGGACACGGATACCGACCGCGCAGCATGACAGCAAAGCACTCAGGGCAATTCGCCAGCGATGGCGAGTCTTCCGATTCGCCACGTGCTGCATGCGCCTTGTTCTCGGCAGGCCGGTCTTCGCTTAGTGTCCATTCAATCGGATCTTCTGCGAAGCCGTGCGCAAACGTCGCGCCGGCATGATCTAGAATTAGTGCATGATCCTTGCCAGGATGCGGGCGCAAAACACGGCCAATCATTTGCCGGTAGAGGGCGAGACTCTTAGTCGGCCTGGCAAGCACAAGGCAGGATACCGATGGCTGATCCCAGCCCTCGGTCAGCACCATGGCGTTTGTGACAAGCTCGATTTCGCCTTTGGCAAGTTGCGCCAGGATGCGGTCGCGTTCATCAAGCGGTGTCTTGCCGTCTATATGCTCGGCCAGCACGTCTGCGCGGCGGAATTCGTCGCGAATATGCAGGCTATGTGCAACGCCAGTGCCAAACACGACGGTCGGGCGCCGTTCAGCAAGTTTCAGCCAGTGCTCGACGATGCCCCCCACCAGCCGGTCGGTGTTCACGCGCTCGGCAAGCTGGGATTCGACGTAATCGCCGCGCTCGAGACGAATGCCGCTCAGATCAGGACGAGACGGCGCATAGACGCTGGTGCCGACAAGATGCCCCGCGTCGATCAGCTCAGCGACGCTCGGGCACTCCACGATTACATCGAACACGTTGCCCAGGCCGCGGCCGTCGCCTCGACACGGCGTCGCAGTGAGGCCAAGGATCACAGCACCTGGGTATGCTTCGACGATCCGCTGATAGGTTCGCGCCAGCGCGTGATGCGCCTCATCGATCACCACTAAGTCAGCCGGCGGTAACTCGACCTTGCAGGTGCGGATTGCCCTGGCGTGCAGCGTGGCGATGCTCGCCACCTGCACCGGCTCGCCTGGCCGCGGGGTGTGGTCTGGCAACAAAATACCGTGGTCGAGCCCGAGCGCATGCAGCTTCCGGCTGCACTGCACGATCAACTCCCGACGATGCGCCAGGAACAAAACCCGGTGGCGTGCCTGAACGGCCTCATCGATGATCGCCGCGGCAATTACCGTTTTGCCGGAACCGGTCGGCGCCACCAAGAGAATGCGGCGACGGCCGGCGGCAATCTCAGCGCGGTATCGGGCGATTACATCGACCTGATAGGGCCGAAGCCCTGAGCGGGGGTCCGCATGTTGCTTGTCATTCACCGACCTTCCAGCAGCCGGGGACGCTTCGGGGATCGGGGGCAGGCAGTCGTAACAAAGCTGCTCGGCGTCAGCGCCTTCTGGCGCTTGCCTTCGCGGGGCCGGTCGGGTAAGAGGCTGCTTCCTGTCGCTCGCCAGCGAATTCGATGCAGCCCCGCCTGTGCCGGTGCCCGCCGGTGAGGCGGGGCATCGCATATCAGGCAGCCTGCTGACCACCCATGACGACAGGCGCTTCGCGGAATCTGCGCTCTGCCTCGGTCAAGAACTCCCGCACATCAGCGACAGCCCGCCCGTTCACCTTGCGCCAGCGCAGCGGCCACCGTTCCAGCGTGCGATGGCTGATTGGGCCGAAGTAGTAGCGGTGGATATCGGCAAGCTGCTCGCGTGAACCGTGCTGGATCGGCATTTGCTCCGGGTCAGGCTCGCGAGGCAGTGTAAGCCGCTCTGGGTGACGGGACATCGTAATCTCCGCAGCGCACGATTGCGCGTCGGAGCGGAAAAGGCGGCAACCGCCCTCGTAAAAAAACAGCCCTATTTACGAAATTGCCTAGTCGCCGTCTTTTTCGGCCTTTAGAGCCGGGCAAAAGCGGGGAATGAGCTGCTCGAGGAGCCAGTCAATTACCGTTCCGACAGGAACCGAGGACGGTATCTGCCGCCACGCGTTGTCGGCATTGAACTGTCGGCGCACGTCCTGTGCTGTGTCAAACCTAGTGATGTTTGATCGGATATGCCCGAGCTCAGCCGCCGTATAGGACAATCCGTGCCTCTGCTTGAGAGCGTTCGCCATATAGCGCAACGCACCATCCATATCGGCACCCTTAACGCCGCGTGCCTTCAGCACATCCTGGATGTGCATGAAGACGCCTTTTCGCACTTCTTCCGTGGGCCGGGAGGGACGGCCGCTATCACGTGGAGCGGAGGCCAACAGATCAGGGGTCCCCCCATGCCAACGATCGGTCAGTGCCTCGGCGAGTAGCGTCAGGGTTTGAGTGCGCTCGGCAAACATTGGCTCCGCATTCAGGAAATCGATGACCGTCAACAATGTGGCCGTCGCCACCCCAAGATTGCCTTCGCCGGAATCAAACAGGCGCTTGGCCGTCTCAAGCTCGGCGTGAAGCCGATATAGGCTGGCCGAGCCCCCAGAACCGATCCAGGGCTGATACGGCGCAACAGCACATCCGTCTGACATTCCGCGCCTCCGCAGCGCTTCTCCGCTTGTGTGATCGGCGGGGCACCCGGCGCGGAGAGCCAGGCGTTCGGCGGCCAAACCTAGCCCCGCCGAGTCGCTTATACCGCGTTCGCCATCATCGGCACGACATTGCTGAGAGGCTGCCCCCCTTTGGCGAACGCGAGAACATGCTTCGCCCACGCATTCAGTGCAGCCTTACGTTCGGCCAAGAACTCGGCTTTTTGGTACACAGCAGCGACGCCCTGAATTGCGCCGGTGACGTGATTCAGGATCCGATCACAGACATGCGGCGGGAAACCCATGCCGGCCAGTGCGGTCACACCGCTGCGTCGGAAATCATGAAAGCGCCAGTTGCCGAGATCATGCCCGGCCCCGGCCAGGGCGCTATCGAGGTCAGTCTTCATCTTGCTGAACGCGCCGATGGCACCGCTTCTGCCCCTGCCGGCGAAAACGCACGGGTTGCCTGAGTGTTTAGGTAGAGCGGTCAGGGTGCCCCGGACGGGCTCTGCCAAGTGCACGATATGCGTCCGGTGGTTCTTTGCCCGGGCGGCGGGCAGCGTCCAGGTGGTCGGTGCGCGGGGATCGTCCATCTCGACCCAGCGCATCGACACCACTTCCTCCCGCCGCTGTAAGGTGAGCATCAGCGTACGAACGAATGCAGCGCGCACCGAGTCCAGGGCGTCGCAGGCGTGCCAAATGGCGCCCATCTCCGCCATCGTCAGCACCCGCTCGCGCGCCGTTTCGCGGCCGGGGCGCTCGATGCCGCGCAGCGGATTGGTAGCGAGCAACTGCCGTTTCATCGCCCAACTGTAGGCCGCCCGGCCGTAGGCTTGGGTTCGGTTGGCCGCCACAGCGCCTTTCTTGGCCTTGAGTTCATCCAACGCCTGCACCGCTTCGCTCAGGGTGATGCCAGCGGCCGGACGATCCCTCCACTGCGACAGGTTTCGTCGAAGACAATTTCCTGCCTCTCGCAGATAGGATGGCCGGCGATCCCCCGCGCGGGCCGCAGTCCACTGATCGATCAGCTTGCCAAAGGTGTAAGCCTCTGCGGCGGCCAGCGCCGCTGCTTCCGCTTCGGCGGTCCGCTGTGCAGCGATGGCCGCCTTCCGCTGCGCAGAAGGGTCGGCTCCGGTCTTCACTTCGCCCTTGAGGCGCCCTGCTGCAATGCGAGCGTCGTCGACTGACTTCGACTCGGGGCTGCCGAGCGTGACCGTCCGATTCGGGGAGCGCCG
>Ga0335074_10016982_pt1 | contig 10248 bp, 8 predicted proteins | sample Lox_Sample_23_FD_206715 | JGI IMG/M metagenome (GOLD analysis project Ga0335074, IMG submission 206715) | Soil microbial communities from Loxahatchee National Wildlife Refuge, Florida, United States - Lox_Sample_2.3 | ecosystem: Environmental > Terrestrial > Soil > Wetlands | place: USA: Florida...
CACGTACATCATCACGACGAGGCGGATGACCTCCGGCGAGCTGTTAAAGTATCTGAACGGGTTGCTCATCGCGTGAAGCTACCACGACCCTGGGACTTGCGCGCTTTTTGTCTGACACCGCCGCCAGCGCCAGGTCGACCTCGCCGTAGCTTTTGCAGGCGGACCAGGGGGCTCTAAGGTGCAACCGCGATGAGCTTACCTACAAACACCGGCGGACCAGACGGTTTGCCATCTGGTGATCCGCCGGGGGGCTCGACCGTCACGGCGTAGGTCGCACTCTCCACCGCTGCCGGGTCAATGCCGAACAGGTTCGCGGCATGCGACTTGTCGCCAATCACGCCAAGCGAGCGCGGCGCGCCGAGTTTCGCGTCGATGATCCAGAGTTCGTACGACTTGCCGGGCGGCGCTCGCGCCGCGACCGGCCGAATCCTAAGCTCCTGCTTGTCAAGATTCACGGTGACCTCGAACGCCGGCGAAGCGCCGTCCTTCTGCAGGATCGCGACATATTCGCGCGGCGCCGGTTGCCGGCTCATTTCGCGCGCGACGAAGCCGATCGCGAGCACAATGGCGATGACGGAGGCCGCGACCGCCGCCGCGCGCCAGAACGCGACGCTGCGCTGAAGCGCGATAAAAGCCGCGTCCACGGGCGATCGGGGAGCCGCGCCCCAAATGCGCGCCTCGATCGCGGGGAGAAGGTCGCGCGGCGGCTCGATCTCCGGCGTGGCTTCCAAGAGCGGCGCCAAGCGCGCCTCCCAGGCCCGGATCGCCTCGTCGAGCTCTCTGTCGCGCAACCGCCGCGCCGCGAGCGTCGCTCGCTCGCTCGCGTCGAGCGTGCCGAGGGCATATTCGGCCGCGGCAAAATCGTCGTCGGGCGTGACCGTCATGACCCGAGACAATCCCTGAGCTCAGCGAGGCTGCGATGCAGCCAGGTCTTGATCGTGGCGACCGGCCGCGCGAAGCGCTTAGCCAGCGCCTCGCGGGACAGGCCGCGGTAGTAGGCCAGCATGACGGCTTCGCGCTTCTCCTCGTCCAGCCCCTGGAGGCAGCCGATCAGTCTCGCGAGCCCCTCAGAACGCTCCCGCGCGGCGAGCGGGTCTACTTCCTCCGCAGCCGGCTCGAGGCTATCCGGCTGGTCGTCGAGCGATTCCGGACGAATGCGCCGTACTTCGTCGAGCGCGCGATTGCGGGCGATGGTCGCCATCCAGGCGAGCGGCGAGCCCTTCACGGGATCGAATTCACCGGCCTTTTCCCAAATGCGCACGTAAGTCTCCTGAAGCACGTCAGCAGCAACGTCGCCTCGGTTATGGATACGAGCGACAACCCCGTAGAGTTTCGCGCTTGTCCGTTTGTAGAGCGTTGAAAATGCTGCCGCGTCTCGCCCTGCGATCAGGCTTAAAAGCTGCGCCAGATCGTCTCCCTTCCCAGCCGATAGCTCGCCTGGCACCGCTCCCCGGATCGTCATTCCGGCATCCTAGATAGCTCGCGTTACGTAAGCAAACCGACGCACGCGCAAAAAGGGGCGGGCGCTGATAGCGCCCGCCCGCCGCATCCCGAGAGCCGTAGGAGGAGGAGATCAGCTCGGGAGCAGCACCCTGTTGATCACCTGGATCACCCCGTTCGACTGCATCACGTTCGGAATCGTCACCTCCGCCTTGTCGCCCTTTTCGTCGATGACCCAAAGATGGCCGCCGCCGCGTTCAAAGGTGAGATCCTCGCCCTCGACGGTCTTCAGCATCGTTTTTCCGCCGCCTTCCTTGATCTTGGCGTCAATTTCGGCTTCGGTGAAACGCCCAGGCACGACATGATAAGTCAGCACTTTGGTCAGCATCGCCTTGTTTTCCGGCTTCAGCAGCGTCTGCACCGTCCCAGCCGGCAGACGGGCGAACGCTTCGTTGGTTGGCGCAAAGACGGTGAAGGGTCCGGCGCCTTCCAGCGTGTCGACGAGGCCGGCCGCCTTGACCGCGGCGACGAGCGTGGTGTGATCCTTGGAGTTGACCGCGTTTTCTATAATGTCCTTGGACGGATACATCGGCGCGCCGCCGACCATCTTGGTCATCGCTGCAAAGGCTGGCATGACGAAAGGCGGCGCGGCGAGGCCAACCCCCGCTACGGCTAACGTGACGACCATGAGAGTTTTGGCGTACATGCACGTCTCCTTCATTCTTCCCTCGATTACGACGATCGCCGCTTTCGATCGGGATAGAATAGCTACGGGCGTGGCGACGCGAGGTTTCAGACGCGGGCGAACATTTTCGAGAACGCCCTAGCTTGCCTCCAAACAAACTGAGGGCGGCCTCGGCCGCCCTCTGGCTTGCGATCGACGATCGTGGCCCAAGCAAAAGCCCCGGCGCTCGCACGTCGGGGCCTTCGGCGATGCGGCCCGCTGTCAGGCGGTGAGGGCGGCGCGGGTGACGGGGTCGAGGTTCTCGATGTAGCGATCCATCTGAGCTTTGGATGGCTCCGTAATGCGAGTGCGAAGGGTGTCCAAGGTTTATCGAGGACCGCGATCACCTGCGATGCGTAGGGTAAACGACAACGCTCGCGGACCGATATGCGTCTGTCAATTCCGAGGAGGCCGCCCCTTCCATCGGGACGGCCCCGTGAGCTTTTTCTGGTCGGAGTGAGGCTACCGGATCGGGCCGTTCAGTCCCGCCGGGAAGAATAGGCCGCTTGATGCGTTCGCCGCGCCATAAACGATATTGAGCACCTGCCGGGTCGTTCGGTCGAAGGCGATCGCGTTATTTCCGGGCGGCAGTGGGTTCGGGAAGCCGCCGAGAAGCGGGCCGTTCATCGCGTTGCTGAGGTTGGCGAGCATCGGGGCGGTCGTCGTGCCGACGCCGAAATCATCCTGATTTATCGTGTGGATGGTGCCGTCCAGCGAGGCGCGCAGGTTGGAGATCGCGGTGGTTTGACTTGCAAAGCCGCCGACAAAGAGCGACGTGCGAATGATCCCTGCGTGATAGGCCTCGGCCGCGAGAATGCCGGCGGCCTTATCGAGAATCGCCTTGTTGGCGATAAGCGGCGCGGCGCCGTGGTAGGCCGTGACGCCGACATCCTCGAATATGTAAGCCCCGAGCAAAAAGTTGTCTGGATTCGCGTAAGGAGTGAAACCCTCACCGAGTCCGGCGACAAGAGCGGCCGTCGCGAAACTGGATGAGAGATTGAGGGCCGGGCGCGAAATCGCCGAGCCGGTCAAAGCGATCAGGGCGGCGCGCAAGAACTGCACGTGTTTGTGTTCCTCTTGCGCGATCTCTGTTGCGTAGGCCTTGACTGTGGCGTTGCCCATGAAGTTGACCATCGAACCGCCGGTGACCGGGCCTGGATCGGGGCCAATATCCTGCGGCGGCAATCCAGCGCCAGTCGCCGCCCTGAGGTAGAATTCTGCCTCGAGATATTCGAGGTTCAGCGCGAATGTCAGGATGGCGGCGTCAGTGACCGCTTGCGCGTTCGCCTCGCTTGAGCGCAAGGCGCCCGCGCCGAATAGGGCGGCGCCCGCCGCTCCCACCCCTAGGCTGTGCAGGAACTGTCGACGTCCGCTTCCGAAGCTTGACGGCCGATCGCCTGCCCCGTTCATACCGGTTTGTCTGGCCATGTTGTCCTCCGTTTGGTTTAGTACTGTCTCAAGATTTGCGGCTGCCACTCTGCCACGCTCAGAGCGGTACGCGTAAGTGTTACGAAATTTAAGTAAGGAAGTTTCGCGATGTGCGACGCTAACTCAACGCTTGCTTGTACTATTGAATGACATGCGAACCCGGCGCTGAGAGGGGTATAAGCTCACGAGATAGGAAGCACCTCAGCCCCCACGCAAGTCTACGCGGGTCTTTGCTTGATGATTGCTTTCGCGCCCGCCGCCGCGCCGATAACACCGAAGCCGGCGATCAACATGATCCACGTCGCGGGTTCCGGCACGCCGACGGTGATAAAACCGCCCGGAGTAGTGTTGTACCCGTACAGGATCACCTTCGGGCCGAGCGTGGTGACAAAGCCGTAGTGGAGTCCATCGGACAGAGAAAACGCCAGCCCTATGCTGTCCTGGGCGGCCGAGTAGGGTATGCCCGAGGGAGTGGAGAGCGGTGAAAAGGCATAGCCGGTCGCGCCGATCGCGGCGCCTTCTTGAAAGGCGATCGGCTGCCCCAAAAAGGAATTCACCATCGCGCTGCCGCCTGTAGATACGGCGGCGACGGTCAGTGGATCGGTCGATGGGTCGTAGATGTCGGTAAATGTATAGGTCGCAGTCCCGCCCCCGAAATCGATCGTATAGGGGGCGGCGCTGAAGTCGGCGCTCGGGCTGGTGAGAACAATCGCCGCATTGGCGACCACAGGACTATCCGCCCAGATCCCAAACGTGAGGCACAGCCCTCCGGCGGCGCTCAACAACCATTTTCGAACACGCATGGATTCGCCCTCGCCAAGCGAGGCGGCATGCCCCGCATTAACCGTACGGGCCGGGCGCCGATAAGTATGAAGGCAGGTCGTTCACGTTTCCGTGATCGAGTTTCGGGTGGATCGCTTGAGGCCCGGCCATCTCCCTTGCCGGCGCTACATCCGCCGGCTGCATCCGCCGCAACAGCTCCGCCAATATTCGGGCTATCTGCGCTTGAGTCTCCGGCGACAGGTCCGGCCACAGACACGGGGGGGCCGCCGCAACCGGTTGATCTTGGCGGCCGGGATCGATGGTGGAGACGCAACGCGACGACGCGGAAGGGTTTGCAGACTCATCGCGAATCACCTCCTCGGTGAGGAGGGTTAGAATCCTGTTCAAATGTCGCGCCAAGGGGATCAATGTACGGAGACTAATGCGGGGCAGGCTGGGCCCCGTTGCGCTGGATAAGTTTCCTGGCGGAACGAGGTCCGTAGCGGTAATCCGAACCGAACGCTTGCGCCCGTCAACCAGCTGGACAACCACGTAGGAAGGGCCGCGCCCAGAACGCTCGTCGAGGACCGCAAGTCGATGACCGAATAGGAAATGGCGCGGGTCCGTGACCGTGACCTGCGACACTACCCCATCAAGAATGGTGGCGCCCTGCGATCTTCGGCGATCCCAAGATGACAACCGCCTTGCTTGATCGCCTCACTCACCACTGCGACATCGTCGAGACCCGCAACGACAGCTGGCGCGGCGTTGTCACATTGCCATACCCGCCGCGAAGTGTCGGCGCCTCAGCAATTGTCAGGCCGCTGCGACTGCGGTCCGCCACGTGCTCATCGCCTCAGCGCGAAGAGCGCGGTGCGTTTGGGCGGAGACGAGATGGCGTTGGACATTGAACGTGTTGTAGACGGCGGCGTGCGTGGAAAGAAATTTCTGGGCCGACCGCAGGCTCCTGAACCGCTGCATCTTGCGCTCCCGCCGCCGCGTCGGCTGATGCGAATTCTCAGCTCGATTGTTCTTCCATCGCCCACGCTCATGCCGGCGTTCGATCCCAAGTTCTCGAGCCGCGGTGCTGTATGATCGCAAATCGTCGGTGACCAACCGCTCAATCCCCCCATGAGTCACCCAGCAGAGCCTTTGGTATTACACTCTTGAGCTCCGCGCCGCGGCCGGAGACCGTGCCGTCGGGGGTATCCGAGCGTCGACGCAGGGTGGCCGTCGAAGGGCAAATCGGATCAAAGTGTAGCACGCCGCCCGTCGGCCGGTCAGACAGCCGGATTCGACCCCAAGGCGACCTTCAGGTTCGCGGCGATGAACGGTTGGAAAGTGAGAGAAAGCGGCCTTCGGCTGAAGCGTCCCGCCGCCCGTACATAACTCGGCTTTTTTCGTCCTGCTCGCGGGTAGTGTCTCAAACTGAGACACTACCTGCTCGCGCAATCGCTTTACATAACTGAAGAGAGTCGAGATCCGTCAGCGTATTGCCTGCATACCCGGAGTCTTGATGGCGGACGTCAATTAGTATTTTCTTGAATCTTAAGAGCTTTGTAGCAGGAATGACGAAGCGTGCCTGATTTGCTAGGCGCTCACCTCCGCCAGAACGGCTTATGGGTTTCCACCCAGTGATCTGCTGACGAGACGCCGATGTCGTGAAGCTCGCCTTGCGACATTCGCGCGAGCTCCATCCTTTCCTGCGCCCGTCTGCGCCAAGTCCGGAGTTCGCCCGTCAAGCGAGAAGTTAGGGACACTGCGGACTTCGCAATCAAGAGCACTGCGTTCTTGACAGTCGACCCCGACCTTTGAGCGCGCTCGCTAACACTCGCATGATCGTAGAGGCTAGCCATTTTTCGGCTCCATAAATGATCGGACGCCTTAAGACCTTCGAAGCGCGGCAAGGTGATCGACAGAAAGCCTTTGATGACGTCCGTCACCGACCAAAGGTGTGCAAGGGCCTGAGACGCCACGAAATGGGCAACAAACAACGATAGTCTGTGTCCAACTCGGTTCAGAGTCATGAAGCCGGTCTTAAAAACATAAGAAATTTCTCTGAAAGGCCGTTACATCGAGACGTGAAGAACACCTATGAGTTAGGTCCATTTCGCCTGGACACGGCCAATGCTGTGTTGCTCCAGGGCAGCGAGCCGTTAGCGCTCGGGCGGCGAGCGGTTGCCTTGTTGCGGGCACTGATTGAAAAGCCCGGCGCACTGGTTTCAAAAGATGCGCTGATCGAGGCGGCTTGGCCCAGCCAGGCGGTCGAGGAGAGCAATCTCCCCGTTCAAATTGCGGCGCTGCGTCGGGTGCTGGGCAAGGCGCCGGGCGGGGACGGCTGGATCGAGACCATGCCGGGTCGCGGCTATCGCTTCGTCGGGCCAGTCGTCGCCGGAGGGGAGAATTCCGTCGCAACGGCGCCACCGCAGGTCGGCCCGCGGGACGCCGAGTCGATCCGATACGGTGAAGCCGAACGTCGCCAGATCACCGCCATGTCGTGCGAAGCCATTGGCGTGGCAGCACGAGCCGACGGGATCGGTCTCGACGATTTGCTCGAAGCAATCGGGGCTTATCAGCGCTGCGTTTCGGAGATCGTTGGCCGCCACGGCGGATTTATCGCCAGCCGTCTCGGGAACACCGTCCTCGTCCTTTTCGGCTATCCCACGGCGCACGAACACGATGCCGAGCGAGCGATCCATACCGGGCTCGAATTGTGTGCTGCGGTCAGGAATCTTAGGCCCGATGCCGACGTGCCGATGCTGTGCCGCGTTGGCATAGCGACGGGAATGGTCATCGTTGGCGATCTCGTCGGGATGGGCGAGGTCCCGGACCACGGTATGGTCGGAGAGATCCCAGACTTAGCGCTCCGGTTGCAGGCCTCTGCACAACCGGACACTGTAACGATCGAGCCGACTACCTTGCGTCTGGTCGGCGGCTTGTTCGATTGCCGCGATCTCGGCGCGCTCGACATGAACAGCGAGTCCGAGTCGATCTGCCGGTGGCAGGTGCTGGGTGAGAGTGTCGTCGCCAGCCGCTTCGAGGCATTGCGCGGGTCGAAATTGACCCCGCTGGTAGGCCGCGATGAAGAGATTAATCTGCTGCTGCGCCGGTGGGCGCGCGCACGGGCGGGCGAGGGCCAGATCATATTGGTCTCGGGCGAGGCCGGTATCGGGAAATCACGACTCACCGTCGCGCTGCTAGAAAGCCTTGCCACCGAGCCGCACACGCACTTGCGCTATTTCTGTTCCGCGCAGCGCGCCGATAGCGCGCTGTATCCGATCATCGGCCAGATGGAACGTGCCGCCGGACTGGCGCGTGATGACACCCCGCAAGCGAAGCTCGACAAGCTTGATGCGATGCTCGCAAAGACCTCAACCTCTATGCCTGATACCGCGCTATTGGCCGAGATGCTGTCGCTGCCGAACGATGGACGCTATCCCGCGATCGAGCTCGCCCCGGAGCGGCGCCGGGAAAGAACGCTGGATGCGCTCAATTGGCAAATGGAGGCGCTGTCACATTCTAGTCCGGTGCTGATGATCTTCGAGGATGTGCAATGGATCGACCCCACCAGCCTGGAAGCGCTCGGTCGGGCGCTGGACAGAATTCGGGTCCTTCGCGTGCTGCTGATCGTGACCTTCCGGCCGGAATTCGAGCCGCCCTGGATCGGACGACCATATGTGACGGCCCTCACGGTTGGTCGGCTGCCTCGGCGCAATGTCGATGCAATGATTGACCATTTCGTTGGCGACAAGCCCCTGCCGGTGAACATTCGGCGGGACATCATTGAGCGCACCGACGGTATCCCGCTGTTCGTAGAAGAAATGACGAAGGCGGTGCTGGAGACTGAAGGCGAGGATGAAGCACGGCCGACCGCCGCCTTGGTTCCCTCTGCGGCACCGGCGGTACCCGCCACCTTGCATGCATCGTTGATGGCACGGCTCGATCGGCTCGGCCACGCCAAGGAGTTGGCGCAGATCGGGGCGGCGATCGGGCGTCAGTTCTCGCATTCCCTGCTGGCTGCGGTGGAGTGCAAGCCGGAGGTCGAGCTGAGGTCCGGACTCGATCGTCTCATTCAGGCTGGTTTACTCTACCGTCAGGGCGTCCCGCCGCACGCAACTTACTTATTCAAGCATGCACTTATACAAGACACTGCTTACGACACGATGCTGCGCGAGCCGCGACGCGCGCTTCATGCTCGAATCGCCGAAACCCTGGAAGGCCAGTTCGCGGAGATCACCGAGAACCAACCCGAGCTGTTGGCGGTGCACTGCACCCAGGCAGGGCAGATCGAGAAAGCCGCGCGGTTGTGGGGCAAAGCGGGACAACGTTCGGCGCAGCGCTCGGCGCTGGTTGAAGCCATACGGCAGATCACGCTTGCGCTCGACCAGATCGCGACCTTGCCCGCCACGCCCGCGTTGCGTCGCGAAGAGATCAAGCTCCAGGTTGCGCTTCTATCTGTGCTCCTCCCTATCAAAGGCTATGCCGCTCAGGAGACCAAGGCAGCCATGGAGCGGGCACGTCTGCTGATCGAACGGGCAGAAGCGCTCGGAGAGCCACCCGAAGATCCACTGCTGTTGTTCTCCGTGCTCTACGGCTTCTGGGTGGCGACTTTCGGGGCATCTAACTGCGACGTGGGGCTTGAGCTTGCTGTCCAGTTCCTGGCGCTCGCGGAGAAGCAGGCGGCGATCCGCCGCTCGCGATCGGGCATCGCCTCATGGGTGCTTCCTTGTTTCATATGGGTGAGTTTGTCGAAGGACGAGCGCATCTCGATCGTGCGCTGACGCTCTACGACCCAGCGGAGCATCGTGACCTAGCGACACGGTTTAGCCTCGACGGCAGAGTGGCAACCTTGTACCTTCGGTCGCTCGTTCTTTGCGTGCTTGGCTTTCGCCACGCGGGGCTCGCCGACGCTGACCGGGCGCTTAAGGAGGCGCATGAGATCGGCCACGCCGCCACATTAATACCCGCACTGAACACCACGTGGTTTACTCACGTCCTTTGCGGAAATCTCGCAGAGGCAAACGTGATCACTAATGAGCAAATCGCTCTGTATGGAAAAACAGGCTCGTTGCTTGGGACGTCATGGGGGATGATGCAGCGGGGTTGCCTATTGACCCTGACCGGCAAAGCCTCAGACGCCGTTCAAACGATCACCTCCGGCATCACCGCATTTCGATCGACGGGATCATCAACGGAACTTCCGGCGTACTTATCATATCTCGCACAGGCCTATGCGGAGCTTGGACAATTCGACGACGCGACGCACTGCCTTGGCGAGGCGATGACGTTAATAGAAACAAACAAGGAAAGGTGGTATGAGGCGGAGGTCAAGCGTACTGCCGGCGAAATCGTATTGTTGTCGCCGGAGCCTGATATGGCGAAAGCAGAAGCATATTTCGAACGTGCGCTTGCGGTTGCTCGTAAACAACAGGCAAAGTCCTGGGAACTGCGGGCCGCGATGAGCATGGCGCGGCTCTGGCGCGATCAGGGCAAGCGGCAGCAGGCCGGTGATCATCTCGCTTCGGTCTACGGCTGGTTCACCGAAGGTTTCGAAACGCGCGACCTGAAGGAAGCGAAGGCTTTGCTCGACGAGCTGGCTTCATGAGGCCGACTTCCGTTGTTGGCCCAAGGCTGCGACTCAGGCAACTTGCGATTGAATGGCGGCTATGGCGCGCGCTGCGGTCCTTCCCGAGGCAACCCGGTAAGGCGCGCTATCCGCCCTTCTGAGACCTTCACGGGGCCTTGTCACGCGAACGTTAGCGCGCATCCGGTTGCCGGGTAAGATGGCGCATGACGATCTCGTTTGCCCGCCATCAGTTCCCGCCTGCGATCATCCGGCACGCCGTTTGGCTGTATATGCGTTTCACGCTCAGCTATCGCGACGTCGAAGATCT
>Ga0335074_10016983_pt1 | contig 10248 bp, 14 predicted proteins | sample Lox_Sample_23_FD_206715 | JGI IMG/M metagenome (GOLD analysis project Ga0335074, IMG submission 206715) | Soil microbial communities from Loxahatchee National Wildlife Refuge, Florida, United States - Lox_Sample_2.3 | ecosystem: Environmental > Terrestrial > Soil > Wetlands | place: USA...
AAGGGGGGCGCAGAGAGCACCGACGGGAGCGAGTTGTCGAAGCCGACGACTGCCACATCCTCTGGGACCCGGCGCCCCAAGGCCCTGAGAGCCGCCAGCGCACCGGCCGCCATCAGGTCCGAAGCGACGAACAGCGCGTCCAGCGATGGGCGTCGGTGCAGTAACCGAGTCGTCGCTTGCACTGCCCCATGGGGTGTGAAGTCAGCGCTAGCCGTGGCGGCGCATAGGCCTGACGCTGCCATGGCCTCTCGGTAGCCAGAAGCTCGCTCCGATGCGCAAGGGTTCCAAGCAGGCCCCGCCACCATAGCTATCCGCCGGCGCCCCTGAGCAACTAAGTGGGACACCGCCGCTACGGCCCCACCGCCGTTGTCGGGTGTTACACAAGGCAGCCATGGGGCCGACCGGCCGAGAGAAATCAGCCCGGCCCGTTGGCTGCGAGCGCAGATCCCCGCTAGGGCGGTTGCCGTGACGTTGACGAGCAAGCCTCCGGCGTAGCGAGGGTCACCGGCGAGCGGCGGGGCAGAACTGAGCTCGGCCGGGCTCACCGCGTGTACCGACAGGGTGAGGCCGCGCGTGGAGGCTTCGTTGAGGGCGGCGGCGATCAGCCTTGCAAAATGTGGGTCTTCTCGGACGACGCGTCCTGGGGCGAGGACCACGAGCCCGATGCAGTCCGCATGTGGGCGAGAAATGTCTGCCACATCGGCGCGAAACCGGTATGGGCGCCTTCCCCCTGCGGCGTGGCGCGAAGGCGTTTCGGTCAAGGCGTAGTCGTACTCCTCGCACCAGTCCTCGCCGTCGACGAAGCCGCTGCTCACCGAGCGGACTACCGTGCTGCCGCGCTCCTGAACCCCTACCAGGACCTCGCGAGCAACCACCGACGCCTCGCCGCCAAGAGCCATGGCGTCCCAAAGCTGAGCGGGCGTGGCCCCTGCATCGGCGTGGGGTCGAGCAGCTTCGTTGTGACGCACCTCAGTGCGCTCCCTTCACCGTGCCGGCTCGGACGCTTGGGTGGACGGCCACAACCATTTTGTGGGACCTGCCCCCGGGCGAGCCGCCATCGTGGTACTTGGCGACCAGCTGGTTCACCGCCTGGGACAGCTCGTCGGCGAAAGCCGCCCGGTCATCGGGTGACGAGAAGCGGATCTCCGTGTCCATAGTGAAGGTAGCGACGCGCCGCTCCTCGTTTCGAGCTCCATTCACTAGTACCCCCACGTCGCGCACGAGCTGGGCGGCAATGGCCAGAAGCCACGAGGCGGACAACCGGTCGCCCGACATTTGGGCAGGCTGAGGGGCAAGCGCTGCGAGTGCAGCAGGTGAGATCACATACGAACGGGCGCTCGAGCGGACAAGGCGCTCGGTCATGTTCCCCTTGCGCCGCTCTTCCACAAGTCGCACCAAGCCGCGCCGTTCCAGCTCTCGCAGGTGGTAATTGAGGCGCTGGCGCGGCAGCCCGCACTCGGCAGCGACGGTAGATGCTGACTTTGGCTCGCCAAGCCGGGCGAGCAGGTCGGCCCTGGAGGGTTCCAGCACGGCCGCCGCTGTCTGAGCATCGTCGATCACTTCGATGTCTTCCACAGGCCTCTCTCTACGCATTCGCCATTCCTATATGTTCGTCTACCATCCGACAATTATTATTGTCAAGGCAGTTCTAATTGTCAGATGAGCCCAACCAGATGAGGAGGTCCCGACATGGCACAAGAACTGGTCAGCGACCAGCCTGAGACGTCGGGCGGAGACGGGGTCGGGCGCCGGTTCGGCTGGCAGGACGTGTTCGTCGACCCCGGTGCCGACCCGCGCGGGGTAGGCGGCATGTTCGTCCACCATGGCGACGAGCGCACCGTGCTCGCGGGGTACCTTTACGACTACCGGCTCACGCTCGAGCTCAAATGCGCCGGCCTCGACGCGAAGGCCATGGCCTGCCGTTCGGTCCAGCCCTCTGACCTCTCCTTGCTCGGCCTCGTGCGCCACCTATCCGACGCCGAACGCTACGGGTTCCGCCAGCTGATGGCCGGCGAGGACGCCCCTTCCCGCTACCGGGCAGGCGCCGGCGACGACCACGACCTGGCTTTCGCCGAAGCCTCCGGCGACGAAGCTGCTGTCGCCGTGGCTTGGGAGGACTGGCGGGACGAAGTCGCATTCGCTGAGCGTTTCGTCGACCAGGCCAACGACCTCGGCCTCACGAAGCCCTACGTCGGCCGCGGCGGCCACCAGGGCCTGGTGTCAGTGCGCGAGGTGCTCGTGCACATGATCGAGGAGTACGCGCGTCACATGGGCCACGCCGACTTGTTGCGAGAGCGCATCGACGGGACGGTGGGGCCGTGATCCACGAGCCGACCGGGGAAGGGGCACGCTAATGGGCGGACCGGGTAAGGCCCGATGCCACTCGCGTTGGCTCACGAGAAGCCCGGGCGTAGAGCGGGCTGGTGAAGCCTTCAGCCGTCGAGCATTGGGTGGTGAGCAGCGCCAATGTCTCCTGTTTGCTGTTGGTCACACGACCTCCGATTTCACTTAGTCCCGCGGCCAGGAGCCCGCCAAATGCCATGTCCCGGACGTCTGCCTCGAGCAATTCGACAGCTTCCACATGAGGGCGGGGCAGTACTCGGTCATGCCAACGCGGCCACCATTGTCGGGCGCGCGCCTGGCCGATGACGCCACGGCGCATGTACACGACGAAGCCTCGCACTTACAACGCAGCAGAATTGGAAATATCGTTCACTCCAGCGGCGTCCTCGACTCGTTGGGGAGGAGAGGAAATATTCGGCGATATGGGGCGGATGCGCCAGTGACCGAAACCCCAGGGCCCAGCTACATCTAATACTTAGGGTTTTCTCTAAGCGGCGACGTGAGCGCCGAGCGACTCGGCGGCCTATCTGGGTACCTCGGGACGATCATCCCGACGGTGCCGATCACGGTACGCCGGGACGGGAGCTTCGGAGTGACGCTCCATATCGAGGTCGCCGACGATCAGATACGCAAGATAGAAGAGCACTGCAACTCCGCAGAACCCTTCTGGCCTGGCGAACGGATCACGGAGGTTTGGTGACGGCAGGCTCGGCCAGGCTGATGGCCAACGATGTGGCCGTTCTCAGGGCTCCGATGTAGGCGTTCTGTCGAGCCAAGGCAGGTGGGTCGTTGCGCACGCTGGCGGTGAAGTACTTGACGCCAGAAAGGACCTGTCCTTGCCGGAGCAAGCCACGAACGAGCATCTCGAGGTCCAGCCAGAGATAGCGCCGGCCGTGCTTCGCCCTCAGGCCGTGATAGAGGTTGAAACCGTCGATGTAGGCCAAGACCTCGGTCATTACCCGCATCGCCTCGGCGAGGTACACTGACTGCAACCCCGCCACCGGCTAAGCCCGGTGGCCCGACGGCCCCCGCGAGGGGGCCGTTTCTTTTGTCGGCAAGGAGTTGCAGCTTGCTCGGGTGTCGTCGGGCAATGACGGCAGTCGGCCGTCACTTGCGTGCGCTACTGCCAGCCGGCCTGGGCCCTGTGTAGCTAACCGAGAACCCCTCGGGGCTGAACGCCGATGGCATGGCTACCACTTGGCCGCCCTGCACCATGAGCATGCGCAAAAGAGACGTCTGACGGCCCCCTGCCGTCCCCATACCGCTAAAGCTGATTGAGGGCGAGTAGGCGGCAAGCGTTAAGGGACGGCAGGACGTAAAAAGCACGAGGCAGCTCGACCCCGACGACTCTCTCTCGACTATCCATTCGGCGCTGCCCCCCTGCCAGTGTAAGGCTCAGGAGGCGTCGTGAAGGCGAGGCCATTGGTGTCGTCGGCGACCTGCATCTTCCACAAGTCCGGCGCCACCTCCCAGACGGCCACCGTGATCTTGTCACCGGCCCTGACACCGAGGCCGTCTATGTTGGTCGAGGTTCCGGGCAGGATCGTCCACCAGGGCTGCACGTCGTAGCCATCGGGGCTGTGCGGGTCGGGCGTCTCCTCGACTCCCGCCTGTATGAGCGTTTGGCCTGACGTGGGAGGGTAGACAAAGGTGCCCGACCTCGTAAGGCCGTCTAAACCGACCCACTCGGTCACGTCCGCGCCGCGCGGGTCACCAGGTCCCAGCGCCGGGACGGTGAAAGTACCTCTGGACGCACTGTACGGGCCGCCGAGCGCCACGTAACCGGACCAAATCAGGTTCTTTGTGCCGGTCGCGGGGACCGAAGGGGCCCCGGCGGGGAGCACGGGGGTCGGCACCGCTGCCTGGTAGCCCGATACGAGGTGGACGTAGAACCGGCCCCTGGACATGGAGGTGGCGCTGCGGGCGACCAGGGCAAGTTTGACGGTACGGCCCACCGAGGCGAGGTTGGCGCCGAAGCTGACCAGAGCGCTGAACTTTCCACCGCCGCAGGGCGTCGACTTGGCAGGGTACGCCACGGGAATCGCATAGCTCGAGAGCAGTTCCAGCTGGCAGGAGCCGGCGTCCTTGACGCGCCCGGTGGCGGTCACGAAGCCCCCGCTGGCAGGCAGTACCCAGGGCACGACCTGGACGGACAGGACCAGGGCGGGCCCCGCCGAGGCCGCAGTGCCGGCTGCTCGGCTGGCGGGGGCTGCCAGGGTCACAGCAAGCACGGCCGTCATGCCAAACGCTCGCCGTACGGAACACCTACCTGCCATAATCTTGCCGGCAACCTTAGCGACCCGGCGCACTCCTGGCCCCGAGCGCTTGCGGGCCGGGCTCGAGCTGCGGAGCGCGCATGATCGGACCTGGGCGGGTATGTGCGCCGCACGAGTGGTTTATGGCCACGATGAGCCCCGCAAGGGTGGGCTTTCGCTCAAGCAGCCAGTATCGGGGCCCAGCATGACGAGCTTGCACCGGGAAGAGCGAGCTCAGAACGGACCTGCTCACCCCAATTTTCTTTGAGGTAGTCAACAGAAGTATGGAGCGTGGCAAATGGGCAAACCAGTGGTTTCGGCCATCTTGAGGCTTGACACATGCCGAGATCGGAATATGATGGACCGGTGGCCCGCGCTTCCACGACGTCGGATGTCTTCAACGCCATTGCCGATATGCATCGGCGAGAAGTCCTGGACTCGCTAATCGAAGGCGAGAAGGCAGTGGGGGCGATCGTTAGCGACCTCTCGATGGCCCAGCCTCAGGTGTCAAAGCACCTCCGGGTGCTAAGTGAGGTGGGGCTCGTCAGGTGTCGAGCGGAGGGACGTCGCCGGCTGTACCGGCTGGAACCGGCGCATTTGCAGCCGTTTCGCGACTGGCTCGGCAAGTACGAGCGGGCGTTGAACGAGCGGCTGGACCGGATGGGTACCTACCTCAAAGAGCTTCAACGGCAAGGAGACCTTCAGTGACGCCTAAACGGCAAGGGCCCGCAGTCATCGAATACCCGAGCGAGCTCGAGATCGTCACCACTCGAGATCTCGATGCGCCGATCGAGCTCGTCTTCGAAGTGCTGACGAAGCCGGAGCACGTACGCCACTGGTTCGCCCCTTTCGAGGACAAGATGACGGTCTGCTCGATGGACCTGCGCGTCGGAGGGGACTACCACATGGTCTTCGTGACGCCGGACGGGAAACAGTGCTCGTTCCGTGGGACCTACCTGGAGGTCGAGCCGCCGGGACGGGTCGTCCAAACGTGGCTGTTCGAAGGCTGGCCCGACGCCGAGGCGGTCGAGACGCATACGCTCGAGCAGACTCACGGAGTGACCAGGCTGACGGTGACGATGGCGTTCCGCGACAAGGCTGGCCGTGACCACATGACCAAGCACGACGGCCAGGAGTCCAGCTTCGACAAGCTGGAGAATTACCTGATGTCACTGCTCGATAAAGGGGAAACGCCATCAAACTTCTATTGACGTCTTCTGGCATCGCGAACGCGAGCATCCACGACGCGCTTCTCGGCCTACTGGGCAAGCCGACCGAGGAGTCCAGCGCCCTCCTCATCCCGACCGCGATATACCCTTTCCCCGGCGGCGCTGGCCACGCATGGGAGGCGATCTGTGGAAGGAGCAAGAGCCCCCTGGCCGGGTTGGGTTGGAAGTCTTTGGGAGTGCTGGAGCTCTCCGTACTGCCAAGTATCGACGAAGAATGTTGGGCCCCGGCGGTCCGGGAGACCGACGCCCTGTTGGTTTGGGGCGGCGATCCGGTGTTCTTGTCGTACTGGATGCGGCGGTCCGGGCTTGCAGACGTCTTGCCGTCGCTGCCTAGGGGGACGGTGTACGTGGGCGTGAGCGCTGGGAGCATCGGAGCAACCTCCACCTTTGCCGAGACTTACCGTCATCCGCGTCGCGGCAGCGGCGAAGCGCTCTCGACGGAAGAGATCGTGTTCGACACACCCGATGGCGAACTCCGCATGGTGTTGGTCAAGGCCCAGGGAGTCGGGCTCGTTGATTTTGCGATTATTCCGCACGTGGACAACGCGGATCCCCAAGGAATGGCGATCGCAGAACAATGGGCCGCGAGGATACCGGCGCTGACGTACGCGATCGACGACCAGACCGCCATCAAGGTGACCGACGGCAACTTCGAAGTCGTCTCCGAGGGGCACTGGAAGCTGTTTACCCCCTAGTACCGAGAGGCTCAGCAGGGTTCGCTCGATGTGGGCACAGGACGTCAGCCTCCATTGGAGTAGCATGCGCACTGGTCCTGCGTTGCAACGCAGGCTAAATCGGCTCGGCTCGATGCGGCGAGCACCGTTTCGATATGCATGGGTTTACCTTGTGGAACAAGGGTTTCCCGGGCAGCGAGTAACTACAGTTACCCGGCGACCTCTCTCTGTGGCCTTCCCAGCGGCGGGATGGTCCGCTGGCCATCGAGTTCTATCATGGCTTCCCAGGTCGACACGTAGTCGCCGCCGTACAGGGTGGGGACCGGCTAGTGGCGGCGATCGCCTCCCGACGCCCTGCTCGTTGGCGTACGACTGAGCGGTGTCGATGTGCCGGGTCTTGTCGGTGTTCGAGCGGGTTGGTTCACGCTGGGGCTATATGCCAAGCGTCCGAAAACCGAGCTGAGGGATTGCGGTCCCATCGTTCAGGCTGATCATTGGGACCGCGATAGATGCCTGCATCGTCCGTCCTTCCTCGTACACAGGAAGGACCAGGGAGCACCAAGTGCCCGATGGCCGAGCCCCAGTTGAACGGCTGTCCACGGAGGGTCCCAGCCCTAGCTTGCTGGGTACTAGCTGGGCCCAGCGCGGGAAGTCCTGGTGGTAGCCGCACCAATGCCGTCTCGCTTCTGGGCGTGGCCCGTGGTGGAATTGAGAGGATGGGACTTGCCTTGGAGAAGCGGGTGCTTGGGGCGAGCGGGTTGGAGGTCTCGGCTCTCGGGCTCGGGTGCATGGGGATCAGCTACCACCGCAGCACGACGATGGACCATGACGCGGCGATCGCTCTGGTCCGCCAGGCGGTGGACCTCGGCGTGACGTTCTTCGACACGGCACAGGCCTATGGCCCGTTCACGAACGAACAGCTCTTGGGGGACGCGCTAGCGCCGGTTCGTGGCCAGGTCGTCGTGGCCACTAAGTTCGGGGGCGTCGACGCCGGCGGTCGGCCTCTTCGTTCAAGCCGCCCCGAGCTGATCAGGCAGACCACGGACGCCTCCCTCGCCCGCTTGGGCGTCGAGACGATCGACTTGCTCTACCAGCACCGGGTGGACCCTGAGGTGCCGATAGAGGACGTGGCGGGTACGGTCAAGGAGCTGATCGAGCAAGGCAAAGTCAGGTACTTCGGCCTCTCCGAGGCCAGCGCCCATACGGTCCGCCGGGCCCATGCCGTCCAGCCGGTGACCGCCGTCCAGAGCGAGTACTCGCTATGGTGGCGACGCCCGGAGGAGGAGGTGCTCCCGGTTTGCGAGGAGCTGGGCATCGGTTTCGTGCCCTACAGCCCCTTGGGGCGTGGGTTCCTCACGGGAGCCATCGATGAGCGCACCCACTTCGACAGCACCGACAACCGCACCACCCTGCCGCGCTTCACGGTCGAGGCCCGCAAGGCCAACCGGGCCATCGTCGACTTGCTCCGCAGCGTGGGTGAGCGGGAGGGCGCCACCCCCGCCCAGGTCGCCCTGGCCTGGCTCCTTGCCCAGCGGTCGTGGATAGTGCCCATCCCGGGGACCACCAAGCTGCACCGGCTACAGGAGAACCTTGGCGCTGCCGCCGTCCCGCTCACCGCCGGGGACCTCGCCGAGCTTGAGCGCTCCGCGTCAGCGCTCAACATCGTGGGCGACCGGTACCCAGGGGAAGTCGAAGAGATGACGAACCGCTGAATCGTCCGTATGCGCGCGGAGTGACAGTCAGCTCAGACCTGGCTGCCACATAAGCGGGGGTGGTCGGTGCGCAGCGTGTCACGGACTGGCGCGTGGCCGTCGCCAGGGCGGTTCTTGCCATGTTCCGCCACGTCGGCGACGCGCTCGCGACGTTCGTGTTCGGCCTCCTCCTCGCCCCACCCCGAGGCTCTATCGTTATGACCATGACGGGCGGCTAGAGCGGCCTCGGGCCCTTCCGCGGCCAGGTCGTGATCGCGACAAAGCTCGCCCAGGACGTCGACCCCGTCGAGCGCAGGCCACGCGGGCTCATAGCTGCTGCCCGGCGAGCTCGCCCGAGTGGTGGAGGGGTCGCTGCAGCCGCTCCGGGTCGAGGCCATCGACGTTTATTACCAGCACTCAGAGCCCCGGGGAACTGGAAATCGTCGATGTCTGGAATTTTCGGCCGGTGATCTCGGCGTTCATTCGGGTTCCTGGGACGGCGTGCTCGATGGCCAGTAAGCGGGCGACCAGTCCCCCTCTGGGTCCGTGGTTTGGCCCACTTCGATCAGATGACCGTCCGGGTCGCGGATGTAGCAACGGATCTCGTACTGGTGCTGTTTCGGCGGCGTTAGGAATTGAGCGCCCCGAGCGCTCCAATCGGCGTAAACGGCCTCGATGTCTTTGACCCGGATATTGAGGAAGCTGCTGACCCGGTCGGGGTCGCGCGGCGTCTCCAAGGTGACCGCTGGCTTGTCGTCGGTTGGACCTCCGCCGACATTGATGATGATCCAGCTGTTGGATAGTGAAACGTAGGTCAGCCCGCCGGGGCCAGAGAAGGCTACCCTGCCGCCGAGTACTTCGGTGTAGAAGCGCCTGGAGCGCTCGACATCGTTCGAGACGATGAAGTGGGCCAGCACGATTCCCTCTGGGGGCCGTGGGAGCTCGGTCATTTCGCATCCTCCACTAGTTTTGGGCCTCACACCCCACTTGTAACGGGGCCCGCATTACTTTCTCAGTAATTATCGTGCCATCTGCGCCGGGACCGGCCGGGTGGGCGCCGGCACCCTGGGGACCTCGGCGCGTAGCGCTGAGGGCCGGCCGAAGGTCCCCGAGAAGCCCGGGAACGGCTGGCCATGTTTGGGAGCCGGAGGGTACGGGTTGAAGCGAGCCCAGGTCTTAGCCGCAGGAGTAATCGGGGTCGACCCGACGTGATGAGCTGGCCCCGTAACCGTACTGCACGAGCCAGGGCACGCCGCCCGCGAAACCTATGAAGGTGGAGCCGAGCGACGAAGGGTCCCCAGGCGACAACGCCCGTTGGCAGTAAGACTGCGCGCTGTAGTAGCCCCCGCTCAGGGTGCCAGCCCCTGCGACCCACAGCGGCGGGGCCGCTGGCGGTATATAGGAACCCGTTATCTCGCCCCACTGGTACCAGGTGCAGTAGATGCCACCGACTTCGCCCGCCCCTCTAATGGCTGCCAGGGCGCCCTGCACTATGGCCGCGTTCACGGGCTGGAACTGTTTAGAGGTGGGCCAGCCCTCTGCGGTCTCGATGTCCAACCACCAGGTACCAGGGCTCAAGGCTTCTGCCTCGACAAAGGCAATGTCGGCCTTGGCGTAGTTGTAACCCCAGTCGTAGCCCTCGCACTCGCTGCTCGTGGCGGCACAGGAGGCCTCGGGCCCCGTCGCCTCGTATGGCACCGGTTTCCCGCCCGGTGCGGGCTGCAAGATGATGTACACGGAAAGGCTTTGGCCCGCCCACGCCGCCTCGGCCTCAAAGCAGCTGTTGAAGCCACTGATTGTCCCATCGTTGACGCCGACGATGGCAAATGCCGGGTCGGCCGGCAGCGTCTTGGTGCTCGTTGAACCGCGTGAGGCGCACTGCGGCCACGACACGTCGTAGCCAATGGCACCGGGGGCGTAACGATTAGGGGGGCCGGTCCTCGGAGGAGGCGGCGGAGGGCTCGGATGGGGGTTGGGCGCGAGCGAGACGTAGAACAGGCCAGCGAACGAGTAGGGCCCGTTGCGCGCCACGAGGGCGAAGGCGATCGTGCGCTTT
>Ga0335074_10016985_pt1 | contig 10248 bp, 10 predicted proteins | sample Lox_Sample_23_FD_206715 | JGI IMG/M metagenome (GOLD analysis project Ga0335074, IMG submission 206715) | Soil microbial communities from Loxahatchee National Wildlife Refuge, Florida, United States - Lox_Sample_2.3 | ecosystem: Environmental > Terrestrial > Soil > Wetlands | place: USA...
AGGAAGGCTGTGACGATCGCGCCCTTCAGCCGGCCCGCGGAGTGGGCGTTATGCGGGTGGGGCCGGGACAGGTGCGTGGCGTAGCCGGGCAGGGCGAGGTACTGGTCGTGCATTCGCCAGGCTATGCGCGCCAGCTGGGGACGCCATTGCGGGCTCGCGGCCTCTCCGGGCGGCAGTATCCGGTCGACGAGGACCTCGCTGATGAGATCGAAGAGCTCGTCCCGGTTCTTGACCCATCGGTAGAGCGCGCCGTGGTTGACGCCGAGCCTCTGAGCTAGCTCGCGCATGCTCAGGGTGTCGACGTTCCCGGCCGAGGTCACGGCCCCGATGATCCGGTCCCGGCTGAGCTGGGCCGGCCGGCCGCGCGGCCGCCGAATCTCGGCTGGGGGAGCCATGCCCAGATCCTATGACGGGCAGGTCAGCGCGGTGCAAGACTGGCCCAGCCCATTTAGTGGCCACTGGTCTCAAAATCGGCTAGCGTGGTGCCGTACCGGGAAGTCCGGCAGCCGAGGCGCAGGGGATGACCGATGACATCGAGCAGCGTGCAGGGAACGGTGGCAGCGGGGTTCGAGCCCGTGCGAGAGGAGTTCGCGGCCATCCTGGCCGCGGAGGGGTCCGACCTGTGCGCCCAGACGGCGGCCTGCCACCGCGGCGAGCTGGTGGTGGACCTGTGGGCCGGCGCGGAGGCCGGGAGGGACTCGCTGCTGGGGATCTACTCTGCGAGCAAGGGAGTCGTTCACCTGATTGTCGCGCTGCTGGTCCAGGACGGCGTGCTGGACCTGGATCAGCGCGTCAGCCACTACTGGCCGGAGTTCGGGGCTGCGGGCAAGCGCGAGCTCTTGCTGCGCGAGCTTCTGTCCCACCAGGCCGGCCTGGCCGGGGCGGACGCCGGGTTCAGCATGCAAGAGCTGGCCGACGACCAGGTGGTCGCCGAGCGGCTCGGCGCCCAGCGCCCGCTGTGGCGGCCAGGGACCGCGTCCGGCTATCACGCCCTGGTCATGGCGGCGCTCAGCGGAGAGGTCGTGCGCCGCGCCACCGGGCAGACCGTGCAGAGCCTGTTCGGGACGCTCCTGCGGGACCGTTACCAGCTGGATCTGCACCTTGGGCTGCCGGCCAGCGAGGAGCACCGTTTCCTGCCGGCCCAGCCCATGACGGCCACTCCTGAACGGCTGCGTGAACTCGCCGCGACGGCCACCGCCCCGGACAGCCTCAGCGGTATCGCCTTCAACCGCCACCACCCGGACAACCGCGAGGTGTGGGAGCTGCCGAACCTCCCGGTGGTCCGGTCCCACGGCACGGCCTCGTTCGGCGGCATCGGCACGGCCCGCGCCCTGGCCAAGCTCTACTCGGCCGTCATCACCCCGGCCGACGGCTCGGCCGCGCTGCTGACACCGGACACCATTGCCTCGTTCGGCCAGATCCAGTACGCCGGCTGGGACCTGGTGCTGCGACAGCACAAGGCCTGGGCAGTCGGCTTCCATTCCGTCTCCGAGCTGTACTCCAGCCTCGGGGCGGGTGCCTTCGGGCACAGCGGGGCCGGGGGACAGCAAGCGCTGGCCGATCCCCGCAACCAGCTGTCCTACGCGTTCCTGCGTCGCCGCTTCCTCTACCCCCCGCAGGCCGACGCCGACCACGGGCGCATCCTGCGCGCCCTGCGCGCCGCGGTCAAGGCGGCCCGCTGATCACCAGGCCGGGGTGCCCGGATGGATGCACGCCGGTGTCTTTACCCTGAGGAGCCTGTAGTCGCTATGGGAGCCGGAGGCGGGCGTGCGGGTCGTGGTGGTCGGGGCGGGCTTCGCCGGACTGATGGCGGCGTGGCGGCTGACCCAGCGCGGCTGCGAGGTTGTGGTGCTGGAGGCGCGCGACCGGGTGGGTGGCCGGGTGTGGTCGCAGGAACTGGTCCCCGGCGATCCGCGGACGGTGATCGAGCGAGGTGCCGAGTTCGTGCTGGACGGCTACGACGTGCTGCGCGAGGTGGCGGCCGGGCTCGGCCTGGAACTGGCGGGCACGGTGATGTCCTACTACCAGCGTGAGTCACGCGGCGGCGAGCCAGTCAGCGCGGCAGAGGTGGGCGCGTGCGCGGCCTGGGTGGCTGCCGCAGCAGCCGGCGCCCCGGGAATTTCTCTCGCCGAGGTGGCAGCGGGATGGGCGGGTCAGCCCGCGGCGCTGGCTGCCTACCTGGCGCGGATGGAGACAACGGCCGGGGTCAGGGCCGGCCAGCTGTCTGCTGTCGTGGCCGAGGACGCGACCGCCGGGTTCGGCTGGCGGCCAAGCTGGCGGGTGGCGGGCGGCAACCAGCAGGTGGCCACGGGCCTGGCCCGGCAGCTCGGCCCCGTGGGCTCGCGCACAACGCCAAGCTGCACATGCCGCTGAACCGGGCGGCCCCGGCCTCGGCCGTGCAGAGCGTGCCCGGCCGGTTCTGGACCTGGACCGCGGCCGATGCGACCGGGCAGGTCCAGCCGGTCCTGCACGCGTTCGCCGGGACCGAGCAGGGCCTGTCCGCCCTGGCGGTCGCCGACGGGCCGGCCACCTGGGCGGCGCGGGCCGCTGCGCTGCGGCCGGAACTGGACACCGACCCGGCCCGGGCGGTCGTCACTACCTGGAACGATGATCCCTGGGCGGGCGAGTCCTACTCGGCGGACACACTCACGGCAGCGCCGGGCGACCCCGCCATCCTGGCCGCCCCGGCCGGCCGCGTCCATTTCGCCGGCGAGCACACCGCCGGTGAATGGGCCGGCTTGATGGAAGGCGCCCTGCGATCCGGGCAGCGCGTGGCCAGCGAGGTGCTGGCCAGCCACCACACGGCCGGCTGACGACACTTAGCTGGCGACGCCGCGGTTGCGCTTCTTGCGGCTCTCGCGGACGCTCACACCGCCGATGATGGCGAACGAGCGGATGTGCAGCACCGGTGCGTTCGGGGCGAGGGGACCGCCGACGTTGCTGTCCCGGCCGCCGAGGATGCAGAAGTTGCTCACCTCGACGCGCATGCCCTGCGGGACGCGGACGCTGACGCCGCCGATGACGGACACCTTGGTGATCATCACCTCGGGAGCAGCCAGCTCCGCCTCGCTGAGGTCGAGGTCTACGCCGCCCAGGACCCCGATCGAGATCGTGTGCCGGGGCACCCGCCAGCGTCCCCGGTGCCGGATGCCGCCGATCGGCGAGATGTTCCAGCGGGTGTCCCGGCCGCGGCCGCCGCCGCTCACGACGGCTGTTCCACTGGTGGTGGCGGGAACGCCGCCGGTGTCGGCCGGCAGGTCGCGCAGCAGCGGGTCGAGGTCGCCGCGGGTGCGGGCGGCGTAGGTCAGTTCGAGGCGTTCGCTGAACTCGTCCATGGTGAGCCGGCCCTCGCCGACCGCCTGGTTGAGCCGGCCGACGACGGCGTCACGCTCGGCGTCGGACGCGCGTACGTCAGAACCGGAACTGTCCTGTTCGCTCACAGATGCGAGGATAGTGCACTGCGGTTAGGGCCGTTTGGGGGCGCGGAAATCGCTTGGGCACCGGTGCGGTGGGTGTGGTTCGATGACGGGCATGCCGCACGACCTGGTCCGCCCGCCCAAAGCCCGGCCGGGAGACCGGGTTGCCGTGCTGTCGCCGTCGTTCGCCGCGGCCGGCGCGTTCCCGGCCGTGCACGAGCAGGCGATGCGCCGGCTGGCCGAGGTCACCGGCCTGGTCCCGGTCGAGTTCCCGGGCACGCGCAAGGTCGGCGCCACGGCCGCCGAGCGTGCCGCGGACGTCAATGCCGCGTTCGCTGATCCGCAGATCCGCGCGATCTTGGCGGTGATCGGCGGGGAAGACCAGATCACGGTCATCCCGCACCTGGACGCCGCCCTGGCCCGGCGCGACCCCAAGCCGTTCCTGGGCTACAGCGACAACACCAACCTGCATCACTGGCTGTGGGCGAACGGAATCGCCAGTTTCTACGGCGGGTCGACCCAGGTGCACCTCGGGCCGGGTCCGGGCGTGGATGAGGTGCATGCCCGGTCGCTGCGCGCGGCGCTGATCAGCGGGGAGACGGTCGAGATCACCGAGCCGGGCGAGTCCGAGGACTTCGGGGTGAACTGGGCCGACCCGCGTGCCCTGGACCATTTCGGTGAACGTGAGCCGACCGAGCCCTGGAGCTGGCACGGCCCAGCCCGCAGGGTCACCGGCCGGGCCTGGGGCGGCTGTGTCGAGGTGATCGAGGAGACCTTCATCGCCGGCCGGTTTCCCTTCGCCCCCGGCGTGCTGGATGGCGGGGTCCTGCTGCTGGAAACGTCAGAAGAACTCCCTCCCGCCCGGCAGGTCGGGTGGATCGTCCGTGCCCTGGGCGAACGCGGCATCCTCGCCGCGGTCGACGCGGTCCTGGTGGGCCGCCCTCCGGTATCGGACTTCACCCGCCGTCCCCCGGCAGCGGAACGGGCCCGGCTGCGCGCTGAGCAGCGTGACGTCGTGACCGGGATCATCAGCCGGTACAACCCGGACGCTGTCGTGTGCGCCGGTGTCCCGTTCGGTCACACCCGCCCGCAGTGGATCCTCCCGCACGGCGGCCCCATCACCGTGGACGGCACCGCACGCCGGGTCACCGCCGACTACTCATAACCAGGCGGAAGCGCCCGGCAGCCTGGTATCCGGTGGTTTCATGCATCGAGGACGGCGGCGACGGCTTCGATTTCTACCAGCTGATCCTGGTAGCCGAGCACGGTGACGCCCATCAGGGTGCTGGGAACATCGTGATCGCCGAACGAGTCCCGGACGACCTCCCACGCGGCCACCAGATCCTGCTGCCGGGCTGAGGCAACCAGGACTCTGGTGCTGAGGACGTCTTCCAGCGATGCACCGGCGTCCGCGAGGGCGGTCCGCATGTTCTCAATGGCCTTGGCCGCCTGGCCCGCGTAGTCCCCAATCGCGTCGGTGGATCCGTCCTCGTTCAGGGGGCATGCCCCAGCGAGGAATATCAGCCGGGACTGGGCCGGCGCCGTGGCTGCGTAGGCGTACTGGGCGACGCTGGACAAGGAGGCGGAGCGGATCAGCGTGATGGCATGGGGCACGGCCGGTCAGGTCCTTTCGTGAGCACGACGTGCAGCGGTCCTTTCGGGCTCAGCACCTCGCTTGCCCACCGGCCAGCCTAGGGCCGCAGGTATCTAGTCCTGGTCGAGGTGCAGCATGCGGATCGCGTTGCCGCGGCAGACCTTGTACCGCTGCTCGTCGGTCAGGCCGGCGAACATCTCGCGGGCCAGGGCGACCGTGTTGGGGAACGTCGAGTCCGTGTGCGGGTAGTCGACTTCGAACGTCACGTTGTCCTCGCCGACGTCGGCCAGGTTCCGCAGGCCGAAGAAGTCGCGGAACACGCAGCCGTAGACCTGCCGGTAGTAGTAATGCGACGGCGGCTGCTTCATCTCGCCCTTGAGCCCGTTCCAGGCGCGGTGCTCGCTCCACACCGCGTCCGCCCGCTCGAGCTGGTAGGGGATCCAGCCGATCTGGCCCTCGGAGTAGGCCAGCAGCAGGGTCGGGTACCGCTCGAGCACCCCGGAGAACAGGAACTCCATCAGCGACGAGACCGCGTTGGCCGACGACAGGCTGGCCCCGACGGCGGGCACCGCGTCGGGCGAGACCGTAGCCATCTTGGACGAGGAGCCGATGTGCATGTTGATCGTCGTGTCGGTCTCGGCGCAGGCCCGGAAGAACGGCTCCCACGCGCCCGAGTGGATGCTGGGGAAGCCGAGCACGTAGGGGTTCTCGCTGAAGGTGACCGCGTGCACGCCCCGCTCGGCGTTGCGCCGGACCTCGGCCGCGGCCAGGTCGCCGTCCCACAGCGGGACCATGATCAGCGGAATCAGCCGGTCGCGGTCGGTGGCGCACCACTCATCGACCATCCAGTCGTTATAGGCCTTGACGCAGGCCAGGCCGAGGTCTTTGTCCTTGGCTTCGCTGAACTCCTGACCGCAAAAGCGTGACATCTGGGGGAAGCACAGCGACGCCCCGACGTGGTTGAGGTCCATGTCGGCCAGGCGGGCCACCGGGTCGAAGCATCCCTTGCGCATCTGGTCGAAGCTGATCGGGTTCAGGTCCATCTCGTCGCGGTCCAGGCCGGCCGCGGCGATGTTGCGCCGGATCGGCTTGACCACGTCCTCGAACAGCCACACGTCGGTCTCGGCCCCGTTGTCGTCCTTGTCGGTGACGAACGCGCCCTGCTGCCAGCGGGTCAGCCCGACGCGCCGGCGGGCGTAACGCGGGCCCACGTCGCGGTACTTGGCGGGCAGCCGGTCACTCCACACGGTCGGCGGCTCGACCACGTGATCGTCGACGCTGATGAACCACGGAAGATCGTCGGCTTGCGGTGCCTGGTTCGCGGTGCTGGCCATGCCGGGTCCTTTCGTCGTGCCGTCTGCCCTGCCGACTGTTCCCCGCACTCATTACCGGGTGCGTTAACGAGGCCGATAACGACGTCCTGCGAGCTTAACGGCCGATGCTCGAGAACCTCACGCTGCTTGACTTCTCCTCGATGGGCCCGGGGCCGCGGTGTACCCGGCTGCTGGCCGACTACGGCGTGCGCGTGGTCAAGATCAGGCCACCGGCCGACGGCACCCGCATGATGGACGCCCCGTGGTTCACCTACAGCGCCAACCGGGGCATCCCGCAGATCCACGTCGACCTGAAGCACGAGGCCGGCCAGCAGCTCGTGCTGAGTCTCCTGCCCCGGGTCGATGCCCTGGTCGAGAGCTTCAGGCCGGGCGTCGCCGCCCGCCTCGGCATCGGCTACGACGACGCCCGGGCGGCCAACGAGTCACTCGTGTACTGCTCGGTGAGCGGGTACGGGCAGAGCGGGCCGTACGCACGCTGGCCCGCGCACGACCTGAACTGGCTGGCCCTGGGCGGTTTCCTGAACGGGGGGTCCCGGCGCGAGAGTGGCGCGCCCGCCCTGCCCGGTGCGGTTGTCGCCGACACGATCGGTGGCTACTCGACCGCGGTGGCGGTGCTGACCGCCCTGCTGCGCCGGGCCGCCACCGGTCAGGGCGCCTACCTCGACGTCTCGGTCATGGACAGTGTGCTGCGCATGATGCAGTTCATCCTGGACGGGCACCTGGTCGGCGAGGACGCCGCGGCCATGCTCACCGGCGGGGCTGCCTACTACGATGTGTACCAGGCCGGCGACGGACAGTGGCTGGCGGTGGCCGCGATCGAACCGCAGTTCTTTGCGGCGCTGTGCCGTGGCACCGGGCTGGCGCACCGCATCGGCGGCCAGCACGACCCGGCGCTGCAGGACGAGCTGCGCCAGGAACTGGCCGCCGCGTTCGCCACCCGCCCCCGCGACGAGTGGGTGAGCCTGCTGGGCCCGGCGGCCTGCGTCAGCGCGGTGAACAGCCCGGCCGAGACGCTGGCCGACCCGCACCTGCTCAGCCGGCCACTCACGCTCGACGTGCGCGTCGGTGACCGCACCGTGCGGCAGCTCACCCCGCGGCTGGCCGTCCCCGATCCACCCGGCCTCGACGCCCAGCCGGCCGGCCCCACGCCTCCCGGCGAGGTCGACGACACGCTGCGGGGCCTGGGCGTTGTCGCCTCCCAGATCGCCGAGCTGCGCAGCATCGGCGTCATAACCTGACCGACGGACAGGAGAACACCGTGCGGCTGAAGCAGACCTACTACGCCGACCGCGTCCGGTGGGGCAAGCCGCTCGCCGGGCTGACCGTGCTGGCCGCCGAGCACATGCAGGCGCTGCCGTTCGCCACGCAACTGCTCGCCGTGCTCGGCGCGCACGTGGTCAAGGTGGAAGCGCCCGGGGGAGAGGGCGGGCGCGCGGCGCGGCCGATCGTGCCGCAGCCCGACGGCACCACCGTGGGCGGCACGTTCGCCCGCAACAACCTCAACAAGTCGAGCATCGTCCTGGACCTGAAGAACGCCGACGGCAAGGCGACGTTCCTGCGGCTGGCCGAGCGGGCCGACGTCGTGGCGGAGAACATGCGGCCCGGCGTCATGGACCGGCTGGGCCTGGGCTACGACGACGTGGCCGCGGTCAATCCGCGCGTGGTGTACCTGTCGGTGTCCGGGTTCGGCAACCGCACCGCGTCGCCGTACCGGGAGTGGCCGGCCTACGCGCCGGTCGCCGAGGCCATGGCCGGGCTCTACGAGCTGGGCCGTCGGCCCGGCGAGGCCCTGCGATCGGGCATCGCCGGAGCGCTGGGCGACAATGCGGCCGCGCTGTACGCCACGATCGGCGTGCTGGCCGCGCTCCGGCACCGCGACCGGACCGGCACCGGGGAGCACGTCGACGTCTCCATGCTCGACTCCATGATCGCCATGAACGACCTGTACCCCCAGCTCTGGTCGCTGGGCCTGCCCGCCGAGACTGCCACCGGGCGCGGCACCGGAATCCTCAACACGTTCCGTGCGGCCGACGGCTATTTCCTGATCGCGGTGATCCGCGAGCACCAGCTGGCCCGGCTGGCCACCCTGGTCGGCTGCCCGGAGTGGGTGAGCGACCCGAGGCTGGCCGACCGGGCCGACTGGTCCGAGCGCGTGGACGACATCTTCCGGCCGGTGATCGAGAAGTGGGCCGCCGGGCGCACCCGCATGGAGGCCGTCGCCGAGCTGGCCGGGGCCGGGATCCCGGCCGGGCCGTGCTTCACCATGGACGACCTGGCCGCCGACGAGCACGTCCGCGATCATCACATGCTGGTTGAGATTCCGTCCGGCGGTCCGGACCCGGTGCTGATGGCGGGTAACCCGATCAAGATGTCACGGCTGGCCGAGGGGCCGCTGCGCAAGTACCCGGACCCGGGCGAGCACACCGCGGAGGTCCTGTCGGAGCTGCTCGGCCTGGACGCCGGCGAGATCGGGAGGCTGCGCGCGAGCGGCGCGTTCGGGCCGCCCACTCCTGACGGCGGACGGCCCGGAGCGCGCTTACCCGGTCGCCCTGACCCGGTACAAGGCGACGCCGTGCGCCGGGACGGACGAACTGATCGTGCTGCCGCTCCTGGTGATCGTGTGCGGCGGTTCGCGAATCCGGCCCCGAGCAGAGCCTGACGGCGCCCGATCCCGGGCGTGCCGACAGGCGTAGCGCCCCTCTGTGCGGCGCGGGTGTTGCTATGACAACACCCGCGCCGCACAGTCGTGCCCGGGAGGCCTTAGCAGCAAGGCCGGACCCCCGACGAACTTACGGGTCCGACTACAAGCGGCCGCCGCGCTGGCCCAGGCCGCAGCACGACACGGTTAGGCTCGCGCGCCCGATGAGTTCGCGACGCCCGCGACGTCTGCACTCATGCACGCTGATGACAGCAGAAGGGACATGACCATGGCAGACGGATTCGTGTCGGTATCCCGGCGCATCGAGGCAACCCCGGAGCGCTTGTTCGCGCTGCTGGCCGACACGGCCAACCATCCGCTGATCGACGGTTCGGGGATGGTGCGGGAGCCGGCCCCGGCGGCCCGGCTGTCAGGAGCCGGTGACGTGTTCATCATGAACATGCATCACGACGAGCTCGGCTACTACCAGATGCGGAACGAGGTGCTGGACTACCAGGCGGGCCGCCGGCTGGTGTGGGAACCGGTGCCGGTGTCCCGCCCGGACGACGGCGGCCGGTACCGGTGGGGATACGAGCTCTCCAGCGATGGCCCTGGCGCCACCTTGGTCACCGAGACGTTCGACTGCTCCCGTTCCCCGGAGGACCTGCGCAAAGCCGTCGCCGAGGGCGAGGGGTGGCGCGACGCCATGACCGCGTCACTGGCCAAGCTGGAACTGCTGGCAGCGCGCTGAATCAGCTCATCCACGAGCAGTGCGGCGATGGCATCATGAGCGCCATCAACTTCCGTCTCGACGTCAAGCGGGTGCCCGACCCGGCTGGTGATCGTGTTGTCGTGACATTGGACGGGAAGTTCCTGCCCTATCAATGGTGATTTCGCGCCGGACCAGGGACCGTGATCCCCAACATGTCATCCGTTCGGGGCGGCCGGCCGGAAGCGCAGCGCCGACCAGGTCTCATCGATGGAAACCTGCCGGACCGGCTGTATGCCTTGGCTGGCCAGGGCCTGGGCGAGCCGGTCACGGTTGAGGTCGGTGCCGAGCTTGCCGCCCTTGGGATAGCCGATCCAGGCCAGACGGTCGGCCCGGGCAGCACCGATGACGGGGCTGAGCTGGTCGAGGGCGTCACGGCGGGCGGCGAAGCCGATCACCACAGAGGCGGTGGCAGGCGCGCCGCCCGCGGTGCCCGTCGGCAGGGTCACGCCCGGCGGGGGGTTGAGTATCGCCAGTGACTGGCCCGGCTTGATCTG
>Ga0335074_10016987_pt1 | contig 10247 bp, 9 predicted proteins | sample Lox_Sample_23_FD_206715 | JGI IMG/M metagenome (GOLD analysis project Ga0335074, IMG submission 206715) | Soil microbial communities from Loxahatchee National Wildlife Refuge, Florida, United States - Lox_Sample_2.3 | ecosystem: Environmental > Terrestrial > Soil > Wetlands | place: USA: Florida...
GAGTTTTGTCGAAACCGGGGATGCGACATCCATCGCCGCGTTCTCGCCTTTGAGGATGACGCAGGCCGCGAGCCGAATCATGCACGCGTGAAGGCCACCATCAACGGCGAAGCTCACGAGCTGCCCAGCGGTACGACCGTCGCAACGCTACTCGAACAACTGGGCGTCGCGCGTAACGGCATCGCCGTCGCAAAAAACGATCGCGTCATCCGCCGCTCTCACTACGAGGACAGCCCGATCGAAGACGGCGATAACGTAGAAATCATCAAAGCCGTTGCCGGTGGATAGTTAAAACAATGAGTCAAGACGTTTTCAAAATCGGGAAGTACGAGTTCAACTCGCGGTTGATCGTCGGTACGGGAAAGTATCCCTCGATGGAAGTCATGCAGGCTGCGCATGCGGCAAGCGGCGCCGAGATGGTCACCGTCGCGATCCGCCGGATCAATCTCGACGACGCCAGCGGCAAGACGATGCTGGATTTCATCGATCGCTCGAAGCTGCGCATTCTCCCGAACACGGCGGGATGCTACAGCGTCAAAGACGCGGTGCTCACCGCGCAACTCGCCCGCGAATTGCTCGAAACCGACCTCATTAAGCTCGAAGTTATTGGCGACGCGCAAACGCTGCATCCCGATGCCCGCGGCACGCTTGAGGCAGCGGAGCTACTCGTGAACGACGGCTTCGTCGTGCTCCCGTACGTTGGCGATGACCCGGTTGTGTGCAAGCAACTCGAAGAGATTGGATGCGCCGCGGTTATGCCGCTTGCCGCACCGATCGGCAGCGGCCTGGGCGTCTGCAATCCCTACACGATCGCCATCATCAAGGAACGGGCCGGCGTGCCGGTCATCGTCGACGCCGGCGTCGGGACGGCGAGCGATGCGGCAATCGCGATGGAACTCGGCGTCGATGCGTTGCTGATGAACACCGGCATTGCCGCGGCGCGCGAACCGATGCGTATGGCTAGCGCAATGCGGCATGCGGTCATTGCCGGGCGCGAGGCCTTTCTCGCGGGACGAATGGAGAAGCGGCTCTACGCCAACGCTTCCAGCCCGATGCGGGATCTGATTGGAAGCAAGCCGAGGTGATTACCGATATCACCGTGCACGATCTCGCCCAATGGCGCGAGAGCGGCAAGAAGTTCGTCTTGCTCGACGTCCGCGATCCCGATGAAGTGGCGACCGTTCGTCTCGACGGCTCGGTATGGATTCCAATGCGCGAGATTCCGCAACGCTTGGGTGAACTCGATCCGGCGCTTCCGATCGCCGTGATGTGTCATCATGGCGGACGTAGCGAACGGGTCGCCGAGTTTTTGGCATCCCGTGGTTTTAGCGGCGTCGTGAACGTCGCCGGCGGCATCGACGCGTATGCCGCGCAGATCGAACCCGCGCTCGCGCGCTACTAACGCCGCCGGGCTACCACGAACCAGTGAATCGCGCCTCGCAGCGGAGTTCGTTGATGTGCCCACGTTCCCGCCACCTGGTCGACGTTTACCTCGCGCAACGACTCGAACGTAAATCGCGGCGAGAGCAACGTGCGTAAGCGACCTTCGTCGAAATATGCGTGCGCGACGCCGGTCTCGTCGCCTTGCATCGGAGCGTAGACGTGCGGCTCGAGCGCGTTGCCGGTTCCGTACCGCGCATCGCGCACCGACGCAAAGGTGGCAAAGAGGGGTGCGGCCGGCTCTAGCGCGGCGGCGATGTCATCGAGCTGCGCGGCGATCGAGGCCGGCGTGCCGTGCAACAACGCGTGCGTGGTCAGGGCTGCTGCGCACAGCTGTTGTACGGGCAGCGTGCACACCCGCAGACCGGCCGCGCGAAGCGCATCCGTGTTACGGCCGCTCCCGGCTCCGACCTCGAGCACGCGCGCGGCCGGCCGTTCCCGTAGCCGCTCGATTAAGGCGAAGGCCAGGGGATGCGGCGGGCGAGGGACGGGCTCTGGCGAATCGGGTGACATCTATGGCGACCGAGACGCTCATTATCGTCGTCGGCGGTGACTACCTGGCCTACGAAATCTGCCGCGAGATTTTAAAGACGGCCGGGCAGCGCGTTGCCCTGGTGTGGAAGCACGACGAGGAACGTGCCGCGAATCTGCTCGCGCAGACGGTCGCCCGATTTCGCGCGGAATTTCCGGCGACGTTTGCGCATTTTGCGCTGGATCCCGCCGAATCGGCCAGCCTGCGCGAGGCCGGGCTCGAAGGTCCGGGCGCACGGCCCGATCAGCCCAACTATTGCATCGTGGCCGTTTCGCAAGACGATCGTTTGAACTTGCGCGTCGCGCTCATCGCTCGCGACATCAACGAGCGTACGCGGGTAACGATCCGCCAGTTCAATCCGGTGCTCGGTCACAAAATTCAAGAGGGTCTCAAATACAACTGCACCGCGATCTCGCCCGCGGCGCATGCGGCGGCGACTTATGCGGCGTCAGCAGTCGATCCCTCGTGCTTCTACGCACTGCCATTCCCGACGCTCGAAACGCTCGTCGCCAAGGCCGTGCATCGTCACGATCAGCTTGACGCCGGCACGGAGAATCACGACGCAAATGCCGGGCTCTTTGGATTCTGCGAACGCGCCGCGGCGCAGTTCGGCATCGGTGGCCTCGACGTTCCGGCGGCCGAATCGCATCTTCGCTCGCGTATCGTCGCAATCGACGGACGTGCACCGTATTTGTGCCACGGCGACGAAGACCATACCGATCCCGAGGCCCTAGCGACGCCGATCGCCGAGGACGCTCGGGTCTGCGTCTTCGGCCCGATTGCGAACATCAAGAAGACGTGGCCGCACGGCGAGCACCGCCGCGAGACCTCGTGGCGTAGCCGCGTTGCCGCAGGCATGCGCGACGTGCGAACGTCGTTGCGTCGCACCGAACCGATTCTACGAACCGTGTTCACCGTCGGCGTCGTGATGTACCTGATCTTCTCGATCTATTTTGCCCTTGCGCTGCGCATCAATCCGATCGCCGCTCTATATTTCGTGATGGCAACGATGACGACGGTTGGATACGGCGACATCACGCCGTGCGGCGGCGCGAATTGCTATCAGGCGATCAACGCGCCGCAAGCCGCCTCGCTCGTCGTAGCGATGGCGACCATGCTCATCGGCGTAACGCTCTTTGCGGTCGTAACTGCGACCGTGACGTCGGCACTCAATGCCGCCACGCTACGTCGCACGCGGGGCTTGCGCCGCATTCACCGTGCCGGGCACGTCATCGTGTGCGGGGCAGGCAACGTGGGATCGCTCGTTATCGATTACCTGCGCGAACTCGGCGAGGACGTGGTGGTGGTCGAGCGCAATCCGGACGCGATTTTGATCGAGCTGGCGCGAGATCGCAAGATCGATCTCTTGACCGGCGACGCGACCAATGACGAAACGATCGCGTACTGTTCGCCTGAGCGCGCCAAGGCGCTGGTGGGTGTTACGAACAGTGATACCGCGAACCTCGAGGTCGCGCTCGGTGCGCGCACGCGAACGCGCGAGCATGCGCGCTCCGACATGCACGTGGTCTTGCGAATCGACGACCTTGCCTTTGGCGCTTCGATAAAACGGCACTTTGGCATCTCGTCGTTTTCTACGACCGAACTTACGGCGCCGACGATCGCGGGTCTGGCCCGCTTCGAAAGCACGCGCGGGCGGTTTGCGATCTTCGCAGACCAGCGGTTTTCACGCGTTTTTCAGCTCGCCGAGCGCTTTCAAGGCGCCGAGAACGCGCCGCCCCCCGCGCCGCCGGAACGTCCCGGGTATAAGGTGCGCTGGATTCCCCTCTACGTGTGGCGCGAACAGGGGGCCGGCAAAGGTGTTGCCGTTCCGGTACACAAGTTTGAACAGGACGTTCGACCTGGCGATCGCCTGTTATTTATGGTACCGCTGGATCAATTTAGCGAAATGACTTAGGGAAAGGATGTAGATGCTGGCGCAGGGCGATAAGCTCCCGAACCTTACCGTCGCCGACGACGCCGGAAAGCCGGTCAAGACGGTCGATTTGCTGGGCGGCCCGCTCGTTCTGTACTTTTACCCCAAGGATGACACGCCGGGCTGCACGAGCGAAGCGTCGCAGTTCCGCGATCTCTACCCGAAGTTTCAGAAGAAGGGTGCTCGGATCGTGGGCGTAAGCCGCGATTCCGCCGCGTCACATCAAAAATTCAAAGAGAAGTTCGGCATTCCGTTTATGCTGCTCGCGGACACGGATTCGAAGCTGTGCGACGCCTTCGGCGTCATCGTCGAAAAGAACATGTATGGCAAGAAGTCGATGGGCGTGCAGCGCGCGACCTTCCTGATCGACGGCAAGGGCATCATCGTCAAGGTCTGGCCCAAAGTCAAAGTTGACGATCACGCCGATGAGGTGCTCGCATCGCTACCGTAATGGCGGCCGCGATGCGCGTGCGCGTCGTCGGCTCGAGTGCCTCCGTTCCGCGTCCCGGTCGCGCCTGCAGCTGCCACTTGATACGCGCGCGCGGAACGAATCTCTTACTCGACATGGGCACCGGCGCACTCGCGAATCTGCGCATCGTTATGGATTACCCCGATCTCGACGGGATCGTCATCACGCACATGCACGGCGATCACTTCCTCGATTTGATTCCGTTGCGCTACGGTCTCAAGTATGGCCCGCTGCTCCGCGACGATCGAATGCCGATCTGGCTGCCTCCGGGCGGCGAAGGGCAGCTACGCGCGTTCGCGGCGACGTTTGCAAGCGAAGGACCGAATGATTTTCTCGACGAGGTGTTTGAGATTCACGAGTACGATCCGAGCGCGACGCTCGAGGTCGGCCGCCTTTCGGTTACATTCGCGAAGACGATTCACTATATCGACGCCTACGCCGTACGCGTCGAACGCGATGGCGCGAGCGTCTGTTACTCCAGCGATACCGCGCCGTGCGAGCGCGTCGAAGAGCTGGCCCGCGGCGCCAGCATCTTTTTGTGTGAAGCGGCGCTAGGACTCGCGGTGGAAACCGGGCCGGTGCGCGGCCATCTCTCGGCAGTTGAGGCCGGTGAGATGGCGCAACGCGCCGGCGCGCGCCGTCTCGTGCTCACCCACTATGGCACGGAATTTGCGCCGGGCGAATTGGAAGACGCCGCGCGCAGCGTGTATCATGGCCCTTGCGCTATCGCCGACGACGGTACTGAACTCACGATCTAATCTTGTCATCCCGAGCGTAGCGAACGCAGTGAGCGTAGTCGAGGGACCGCCCCCTCTTGCTTCGGGTTGCTTTCGAACGAAGGCTCGAAGTTTTGCGCCATTCGCAGGACGCGAACTTCATTTTTTTGTGGCGCAAAACTCGCGCAGCACGAGCGGCACAGGACGTGCCGCGAGGAGCGTCTTCGTGAGGAAGTAGCCCGAAGCAAAGAGGTCGCGGTCCCTCGACTACGCTGCTTCGCAGCTACGCTCGGGATGACAAATGGTGGGGTTAGTTTTCGGTCTTGGCTTGGTCGCGGGGGAGAGAGAACTGGATTAGCGCGCGCACCGGTGCGAGGCCGCGGCTTACTACGGCGCACGGCGTGACGCTGAGCCCCAGTTCTTCGAGCCGCGCTTTGGCGGCGAGCAATTCGCGACCCGAGGTAACGACGTCTTCGAGTAAGAGAACGCGTTGGCCCGATCCGTAGGGCCCTTCGACGTACTCGTCGGCGAACGCGCCATAGCCCTTGGGTGACTTTCGAACGGCGATCAGCGGAAGTCCCGACATCTGGGAGACGGCCGTTGCGATCACCACGCCGCCGAGTTCGGTTCCGGCGATGAGATCCGGGTTGATCTCGGCAATGAGCGGAACGAACAATCTGGCCACGCGCCGCAGGACCTGCGGATCCGAGAAGAGCCGGAATTTATCGATGTAGTAATCGCTGCGCACGCCGCCCGAAAGCACGTAGTCGCCTCGCGTCAGGGCGCGCTCCACGATGATCTTGCGCAGCCAGATGAGCTCCGGCATCGGTCCGACGGGTTGGTTGGGGAATCCTAGATGCTCCATTGCCACGCGTTCCAGTTCTCGATCACCGGGCTTGGGTCGAAGCCCTTGAAGTCCACGTTGATCGGGTGCATTTGACGCAACCAGTTGATGAAGATCTCCGGCACGTCGCGAGCCAGGAGCGCCTGCGTCTTTGCATAGGCTGCTTTGCGTGTGGCCTGGTCGTAATGCGTGAGCGCCATTGTTTCCGCCGCGTCCATCTCAGGGTTACAATACCGGGCGTAGTTGTACCCGCCCGGCGGGACGTTCGCGCACATGAATTGCGACGAATCGTCCGGATCGATGCCCGAATACCAGCCGTCGACGACGAGATCGAAGTGGCCGTTCTGAAGAATCCCGCCTTCGCCGGCCGGGGCGTAGAGCTGGGCGCCCGGGAAAAGCTTGATCTGCGCCTGTATGCCGACCCGATGGAGCTGTTCCTGAATTTGAAGGGCGAGCTGATGGTAGGTCGCGTCGGAATTGTTCGTCACGAGGAGCAGCGAGAGGGGCACGCCGGCTTTTTGCAGCGTACCGCCCGGGCCCGGCGTGTAACCGGCCTCGGCCAATAACGCGCGCGCTTTGGCGGGGTCATACGGATCGGAGTGCACGTTCGGATCGTAGGCCCACATCCAATCGGGCAAGTCCTCGCTCGCAAGCGTCTCTTGCCCGTACATCGTCGTGTTCACGAGGTTTTGCTTGTCGATCGCATACGCGATCGCTTGGCGCACGGCGGTATCCTTCATCGCCGCGCTTGCCGTATTGAACTGCACGTCGTAGTAGCCGTTGACGCGCATCCACGCGATCTGCGTGCCGGGAATGTCTTTGACTTCGGGATAGAGACGAATCGAGGCTTGATAGATCCAGTCGATGCCGTGCGTCCGAAGCAGTTCCACCGAGGTGTTCTCATCGGGGATCACCTTGATTTCAATGCGCCGTAGTCCCGGCTTTCCCAAGAAGAAGTTGTCGTTGGCGACGAGCGAGACGTGATCGTTGTGAACCCACTCGGCAAAGCGGAACGGTCCGTCCGAGACGGTCGGCTCGCTGTTGAACGGGATCTGATTGACGTTCGGGTACTTGGCAAGCACGTGTTCTGGGGCGACACCGTACGGCTGATCGCTGTCGGTGAAAAAGGTGTTGACGAACGGCGCAAATTTATTTTTGAGATGGACGATGACGGTCCAGTCATCCGGTGTGTCGATGGACTTGATGTCGTCATAGCCGTGGCGCGACACGATATTGTTGTTTGGGTTCATGATCGCATGCCAGGTCCATTTGACGTCTTTGCTCGTGAACGGCACGCCGTCGCTCCACTTCACGTCTTTGCGCAAATGATAGGTGATCGTGAGCCCATTGGGGCTAATGCCGCCGTTGGTCGTGCCGGGTACCTCGGTGGTCAGCAACGGCTGCTGTACGCCTTTGCCGTCCGGCTGAATGAGCGGCAGGAACATGAAGCGGGCGATGAAGACGTCGGTCGTGTTCGAGGTGAGCAGCGGGTTGAGGTTCTTGGGTTCGTCCTGGATGGCGACTCGTAGGACTCCGGGCAGCGTCCATGAGTGCTCGCCGTCGGTTCCCTCCGAGGCCTTCGAGCAGCCGGCAAGGAGCGCGGCGAGGGCGGCAAGAGCCAATAGACGTTTCACAGAGCGAAAAAGCCTCCGAGTGAGAGGAAACCCGCCCTATGTTTTGTGCCCGCCGCTCGCGCACCCGCCAGAGCTGGGTGGAATCCGGCCTACACGGTGGCTTTGGGGCCGACCTTGTTGCCCTGCACCGGATCGTAGCGCTCGTGGCGTGCGCCAAAGGTCCCAAGGCCCTGGGTCCCCGTGCGCAGCTCAGTAATGTAGCGCGAGAGCTCGACTTGCGGCACGTCGGCTTCAACGACGTCGAAGCCGGGCTGCTCGGCTGGGTTCATCCCCAGGATCTGTCCGCGTTTTCCGGTCAACTGCTGGATCACGGTCGAGGTGTACTGCGTCGGGACGGTGACCGTCACGCGCGAGATCGGCTCGAGCACGACTGGGTGGCACTTTGGCAACGCCTCGCGGACGCCCATGCCGGCGGCGGTCTTGAACGACTGCTCGCTGGAATCGACGTCGTGATACGCGCCGTCGAACAACGTAACGTGTACGTCGGTCACGGGGTGGCCGTTGGGACCGTGGGTAAGCGCTTCGCGCACGCCCTTCTCGACCGCCGGAATGAATTGCCGCGGCACCACGCCGCCGACGATTTTTTCGTCGAATGCGACGCCCGAGCCGCGCTCGCGCGGTTCGAAACGCAGCCAGACGTCCCCGAACTGGCCGTGGCCTCCGGTCTGGTGCTTATAGCGCGAGTGCACTTCTGTTCCCGCTGTGATCGTCTCTTGATAAGGAATCTGCGGCGGCACCGTTTCGACTTCGACTTTGTACTTGCGCGCGAGCCGCTCGACCGCAATTGCGACGTGCTGCTCGCCGCTGCCCAGCAAGAGCTGCTCGGCGGTAATTTCGGCCCGGGTTAGCTTCAACGACGGATCTTCGTCGACGATGCGCGCCAGCATTTGAAAGATCTTCGCTTCGTCGATTCGCTCTTTGGGCTTGATCGCGATCGCGAAGCACGGTTCGGCGAGCTGCACGCGCGGCAGCAACACCTTGTGGCCGCTACTGCACAACACATCACCGGTCTTGACGGCTTCCAGCCGGGCGATACCGACGATTGCGCCGGGCCCCGCCTCGGGGATGGGTTCTTGCTTCTTGCCTTGCAAGCGATAGAGGCCGCCGGAGCGCACTTTTTCGTCGTTTTGCGAGATATCCGTGAGCGTCGTATCCGATTTCAGCGTACCCGAAATCACGCGCACGACCGAGAGCTTCCCCGACTGCGGGTGAATGATCGTCTTGATGACGTGCGCAATGACCGGGCCAGCCGGATCGGCGGAAATCGGGCGGCCTTCGGCGTCGAGTGTGGGCGCGTCGGCAGGCGATGGGAACCAGCGCTCGATCGCGCGCAACAAGGCGGGGACGCCCGCACTTGCATTGCCCGAAGCGACGAGCACCGGGACGATCTGATCGTGCGAACACTCGCTGCACAAATCGCGTTCGACCTCATCGAGCGGCGGTTCTACGCCTTCGAGCAACTCCTCCATCAAATGGTCGTCGAAATCGGCCATCGCCTCGAGCAATTCGCCATGCGCGGCGCGCACACGGTCGAGCAGCTCGCCGGGAACTGCGCCTTCGTGCTCACGCTCGCCGTCGAACGAATACGCCTTCATGTCCGCGAGGTCGACGTAGCCGCAAAAGCCGCTGGTTTTCTCGGTCGCCGCCGCCCGCGTAAATATCGGCCACTGCTCGGCGACGACGTGGCGGCCGTAGAGACCTTGCAGTGCTGCGAGCGTACCTTCGAAATCCGCGCCGGGGCGATCGAGCTTGTTGATGACGAAACAGTGCGGCATTTTGCGCGTCTCGAGGTAATCGACCAGCGTTTTGGTCTGCACCACGCGCGCCGGATCCGCCTCGACGACGATTACGGCGCCGTCAGCGCCGCAGAGCGCGAGTTTGCTTTCTTCGAAGAAGTCGATGAATCCGGGGGCATCGACGATCGTCACATCGACCGCGCCGGTGGTGCAATGCGCGAATCCAACCGTCGTGGACTGCGCGTGGGAAACGTCTTCGGGTTCGTGATCGGTGACGGTCGTGCCGTCAGCGATCGATCCTCGTCGACCGATGGCGCCGCTATACGCGAGCGCAGCCTCCACGAGCGTGGTCTTGCCCGCGTGATGCGGGCCCACAAAAGCAATGTTGCGTTGCCGCTCGATATCCATGCTACTCTCCCGGTCGCCTAACGGCGTTTGGTCGTCTTTTTCTTGGTCGTTCCCTTCGACGGCTTCGAAGCTGGTCTCAGTGATTTTTTGGCTGCCGGTTTAGCCGGAGCTTTCTTGGCCGGCGCCGCCTTCTTCGCGGGCGCTGCCTTCTTGGCAGGGCTCTTCTTGACCGCGGTCTTCTTCGCGGGTGCGGCCTTCTTAGCGGCGGCTTTTTTCACCGGCGCCGTTTTCTTGACGGCAACGGCCTTTTTCACCGCTGCTTTTTTCACCGGTGCGGCTTTCTTGGCGGCAGCCTTTTTTACGGGCGCGGTCTTTTTGACCGCGGCGGTCTTCTTTGCGGGCGCGGCTTTCGCCGGCACCGCTTTTGCCGGAGCAGCTTTTGGCGTGCTCTTCGTATCTTTGCTCTTCGCCGACGATGCCGCCGATTCGACGCTTCGTTTCGAGCTCGATTTGGGCGCCGGGGAGGCGGCGGGTTTCTTACTCGCGCGCTCCGGACCGGTCGCACGTTTCTTTGGACCGGCTTCGCGCACGGCGC
>Ga0335074_10016988_pt1 | contig 10247 bp, 9 predicted proteins | sample Lox_Sample_23_FD_206715 | JGI IMG/M metagenome (GOLD analysis project Ga0335074, IMG submission 206715) | Soil microbial communities from Loxahatchee National Wildlife Refuge, Florida, United States - Lox_Sample_2.3 | ecosystem: Environmental > Terrestrial > Soil > Wetlands | place: USA: Florida...
CAGCAGGCATATTATTGTAACGTGAAGGAATCCCAGGCCATTGGCGCAAACTTGAACGATTAACTGAGTTGTTGCTCTATTGCCGACAATAAAATCGTAGATATCCTTCGAAAGATTCCATTTACGAACGTTGCCCGCGAGTAGTAAGCTGCTTATAATAGTGGTCAGGATCAGGCTTGCAAACACCCAGTATTTGGCAACCGGGCTAAGGGGTGGTGCTTGATCTCGTTTTGCAGAGAGGATCACCATCACTGATGGGTCAAGTCAGTTCTGCTGTCGTAAGGTGACCCAATGAGTATAATTGAGTCGAGTATTAAATGGGATCCTTTCCACGATATAAGAAGATCGCTGCTTGCCTCGCGAGCACTGACCCTAAAGGGTGCCAATAATAGTGCCATAGGATTTGAAACCAAGAGCCAAGTCGTGCGACTCAGCTGTTGTACATAGGTGCACGCACTGCGCCACATACTGTATGCGCTTAAGCTTCGTTGTGTAGCCTGAGCCTATTGGCCACTTTATTGCCAGCTTTTCCACGAAACCTTGTCCCACGGTTTCACCTCCGACGCGCTACTTTGGTCGGCGTTTTTATCCCATGCTTACAGGCACGTGTCTGTAGCTCCAAAGGATACGTCTCATGTAGTGTTTTCCCTTTGCAAGGAAATTCAGAACACCCTAACTTTCTTTCGGTAAAACTCGAGGTTGGACCACTAAATTTTGGTTTGGGGACCTTTTAGCGATCCCTTATCGCTAATTGCGCTTCACTATGAGCTTAACCAAAAGAAGTTTGGTTGTCTGAATTTTGCGTTCTAAAACCCTCTCCAGACTCAAGGAACGCCTCGGATCGTCACCCCGCTCCCTGTGCTGGGCTTAACTAGGTATAGGCTCGTATCTGTGTTTCCTCTCGTATGATGAGTGTTGGAAATGAGTTGCTTGATTAATTAAAGAATCGGGGCGGGCATATGGCCCCTATAACACTACCTTACCACCTACATGCACGGTTTTGTATGGATGTAATCAAGACAGGTATTGCATGCACAGAGATCCTACGCAGTGAGAGCCCGCTTTCTCCGTCGCGAGCAGCACACTAGATACATCAATAGAGACAACCTCTTCCTTCTCCTGAAGCTGAATCCCTTCTACAAGTTGCTTGAGACCGGCCCGCTGAAAGAGGCGTCATGGAGCAAGAAAGACTGGGAGAAGCAAGGGATGCTGTTGATATTGGATGGTATACCCTATTTTCATATATCTCCATTCCCGTCTCTTTTGTCATTCTCGAGCTTCCTGTCGTCCTCCACATTCCAATCGCCTTGCCTCCTCTCGTCATGCCTTTCTCCCCTGTCTGTGCATCGTCCAGCAGAAGGCTAGACTCGAGGCTCTCCTAGGCGCTCACCTGAGAGGCGGGCATGGTTCGCCTGTTACAGGCGGAAGGATCTTGGGGGTACGGAGTTATATCGACGCCAATTTCCGGACAGTGAGTGAGTGGTATGAACGTGCTCCTCGACGCACGCACGCAAGCTGTAAAATATGACTGCCATGCCAGTGGCCTAATGATGCGTTCCCCGTTTTTGGGCAGAGCCAATTACGGTAGGTTGTGCATTGAAATGCCAGGATGGTGCCATGAGGTCGTATGCCTCAACACCCTCGATGTTATGTTCAGGAAAGGAAGGCTCGTGAGGAACGAAGTATGTTTCTTCTGTGGAGCTTTGCGGACTCTGGGCGAGCGGCTGAAAGAAGAACAGAGAGGATAGCTGCTGGTAGCATGCGTGATATAATTGACTTACTTCGATTGCTCTTATCCCTGAAGCGATGCTTCTCTACACTTTTGTCATCATTTTCATTCATGTAGTCTTCCTCCTATTCTCATCAAGTCTATCCGAGTTTTGTGCTGGACATGACCTCCAGCCTCTCAAAATCCTATCTCAGTTCTCTATAACCTGGGTAGCATATTTTTCAAGTGTGCCTTGACGACTTGATATCTTTCTTTCTGGCAAGCAGCAAGTAAAAGAGGTACGTGGTATTTTGGTTTAGCCAATATAACGATAAATATGAGAAGCGAAGTCCTATTGCGGATGAAACTTAACAATATCCGTCCCCTCCTCGCAGGCCGATAGGATACCATCTTAGTAGCAGTAGACGTGAGCTTTTTCGCACAGAACGACGAATGGGAGTTGTTCTGGGTAGACCAAGTGGAACTTTTACTCGTCGCCTAGGGGTGGAAGGCTGGCTTATATGGTATATTCAGTAATACTCCCACTTTCACTTTCCTCTTTTTCTCATCTGAACTGTTCTTGTAGTCCTGCCCGCTCTTTTTCGTGTCGAATATAGTGGGTGTCGCGACTTGTTCTTATTATAACTCCTCTATTTCTACACTTTTTTAGTCGCCACTCCTGACCCCATCCACGATTCTATGGGTGATTTTAGTTTAGTTCCGGGGCAGGGCCCACTGCTGATGAGCAATATTAAATTTTAGATGCCATACACGGTAAAAATTGCTTGCCCCGTAAGATCTAGAAGGCCAGGAGAATTGTGGAAGATAGTCATCTCCATAGTCATATTACTAATATTGCGTGCTTTCGCTCTTCGCACTCCTCTTACAATTATATACAACATCATTCCATTGACGCCTAATGCGCTGTGCGCAAAGCCCATCCCACTACCACCGGCACGTCCTTGATGCCAGCTGGGACCAGCCCCCTAAAGACAAATGTAGAGCGCCAATTCTAAACCCAAACCACGCAATGCTAAAGCTAAAGCTCAAACCGTGTCATCGTATGAACGTAGCATCTCCAGATGGCAGAGATATACGTGTACTCATTAATTCAAGGCCTGCGTCTTGGCCTACATCTCCCTTGGGGAGATCACATCGGTCAAGTTTCGACGAATGTGCATTTCATGTTCGCTATCCTCTCTCGATCCACTAGTAGTGATGGTAGTAAGAGGAATCATCACGGCTTTCGCATGATCTCGCTCTTCGTCCTCCCCAGTCGTTGCCTTCTCTTCTCCTTGGGATATTCCAGCGCCGGAGTTCATCCCGGCTGCCTCACCCGCAACCGCCTCAGCCAGACGCCGTTTGATAACTTTGTCTTTCTCTAACACCTGCCACACGTCGACGTCGCTTGGCCACCATATTTTCTTGATTGCTAGGAGTGCAATCTCGAAGACGAGGACGGAGTCGATGATGACTATTATAACGAGCCACCATATTCCAGAGCCGCCGAAATGCTTCAAAAACCCGGATCTGACAGCGTAGACAGTGCTGTTCTGATTAGAATATACCGCACTTAACACCACGTTCCATAGCGTCCATCCAGTCACAGAGAGGAACCAACCAAGGACCGAGATCAAGGTCTTATAGTGCATTTCGATGAACCTAGGGGGTGATTAGCATGATCGTCAAGGGATGTTCACCGTAAGAAGACCTAGGAGAGAACGAGATACTCACAATAACTTGGTGTTAATGATTATTACAATACAGGAGAATGCTAGGTCACCCATCGCAAACAGCCCATTGTAACGGTCTATGTCCTGGGCGTAGAGGCCATACATAAGGAAATACACAACGACTGCTTCAGAGACAGCCATGAACATCCACCAGATATACTTCTGGAAATTGAAAGCAGCGTTTCTTTGGCCCTGGGTGTACAACTCTGGAACAGCGAGCAAAGTTGTCGCTGACAAGTCTTGCTCGAAGATGCCCAAGAAGATGACGGGAAGGGATGTGAACAGAGTGTTGAACATCGACAAGCTCCAGCTCTCGTACAATGATGTCCCAGTGTAACCATTAAAGCGCTGGTAGAGGGCTTGAGTAAGGTAGAAGAACATTTCTTTCCAAAATGTTCCAAGAATGTACTTCCCAGTCCTTATATAATTCCAGCGGCCATGCACAAGTAGAAGTTTCTGCAGAAACCGGAACTGTGCAAGCGAATAGTCAGATATACGCGCAGCTTGAAAGCCCTCTTTACCAGTTATGCCGATGCCAACGTGTGCTTCTTGAATCATGGCGATGTCATTCGCACCATCGCCTATGGCAAGCGTGACTGATTTCTTGACCTTGTTTCGAATTTCCTTTACAAGAGATGCTTTCTGGCCTGGGCTTGCTCTGCAGCATATGACAGAATCGACGATTACCGCAAGATCGAAGAAGAGATAGGATAAAGTGTCGTCGCTTTCAATATAGGATAAAGTTTGCCCGTCTACAACAACCACAGAATGAGGGATGCCGCCTTTAGTAATCGCTAACAAGGAGGTTGCCATGAGGTTCTCCACCTTACCAGCTTCAGAGTCAAGGATGACGACATGCGAATAGTCCTTGATCAGGCGGCAGGAATGTCCAATGTTGATGGCAGTCTCCCTCTTGTCACCTGTAAGCATCCACATCTTGATATTTGCTCTTCTCAACTTGTCAATCGTTTCTGGAACACCCATTTGAAGTTTGTCCTCGATAGCAGTCGCGCCAGCTAATTCGAAGTCCTGCTCGATCATCTCGCCCGCGTTTTCAATGAGTTGCTGGCGATTCACAAGACTTGTTGTAGCATCATTGAACACCTTCTTCCACTTATCATAATCATCCTCATCTAGGAATCTGTAGCCGTAGAGTAAAGTCCTTAGGCCCTCTGTTGCAAAGTCATCAATATGTTGGAAGGTACGCTCGTACACTGCTGTATCATTAACAGCAAGTGACTCATCTACAAGATCATTATAGATATCGTCATCCCAATCATTGGTATTTCCATAGTCTGAGAAAGCCACTGATCGACGTACTTCATTATGAATGGATGTTGGCGATAAACAATACGCGCCCGGATTGTCAACTGAAGCTAAGTCAACGTCATTTTCGCGATTCTTGAGCCAAGTATCGAGTTCATCACGAATTGGGGCAGCGCCATGTGCGATTGAGCCACTTCGTGCTATACCTCCAGAATTCATCCGATTCAGATTGACGCCGTCTCTGCTCAGGCTGTTCCTTGGACTAGCCTCGCTCATTTTGCGCAATGCCTGTTTGGCTTCTATGCTTTTCCTGACGGTTGCTCTTCTCTGTACCTCAGCAGCCTTCTGCTTCGCCATCGAAGCTAATTTCAAACGCTTCATCACAATAGTGTCCGCACCTTTACAGAAGATGCATCTCCGACCATCTGGGAAACGGACAATAATGGACATTCGCTTCCGTTTACTGCTAAACTCAATGACATCTAATATTTCGTATGTCTCAGTCATTTCTGGAGAGTCGGGTCCCCCTAGTTGCGTTCTTAAAGTGATTGATTGTGCATTTCTGTCGATGACAACAAATCCCAGTTCTTGGGCCGCTCGAACAAGAGCGAGCTCATCTGGCGATGCAGCTTGGAAATCGATCCGTCCATCACGCTGCACTTCCGGTAGACAAGTGTGACAGAGCGCAATTGAGAGCAGGAAAAATCTTGCCCTGCGAGTAAAGACACCATGCGGCTTGCGAATCATATACTCCAACAAGTCCTCCGTTCTCAGTTCGGGTTGTGCTTTTGCTGGTCGAGCTGACGACTTCCAGGCTGACGCTGCGCTCGGCCTCCGTACTAAAGACGCACGACGCTCGCCCGTGTCGGTACTCATCGAATAATCCGCTGAGAAATGACCGGAGTTGCTATGACTGTGAGACCAATCAGCGTTGGCCTTTGCCTTTTGTTTTGACATCCTCTCGTCAGTGCTTGTAGCAGTCCCTTCGCTGTCTTTTGGTAAGTCGACGTCGTGAAGCCAGGCTGTTCCTGCGACGCTCATCTTACGGAATTTCATGACATTGTCTGTCAATGTTCCAGTTTTATCTGAGAAAATATAGCTGACCTGACCCAGTTCCTCGTTGATTGTGGTAGTGTGTGCTTCCATGGGTATATTGCTCACTGGGTCGTACATGTCCACGTCGTGCATAAGCATTAATTGTCCAAGTTTGATGATCTCCAAGCTTACATACAGAGACAAAGGAATCATCGTATTGAACATGATAATAAATGACGTGAGAATTGGAGTAAACGGAATCCCGGCGCCTTTCAGATACCATGTGTGTTTCGCAAATGTGAATGCCCAGACTTGATATGCAATAGAATTGAAAGCAGCAAGACATAGGACGAAGATGACGATGATTATGACGACCCGATTTACGATGGCTTGCAGGGACGGGGCCTTGATCCGAGGATTCTTGTTTGAGTTCATTCGGATCTTACATTCTTCTCCTGTGTTCATTACCATACCGATGGCTTGAGATGTGTTCCTAAGTACGCTGCCGCGATAGACGATCTCATTCGTTGTGAGAGGTAGTGTCTCATCGTCTACGGTAACTCGGCCATCGAAATTGTACAAGTCGATGTTGGGATCTTCAACTACAATATGGGCATTGCACTTCACGAGCGAATCTAGGCTCCCACACCGTTTGGCTAATAAGGGACAAGCTTGCTTCGCTTTCAGGTTCGTTTCGCCGTCCAGCGCCATTGTTTCGATGTAAGCAATGCCATTGAGTCCATCGACATGGAGTAGCACCAAATCTGCAGGTACTGCATCGTTTCTTTCAAGCTTGATGATGTCACCGACTTGGATATCTTGCCATTTTTTCCTGGTCCATTGCCTGGGCCCGGAGGCAGTCGTGGGGCTCTCTTCATCTGGCATACTTTCTCGAGACTGATACGATTGCAAGACAGTCGTCATCTTATTATTCTCTGCTTTGTCGAGCTTATTCCGCCGCAAGTCGTCGTAACCTTCTTTAGCGATACTGATACTAATGAATATCATCAAAGGAACAATAGTAGTATAAGTTCCGGTAGTGCTCAACCCAGGTATCATTTGTAGGATCGATATGACAAGAAAGTAGAAGTTTGCAACCTTCCCAAACTGGAACACAATTTGCTTTGGGAGGAAGTTCCATACGGTGTATCTGCTGGACCGGATCCTGTTGCTAATGTACTGCCTGTTTGTCCTCTCGTCAATGAGAGGCGTTTGTCGAGATACATCAAGATAAATATGTCGACCGTCTTCACTGGGCGGAATCTCGTGAATCCTCAAAAGCTTCTTCCGCACCATGCCATATGTATCCTTCACCTTTGACCATATCCCATGACTCTTCACTCGCTGCTTCGCCCATACGTCATAATTTGGTAAAGGAAGTGTATTGAAATTTCTCTTTGTAGGACTTAAGTGTTGAAGCCGCTCATATTCGTTTACTGGGGAAGCTGTGACAGATACATCTGACTTCTTCCCCCGTCTTGCATCAGGTGTACGACCAGGGTAGCTGCCGTGTTGCTGTGTTGAAGACCCAGCTTCTGCAAGCTCAATGTCGTCATAGTCCGTTGAGTCACCAATATTCCTTGCAAACAACATGCGTCGTAGGGAATATTCTCGTTCATTTGTGCCAGGTGAAGTCGGGGATATGGTGGGCCGTTTGGATCTCGCAGGTGTCTGAGAAGATGCTGGTGGCATCCCTGAGCCCGTAATGGGGGTTGTTGAAGAAGGCAGGTTGCTCGCAGTGGGATTCACAAGACTAGATGATGCGCCGTGTTCGATGTTGTCTAGAGATAGTCTCAGTGCATACGCAGTCTCAGTGTAGGGTGGAACATCGGCATCCGAGTGAACCATCCTGCCTGCCATATTCTGCACAACGTCCGCCCTGATATTCGGTTGTGTTGAGGCATAGGGAGGATCAGTGAGGGTGAGTCCTCGTCGGCCGGAGGCACTCGCCGTTGAAGACGCAAGATTCGAAATTAAACTGCTACCCGCGGTTGCAGTTGACGGCGGTGCGGCAGACTGGCTGATCAAATCCTCATCACCTACATGCCAAGATGATCGTCTTGCTCGAAGGCCGCTAGGCTCTATCCTTCCAGGCACATTACCCGCCATACAGAGTAGCCAATCATAAATGCAGTAGATAGGCAATGGCTGGACCTGACATCATAGAAGCGCAGAACGGAGAAATTAACATGAGTTGTAACAGTGCCTGGAACGACATGTAAAAGTGATGTTGGATGCAGAAGTGCATGTGTTAAAATGGAATGGTGGGATTAGAATTGATGCTTAGACGTTGTGTCAGCTTTGGCTCAAGTCGGCAGTGTTCGAATGAATCCAGGTCCCTCTAGTTACTTTTTAGGTTGGTCGGGACGGGCGTGCCGGATCATTTTTTGACGGATTCGGAAACGCTAGTGCAGAACCCATGTGCCCCACAGTACGTTACGAAGGAACGAGCTGAGAGGACTGAGATCGCCAAGCCTCCACCTCCGCTGCTCGCATCGGACTAGTGCTTTTACGAAAGTAAGATGTGACCGACCCTCCTCTGATTTCTGCGCCTCTGACTTCTGCAGCACTGCCGGTTTGACGATCCCTGTTGATGCACACCAACGCAGCGGCCGTCTGGATCGCCGGCCAAGGAAAACAATACAGTAGTAATCAAACGTTTATTATGCGTTCCCATTTATGAGAGACCCCACTCCTGTCACCTAAAAATAGCTTCCAGAATTACTGTATGTACTTGTAACAATAATGCTTACTCCGATTCCTTAGTGTACGTGTTCATTTACGAGACGGTGAAAATTTGGGAATGTTGAGCGACCAGCCCAATCACTGAACTAGGCTCGTCTTTACTACTTATGTCGTGATCCATGGCGGCCAAACATTGTCGCCCCGTCAAATTCTTTACAGCCCCAATAAATGTCCAGACCCAAGCCACTGTCACCGCCCGATCCTGATCCTTTCAATGCTGCACGGTACATCTGGCGTTCGTTCAGTGGACTTCTTACCTAATCTGTCTGCTGATGCCTAACTTAGCGGCTCTTTGATCTGTCTCGCACAACCATCCCATTAGGCACCAGCAAACCCTTTTTTTTTCTTTTTTGGATGCGAACACCATATATACTGACCACACTATATCTTGTCGTAGAACTATAGCTCAATCTTGCTTCCCCTTTCTACTATTCTCACGCGTTATTTCTGTCTCCGATGAATCCTCACTGCTCACAACCTTAAAGCTAAAGTCTACCTCCCCAACTAAGCTCTTGACATCCTCCACCAATCTCTTCAAGTCATCCGTCACCAAACTGCTCGCGACCTGCATGACTGCATAGGCACTGTAGCCCGGCTCCTCCACATGCTTACTATCCAGGATGCCCTTATCTAACTTCTCTAGTTTCCTTGAGAGTTCATAAGGTTGTGGCACCTGCATATACGGGGGAAGTGCAGTACCTTGCGTTATTGATGCTGAGAGCAGAGCTAGGGACGAGGTGAAGATGTGCGTGGTGGGACTAACTTCGTTAAGGAGAACGGCGAGGTCCTCCAGCCAGGCATAATGAGATGGTGTTGCTGAATCTGAATCGGCGAAGGACGTGGACCAAGTTTGTGTAGCATAGGAGATTAGAGACATGTAATTCATGATACTGTTTGCGAATTAGCTAAATGGTTCAAAAACTTGTCACGAAAATCATTACTTCGTCAACCTCAGAATGATAGAGTTATACGTCTCTGCTGGGAATTTTCCACCAATTGTAGGCTCCCATTTTTGCCAGTCGGCATGCTGACGCAGCGACGGTAGCAGAATCAACAGTTTTCCAAATACCTTACGGCGTACTTTCCCCAGTTTCCGCCCAGGGCTGTTCTTATCTTCCATATTCCCTTCAGTACGATTGATCCTAGCACGTACCGTTGAGTGGACTATGCTATAGTAGTTCGCAAGTAGATAGATAGTGGCACCAAGATCCTTTCGAAGCCAACTGCGGTCCGTTAACGGATAGGGGAAGATTGTCCAGAAAAATGCTACAACACATCCTCCTGCAACGCAAGCTAACCGGTATGGAGCAAGCTCGTACACACTATTGCTTGTGTTAAATAATGACACCACAGGGCTCATTGACGAAGACCTACGGATAGAACGGCTGGCCTAATGCACTTGCAGCCGCAATCCCAACGACTTCTACTTGAAGTTCATACCCGATAATTAAGACTTGTGTGATTATGCAGACAAGCCAGACGGGAATAAACCGTGGGAATTTTAAAAAGAGGTAGTATTCGCACAGGATGAACAACCAGAGGAACACGATCACGCCCGGAACATGTTGATCAACTATATACCTGTTTCACTATGTTAGAGAATACCAAATCATTGTTAGAAGGCCTTTTGTGGGTCTTACCAGATGATTATAGAAAATACCATTGCCAATGCAGTACCTCCTACTCGGGCGAAGAACCCAAACATTGATTGGCCGGCTGTGACTGTCATGCTGATGGCAACTAATTAAAGCTTCAGCTCG
>Ga0335074_10016989_pt1 | contig 10247 bp, 8 predicted proteins | sample Lox_Sample_23_FD_206715 | JGI IMG/M metagenome (GOLD analysis project Ga0335074, IMG submission 206715) | Soil microbial communities from Loxahatchee National Wildlife Refuge, Florida, United States - Lox_Sample_2.3 | ecosystem: Environmental > Terrestrial > Soil > Wetlands | place: USA: Florida...
CGCCACGGTGAGCTCGCGCCTGTCGGCCCGGCCTCAGAAGACGGAACCGCAGGGTGCAGTTCCGGCAAGCCCGCCATGAGCAGGGCGCCTGCCGCGAACGTGGCCACGTCGACGAAGATCAGCGCAATGTAAGCGGTCCGGCTGTTGGCCTGAAGGGCGATAGCGGCGACTCCGCAGCCGGCGCCGATGCCGACGTTGGTGACCGAGCGGAGGAATGCCTTGCCGGCGACCCGGTCTGGCCCAGTGACCGAAGTCGCGATGACGGCAGCCCGGACAGCACCGCAGCCGCGGTCGATGAATGCGGCCAGGCAGGCGAGCGCCAGGAAGACCCAGAAGGAGCGGATCATCACGTAGCCGGCCATGGCGGCGGCCTGCAGCACTAGCAGCCAGGTCATCAACCGCCTGGCTGGCCAGCGGTCGGCGAGCTTACCGAAGATGATCCCGGCAGCGACGCCGAAACCGCCCGCGATCGTCAGGCCGATACCGACCTGGCCGACTGGCAGGCCGACAATTCTGGTGAAGTACAGGACACCGATGGTGAAGAACAAGCCATCGCCGAAAGTGTCTACCAGCGTGATCACAGCCAGTCGGCGCAGGACGGGACTAGCAGCGACGATGGTCCGGGCCGGGGTGGCAGTGGCTGTCATAGGCCCAGCTGAACCCGAATGCGGCTCGATGGCCGATTCATTTAGAGTATGGCTTAATGCTGGAATATCACCTCGACGTTGACGCGCTCGCGACCACGTCGTTCGCCTGCTCGCCGCTGGTGGAGACGGTGCTGAGCCTGCGGGCGCGGCGCGCGCCGGACCTGGTTCCCGAGCACAAGCCATTCTTGGCCCGTACTGCCGCTGCCTTCGCCCGGCTGGACACCGAACTGCTCATGGCGCTGATCACCCCGGAGCGCCGCCTCCCCGACTACCTGACACCGCGGCCGCCTGGCCCGTCCGTCAGTTTCGCCGACGGCATCGCGGCGCTGCGGGCGGTCGCGCCGGAAGCTGTGGCGGAGCACATCCGGATCGCCTACGCCCACGAGGCCACGAAGATCCCGCCGGTGCTCGCCGACGGGCTGGCCGACCCGGCCCAGCTAGCGGCCAGGATCGCCGCCGTGCTGGAGGACTACTGGCACGCCTGCATCGAGCCGCACTGGCCGGGGATGGCGAGTGTGCTGGTCGCCGAGATCAGCTACCGGGCACGGCAGCTGGCCGACGGCGGGGCCAGAGAGCTGTTCACCGATCTTGATCGAAGGCTGAGCTGGGACAGCGGTGTGCTGTCGCTGGACCTCCTGGGCACAACCGGCAGGGTGCTGCTGCAGGGCACCGGCCTCACCCTGGTGCCCAGCCTGTTCGCCCGCGGCGCCATCTGCATGATCACACACGGGCCAGATGACTTCCTGGTCTATCCGGCGCGCGGCCGCGGCTCAGCCTGGGCACAGCCGCCACCACCAGAGCCCGCCGCCGCCCTGGCGGGCCTGCTTGGACCGGCTAGGGCCCGGCTGCTGGAGATGCTGGACAGGCCCGCCAGCACAACCGAGCTCGCCCGCGCGCTCAACGTCACGCCCAGCGCGGTCAGCCAGCACCTGGCCGCGCTCCATGCGGCGCGACTGGTCAGCCGCAGCCGGCTCGGCCGCAGCGTGCTTTACCTGCGGACGGCGCTCGGATCAGACCTGGCCGGCGAGCCGGCGTTTCGCTAGCTGTTAGCGGCGCGGACGGTACACGCCTATCTGGAAGACATCCATGCTGTTACCCGCGCTCTGGGGGTCGATTTGCCCGTTTTGCGCGCAGGAAACAGCGTGGATGTACGGTGGCCGCCGTTACTGGCCAGCCGGTCAGGCTCGGAACTGATGTCTGAGGCCATCCGCCGCCACTAGCCATCCGGCCTCGTATATCTGCCCGACCGGGAACACCCACTACGATCTTGCTCTGTGAACCCCACGCAGCTCGCTGATGCCGTCCGGGCTGCCGCTGTTGCAGCTCTGGCTGACCGCCAGGTGGATCCTTCAGTACTGCCGACTGTTGTGAGCCTGGAACGGCCAAGGATCGCCGAGCACGGCGACTATGCCTCCTCAGTCGCCCTGCAAGCGGCAAGGAAGGCGGGCGTTCCCTCGCGCGAGTTGGCCCAGGGCATTGCCGACAAGCTCACCGGTAACTCAGCTATCCAGTCGGTGGAGGTCGCTGGGCCGGGTTTCCTGAATATCCGGCTCCACGCTGGAGCGGCTGGCGCCGTCGTGGGTCTGGTCATCCAGCAAGGCAGGGCCTACGGGAACGGAACCGGACTGGCCGGACAGGATGTGAACCTTGAGTTCGTTTCGGCTAACCCGACCGGCCCGGTCCACCTGGGCAGCGTGCGGTGGGCCGCAGTTGGTGACGCGCTGGTCCGGCTGCTCCGTGCGCAGGGCGCCCAGGTAACCGCGGAGTATTACTTCAATGACGCCGGCGCGCAGATAGACAGATTCGCCGACTCGCTGCTGGCGGCCGCGCGCCATCAACCAGCGCCGGACGATGGCTACATCGGCGCTTACGTCAAGGAGATCGCCGACAAGGTCGTCAAAATTCACCCCGGTGCGCTCGGCCTGCCCAGCACCGAGGCAACGAGCATCTTCCGGTCCGAGGGCGTGGCCTTGATGTTCGAGGAGGTCAAGACGTCCCTGGCTAGCTTCGGTGTGCATTTCGACGTCTATTTTGCCGAGAAGGACCTGCACGAGCGCGGTGAGCTCAGCGCCGCCCTGGAGAAACTGAGGCAATCGGGCCACGTGTACGAGGCCGAGGGCGCTACCTGGGTCCGCACCACGAGATTCGGCGACGATAAAGACCGCGTATTCATCCGGGCTAACGGCGAGTTCACCTACTTCGCCGCTGACTGCGCCTACTACCTCGACAAGCGAGCGCGCGGGTTCAACAAGATCATTATCGTGCTCGGCGCCGACCACCACGGCTACATCGGCCGTATGCGCGCGGTTGCCGAGTGCTTCGGCGACGACCCCGATCAGACGCTAGAGATCCTCATCGGACAGCTGGTAAACCTCCTCCAGGGTGGCAGACCCGTCCGGATGTCCAAGCGCGCCGGCACGATCGTCACCATCAGCGACATCGTCGGCGCAATCGGCGTGGACGCCACCCGTTACGCGCTGGCGAGGTACTCGCTGGACTCGCCGATCGATCTCGATCTGGATACCTGGACGCGGCGCAGCAACGACAATCCCGTTTACTACGTGCAATATGCGCACGCCCGGATCGCCTCCCTGGACAGAAAGGCGGCCGAAGCCGACCTTTGCCGCGGCAGCCAGTACGACGCCAGCCTGCTCTCTCATCCGCGCGAGAACGACCTGCTGAAGTCGCTGGCCGCATTCCCCGGAGTGGTCTTCGCAGCAGCCGAGCTGCCAGCCGCACCGCGTGGCGCGCTACCTGGAAGACCTGTCGGCGACGTATCACCGCTTCCACGATGAGTGTCGCATCCTGCCCCGCGGCAACGGGCCGTTTGACGATCTCGGGCGCGCCCGTCTCTGGCTGGCCGATGCGACCCGGGTCGTGCTGGCCAACGGCCTTGAGCTGCTCGGGGTCAGCGCTCCCGAGCGGCTCTAAGACCAGCGCTCGCGCCTAGCGTGGCCACCGGGCCCGCCACAGTTCCCGCTTGGATGCGCAGTACAGCACGCTAACCGCCAGCGCCGCAGCGAGCGTCAGCAGCGCGGTCCGTGCGGGCAGCCACTGGAGCAGCGCACCTGTGCCCGCCAGCCCCGCCGGCATCCCGATCGCCATCATCGTCATGACAGCGGCCACGGCACGGCCGCGCTGCTCATCCGGGGTCTGGCGGAAGATCAGTACGTCGAGCAGCACGCGCAGGGCAGGCACTGCGAGCGACGGAACGAACAGCACTGCGGCCACCCACCATGGCCCCAGCGGGAGCGCGAGCCCGAACACCATCGGCACCTCGATCAGGCAGACGCCCAGCAGCAGTACCCCAGGCGGGATTCGGTGCAGCGGCTTGACCAGCGGCGCGCCCGCCAAGGCGCCGACCGCGGCGGCCGCCAGGACCAGGCCGATCTGAGCCGCCGGCACGTGCTGGTCGCGCAATATCACGATGACGACTAGGTCCAGCCCGACGCCGACCGCGTTCATCAGCATGATCAGCACCATCGCCGCGCGCAGCACCGGGTTCGCCCACAGCACTCGCAGCCCGGCCAGCATCCCGCCATTCCGGCGCCGCTCCGCTTCGCCAGCCCCGGCCTCTCCGGCCACGGGCTGCGCGGCGCTGTTCGCTCCTTGATCGGGGCCTGCGGGTAGCAGTTTCATCGCGACGGCGCCGAGTGCGGACAGCACGAACGAGGCAGCCGTGAACAGGAACGGTGCCGCATGTGCCAGCGCCCGGATCCCGTACAGCGCACCGGCGAGCGGCGGTCCAGCCAGCGCCGCGCCATTCTGGCGCACCTCATCCTGGGTCAGTGCGGTCGTGATCTGGCTCGTCGGCACCACCGACCGGACCAGCGGCAGCCTGGCTGCCCCCGACACCGACTGTCCGGCACCGAGCAGCGCGGCCGCGGCGATGAGTACTCCGAGCGACAGCCAGCCCATGACGAGGCCGAGCACAACCACGGTAGTGATGAGAGCCCGCGCGGACTCAGCGATCACGACGATGGTGCGCCGGTCCCGGCGGTCGGCTAGCTGCCCGCCCGGCAGCGCGCCGACCACCATGCCTGCGGTCAGCACTGCCGCGAACAGCCCGGCGCGAGCAGGCGATCCGGTCAGCGCCAGGATGGCGAGCGGATAAGCGACGTCCGCTACGCCAGACCCCAGCGACGAGGCTGCCTGGCTCAGCCACAACGTCTGGAACTGCAGATTGCGCCAGAGCGGCACAGGTCGCTCGGCCTCGATGGCGGTCGTTGCCTCGATGGCGGTCGTTCCCTCGATGGCGGTCGTTGCCTCGATGCCGGTCGTTCCCTGGATTGCCGCCGTCTCCTGGATGGCCACAGCTTCTGATCCGGCCATTTACCTTCTCCTCAACGATCTCGTTCTGATCAATGTTCACGTCTACGTGAATGATGGCATGGCCGTGAGCATCTGGCAAGATAGAGCTATGACCGAATCCCAGCCAGGCGCTACGGCGGAGCCCATCGCCGCCCGCGCCATTGAGGACGTTGAGAGCCTGCGGGCGATTGCCGACCCGACCAGGCTCGCGATCTTGAGCGCGCTGATGGAGCCTGTCAACGGCGAGCTGCCGGTCATGTCGGCGAAGGAACTGGCAGCTCACCTCGGCGAGTCGCAGACGAAGCTGTACCGGCACATCCGGCAGCTCGAGGCAGCCGGGCTGATCAGGGTCGCCGCTACCAGGATGGTGTCGGGCATCCTTGAGCAGCGGTACCAGGCCTGCCAGCGCGATCTGGTGTTTGGCAGCGGCTTCCTGCGCGAGCACGCGGATGAGTCAGAGGGCATGCTGGAAGCGTTCTTGGCTAACTTCCGCCAGGGCTTCTTCGCCGCTTTGCGGGACGCCAAGCGCGCACCCGGCGCGGTTCCGCCCGAGGAGTCCTTCCGGCAGCCGAAGATTCTCGCCGGCAGCGCAAAGGTCAGCCTGGCCAAGGCGGCCGCACTGCGCAGCCGGATGGATGAGTTCCTGGCCGGGCTCGACGGCAGCTTCCAGGAAGAGCCGCACGGTATCCGGGTAAATCTGCTGGTGGCCTACTACGCAGAGCCAGGCGAGGAAGATACCTAACATGACTGCCTCCTCGGTGCCAGACCTTGCGGACGTCCTCGCGGCGCGGCAGCGCATCGCTCCCTACCTGCGGGCCACCCCGCTGTTCGGCTACCCCGCCCTTGATGCCATGACCGGGGCGCAGGTGTGGGTCAAGCACGAGAACCATCAGCCCGTGGGCGCGTTCAAAGTCCGCGGCGGCGTGAACCTGGTCAGCCAGCTGGACGCGGACGAGCGGCGCCGGGGCGTGATCGCGGCTTCGACGGGCAATCACGGCCAGTCGGTTGCCTACGCAGCGGACCTGTTCGGCGTGCGGGCCATCGTCTGCGTGCCTGAGCAGGCCAACCAGGTGAAGGTCGAGTCGATGCGGGCGCTGGGCGCCGAGGTGGTCTTCCACGGCCGCGATTTCGACGAGGCCCGTGAGCACTGCGAGAAGCAGGCCACCGAGCATGGCTACCGGTACATCCATTCGGGGAACGAGCCCGCTCTCATCGCGGGTGTAGCCACCTATGCGCTGGAGATCCTCGAGGACCAGCCAGATGCCGAGGTGATCGTGGTGCCGGTCGGCGGCGGCAGCGGGGCGGCTGGGACATGTGTGGTGGCCAAGGCCGTGCGCCCGTCGGTCGAGGTCATCGGCGTGCAGTCCGAGGCGGCCCCGGCCGCGTACCGCTCCTGGCAGACCGGCGCGCCCGTCGAGGACTCCACCAGCACCTTCGCGGAAGGGCTGGCCACCAGGACCGCGTTCGAGCTCCCCCAGCAAATCCTGCGGGATCTGCTGGACGACTTCGTGCTCGTCTCCGAGGATGCGCTGCAGAACGCGACGCGGCTGATGATCGAGAAGACGCGGAACCTGGTCGAGCCGGCCGGCGCGGCGGCCCTGGCGGCGGTGCTGACCACACCACAGCGGTTCGCGGGCCGCAAGGTTGCGATCGTGTGCAGTGGTGGCAATATCAGCCCAGCGCAACTGGCCGGACTGTGGCCGCGCTGACCGTGACCGGGGCAGGCCGCCAGGCATTTGCCCGGCCACGCCCGCCGGCCGGCGCCCCGAATGTCGTGGCTGTCGTGCTGGACGACGTTGGCTTCGCGCAGCTCGGCAGCTTCGGGTCGGATATCGCGACGCCGCACCTGGACCGGCTGGCCCGTGGCGGCCTGCGCTACAACAGGTTCCACGTGACCGCGCTGTGCTCGCCCAGCAGGGCCTGTTTCCTCACCGGCCGGAATCATCACGCCGTGGGAATGGGTTTTCTGGCCGACATCCCGCTGGCCTACCCCGGCTACACCGCGCGGCTGCCGCGATCGGCAGCGGCTCTGCCGCGGCTACTGCGGGACGCCGGGTACTCAACTCTGGCGGTGGGAAAGTGGCACCTCACCCCGCGCTTCGAGCGCTCGGCAGCAGGACCGTTCGGCCAGTGGCCGCTGGGTGCGGGCTTCGAGCGCTATTACGGGTTCCTGCAAGGCGACACCAATCACTGGGCGCCGAACCTGGTAGCCGACAACCACTACGTGGAGCCCCCGGCTGGCCCGTGGGACGGATACCACCTGTCGGAGGACCTCGCGAGCACGGCCATCCGCTTCCTTACCGACCAGCAGTACGCGGCCCCCGGCAAGCCCTTTTTCCTATATTTCGCGCTGGGTGCCGCGCACGCTCCCCACCACGTCGCCGGGGAGTGGGCCGATCCGTACCGCGGGCAGTTCGACCAGGGCTGGGATGCCTGGCGGACGGAAGTCTTCCGGCGTCAGCAGGCCGCCGGAATCGCCCCGGCCGATGCCACGCTGACGCCCCGGCCGGAGTGGGTGTCCGGCTGGGATCAGCTCGGCGCGGACGAGCATCGCATGCACGCCCGGCAGATGGAGGTCTTCGCCGGCTTCCTTTCCCACGCCGATGCGCAGATCGGCCGGCTGATCGCGCACCTGGAGAGCAGCGGCCAGCTCGACAACACCCTGATCCTGGCCTTCTCCGACAACGGTGCCAGCGCCGAGGGCGGCGCCTTGGGAAGCGTCAACGAGCATCGCTTCACCGCCCGCATCCGCGAACGCGCCGCCGACAACCTGTCCAGCTACGACGACTGGGGCGGCCGCCACACCTATAACCACTACTCGTGGGGCTGGGCGTGGGCGGGCAACACTCCGTTCCGGCTATGGAAGCGCTACACCTGGCTGGGCGGAACGCGCACGCCTCTCATCGTGCACTGGCCTGCGGCTATCCACGCCGCCGGCGAGATCCGCTCCGCCTTCGTCCACGTCAGCGATCTCTTCCCGACAGTCCTCGAAGCAGCCGGGATCGAGCTCCCTGACAACGTGGACGGAATCGCCCAGCAAGAAGTTGACGGTGCGAGCATCCGGCCGACGTTCGCCGATCGGGCGGCGCGCGGGCGGGACACTCAGTACTTCGAGATGCTTGGTTCCCGGTCGATCATCCACGGGCGATGGAAGGCGACGACCAATCACATCTCGACCGGCGTCATCGACGAGGAAGAGCTAGCCATCGGCAGTCGGAGCTTCGCTGACGACCACTGGGAACTATTCGACCTCGACAGCGACTTCTCTGAGGCGAGCGACGTGGCGAGCTCTCATCCGCAGGTGGTGAGCGATCTGGAGCAGCGGTGGCTCGCCGAAGCTGAGCGCAACCACGTGCTGCCCATCGACGACACGCTGACCCGCCGACTCGGCGCGATGATCGGCCCCGCCTATCCGGCGGGCAGCGACCGGACGTTCCGTCCGGGCGCGGGCCCTATCTGCGACGAGTCGCTTCCGCTGCTCTTCGCCGGGTTCCGGTTCACCGTGCGCGTCACCGCTGCCGATGACCCGGCCGGAGTGCTGTTTGCCCTCGGCGACTGGAACGGCGGATTCGCCCTCTTCGCGGTCGATGGCCGACTGACCTTCGCGTACTCGCGCGCCGGCGAGATGCTTGAGGTTGTCGCTGACCGGTTGCTGCCGCCTGGGCAGCAGGATCTTGCCGTGGCTTACGACATCAGCGGGGACACCGGTACTTTCCGCTTGCTGCACGGTGACACCACGGTTGGCCGCCTGGATTTCGCGGGCGGCATCCCCGCCATGTTTCAGCACGGTGGCGCAGGCCTCCGGCTCGGTATGGACAGCGGGCTGCCCGTCTCCGGCCGCTACCGCCCGCCAGCAGCCTGGAACGGAGAGCTTGCCAGCGTGCGGCTGCAGACACCAGGGCCTCGGCTGCCCGATCCGCTTGATCAGCTGCCCGGGGCCCTGCATGCTGACTGACACACGCAGACTCACAGCTGGAGCGCAAGGCCCTCGCCGCGAACACGATACGGTCCGCACCGGCGCAGCCCGGGGCATGATGGCCTCATGGCTGATGCTGGGCAATTGGCAGCGCTTCCTATCGTCGACGTGCGACCGCTAGTCGACGGCGGGCCGGCTGAGGCCACGGCTGCGGTTGCTGGACAGATCCAGGCGGCCTGTCGCGATCACGGCTTCTTCTACGTGACCGGTCACGGCGTTCCGTCCGACCTGAGCGCGGAGCTGGCCGAGGCCAGTGCGGAGTTCTTCGCGCTGCCGCTGGCGGACAAGCTGGAGATCGCGATGGAACGCGGCGGCAAGGCCTGGCGCGGCTATTTCCCGGTTGGTGCCGAGCTAACCTCAGGGCGGCCCGACCTGAAGGAGGGCCTGTACTTCGGCACCGAGCTGTCCGAGGATGACCCGCGCGTGCTGGCCGGGCTTCCGCTGCAGGGCCGCAATCTGTTTCCTCGGCAGGTTCCCCGGCTGCGCCCGGTGGTGCTTGCCTACCTTGAGGCACTGACGACCGCCGGTCAGGCAGTGCTAGCCGGGGTTGCGCTGAGCCTCGGCCTGGACGCCAGGTACTTTGCCGACGGGTATACCGCCGACCCGACGATCTTGTTTCGGATCTTCCGCTATCCGCCGTCGCCAGCCGACGACCGGGGCTGGGGCGTGGGCGAGCACACCGATTATGGCCTGGTGACCCTGCTTGCCCAGGATGAGACCGGCGGCCTCCAGGTCGCCGCTCCGGACGGCTGGATCGACGCACCGCCGATACCGGGAACACTGGTGTGCAACATCGGGGACATGCTCGACCGGCTGACTGGAGGCTGGTACAAGTCCACGCCGCATCGCGTCAGGAACGTCAGCGGCCACGGCCGGCTCTCGTTCCCCTTCTTCCTCGATCCGGGATTCGACGCTCACGTGCCGCCACTGCCTGATCATGCGGCCGCGGCCGATGACGGCCGCCCTCGCTGGGATGGCCAGGATCTGCAGGCATTCACCGGGAGCTACGGCGACTACCTTCTCAGCAAGGTCTCAAAGGTCTTCCCGCAACTAAGCCAAGATGCGCTGGACTAGCTCAAGCCGTGGTCATGGCACCGAAGGGGAGACGATTCATGTCGGGCTACTTCGACCTCGGCTCGTATACGCGCGCCGTCACGACGCCTTCCGACCAGGCCCGCGAATGGGTGCGGCGCGGCCTGCTGTGGGCATATGCGTTCAACCACGAGGAGGCAGTTGCCTGCTTCGAGCAGGCTGCGCAGGCTGACCCTGGCTGCGCGCTCGCGTACTGGGGGCTGGCTTACGCCCTGGGGCCG
>Ga0335074_10016990_pt1 | contig 10247 bp, 10 predicted proteins | sample Lox_Sample_23_FD_206715 | JGI IMG/M metagenome (GOLD analysis project Ga0335074, IMG submission 206715) | Soil microbial communities from Loxahatchee National Wildlife Refuge, Florida, United States - Lox_Sample_2.3 | ecosystem: Environmental > Terrestrial > Soil > Wetlands | place: USA...
CTGTCTTGGCCATGATCTGCTCCTTCCGTGGTCAGCCACCGGGCTGGTGGCCGTGGTGGTACCCGGTGCCGCTCACGGGTGTGGTTACCCGGCGGCCCAGAACGCGCAATGGTGCCTGGCGGCGAAGTCCGTCTCGACCCGCGGCCGTGGCGCCACGAGCGACAGCACCTGCATGTCATCCGCGTCGAACGCGGGCCAGGGCACGTCCGCGGTGGACGGGTTGCCGCTGGCCGCGAAGCTCGCCCAGGCCGCTCGCATGCTGACCGCGAGTGCCTGCTGGTCGGGGCTGAACGGTTCCTGGAACGGCGCGTCCGGCAGGTCGAACAGGTATGGGTACTCGGACTTGTGTGTGGCCACGGGCGGGCCGGCCAGCGTCGGCGGGTACCGCAGCGGCGAGTTGTCGTCGTTGAATTCGTAGCCGAAGGTCGGCACGTACTTGGAGGTCAGCAAGTCCAGCTGCAGGGCCGGGCAGGCGAAGCTGGCGTCGCTGACCAGCGCGCTGAGGGCCATGGGCGGCGACGGATACGCGTTGAGCGGATACTCGGCCGCGATCGCTGCGGCCCGCGCGGCGGGTACGCCCAGCACTGAGGCGATCACGCGCTGGTAGCTCTCGGTGGTCACCGGCTGGGGCACAGGCACGACGGCGCCGGTGACGGCCAGGTGGAAGCCGTCGACGAAGAGCCACTCCTCGTCGTGGTTGGTGCCGTTGAGGATCGGCACGCGGGCGAACCGCCCCGCGGCCAGTGCCGTCCCGATCGGCTCTTCGAGCACCGCGCCGTCGACGACGGCTGGGACCGCGGCCCCGGGCTGGTTGCTCACCACGTCCGTGACCGGCAGGCGACGCAGGCAGTCGGCGGTCTGGTCCGGGCAGCCCGCCTTGGCGGCGAAGGCCTCGCCGTCGGCCTCGGCGGCAGCGAGGGACTTCTGCTCCAGCGCCCAGGGTCCGACTCCGCTTTGCAGGATCGCCCGGTGGAAGAGCCCGGCCGAACCGCGGGAGACCATGTGGGCGAGCACGGACAGGCCACCCGACGACTGGCCCGCGATGGTCACGTTGTCCGGGTCACCGCCGAACGGGCCGACGTTGTCCCGCACCCAGCGCAGGGCAGCCTGCTGGTCCATCAGCCCGTAGTTGCCGGACGGGCCGCCGGGCTCCGACGCCAGCGCCGGGTGGGCGAGGAAGCCGAGAGCGCCGTGCCGGAAATTGATGGTGACGACCACGATGCCGTCCGCCGCCAGTTTGGTGCCGTCGTAATCCCGGCCGGCTTCCATTGTGAAGCGGCCGCCATGGATCCACACGAGCACCGGCAGACCGCCTTCGCCGTCGCTTCCCAGCCTCGGCGTGTACACGTTGAGGTACAGGCAGTCCTCGCTGGTGGGACCCGTCAGGGCGGGGTTGGACGGCTGCGGGCTGCTCGGCCCGAAGCGGGTGGCGTCGCGGACGCCCTGCCAGTCGGTCGGCGGGCGCGGGGGACGCCACCGCAGGTTGCCGGTGGGGGGAGCGGCGTAGGGCAGCCCGCGGAAGACGTAACCCCCGGGCACCACCGAGCCGCGGACGCGGCCGCCGGTGACGGTCACGATCGGGGCGGCGCCAGAGTCCGCAGGCGCAGCCGCAGACGGTTGCCGGCCGGACGGTCCCCGTCGCGATGAGTGTGAAGTGTGCATGATGTTGACTCCTTGACGTGTGGGCTGTCGTCAGCGAAGCGGCGTGAACGCCGTCCGGATCTTCGTCGTGAATAGCTCGGGCTCGTCCCAGTGCGGCGAAGCGGTTCGTAACAGTCGGCCCGCCCGCAGAGGGAGGTGCGGACGTCCGGTTAGCGCAGGGAACGGAACGCGGCGCGCAGCTCGGCGGAGAACAGCGCCGGCTCCTGCCAGGCGGCGAAGTGGTTACCCCGGTCGAGCTCGTTGAAGTAGATGAGCTTGGGGTAGGCCCGCTCGGCCCAGCTGCGCGGGGCCTGGTAGAGCTCATGCGGGAAGACGCTCACGGCGGCCGGGATGGACACGTTCTTGACGCCGAAGAAGTCGAAGGTGTTCTCCCAGTACAGCCGTCCCGAAGACACCCCGGTGCCGGTCAGCCAGTAGAACGTGACGTTGTCCAGGACCTCGTCCCGGGTCAGGTTGCCGACTGGGCGCCCCGCGAAGGCATCGGCGATGTCGGCGTAGCTGGCCGCGTCGTGGTTGATCATCCAGGCGGCCAGGCCGACGGGGGAGTCCGCCACGCCGTAGAGGGCCTGCGGCTGCGTTCCCATCTGTATCCCGTAGCCGAGGCCCTTCGTATAGACGAAGGTGAGTTGCTCATACGTGCGGCTCTCCTCCTCGGACAGGCCCGAGGGCGGCGGGCCTCCAGCCCCGAGCACGTTGCGGGCCAGCGCCGTCGAGACCTCCGTGGGCACGACGCCGGCCATGTTGGTGTGCATGCCGATCAGCCCTGCAGGCGCTTGCGCGGCCATCACGTCGGTGACGATCGCGCCCCAGTCGCCGCCTTGTGCCACGTACTGCGGGTAGCCCAGGCGCCTCATCAGCGCGGCCCAGGCCCGGGCCATCCGGTCGGGGCCCCAGCCGGTCTCGCGCGGCTTGCCGGAGTACCCGTAGCCGGGCATCGACGGGATGACCACGTCGAAGGCGTCGGCGGCGGTCCCGCCGTGGGCGGTGGGGTTGGTGAGCGGGTCGATGACCGCCAGCAGTTCGATGACCGAGCCGGGCCACCCGTGGGTGATGATGACCGGCAACGCGTTCTCGTGTTCGGACCGGACGTGGATGAAGTGGATGTCAAGCCCGTCGATCTCGGTGATGAAGTGCGGCAGGGCGCTGAGCTTCGCCTCGCACCTGCGCCAGTCGTGCTCGGTGGCCCAGTAGCGGGCGAGTTCCCGCATGACCGCGAGCCGCGGGCCCTGCGAGTGATCGGAAACGGTTTCCTGGTCGGGCCAGCGGGTGGCCGTGATGCGCGCGCGCAGGTCCTCGAGTTCGGCCTCGGGGACGACCGGGATCGTGAACGGCCGGACCGCCGGTGTGTCGGCAGGGGTTTCGATCGTGGCAGACATGCGGGTCTCCTTGGCGTTGGGTTTCGCGGTCGGCTGGACCAGGAGCTCGTGAGGACCCCCTTCACAAGCGGTACAGCCTCACCATCACGCGCCGGGCGGGCATGCCGCGCCAGTAGAAATCCCTGGGGGTCCCCCGCCCGTCACCGTTGGATACCCGGCCCGGGCGGCGGCCACTCGGATGACGTTGCTTTTCTTTGCGGGGCGGCCGACCAGGGCGCCCAGCCAGGCATTTCACTGGCGCAATCGGGCCGCTCGAGGCGCGACCGTGCCGATGCCAAGCTTGGTCTAGATCTTGCCCCGAGTGGGCCGGGCCAACCCGAGCTTCAGCCGGGCAGGTCTTCAGGTCGCTTCTTGGCCAGTTGGCCGTGGAGCACTCCGGTGGCCTGGCCGACCTCGATCATGTAGCCGTCGGGATCGCGCATGTAGCAGCGGATCTCGGCACCGCGATCGATCGGTGGCGTCACGAACTCGGCCCCCTTCGAGCTCCACTCCTCATAACAAGCCTGGATGTCGGCGACCCGCAGGTTCATGAAGCTGGAGACCGTGTTCCCGGCCTCGTAGTTGACGACCGAGATGTCGGGCTTGTCGGGGGTGGGGGGCCCGCCCGGGTTCATCAGCACCCATGAGTTGGCGAGCTTGACGATGCAAGGGTTCTCCTCCAGCACGACCTGGCCGCCAAGGACCTCGGAGTAGAACGCGCGAGACCGGGTGACGCTCCGGACGGTGATGAACACCGTGACGACGAAGCCCTCACTCGGGGCGGGCAGGTTCTCGAAGTCGACGAACGGCGTGTGCTCTGTCATGACTGTGTGCTCCTTCTGACCAGCGTGTCGATGCTCCCGGACCGTGCTCCATCTCGGCGCGCGAGTGAGGCCACGTCTCGTTCGGTAAATATGAATTTGCCCGAACGGACCGTGGTCTCACGGTCCGCATCCGGGTCGTCCGCGGCCGGACCTGGGGGACCGGCGGGACGCCGGGCGTGCCGGCGATGAAGCTCATCTGCAAGCTGGCCAGCCGCCAGCTGCCTGCCCGCCGCGCCGTCGCCACCCGGCCGCCGCAAGCCGGCGGTCAGGCCGTGCGCCGGTACAGCCGCGCGCCGAGCGGGGCGAACACGAGGATGATCGCGGCGTACCAGGCCAGCGAGTCCCAGACGTAGGTGGCGGTCGGCCCGCCGAGCACGAGAGCCCGCACCGCCGACGCGGAGTAGGACACCGGCTGGTGGGCGGCGAACGCCTGCAGCCATCCGGGCATCGTGGCCACCGGGATGAACGCCGAGGAGGCGAAGACCAGCGGGGCCAGCACCGGGAACCCGGCCGCCTGGGCGGTTTCCGGGTCGCCGACGGCCAGGCCGATCACCGCGTAGACCCAGGACATCGCCAGCCCGAACGCGAGCACCAGGACCAGGCCGGCCAGGAACGGGCCCGCTCCGTTGTGGATCCGGAAACCGACCGCGAACCCCAGCCCGGTCATCAGCGCGACCACCAAGACGTTGCGGGCCAGATCGGCCAGCGTGCGGCCGGCCAGCACCGCGACCCGGGACATCGGCAGCGACCGGAACCGCTCGAGCAGGCCGGTCTGCAGGTCCGCGGCCAGCCCGATGGCGGTATTCATGGCGCCGAACACCGTGACCTGGACGAAGATGCCGGGCATCATGTAGTCGACGTAGGGGAGCCCGGGCGGCAGTGTCTTCTCAAAGCCCTGCTGGCCACCAACGGCGACACCCCGTGGAAGGAACTGGCCGCCCGCAAGATGGACGAATTGCGCGCCCAAGCCCGCCACCTGACGATTCTCGCCGACCAGATCGAGGACGCGCTGCGCTGCCGGCACGCCAACGCCTTCGATTGCGAGCACTTCCAGGCCGTGCTGAGCCAGGTCCTGCCCGTCGGGGAAACGGGAGGTCACCCACCCCGGGCTTCCCTCCCGGGATCCTGAACATCACGATGCGAGCTCCTCCGCCGGTTGCTGAGCGACCGCCGCGCCCCTGCGGCGGGCCCCTTGCCACACCTGGGCGAACCACGGTTCCTGCGCCGCTTGGCTGCGGGTCGCCTGCCCGGCTGAGCACGCGACATCATGTCCTAGGTGGTGATGGCCGGGATGAGCCGGGCGAGGCTGATGCCCGGCCCGATCGCGATCGCCACCATCACGAGCCCGGCGGTCAAGGACCAGGTCAGAGCCGCACCGGCGCGGGAGAGGCTGGGGCGGGAGATGTGGCCGGAGTGATGTTGTAGTTCATCCGAAACAGGTTCCGCGGGTCGTACCGGGTCTTGAGCCGGCCGAGCCTGGCGTATTTTTCCGGGCCGCCCATGGCCTCGACTACTCGGTCGAGCTCGTCAAAGTTCAGCATGTTGACGTAGACGCCGCGGCCGGTCCAGGGGGCCAGGTCGGCGACGATGGCGCGGGTCCGGGCGATGTAGTCGGCGTCGCGGGACGGGTCGTCCCACCGCATGGCGAAGTTCAGCCAGAGCAGGTGGTCGCGGTTGGAGAACGCCGTGTCGGCCTCACAGACGTCGCCGATGGCGCCGCCGAGGCCGATGATCTCGACCTCGCCCTCCATCGGCATGTCCCGCCAGAAGCCGACCAGCTTGTCGATGGCGTCGCCGGCTAGGTCGGCGACGTGGGCCTCCTTGGTGTAGTACCGGTGGCCGTCCTCGAACTCGGTGTCGATGAGCCGCTGCACGCCGGCCGCGAACGGCAGCATGGTGGAGGCCTTGACGCACGGCTGGCCGACTCCGGTCAGCCGCCCGATCGTCTCGGCGCCCTCGGTGTCCTCGGCGTCACCCAGCCACATCGACACCAGCATGAGCAGGCGGCGGCCGACGTACTCGGGCGGGACGAAGGGCAGCGCGGGCATGTCGCGCTTGAGCGCGGCGTGCCAGCCGACGGTGCGCGGCAGGGTCGGCACCACAGCCGCGTAGCCGCGCAGCGCGTCCGCCGCCTGCCCGGGCTCGTAGACCGAGACCCCGATCCGCATCATCGGGCCGAACTCGTGGGCCCGGAAGGTGAAGCGGGTGACGACGCCGAAGTTGCCGCCGCCTCCCCGCAGTGCCCAGAACAGTTCCCGGTGCGAGTCGGCGGAAACCTCGATCACCTCCCCGCTGGCCAGCACGAGCTCAAGGGACGCGAAGTTGTCGCAGGTCAGACCGTGCTTGCGGGAGAACCAGCCGATGCCCCCGCCCAGGGCCAGGCCGCCCACCCCGGTCTCGGACATGATGCCGGCCGGGACGATCAGCCGGTACGGCGCGGTGGCCGCGTCCACGTCGCCGAGCCGGCAGCCGCCGCCCGCGTGGACCAGCTTGCCCCCGGGGTCGACGGTCACCTCCCGAAGCCCGCCCAGGTCGATGGTCAGGCCGCCGTCGGACATGGCCTTGCCCGCTACGTTGTGCCCGCCGCAGCGGACCGCGGGCGGCAGGCCGTGCTCCCGGGCCACGGTCACCGCGGTGACCACGTCCCTGGTGTCATGGCAGCGCAGGATGAGCCCGGGCCGCCGGTCGATCATGGCGTTCCAGACCCGGCGGGCGCCGTCGTAGCCGGGGTCATCAGGGCCCATGACCTCGCCCTTGAACCGCCCGGCCAGCTCTCCGGTGATGCACAGTCGCAACTGCTCGTCAATTCTCGACGGTGTAGTGGAGTCAGACGTCGACACAGACATGGAAGGTGTTCCTTTCCGGTGCCGGCCGGTCAGCTGGCCCGGTCAGCTGGCCCCGTTAGCTGGTAGCGGGCACGCCCTCGGCCAGGCGGCGCATGGCGTTCAGGGTGGCCGCGACGGCCTTGAGGTAATCGCGGGTCATGGAGTCGGCGTAGTCCTTCTCCTCGGCCGAGCCGCCCTCGACCCCGGCGACCACCAGGGCGAAGCTAAAGCGGAGTGCCAGGTCCTCATCGGCGCCCTCGATCTCGTTGGCGATCGTGCCAAGCACCGGGCCGGCGATGCGGGTGAACGTCACCCGGTGCGGGTCCTCGAGCGTGATCCGCTCGGTAAAGCGCTGGCCGCGGAACTCGATGTCGCGGTCGAAGACGCCCTCGCCGTGCCGCTCGGTAACCTCGCAGTAGGTCATGGAGGGCACGAACGGCAGCGCGTTGTTGGCCTTGAGCACCAGCCCGTCCCAGACATCGGCCCGCGACAGGTGCGGCTCGCCCGGCACGTTGACGGGCAGCGCGTGGCTGACGAAGATCATGTGTTCTCCTTCACGGTGTTCTCCAGGGTGCCGAGGCCGTCGATGGTGACCCGGACGACGTCGCCGCCGCGTAGATACCGGCCGCGCCCGGCGCCGACGCCGGACGGGGTGCCGGTGATGATGACGTCGCCTGGCTCGAGCGTGACGACCGCGCTGGCCGCCGCGACCAGCGCGGCGACCGGGCTGACCATGTCGGCGGTGGACTCGTCCTGCTGCAGCTCGCCGTTCACCCACAGCCGCAGCCGCAGGTCCTGCGGGTCGGGCACGAGGAACGCGGGGGTGAGGCCGGGGCCGAGCGGCAGCGAGCCCTCCATGGACTTGGCCGCGAACCAGTCGTAGGCGAAGGCGTCGGCCGGCACCACGTCACGGCGGTGGTAGCCGCGTGCGGTCACGTCGTTGGCGACGCAGTAGGCGGCCACGTGAGCCACGGCCCGTTCGGCATCAATGTCCTTGCCCGCGGTACCGATGACGACGGCAAGTTCGGCCTCCCAGTCGTACCTGGCGCGGGCCGGTTCCCGCACCACGATCGGGTCGTACGGGCCGATGACCGAGGTGGTCGGCGCCTTCAGGAAGAAGAACGGCCGCCAGCCTTCGGCTGGAACCTCGCCGCCCATCTCCCTCATGTGCCGCCGGTAGTTCACGCCCGCGCAGATCACCTTGCGCGGCCACCGCAGCGGTGCCAGCAGCGAGGCGGCCCCGGCCGGGGGCGCATCGGTGATGTCGAGGTCGCGCAGCACGGGCTCGGCGGCGGGCCAGTCGGCGAGCAGTTCCATCGCGGTGGCCCAGCGCTTGAGGTCGGCGGGGACGACAAGGGTCCCGTCCTCGCGCAGCACGCCGAGGCCGGTGGTCCCGTCGGCGGCGTAGGTGGCCAGGGACCAGCTCACCGGGACTCCTCCAGCGCAGACCGGCCGGCCACCTGGTCGTGGACGGATGCGATGTCCAGGTCGCCCCACCCGGCCGCGAGCGCCTTGTCGAAGACCTCCTTGGCGGCGGCGAACACCGAGGCGGCGGTGCCGGTCCGCGCGGCGTGGTCCTCGATCTGCTCCAGGATGGGGTGCAAGGTGCGGACCGGGCCGGGGGCGGGGGACCAGCGGCGTCCGGCCATAAGCGGGCCGCGCTGGGTCCAGATGGCCGAGCCGGCGATCGAGGTGTCGAGCGTCTTCTGCACCAGTCCCAGGTTCAGGCCGCTGCGGCGGGCCAGTTCCATCGCCTCCGCGGCGGCCACCGTGTGCACCGCGAGCAGCAGGTTGGCGATGTACTTCAGCTGCGCGCCGGCGCCGAACTCCCCGGCGTACACCCAGGGGCCGGAGATCGCGTCGAGCACGGCGGCGACCTCGGCCACGCTGTCCGCGTCGCCCGAGGCGAACGTGCTGGCCCTCCGCGGCGCCACCATCTCGGGGCTGCCGCTGATCGGGCAGTCGAGCAGGTCGCCGCCCCTGGCCTGGACCTCGTCGCGGAGAAGCCGCTTGCGGGGCACGTCGATAGTGCTCATCTCGATGTGGATCGTGCCGGGACGCAGATTCTGCAGGGTGCCCCGCGGCCCGCCGATGACCTCCTCCACCGCGTCGGCATCGGGGACGATGGACAGCAGCACGTCGGCGCCGGCCGCCACCTCGGCGGCCGAGCCCGCCACGATGCCGCCGGCGTCGGCGAGTTCGGGGGAGCCGCTGCGCCGGTAGCCGATGACGCCGAACCCGCGCTCGATCAGGTTCCGGGCAATAGGCAGCCCCATCTTGCCCAGGCCGATGACGCCGACTCGGTCCATCGCGGTACTCCCATCACCGTTGCCGTCACTTAAACTGTATGCAGTTTGGCGATCATGTTCAAGACCATCGCCTAAAAACTGTATGCACTTTGAGCTCACTGCTCAGACTCGCCGGGTCGTAGGAGTGCACATCGAGCCTGATCCGACGTAGTGAAGTAAACTGTATGCAGTTGGAGTTAGCGCTGTTGCGGGTGAGGGAATGGTGAGCCATGGCTCGTGTCGTGCAGGTGCCTGGCATCCGCCGGGTCGACCTGCCCGAAGTCCGGCAGGCCATCCCGCACGTCCATGCCTACCTGCGGGAATGCATCCTCGACGGCACCCTGTCGCCCGGCACCAAGCTGTCCCAGGTGAGCCTGGCGGCCCAGCTCGGGATCAGCCGCACCCCGCTGCGCGAGGTGCTGCGGATGCTGCAGGAGGAGGGCCTGGTCGAGATCGAGCCGAACCAGCGGACCCGGGTCGCGGGCCTGGACCCGGCCGAGCTCGACGACGTCTACGCGAGCCGGATCCTGCTGGAGACGCTGGCCCTGTCCATGACGATCGGCCACTTCGGGGCCAAGGCGCGGGCCGAGGCCAAACGGATGCTGACCACGATGCGCCGGGCCGCCAAGACCGGGGATTTCGACGCGTGGTTCGGCGCGCACACCGACTATCACCGGGTCTGCACCGCGGCGGCGGGCGAGTCGATGCAGCGGCAGCTGCGGGCGTTCGCCGACCGGACTACTCGTTATATCCGGATCTACCAGCTGTCCGAGCCGAACAGCTGGCAGGCGGCCGGCGACGCCGAGCACGCCGCGATCCTGGAGGCGCTCATCGCGGACGACGAGCCGGGGGCGCTGACCGAGATGGCGCACCACCTGGAGCGCACGGCCCTGCGGGTGCTGGGCGACTGCGCGCCGGACTTCACCCCGGTGGCGGTGCCGCACGCGGTCGCGCTGATCGACCGCCAGCGCGTTGTCGTGCCGCCGGCTGGCGCGGCTGGCGCGGAGCTGGCCGCTTCCCCGGCTGGTGCGGAGTTCCCAGGCCTGCCGGAAACAGTCGACAGCACCGGATGACATCGCGGTCTCGGCGACGATGAGCCTATGACCGTTGACTGGACCCGTGAGCTGTCCGGGCAGTTCGACTTGCAGTGGAACCTGGCCCATGGGCCCTCGCTCGAGACGCTCACCGACGAGGAGTACCTCTGGGAACCCGTTGCCGGCTGCTGGAGCATTCGTCCGACGGGACCCGGCGGCCGCGGCGAGATCGAGCAGACGTGGCCAGATCCCGATCCGG
>Ga0335074_10016991_pt1 | contig 10247 bp, 6 predicted proteins | sample Lox_Sample_23_FD_206715 | JGI IMG/M metagenome (GOLD analysis project Ga0335074, IMG submission 206715) | Soil microbial communities from Loxahatchee National Wildlife Refuge, Florida, United States - Lox_Sample_2.3 | ecosystem: Environmental > Terrestrial > Soil > Wetlands | place: USA: Florida...
TGACGACGGCGTCTTCGCCGTCCTCGGCACGTTCGAGACCGACACCCAGGCGCTGTGCTACACCCAGACCCACAAGACCGCCGTCGTGGGCAGCGCGATCTCGAACGCCGACTACGCGCTGGCACAGGCACCCTGGTTCGCCCTCGATCACGGCAGCGACGACGCGGCGTCCGCGATCAGCGCCCTGTCGGCCGGCGGCCGACTGGCGGGCAAGAAGGTCGCCGTCATCGCGCTGCAGCAGGACGAGGTCTCGATGGACTCCTCGGCGGTGCCGGCGCTCAAGGCCATCGGGATCACCCCCGTGGCGACCGCGGTGATCACCGCCTCGACCAGCGACTCGACCGCCCTGGGAACCCAGGTCGCGGTCGCGGTCCAGAAGTTCCAGGCGTCCGGCGCCAACGTCGTGATCATCGTCGGCGGTCTCGCGACCGAGTACCCGCCGATCGAGGCCCGGACCACGTACCGGCCCGAGCTCATGTTCACCTCCGCCAGTGACGCCACCGCCGGGACCGTCAGCAGCAAGGCGGACCCGGCCGTGTTCAAGAACGCGCTCGCGGCCGACGTCGCGACCGACTTCAACGACCCGGCCAACCAGGCCTGCATCCAGACCATGGAGGCGGCCTACCCGAGCCTGAAGGGGAAGCTGGTCAACCCCAGCCTGGTCAAATCCGGCTCCCCGACCCTAGCCACCTCGGTCGATGGCGCCTGCACCGAGCTCGGCCTGTTCACCGCCATCGCCGGCAAGGCAGGCAGCGACCTCAACTACGGCACGTTCCAGCAGGCCGGCGTCTCGCTCGGCAAGGTCCACATCCCGTATTACACCGATGACGCGAACTTCACGCCGTCAACGCCGTACGGCGGCTTCTCCGACGTCCTCTTCACGTTTGACCCGTCCACCTCGCAATTTGTCCAGCAGGGTTCCTGACCTGACCTGACCTGGCCTGCGCCGACCTGACGTGGCGCCGACGACGCCACGGCCATAACTAATCGTGAGGAGAGTCGAGAAATGACGGCCGCGCCCACCCGCCTGCTCGTAGAACACGGCCCGCGCCCGCTCGGAGTCGGCGTCAGCCAGCCTCGGCTGTCGTGGCAGTCGCCCGCCGGGCAACTCGCCTACCAGGTTGAGGCGACCATCGACGGTGCCGTGCGCACCGCGGCGCCAGCCGAGCACGACGCGCCGTTCCTCCGACCCTGGCCGTTTCCCCCGCTGGGATCGCGGTCCCGGGTGTCGTGGCGGGTACGGGTCCGCTCGGAGGCGGGCTGGAGCGGGTGGTCGGCGGCGGCCGAGTTCGAGACCGGCCTGCTCGAGGTCTCGGACTGGCGGGGCCGGTTCATCGCGGGCACGGACCCGAAGCCACTGCCGCCGCGGGGCGAACGCGGCGCGATGTACTTCCTGCGGCGGTTCACCGTGCCCGCGCCGACCCCCGCCTGGGCTCGTGTCTACGCGACCGCGCACGGCATCTACGAGCTCCACCTGGACGGCATCCGGCTCGGTGACCTGGAGCTAACGCCCGGGTTCACCGCGTACCGGTCGCATCTGGAGGTCCAGGCCTACGACATCAGCGAACTGCTGACTCCGGGCGAGCACGAGCTGGTCGCCACGGTGACCGACGGCTGGTGGCGCGGCGCGACCGGCACCGTCCATATGGACTGCTGCTACGGCACGTCGCTGGCCCTGCTCGCGCAGATCGAGTTCGCCGGGCAGCCCGGCGGGCGAATCGTGATCCCGTCCGACGGATCGTGGCAGGCATCCGCCGACGGCCCGATCCGCGCGGCGGACCTGATGGAGGGAGAACGGGTCGACCAGACCGCCTCGATCGACGGCTGGACGCCTGCCACGATCGTGACGGCGCCCCGCCCGGAGCTGACGGCGTCGCCCGCGCCGCCGGTCCGCCGCGTGCAGGAGTACCGTCCGGTGTCGGTCACCCGGCTGGATTCGGGCGCTCAGGTGGTCGACCTGGGCGCCAACATCAACGGCTGGGTCAGGCTGTCCGGCGCCGCGCTCGGCCAGGTCGGGAACCGGGTCAAGCTGCGCCACGGCGAACGGCTGGGCGATGACGGTGACGTGGACGCCGGGCACCTGGGGGCGGACGTTCCCGGCCTCGGCCTGGTGCCGGTGGGGATGGTCGATGAGGTGGTCAGCGCAGGCCCGGGGGCGCCGGACTTCGAGCCGCGGCACACCACCCACGGCTTCCAGTTCGTGAGCATCAGCGGAGCACGCGACCTGAGCACCGACGACGTGACCGGGATGATGGTGCACACGGACTTGCGGCGGACCGGCTGGTTCTCGTGCAGCGACGCGCGGCTGAACGCGCTGCACGAGGCGACGGTGCTGTCGTTCCGCGGCAACGCGTGCGATATCCCGACCGACTGCCCGACCAGGGAGCGGGCCGGGTGGACCGGCGACTGGCAGCTGTTCGTCCCCACCGCGGCGTTCCTGTACGACGTGGCCGGGTTCAGCGACCGGTGGCTGCGTGATCTCGCGGCCGACCAGTGGGAGGACGGCCGTGTTCCCAGCTGGATCCCGGACAACATGTACCAGCGGCGGAACGGCCGGCTCGGCGAGATAACCGGGTCGGCCGGATGGGGGGACGCCGCGGTGCACGTCCCCTACCAGATCTGGCAGTCCTACGGCGACACCCAGATTCTGGCCCGCCAGTTCGACTCGATGCGGGCCTGGGTGCACTTCGCGCTGCGGCGCGCGGCCGGCGGGCGGCACCCGTCCCGCACGGCCGCCCGGCCCCAGCCGGCCGCACATGAGCGTTACTTGTGGGATACCGGCTTCCACTGGGGCGAATGGCTCGAGCCGGGGGCCGACATCGTCGCCTCGCTCCAGCCCGAGCTAGACAAGGCTGACGTCGCCACCGCGTACCTGTACCGGTCGGTGGCGACGCTGGCCGAGGTCGCCGGGCTGCTCGGCAAGAGCGCGCACAGTACCCACTACCGCATGATCGCCGCGCGGGTGCGGGACGCGTGGCAGTCGGAGTTCGTCGCCCCGGACGGCGCGGTGACCCCCGCCAGCCAGGCCAACCTGGCTCGGGCGCTGGCGTTCGGGCTGGTGAACGACCGGGACAGGCAACGGGTCGCCGCCGATCTGGTCGAACTGGTCCGCGCCGCCGGTGACCACCTCGGCACCGGGTTCCTCGCGACCCCGTTCCTGCTGCCGGCGCTGGCCGACCACGGCCACCTCGACGTCGCCTACGACCTGCTGCTGCAGACCTCCCCGCCGTCCTGGCTGCACATGATCGAATCGGGCGCCACCACCGTCTGGGAGAACTGGGAGGGACTGGACGCCGACGGCAAGGGATCGCTCAACCACCACAGCAAGGGAGCGGTGATCTCGTTCCTGCACACGCATGTGGCCGGGCTCAGGCCGGTGCCGGACGTCCCGGCCTGGCGGGAGTTCGAGGTCCGGCCGTGCCCCGGCGGCGGGATCACCTCGGCGCAGGCACGCCTGGACACCCCCTACGGTCCGGTCGGGGCCGCCTGGCGGATCGAGGATCGAACCTTCACGCTCGACGTTCAGGTCGCCCCGGGCACCCATGCCCGGATAACCCTGCCTGGCGGGACCCCGAAGACGTGCGGACCGGGCGATCACACGTTCTCCGCGGTCCTCACCGGAAACCTGTGACCTGACCCGAAGCACCCGGACACCTCGCGAGGGGCAGGGCTGGGCGCCGCAGCCGATGGCGGCCTGGCGAGTTCGGCCAGGTAATCGTGCATATCCGGCCGTGACCGGGTAGGAGCCCGGCGAGATTTAGCGGTGCTGTCCTGGACCCCGGCAGCCCTGTGGTCAGTTCACCGATGTTGGAGTGGCGAGCGACGGCTCGCCCTGCGCTGAGCGACCGCACGAAACGGAGGATTCATGCTTGCACTGTTCCTGCTGCTGGTGATCGTGGCGATCGCCCTCGGCATCGTCGGCGTGGTCGCCAAGGGCCTGCTGTTCCTGCTGATCATCGGGATCGTCGTGTTCCTTGGCGCGCTCACCCTGGCCGCCCTGCGCATGCGCCGGCGACCCGGGAGGCAACCAGTCAGGTAACCGGGCGGCTAGCGGATGCGGACGGCGAGCAGGCAGGCGTCGTCGCCGGTGTCGGAGGCGGCGTTGGCCAGGATCTGGGCGACGTGGCTGTCGATGTCCGCGTCGGGGTCGTCGGGGACGGCGGCCGCCGCGAACTCGGCCAGCGCGTCGCTGATGGATTCGGCCCGCCGCTCGATCAGCCCGTCGGTATAGAAGAGCAGCGTGTCGCCGGTCATGAGCTGAAGCGTGACCTGGTCGTACTCGGCGTCGAGCTCCATGCCGAGCAGCAGGCCCTCGGGCAGCGGCTGGACCGCGGCGAGGTGGCCGCGGACCAGGACCGGCGGCAGGTGCCCGGCCCGCGCCCAGCGCAGCAGCTGGGTCTTCGGGTCGTAACGGCCGCAGATCACGGTTCCGGTGACGCCCTCGGTGAACGCGCAGGCCGCGTAGTTCAGCCTGCTCAGCAGCTCATCCGGGTCCGCCCCGGTCGCGGCCAGCCCGCGCAGCGTGTTGCGGGCGGCGACCATGCCGGTGACCGCGTCGATCCCATGCCCGGCGATGTCCCCGACCACGAACAGCAGCTCGCCGCCGGGCAGCTGGAGCGCGTCGTACCAGTCGCCCGCGACCAGGTAGCCCGCCTTGGCGGGCCGGCAGCGGACGGCGATGTCCACCCCGCAGGTCTCCATCAGGCGTACGTCGGCGGGCATCATCGCGCGCTGCAGCCGGAGTGCGAGCTCCTCCTGCTCGGCCGCCCGCTGCTCGCTGTCGGCCAGCAGGTCGCGGGCGGCGGCCAGCGCCACCCGGGTGCGCCCGTGCTCGAACGCCTCGCCCAGGCGGCCCTCATCGCCGACCCGCCCCCGCCAGGTAAAGACCACGCCGCCGTCGTAGCGGGCGGCGCGCAGGTCCATCACCGGCACCGGGTCGGCCGGGCCGACCCCGGTGAGCGGGCCGACCAGGCCGGGCGCGTACTGCGGGGCGCCGTCGGCCAGCACCCGGGCCGCCCGGGCGGCCAGCCCGTCGCCCGACGCGCAGTCCGGGTACGCCTCGAGCAGGGTCTTTCCGGCGATGTCGTGCGGGGCCCGGCCCGCCGGGTCGATGTAGCCGGGGCTGAGGTGGACGATGTCGAAATCGGCCGGGGCGTTCCCGGCGTGGGCGCGGGCGTGCGCGTCGGGGTCGGCGCCGGCGATCGGCGCGACCACGAGGACGGAATCGGCGAGCTGGTCGAGCAGCCCGAGGTGGTCGCCGCTGGCCACCGTCATTTCTCCCCGCCACTTCTCGTAACTGGATGTGACATTTTCAGCAAGGTACCACCGGGGGCGGCGAATTCTGGTGGCTAGCCGAGAGCTATATCTGAAAGAGATCTAAGCAGTGAGACACGACTATCACCTGGGCTTTGTCGTTTTGCATTTCCAAGAAATGCAATTGCGGATGAACATGCGGGCGGCTGCCGTGGGCGTCGGCGGCCGGGACTCGGCCGGGGGCCGGCCCTCGGGGCGGCCGGGGCCCCGGCGACAACGTCCTCACCCGCGCCACGCTGCGCATGTGCGGGGGGGCGGAGCAACGGTCCGTTCGATACCCGCTTTGGATTTTTTGATCTTCGTCCCGTCGCGGGCGGAGAGGCGCGTTTTGATCGAGGCGGCGCGGGTAGATCGCTGCACCGTGGCTGGAGTCGGTTTGACGGTCTGCCGTGCCCGTGACCAGTGCGATTCGATGGAACCGCCTGATCCGCTCAGATCCGGCCGCCCCGGCCCGGCGGCGCGCGGTGTATCGTCGGAGCCGATAGCGACCCGCCGCCTGAGCGAGCGGCGCTCGACAACCTCGCGTTCGCGCCCGCGGAGCCGGAGATCCGCAGCTCCTATGACACCGCTGAACTCCACCCAGCCGCCATCGCCGCCGCCAGCCGGAGCGATCCGCTGCCGCCACCGGCGGGCCGCCGCGTGACGGAACAGGAGCACGCGGCGCCGCTGCGCACCCCGCCGCCGCCGGGCGACGACGCCATCTGCCACACCTACCGCACGGACCTGGCCAAGGTTCGCGCGCTGGTGCTGCAGCAAGCCAGGGCGGCCGGGCTCGGCGAGGGCAGGGCCAACGACCTGGTGCTCGCGGTCAGCGAGGTGGCCGCCAACACGCTGCGGCACACCCGGTCGGCCGGGACGCTGACGATCTGGCGCGAGGCGGGCGAGCTCGTGTGCGAGATCGAGGATGAGGGCACGATCACCGACCCGCTGGCGGGCCAGCGCAGGCCCGGGCCCGACGCCACCGGCGGGCACGGCCTGTGGCTCGTGTACCAGGTCTGCGACCTGGTGGAGCTGCGCTCGGACGAGAGCGGGACCACGATCCGCATGCACATGGCGGTCAACCCTCCCCCGGCTGGACCCCGGCCGGCCCCTTAGTTCGAATCAGAGCGGCTGCGTAACACTGACCGTTGCCTTGATGTGGTAAAAACACGGGTGTGGACCTGCTCACCACGTCTGTCGCGACGGGCGATTCCGACGGCGGCCCGTACACCCTGGTGGTGCTCGCCGGCGAGGCCGACGTGACCAACAGCGGCGCGCTGCGCGAACTGCTTGACGCCGAGGTCGCCAAGGAGCCGCGGACGCTCGTCATCGACCTGTCCGAACTGCGTTTCATGGACTCCTCGGCGCTGCACGTGGTCCTGCGGGCGAACCGGGCGATGGACCGCCAGGGCGGGGTGCTGGCGCTGGCCGGCCCGCGTGACCCGGTGGCCAAGATGCTGAGGCTGACCGCCGCCGACCAGCTGCTGCCGGTCTACGCCACCGTGGCCGAGGCGACCGCGGAATGATTTTTTCGCGGGCGTGTTTAGCCCGGCGCTGGGCTGGAAAGAAAGCACCCGTGGTGCCTACGACGCAGGCACGTCCACGCCATCTTCGGCGTGCGTGCTCGCGCGGCCCACTTTTTCTTTTGCCTCTGCCTTGAGGATCCGGCCCGCAGCGGCCCGCCGTGATGGCTTTCCCCGTAACGAGGAAGGCATCCTCAATGAAGATCGCCCTGGTAGCACAGCACGCCACCCCGGTCCCCGGCGACCGCGCGAAGCAGGCGGGCGACGACGCCCGGCTGGTCGAGATGAGCCGGAGCCTGGCCGGCAACGGCCATCAGGTGACCGTGTACGCGCGGCGCGGCAGCGCGGCGCGGCCGGAGCGGGCGAAGCTGGCGCCCGGCGTCTCGGTCGAGTACGTCGGCCCGGCCGACTCCGAGGCCGACGCCGGCCGCAGCGACGACGCGCACCTGCTGGCGCAGGTGGCGGCCTTCAGCCAGCCGTTGCACGAACGGTGGAGCAAGGACCGACCCGACGTGGTGCACGCGCTGCGCTGGACCAGCGGGCTGGCGGCGCTGTCGGCCGCCCGCGACCTTTCCGTTCCCGTTGTGCAGACGTTCGACTCGCTGGGCGTGGCCGAGCGCCGGCACCGGATGATCCCGTCCGGCGTCGGCACCGAGCGGATCAGGCTCGAGCCGGCCATCGGCCGCACCGTCAGCGCCGTGATGGCCGGCAGCTCCGACGAGGAGTCGGACCTGACCAGGCTCGGCGTCCCCCGTCGTTCGATCCGGGTGGTCCCGTGCGGGGTGGACACCGACGAGTTCTCGCCCGAAGGCCCCGCCTGCGACCGCAACGACCGGCGCCGGCTGGTGACGGTGGCAGACCTCGCGACCGAGCAGGAGGCGCTCAGCACGCTGCTGCGGGCGGTCTCCAAGGTGCCGGCGGCCGAGCTTGTCGTGGCCGGCGGCCCGCCGGCCGACGGGCTCCGCAGCGACCTGTCCTACCGACGGCTGGCCAAGCTGGCCGACTCCCTCGACCTGTCCGGCCGGGTGTTCTTCGCGGGCGAGGTCGGCCGCGCCGCCCTGCCGCCGCTGCTGCGCTCGGCCGACCTGTTCGTCAGCGTCAGCGAGTACGACCCGTCGGCGATCACGTCCATCCAGGCGATGGCGTGCGGCACCCCGGTGGTCGCCTCCGCCGTCGGCTGCCAGGTCGACGCCGTGGTCGACGGCACCACCGGCATCCTCGTCCCGCCCGGCCGCCCGGCCCTGCTCGCGCAGAAGATCCGCGCGCTGCTGGCCCACCCGATGCTGCTCGAGGCGTTCAGCGTGGCCGCCACCGACCGGGCCCGGTCCCGGTACTCCTGGGACCGGATCGCGCACGAGACGCTGGCCGTCTACGACGTCGCCCTGGCCGCGTAATCGCGGCAGCCGCGTGGCGCGGCTGCCCGAGCAGCTCGTACCCCGGCCCTGACCAGCAGGGCCGGGGTGCGTCCCAGGCCTCGAATCTCCGCGCTGGCGCGCTTCTTGCTGTTATCAGGTAATCCCGGCGGCCTTGTCGGCCGCGGGAGCGCTTCTTGCTGTTATCTAGGCGGCTGTGATCGGCGGGGCGACTGGGGCGCTCGTAGGAGAGATCTCGAACTCTCGGTCGACCGGGCGATGTGATCACGAAGGATTTGTGCACCTATACGATAATTTTCCTTCACCAGGATAAAAGCCTTCGCGCGCCGCGCAGGCGACAGGGCCGGGGCGAGGGCTGAGGGTCGGTGGCGTCGGTGACAGGCCGGGGGCGGGATTCGGTGGCGGAGGAGTTGTTCTCTCGTTTCTCGCGCCCGTAGCGGCGCCGGCGCTGGAGCTCGCGTGGCGGGCTAATTGGTCGGCGAGAACGCGGGGATTTGGTGTGTTTGTCGCGTTATAGCCGGGGTACGTGAGGCGGGCGATGAATCGGCGAAGTTATGCGGACGTCGTTGCCATGCGAGACCAGCGCGGGGCTGGCCGGCGGCGGCGTGCGGGGGCGAGCACCGGGCACGCGGCACCCCCGGGGGGTGACGCGGGCGCTCGGCGCTTCCGCATCGCTGATTCTCCGCCCGGATCGGGTGAGGATGCGGACGGAGGCTAGACGATCCGCATGACGACCAGGCAGGCGTCGTCGCCGGTGTCCGATATCGCGGCGGCGAGGATGCGGTCCGCGTGCGACCGGGCGTCCGGGCCGGCCGGGGCGGCCGCGGCCGTGAAGTCGCGCAGCGCGTCGCTGATCGAGCCGGAACGGCGCTCGATCAGACCGTCGGTGAACAGCAGCAGGGTGTCGCCGACCTGGAGCTGGGTGTTGGCCTCCTCGTACTGGGCGTCCGGGTCGAGGCCGAGCAGCACGCCGTCCGGCAGCGGCAGCGCCCTGGCCGCGCCGTCCCGCACCAGGACCGGAGGCAGGTGCCCGGCCCTGGCCCAGTGGAGCACCCGGGTCTGCGGGTCGTAGCGGCCGCAGACGACCGTCCCGGCGATGCCCTCGGTGAGATGGCAGGCGGCGTAGTTAAGGTGCCCGAGCAGCTCGGCCGGGCCCGCCTCGGTCGCCGCCAGTCCCCGCAGCGCGTTGCGCGCGGCCACCATGCCGGTCACCGCGTCGATGCCGTGCCCGGTGATGTCCCCCACCACGATCAGCAGGTCGTCGCCCGGCAGGGTGAGCACGTCGTACCAGTCGCCGCCGACCAGGTGGCCGGGCTCGACCGGGCGGTAGCGGACCGCGATGTCCACCCGCGCGGCCGCCACCGGCGGCTCGTCCTGCGCCATGATGGCCTGCTGCAGCCGGAGCGCGAGCTGATGCTCCTCGGCCGCCCGCTGCTCGCTGTCGGCCAGCTGGTCGCGGGTGGCGGCCAGCGCCACCTGGGTGTGGTACTGCGCGGAGACGTCCTGGAAGGCGCCGCGCAGCGCGACCAGGGCGTCGTCGACGACGACCGGCTCGGCGAAGATCCTGATCTGCCTGATCGCGGTGTCGCCGGGCCGGACGATGCGGAACACCGCCACGGCCGCCTCCCGGCGCCGCAGCAGCGACTCCTGGAACCGGCGGACCGGTGCGCGGTCGGCCGCGATCACGAAGCTGTGCAGCTGGGCGATCGGAATCGGCGCCGCCTGGGCCGGATCGAGCCCGAAGAGCGCGAACGCGGAATCGGTCCAGCGGATGATCCCGGTGGCGAGCTGCTCCTCCCAGCCGCCGATGCTGCCGAGGCGCTGGGCGTGTCCGAGCAGCTCGGCGAGCTGCTCCGCCTCGCCCGGCGTCCGCCAGGTGAAGAGCACCCCGGCGAAGAACGGGATGACGGTCAGGTCGGCGATCACCGGGTGCCCGAGATCGCCGCCGTTCCCGGCGGCGTCCGCGTCCGCGGTCAGCGGGGCGGTGACGGTGCCGGGCACGTGCTCGGCGTGCCCGCTGGCGAGCACCCGCTCGGCCCGCGCGTAGAGGCCGTTCCCC
>Ga0335074_10016992_pt1 | contig 10246 bp, 9 predicted proteins | sample Lox_Sample_23_FD_206715 | JGI IMG/M metagenome (GOLD analysis project Ga0335074, IMG submission 206715) | Soil microbial communities from Loxahatchee National Wildlife Refuge, Florida, United States - Lox_Sample_2.3 | ecosystem: Environmental > Terrestrial > Soil > Wetlands | place: USA: Florida...
CCTTTTGCGGCGCGAGGCGGATGCGGGCGCCGTTGGCGCCGCCGCGCTTATCGGTGCCGCGGAAGGTCGATGCCGACGCCCATGCCGTCGAGACCAGCTGAGACACCGATAGGCGGGAAGCGAGGATTTTCGCCTTCAGCGCGGCAATGTCTGTGTCGCCGATCAGCGGGTGATCGACGGTCGGGATCGGGTCCTGCCATGGCAGCTCTTCCTTGGGCACGAGCGGGCCGAGATAGCGCGCGATCGGGCCCATGTCGCGATGCGTCAGCTTGAACCAGGCGCGCGCAAACGCGTCGGCGAACTCTTCCGGGTGCTCCAGAAAGCGCCGCGCGATCTTTTCGTATTCCGGGTCGAAGCGCAGCGCGAGGTCGGTGGTCAGCATCGTCGGCACGCGGCGCTTCGACGGGTCGAACGCATCGGGGATCGTCGCCTCGGCGCCCTTCGCCTGCCATTGATGTGCGCCGGCTGGGCTTTTGGTCAGCTCCCACTCATAGCCGAACAGGGTCTCGAGGAAATCGTGGCTCCATTTTGTCGGCGTCTTGGTCCAGGTGACGTCAATGCCGCTGGTGATTGCGTCGGCGCCCTTGCCCGTGCCGTAACTGCTCTTCCAGCCAAAGCCCTGCTGTTCGATGCCGGCGCCTTCTGGCTCCGCGCCGACCAGCGCCGCGTCACCCGCGCCGTGGGTCTTGCCAAAGCTGTGGCCGCCGGCGATCAGCGCCAGGGTCTCCTCGTCGTTCATCGCCATGCGGGCGAAGGTCTCGCGGATGTCGCGCGCCGCGGCGACCGGATCGGGCTTGCCGTTCGGCCCTTCCGGGTTGACGTAAATGAGGCCCATCTGGACCGCGCCGAGCGGGCTTTGCAGGTCGCGGTCGCCAGTATAGCGCTCGTCGGCCAGCCATTTGCCTTCGGGTCCCCAATAGATCGACTCGTCGGGCTCCCAGACCTCCTCGCGCCCGCCGCCAAAGCCGAACGTCTTGAAGCCCATCGATTCGAGCGCGACATTGCCGGCGAGGATCATCAAATCGGCCCAGGAGATTTTCCGGCCGTATTTCTGCTTGACCGGCCATAGCAGCCGGCGCGCCTTGTCGAGGTTCGCGTTGTCGGGCCAGCTATTGACCGGGGCAAAGCGCTGCTGACCGGCGCCGCCGCCACCGCGCCCATCGCCGATGCGGTATGTGCCGGCGAGGTGCCACGCCATCCGGATGAAGAGCCCGCCGTAATGGCCAAAGTCGGCCGGCCACCAATCCTGCGAATCCGTCATCACGGTGTGCAGGTCCTGGATCACGGCGTTGAGGTCGAGGCTGTTAAATTCTTTGGCGTAATCGAAGCCCTCGTCCATCGGATTGGACTTGGCCGAGTGCTGGTGGAGCACTGAAAGGTCGAGCTGATTCGGCCACCAGTCACGGTTGGTGTGTGCGCGCGCGCCGGAGAACGGGCACTTACTTTCCTCTGCCATGGGGGGCTCCTAGATTAGAATATTTCTAATAGCTAGGATCGCGTGGAGCGCGTGTCAATCGGGCGAGGCCATGTGGCTGATATTATTGGGCGGTTGCGCCCAAGCCGAACAGCGCGGTGTAACGCTCGGGTTTGAAACCGATCTCGAGCTTGCCGTCGACGTCGAGGACCGGCCGTTTGATCATCGAAGGCTGGGCGACCATCAGCGCGATCGCCTTGTCCGGCGTCAGATCGCCCTTGGCCGCGTCGGGGAGCTTACGAAACGTCGTGCCGGCGCGATTGAGCACCGTCTGCCAACCCACCGCGTTGCACCAGCGTGTCAGTTCCGCTGCCGTCACAGCCGCTTTCTTGTAGTCGTGAAAGTCGTAGGCGACGCCGCGCGCGCCGAGCCATTTGAAGGCTTTCTGCATCGTGTCGCAATTCTTGATGCCATAGATTCTGACGGTCATTTCGCGGCCTCTTTCTGTTCGATCTTGCATACGGTAGTGGCAATGAAATCGACTAAATCTTCGAAATATACGGAACGATCTTATTGTCTGTTTTAAGCGGCGCCTGGATGACTAAGCGGGGATTGCGCGGATCCAGCGATATGTCTTTGAGCGCGAGTGTCGCGTACGTAAATGCCGAAAGCGTTTGTTCATGGTCCCCCTCTCGATAACACCATACCTATACGCCCTCGATCCGTGTCCGCTCGCGCGCAGAGAAAATACCAGCAGCCCTTAACCGGCAGGATCAGACGAGGTTGGAAGCGGCGCCGTCACGCCCAGACCGTGGAGCCATCTGTAATACGTGTCGCGGCCTCGAGGGAAGGTATGTATCGCGCGCCCCTCGTTCCGATAATCCGGACGGCTTGGCAATTAATTGACCGACGAGGGCCGCGCCGGGGAGCTAAAACGCAGGCCGGCGCAAGGCTTGCAAGCGGCGCTTCAATGGCTGCGCGTGGAGCGACCAATGGCAGGGCAACCGAATATCGTTTTCTTTCACGTTGATAACCTTGGCATGGGTGAACTCGGGTGCTACGGCGGCGGTATCCTGAGAGGCGCTGAAACCAGGCGTATCGATAACTTCGCCAAAGAGGGCGTGAAGCTGACGCATTACGTCGTCGAGCCGCAATGCACGCCGACGCGCTCGGCCCTGATGACGGGGCGCTACCCGATCCGCTCCGGGAACCACACGATCGCCCTCGGCGGCAATGCCGGCGGTCTCGTCCGCTGGGAGATCACGATTGCCGAAATCCTCTCCGCGGCCGGATACGCCACTTCATGTCTGGGAAAATGGCATATCGGCGCCGAAGACGGGCGCTGGCCCACCGACCACGGCTTCGACGAATGGTACGGCCCGCTGCGCACGTATGATGAGTGCATGTGGCTGGAAGACCCGCATTATGTGCCGGAGCGCGACGGCTATTCCCACATGCATGAGGGCCGCAAGGGAGAAGGCTGCAAACCCATTCTGTCGCAGCAGTTGACGATGGAAATGAAGAAGATGTGCGACCTGGAATACCAGAAGCGCGCGCTCGACTTCATGGACCGCAGCGCCGCCGCCGGCAAGCCGTTCTACCTCTATTTCAACCACTCGCTGATGCACTTCCCGATGACCCCGCGCGACGAGTTCGCCGGGAAGAGCACTAACGGCGAGTGGGGCGACTGCTTGTTGATGCTCGATCACGATTTCGGCGTGCTGGTCGACAAGGTCGAGCAGTTGGGGCTTTCCGACGACACGATCATTGTGTTCTGCGGCGATAACGGCGCCGAGGACCATCTGGTCGGCCGCGGCACCGGCGGGTTCTTCGACGGGTCCTATTTCAGCTCGGCCGAGGGCGGCATCCGCACGCCGTTCCTGATCCGCTGGCCGGGGCACATTAAGCCCGGCACCGAAAGCAACGAGATGGTGCACGTCGTCGACATGTTTACGACGCTGCTCGGCTTTGCTGGCTGCGAGGCGCCGAGCGACCGGATCATTGACGGCGTCGACCAGGGGCCCTTCTTCCTCGGCCGGCAGGAAACGTCGAACCGCGAGGAATGCATGGTCTGGCTCAACGAAGAACTGCACGCGATCAAGTGGAAGGACTTCAAGATCAACTTCAAGCGCCAGCAACATTTTCACGATCCCGAGCTGCCGCTGGGCTTCGCGCGCATCACCAACCTCAAGGAAGACCCGAAAGAGCGGGAGCCGGTCAACCAGCGCTATGTGCGCTGGTGGGTGATGCAGCACGCCCACCGCGTCGTGCGGGCGTTCGAGGAGAGCAAGCAGCGCGAGGAGCTGATCCCGACCGGGTCGCCGATCGACTATGTGCCGAGGCCGTATCGTTGAGCCTGGCCGCGCCGTCGCCCGCAGCTGCGTCGGTTGCGAGGACGCGGCGCGGAAAATCGGCCGACCGCGGGGCCATGACCTGGATTCCCGGCGGTGGCTTCTTGATGGGCTCGAACAATTTCTACCGTGAGGAGCGGCCGGTACACCGCGAGATGGTCGACGGGTTCTGGATCGACACCCATCCGGTCACCAACGCCCGGTTCCGACGATTTGTCGACGCGACGGGCTACGTGACCCTTTGCGAGCGACCCCCAGACCCCGCGGCTTACCCGGACGCCGATCCGGCGCTTCTCGCACCTGGGTCATTGGTTTTCCGCCAGCCACCGGGCCCGGTAAGCCTGCGCGACAATCGAGCCTGGTGGGAATATGTGCCGGGCGCTGATTGGCGGCACCCGGAAGGCCCGGACAGCACAATCGACGATCGCGATGATCACCCGATAGTCCATATCGCTTATGAAGATGCTGTCGCCTACGGGGCCTGGGCCGGCAAGGAACTGCCGACCGAAGCAGAGTGGGAATATGCCGCGCGCGGCGGCCTGGACGGCGCCGTCTACGCCTGGGGTGACGAAGTCGCGCCTGACGGCCGGCTTATGGCCAATACATGGCAAGGCCGCTTTCCGTGGGAGAATCTTGAAATCGACGGCTATGCCGGCACATCTCCGGTCGACGCCTTTCCGGCGAACGGCTACGGCCTCCACGACATGACCGGCAATGTCTGGGAATGGACCGCGAGCGAATTCGCGTCCGCGAGGGACGGCCGCGTCAAGACGTCATGCTGCGCGCCGGGCGAGCGTGCCACGGATACGCGGCGGGTCGTGAAGGGCGGTTCCCATCTTTGTGCGCCGAACTATTGCCTGCGCTACCGCCCGGCGGCGCGGCAGGGCGAGGCGCTCGATACGTCTACCTGCCATATCGGGTTTCGCTGCGTCATTCGAGCATAGACGCACCGGGCGATCCGAAACTGCCAAGGACCAAATTGATACGATGCGAAGTGACGGGCGCCGAGGCAATCCTGAACCTGGGTTCGCTCGGCGGCCTCCCAAATACACGCTGATCGGCAGTACCTTACGCGATCGCATCCTGACGGGCCATTACCGCCCCGAGATGCAACTCCCTTCAGAAAGCGCCCTGCAAGCGGAGTTCGGCGTCAGCCGCGTCACGATCCGCCTGGCGCTGGACGTCCTGCGTCGCACCGGTTTCGTGGAGAGCCGGCAAGGTAAGGGCTACCTCGTGCAGCCGATGCGCGCGTTGCATGACCTCGGGCGGCTGCGCGGTTTTGGCGAGATCATGGCTGCCGTCGGAGTCGAGGCCCATTCGATCGTTGTCGACATTGTCGAGGGCCCTCCCTCGACCGAAGTCCTGCGCGCGCTCCACCTGGACCGAGGCGCCGAGGTCGTGACCATCCGGCGAGTGCGGATGGCCGGTGGGGTGCCGCTGTCTTTCGACGTCAGCCATTTTCCCGTCGATATCGGGCGGCAGCTGGCGAAGCTCGATCTAGCTCGCTCCGATATTTTCGTGCTGATCGAGGACGTGCTCGACGTCGGTCTCGGCTTTGCCGATCTCACGCTCGACGTCGGCGCCGCGGATGACGATGCGGCCGCGCATATCGACGTGCGAAAAGGGGAACCGCTGCTGCGGATCACGCGGCTTACTTACGACATCAAGCGACGACCAATCGATTTTGAATATCTGTTCGCGCGTCCCGGCGCGTTCAAGTTCGGCGTGCGAGTGCCACGCGGGTAGCGACTTGTATTAATGAGCGCTAAAAACGTTGCCAAATATTTGGGCATGCTGACGAACCGAAGGTTACGAAAGCAGCGGCAACACTGCCAGCTGGCTTGCACCCCAAAATAAAACAATACGCCTTGCCAAGAACTTACGCAGATTGGCCGCGAGTGCGTCGCGCTGGCACATCGCTTGCCCCTTTAACGTCAGCAATTAAGACGAGCTTCGCGAGGGGAAGACGATGCTGTTTCGATGCTTGGCAGCTGTCGCGGTAGCGGCTGCGTTGGCCGTTCCCGCGGCGGCCGAAACAATCGACATTGCCATCGGTCACCAGAGCATGTGTACGGATACCTACACCGCGGGAATCATCGTCAAAGAGCTTGGGCTTCTCGAAAAGCACCTGCCGCATGACGGTAAATATTCCGGCGTCACCTACAACATCACGTGGAATGACTACAGTTCAGGTGGGCCGATCACCAACGAGATGCTGGCCGACAAGCTGCAATTCGGGGTGATGGGCGACTATCCGCTGATCGTCAACGGCGCCAAGTTTCAGCAGACCGACAGCCTGCGTTCGCTTTACGTCGCCGGCACCGGCTACAATCTCAAGGGCTCGGGTAACGGCGTCGTCGTCCCGGTCTCCTCCAACATTTACAGCCTGAAGGATCTGAAGGGGCATTCGGTTTCGGTGCCCGTCGGCAGCGCAGCCTGGGGCATGCTCGTGAAGGCGCTAGGCGACGACAAGATGAGCCTTTCCGACATCGATTTGAAGAACCAGGCGCCCGCGGTGGGCGCCGCCAACATCCAGACAATGAAGGTCGACGCGCACGCCGATTTCTGTCCGTGGTCGGAGATCATGGAGTACCGCGGAACCGGCCGGAAAATCTACGACGGCAGTCAGACCGGCATCCCGTATCTGCACGGTCTCGTCGTCCGCAAAGACTTCGCCGACAAATATCCCGAGATCGTCGTCGCGTTTGTCGAAGCGATCTACGACGCGGGCAAATGGGTCGAAAAAGACCCGATGGCCGCGACCGAGCAGATGGAGAAATGGACGGGTGTCGAGAAGGAGGTGCTCTACCTCTATTTCTCGAAGGGCGGTCTCTTGACGCTCGACCCGACACTCAAGCCGCAATGGATCGACGCGCTGAAGTTCGATCAGAAGGTGCTGGAAGACGCCAAGTTGTCGCCGCCGCTCGACTTCCAGTCCTGGGTCACCGACAGCTATATCCGCGCCGCGTACAAAGCGATGGGGCTCGATTACGACAAGGATGTCGCAAAAACCGTCGATCCTCTCATTGCCAACAAGGACATGCCGAACGAAATCTGGCATGCGCGCGACGGCATCAAGGACTACGCCAGCGTCAAAGATTTCCTGAAGGCGGTCGGCAATTTCGAGGCCACGGGCGCCAAGCTCAATGCGACCTACACCTACGATCGCACCACCGGGCTCAAGATGTTCGGCAAATCAGGGTTCTACGTCGAGGGACCCGACGGCACCTATACGGCCTTCCTGCGCAAGGAAGAGGCCGACGCGTATGCCGACAGCGTCAAAGGCAAGGTGATGAGCTTCGACCAGGCCATCGCCAGTATCATGTCGTAATCCCCCAACCAGCCTAGCCGCGGGAACCCCGCGTGGAGTCAAGGGCATGAGCGCTGAAGCCGATGTCGATCTTGGTCATGCCGACGAGCACGATGCCGCGCCGTCACGCCTCGCCGCGACACTGCGCGATAAGCTACTGGCGACCGGACAAAGTTGGGGCATCCGCATCTTCGCGGTGCTGATGGGCCTGGTGCTGTGGTATTGGGCGGCGCGGTCGCATCTCGATTTCTACATCCGCTTCGACAACATCCCTTCGCCGGTCGCGGTCGGGAGCGCGTTCTGGCAGCACCTGCACGAGACGAAATTCTACATCCATATCGCGGTCAGCATGCGCCGCATTCTGTTCGGTTACGGGCTTGCCTCGCTGGTCGGGATATTCCTCGGTCTGATCATGGGCCGCTCGCGGTTCGCGCGCGATTTCCTCATCCCGTATATCGAGCTGCTGCGGCCGATCCCGGCGGTGGCGTGGATTCCGCTCGCTATCCTGATGTGGCCGACCGAGGAATCCTCGATCATCTACATCACCTTTCTCGGCGCGCTGTTCCCGATCGTGCTGAACACGATCCACGGGGTCGAGCAGACGCCCGAGGTGCTGGTCCGGGCCGCGCAATCGCTCGGCGCGCGGCGCGTGCAGATCTTCTGGCACGTGGTGATTCCCGCGGCGCTGCCGAGCATCGCCGCCGGCCTGTCGATCGGCATGGGTGTCGCGTGGTTCGCGATCCTCGCCGGCGAGATCATCAGCGGCCAGTACGGCATCGGCTACTTCACGTGGAATGCATACTCGCTGATCAACTACCCCGACATCATTGTCGGCATGCTGATGATCGGCGTTCTGGGAACGGCGTCGGCCTATGCGGTGCGGCTGTTGACCTGGCCGCTCCTGGCCTGGCAGCGCCGGACGCGATGACCAGCTGGACCATCGTGCGCGACACGATCGGGCGCCACCGCCGCGCCTGGTTGACGATGACGCTCGGTTTCACGGCGCTCTACCACGCGATCATGATGGTCAGCGCCAGTCTGAGCACCGGTCACTGGCCGAACTACATCCGCTTCTACAATTGGCCGGCCAACGTACTGCGGATCATCCACGCGACGCCCTCCCTCACCGACATGCCGTCGATCATCAACGATGAGTGGCTGATCGAGACCGGCGCGATCAACTACCACTACGGCCACGGGATCGCCGAGTGGAGCCTCGCGGTGATCCCGTCGCATGTTCTGGTGGCGCTGCTGCTGTCCGCGCTGGTGGCGACAAGCATCCTGCTGCTCAAGCGGTCACGCGAATTCTGCCCGCTGGCCGAGCGTGGCGCGGGCGCCGCCGCTACTGGCGTCGGCGCGCTCTTTGTCGGCACCGCCAACATCACGATGACGTGGGTGGCATGCTGCGCAACCCCATCCTGGGTCGTCGGACTGTCATTGCTGGGAATCGAGACAAGCTCGGCATATGCGCTGCTGCCGTATGGCAATGCGCTGGTTGCCGGCGGATTTGCCGTGCTGGCGCTGACGACCTGGTGGCTCGCCTGGCGGTGCGTGCCGCGGCCTCCACGCGAGCCGTCGCTGCTGCCGAAGTCTTTGTTGCCTCAAGACCGATAAGGGGTGCCGCATGCTTGCCCAGGTCGTCAAACTCGAGAACCGCGCGGCGCCGAGGCCACAGCCGAACTCCCGCGTCCCGCCCCAGAAGGGCCACGTGCTGATAGACCGCGTGTCGGTCGTTTTCGGGCGTGGGGCCAATACGCACGCTGCGGTCGAGGAGACCTCGCTGGACATCGCCCCGGGCGAGTTCGTCTGCCTGCTCGGACCCTCGGGCTGCGGCAAGTCCACGCTGCTCAACTGCGTCGCCGGTTATGTCGCGCCGTCGCGCGGCACGGTGACGGTCGACGCGGAGGCGATCACCAAACCGGGCCCCGATCGCGGCATGGTCTTCCAGCAATATTCGCTCTTTCCCTGGAAGACCGTCCTCGACAACGTCGCCTTCGGCCCCCGCGTCGCTGGCCGTGCCGACGGCGAAGCGATTGCGCGCACTTTTCTCGACATGGTCGGGTTGTCGCGCTTCGCCACGCGCTATCCAGGCGAGTTGTCGGGCGGTATGCAGCAGCGCGTCGGCATCGCCAGGGCGCTAGCCAATTACCCCCGAGTCCTTCTGATGGACGAGCCGTTCGGCGCGCTCGACGCGCAGACCCGTCTGGTGATGCAGGAGGGCCTGCTGCGCATCTGGGGCGAGTTCGGCATCACCGTGATGTTCGTGACCCACGATATCGACGAAGCGTTATTCCTTGCCGACCGCGTGCTGGTGATGAGCGCCAGCCCCGGCCGCATCATCGCCGATCTCGCGGTGCCGCTCGCCCGCCCCCGCAGCCCGGAACTCGCGACGGAGGACGCCTTTATCCGGCTGAAGCGGGAATGCCTCGAGCAAATCCGGGCCGAAAGCATGCGGGCTTTCGATCAGCAGAACCGGTGATCTGGCGAAGCCCCGGTGCCGCCCATGCCCTCGCTCTGTTCATTCTCTGCTCCGCCACGGCAGCCCCTGACGTGGCGGACGATGCGATCGGCGGCGACATGATCGTCACCAAGGACATGAAACCCTGGGAGGGGTGCGGCGAATGCCACGACCTTGATGGCGTCGCGCCGAACGGGCATTTCCCCAATCTGGCAGGACAGATGACGGCTTATTTCCTCAAGGCAATGGAAGATTTTCGCAGCGGCCAGCGGAGCAACGACCACGGTCAGATGGGGGTGTCGGCCCGCGAGACGACGGGCAAGACGCTTGACCAAGTGGCAGCGTATTTCGCCTCGCTACCGCCTCCCGCGCCGCAATCGACTAGCGCGCTGGAGCCCGTGGAGGTCGCGCGTGCGCAGCGTCTCGTCGAGCGGGGCAACTCCGCTGCTCGGATACCGGCCTGCGACGGCTGTCATGGGCCAAAGCCGAAGCATGAGTTCGTCGCGCCATGTCTCGAAGCCCAGCAGGCACCGTATCTCGAAAAGGAGCTCGGCGATTTTGCTGGCGGTCGACGCACCGACGACCCGGACCGGGTCATGCAAAAGATCGCGCGCCGTCTTACCGGAGACGACGCTCACGTCGTGTCCGTCTACCTCGCCAGCCTGGCGCGGCGGAGTGGGGTGTGCGGAGCGCAGCGGTGACGAAAGAGGACA
>Ga0335074_10016994_pt1 | contig 10246 bp, 7 predicted proteins | sample Lox_Sample_23_FD_206715 | JGI IMG/M metagenome (GOLD analysis project Ga0335074, IMG submission 206715) | Soil microbial communities from Loxahatchee National Wildlife Refuge, Florida, United States - Lox_Sample_2.3 | ecosystem: Environmental > Terrestrial > Soil > Wetlands | place: USA: Florida...
CGGGAGCTACAAGACATCGGTGTTCCACGACCTGGACGGCTCGGTCACCGGTGTCCCGGACTCCTACATTCTGATCAATGACCAAGATGACGAGATAGCCATCGACGACGCCTGTGTGATCAAACCGACCTGGAATGCCGCCGTGTGCAAGGGCGACGTGGGACGTTTTGCTGTTGGCGGCCCCAGCAACGGCGGCGGCGGCGGTGGCGGTGGGGGCGTGGTTTTCCCCCCTCGTAGCTTTAACGGTGCCGGTGGCCCAGGTGCTGCCGGAACGGCATCCGCGGCTCCCGTCGCAGCTGCCGGTCCCGGCGCTGGCGCAGGTCCTGCCATGGCCGCGGCCACCGGTGCTGGCCCAACTGCCGGGGCTTACCCATCTGCCGGGGCGTACCCAGCTGCCGGTGCTGGCCCATCGGGTCCTGGACTAGCGGCAACTCGTCGCGATTCCGGCTCGGTGTTTGGCCGGCCCAGCGGACCTCCCCAGCCGCCGGTCATTCTGAGCCGCAATGGCAAGGAGTTGACCCTGACCGGTGCAACCAACATACGCGCCGGCACCGAGATCGAGGTGACCACCGAAAGGCCGTCCGTCGCGCTGCAGCTCAGCGAACTGGATAGTGGCTCGTGGGTGATCTTCGAGCTGCCGGGATTCGCCAAGGCAGCCTCGGGTACGCCGGAGGAGAGCCTCGATGCGCTGCGCAAGGCCACCACTACCTCGTACTACAAGGGCAAGGACGCCCTGTGGGTGAAGGTTGTCTCCAACGGTGAAGGCGCCCGCATTAGCGGCCCTAGCGCCGGTGGAACCAGCGTCCAGGTCAGCCGCTAAGCGGGATTTGTAGTATGAGCAAGAGCCCCCGGCACAGGCCGGGGCTTCCGCAACGCTGGGAACCGGCGCCTTTGCACGCGCACGATAGTCGCTTGGCCATGGACGTTTGCTTACGCTAAAGCTGCGGCGAGGCAAGCGAGGCAAAAAAAATCCCCCCTTCGCGAGGAGTCGCAAAGGGGGGAACGCGCACCGAACGAACCGTCACGAACAACGCGGCGAAGGCGAACTAGCGATCGTGGTCGTCATCACCACCCCTGTTGGGTGAGCCGTGGCAGGTCCCGAAGCCTTTGTCGCTGTAACTCGCGGGAGCGCTTGTCTGCGCAGGGTCTTTTAGCGCCGACTCGAAATCCCACTGGTAGCCGTTCTGATCGAGCGTCAAAGCCATCACGCCCCAGTAGTCGCCGGTTGCCGCCTGAAGATTTTCCGCGTTGAAATTGTTGTTGCCGCTGGGATCGGAGGCCGTGCCGGTTGTGGCGACCGTATCGAGCGTCTCGCCGCCGGTGCCCACGATGAATTCGCGAATGCCCTTCCTCGGATCGTAATTCCCTGAGGCGTCGAGGGGACGATAGCGGGCGTAGAGGTGGTCGTGTCCGTTGAGGATGAGATCGGCTCCGTATTCGTAGAGCAACTGCCAAAAGGCCTGAGCGGTGGTGCCCTCTTCGCTGAGGCCGTTGGCCGCGCTGTATGTGGGCTGGTGCCAGTAGGCGAGCGTACACTCGGAATGATCGGCCGCGAGATCCTCTTTCAGCCATTGGAGTTCGCTGGCAAACCAGGGACCCATAGCCGAACAGCCGCCCGGCTGCGTCTCGCACTCGATATTGAGCGAGATAAGGTGCCACGCGCCCAGATTGTAGGAATACCAGCCGTCTCCGACCCCGACTGGCCCGCCTGCCGGTACCGTGTTTCCGAGCCCGCCGGTTTCCTCGAAGTGCCCCGCCTGTCCATCGGAAAAAGGCACGGGCTGCGTGAAGGTGCCGCCGGTATCAGGATTGTTGGCGACCGTGGCCGTCATGATCGTGCCATCGGGATTGTGCTGGACGCCGTTGAAGTAGGAGAAATAGCCGTAGCCGGCGACGCCGATCGCGCCGTGCTCGGTATAGAACTCGTGGTTGCCAGGCGAGGGCCGCGTAATCAATTTGAAAGCGCCATACGTCAATTCATAGGAGTTCTCGAAATCCGAATATTGGCCGACCTGGTATTGCTCGTCTCCGAGGAGCGCGACGAGGTCAGGTTTCATGTTTTCAATCTGCTGCGCGGTGGCTGCCTGGGACGCGTACAGATTCTGAACGGTGTCCCCGTTGCAGTTTTCACCCGCCTTCTCGCCGCTTGGCTCCGCGCCTGGCTGGCAGGCTACGTCGCCAACCACGGCCAGCACGGGCGGGCGGTCGACGGGCGCGTACGGCCACGGATTGGCCTTGGAGTTTTGATTGCCATTGGAATTTTGAGGCTGTGACTTTTGATCCTGCGCTTGCGCCCCAGCTGCGAAAGCCAGCGCCAAGGCGGCCGCGCCGATGAGCGCTGCCGCTCGGGACCTTCCCCCGATCATCTTCATGCAATTCCTCCCGTTTGGATTTGTGTCTGGATCAGTGCCAAGCCAGAGCTTTTATCCCTTCAGTATTTCGCGTGTGTGTCGAACGTGTGAAGAAGCCGTAACAGAAGCCTGCAAGTGTGACCTTCATCGAGAGTTCGCAAGGGCACAGACAGGATCGTCGGCGCCACGATCGCCGGTGGCGGATGGCCGTTCGATCCGCGCCGGGCGCAGTTCGCTTCGCGCAGCAATCCTTTCGGCCGCCTTTTCTCGCAATTCGCGAATTTACGCTTGCATCAACAATCGCTTTCCTCTACACTGCGCGACGCTGGAGAACATTCGGCATGACCATAAGCGACAAACACAATTCGTTGCCAAGGCAAGCGCTGGCGCTGCGCCGGGATTGTGGCCGAACGTGCTTCAGTCCCGCGTACTAAGCATCTCTTTGCAGCGCGTTTCTTTCGCAGCCCAATCGCTTGACCCATAAAGACTAAGAACCGGGTGGCGTAGCTTGCGGCTACTTCACTGTCCTGAAACGGGCCGCATGCGCTTGTTCCCCCGGGTTCTGATCGGCCAGTGGCGTAAGGCGCGGATACTTCATGGAGAGGCCGCGCAGCGCGCGAGCGTTGTGCGGCGGGGTTCGACTCCCCTAAGCCGTGTCTGCTTGTTCCCTGGCCACAATTTTCGCCGGTGGCGTAGTCGAGGGTTACTTCGTCACCTACGGAGTCGCGGAGGCTGACAGCCTCACCGAGGAGAGGAACGAAGGGGGCCGGGGCGTAGTCCCGAAGCGAAAAGCACCCTGCGGATACCAACTCGGGCGACGACCCTGGGCGCTTGTTCCCCGGCGAAAGATTTTCATCGCGCAACCGAAAGGCTCAGCTGCGCGCGTCCGAAGCGCGGAGCGCGCTTCGAGAAAGGATGATCGCCATGAGCGTGAACGTGAAAAACGGAACGCCGATGCATGGCCCCTCGCTGTGCGAATCGTGTATGCACGCGCACGTACTGCGGGGGTTCAGCGAGAGCGAAGAGCAGGTGCTCTGCTGCTTTACGTATCCCAATCACCGTGTCGATTTCCGCGTGTACCGGTGCAATGACTACTCGGAAGTGAAGCGGCAGACTTTGAAGCAAATGGAAGAAATGGCGTGGGTGCTGATGCCGAGAGACGGCAAGCGTATAGCGGGTTTCGTGCGCGCAAGCGAAATTCCGGAAGATCATCAGATCGAGATTGAACTCGATCGGGAGAAATAGTTTCAAGTTTCGCCGGTGGCGTAGGTAGCGCTTACTTCGGTAGAGCGCCCGCCGCGAAAGCGGTGGGAGGTTGCAGGTTCGACGCCTGTCCCGAGCAATCGGGTAGCTCAAAAACGGCGCAAGCCATAAGCGCAGCCGCTTGTTCCCCGGCGAGAGATTTCGATGTTGTACTAGCAAGTTTCGCCGGTGGCGATGACAGCGGTTACTTCTAATCGGAAAGTCGCAGGTTCGAATCCTGCCGTGGGTCCGCCGGTTGCGCGGATCGCGTAGCTCAGTGGATAGAGCATCCGGTGGCGCGAGCCACAACCGCCGTCGATGATTCCCCGGCGAATTTTTTCGAAGGCAAAAGAAGGGAGGCCGCAATGGCTCGACTGAACATGCTCAAGATTCCCTGGGGGCTGCGCACGCACGAGGGCGCTCCCGCGCGCACGATTTCAGCGGAGCTTCAGCTGCGGCGCTCCGTGATGGCGTGCCTGCTCTGGGAGGACCAGTTCTACGAGGACGGCGTGGAAATCGCCGGCCGCATCCGCGAACTGGTTCCGAAAGTGAAGGCGGAGAAGGTGGCGGCGATGGCGGTCGAGGCGCGCGGCAAGATGAAGCTGCGGCACGCTCCGCTGCTGCTCGTGCGCGAAATGGCGCGTCATCAGACGCACCGCGCGCTCGTGGCGCAGACGCTCGCGCAGGTGATTCAGCGGGCAGACGAGCTCGCGGAGTTCGTCGCGATCTACTGGAAGGACGGCAAGACTCCTCTTTCCGCACAGGTAAAGAAGGGGCTCGCGCAGGCCTTCCGGCGATTCGACGAATACCACCTCGCGAAGTACGACCGCTCCGGGCCGATCCGGCTGCGCGACGTGCTGTTCCTGTGCCACGCGAAGCCGCGTGACGCGGAGCAGGAGGCGCTCTGGAAGCGGCTCATCGAGGGGAAGCTCGAGACTCCCGATACCTGGGAGGTCGCGCTTTCCTCGGGCGGGGAGAAGCGCGAGGCGTGGGAGCGGCTGCTGCGCGAGCGGAAGCTCGGGGCGCTTGCTCTGCTCCGCAACCTGCGCAACATGAAGCAGGCCGGAGTGGACGAGGCGCTCGTGCTCGCGGCCCTTGAAGGCATGAGCACGGCGCGCGTGCTGCCGTTCCGCTTTCTCGCGGCGGCGCGTTACGTCCCGCAGTGGGAAGAGCCGCTCGAACGGGCGATGTTTTCCGCGCTCGCCGAGCAGGCGAAGCTTCCCGGGCGCACGGTGCTTCTCGTCGACGTATCGGGCAGCATGACGTATCCGCTGTCGGGCCGTTCCGAGATGCTTCGGACCGACGCGGCGTACGGACTCGCGATTCTGCTGCGCGAAATCTGCGAGAAGGCGATCGTGTACACGTTCTCGAACGACCTGGTTGAGGTGCCCCCGCGACGGGGGTTCGCGCTGCGCGACGCAGTAGATGCTAGCCAGCCGCACAACGCGACCTACCTCGGCCGGGCGCTTGAGAAGATTCCGGAGAAGTACGACCGGATCATCGTGATCACGGACGAGCAGGCGCACGATCGGGTGCCGGGCCCGCGAGGACGCGGCTACGTGATCAACGTCGCAAGCGCCAAGAACGGCGTCGGCTACGGGCCGTGGGTGCACATCGACGGTTGGAGCGAAGCGGTCGTCGAGTACATCCGGGCGCTGGAGTTGACGTCCGAGAACTGAACCAATAACGGCGCAGTCCTTCGTTCGAAAAAGCGAGGGGCTGCGCACGAGATTTTCGCCGCGCGTGTTTTCAGAATTCGAAGCGCGGCGCAACAGGCTGCGGGAGGCGCGGGGCGGAGTCGAGTCGGCTCCGCGCCTCGAGGTCGAGCATGAAACTTCGTACGCTGAGAAAATTGCAGAGGAGGAAGAAGATGTCGGACACGAACGAGACCGGCTACAACGTGATCGTTCCCGAAAAGGGCGTGCCGATCAAGGCCTGGACGAAGGGTGTGCCGCTCGAGGCGCAGGCGCGCGAACAGCTCGTGAACGTCGCGCAGCTGCCTTTTATTTTCAAGTGGGTGGCGGCGATGCCGGACGTTCACTGGGGGATCGGCGCCACGGTCGGCAGCGTGATTCCGACGAAGGGCGCGATCATCCCGGCGGCGGTTGGCGTCGATATCGGCTGCGGCATGATGGCCGTGCAGACGGATCTGAACGCGCGCGATTTGCCCGAAAATCTCAAGGGAATCCGCACGGCGATCGAGAAGGCCGTGCCGCACGGGCGCACCAATCACGGCGGGCGCGGCGACCGCGGCGCGTGGGCGAATATTCCCGCGCGCGCCATGGAAGTGTGGGCGGAACTCAAGCCGCGATACGACGCGATTCTCGCGAAGCACTCGAAGCTCGATCGCGGGAATCACGCGAATCATCTCGGGACGCTCGGAACGGGCAACCACTTCATCGAAGTGTGCCTCGACGAAGCCGAAGCTGTGTGGTTCATGCTGCACAGCGGCTCGCGCGGCGTGGGCAATCGAATGGGCAGCTACTTCATCGAACTTGCTCGCAAGGACATGGAGCGATTGTTCATTCACCTGCCGGACCGCGATCTCGGCTATTTCGCCGACGGGTCGGAGCATTTCAACGACTACGTCGAGGCGGTCGAGTGGGCCCAGGATTTCGCGCGCTGGAATCGCCACTTGATGATGGAGCAGATTGTGGCTGCCGTGCGCACTTGCGGAGAGGTTCGTCCTTTCGAGGCGGAACTCAAGGCGATCAATTGCCACCACAACTACGTGGCCCGCGAGTCGCACTACGGCGAAAACATTCTGGTCACGCGCAAGGGCGCGGTCCGCGCGCGCGAGGGCGATATGGGAATCATTCCCGGCAGCATGGGAGCGCGTTCCTACATCGTTCGCGGCAAGGGCAATCCGGAAAGTTTCAACAGCTGCAGCCACGGAGCGGGCCGTGCGATGTCGCGCGGCGAAGCGAAGCGGCGATTTTCCGTGGCGGATCACGAACGCATGACGGCGGGCATTGAATGCCGCAAGGATGCGGACGTGATCGACGAAACTCCCGCGGCGTACAAGCCGATCGAGGCGGTGATGGCGGCGCAGACCGATCTGGTCGAGGTCGTCCACACCCTCCATCAGGTGGTGTGCGTGAAGGGCTAAAGCGGGCGAAACATGCCCGCAAAATCTGCAATAAGACGGGGATCCTTGATCCCCCTAGCGGGGGCTTAGGAGGGCACGAAAATGCCCGTTTTGGCGGTTTTTTGCGCCGATAGCGCCGGTGGGATGCGTGCCGGAGTTCGGCCGACCGCCGTAAGCCCCTAATATCGCGGCCATGCATTTTCGTGCGCGGCCCACGTTCTCGAATGACCTGGTCGAGGCCCGCCTCATGGCGAAGGCCCGTCGTGCGCGACGCAGTTGTGCTAGCCAGTCGCGCAGCACGGCCTGCCTCGGCCGGTCGCTCGAGTAGTCGGCGCGTGCGATACCTGAAGCTGAGAACGAAATCTCTGTCGCACCGACGGCGCTCCACAATTCTTATGGCCGCGCACCCAGCGCTTCCGCGCTGGGCTAACTTGTGCCGCGCCTCCGGCGCTGATCAGAAGGGGCCCGCCTAAAACAAGGCGGCCCTTCGACTGCGGTCGGGACAAGCGCGCTAGAAAACCACCTCGAGAGAAATTACGCCACGGGCGCCGCCGAATTATCTGGAGGCGGTGCCGCCATCGACCGGCAGGTCGATGCCGGTGATGAAGCTGCTCTCGTTGGAAGCAAGGAAGACGGCTGCTGATGCAAGTTCCTCCGCGGTGCCGAGGCGGCCCATGGGGATCATCTTGCGGAAGTATTCGCTCGTGCCCTCGTCGGAGCCTTTCGCACCGACGTGGACCATGGGCGTCTCGGTTGGTCCGGGACTGATCACGTTTGCCCGAATGCCGCGACTGGCCAACTCTGCGGTCCAGGTGCGGACAAAGGAGACCAAAGCTGCTTTCGTCGCCGAGTACGCGCCGAAGCCCGGCACACCCATCTGCCATGCGGCCGATCCAGAAAGAATGATGGATGCATTGTCGGCGAGCAGCGGGAGCGCCTTTTGCACGGTAAAGTAGACGCCGCGCGCGTTGAGGTTGAAGTGCTCGTCGTACGTGTCCGGTGTGGAGTCTGCGAGCGAAACAGGATCTACGACTCCTGCGTTCGCGAAGACGATATCGATGCGTCCTTTTTCCTTTCGCACGATTTCATAGAGGCGATCGAGATCTTCGAGCTTCGAGACATCTCCCTGAACGGCCGTGACATTCTTGCCGATCAGAGCGACCGCCTTATCCAATTCCGCCTGGCGGCGGCCGGTGATAAAGACGTGGGCTCCTTCTTTCACGAAGCGTTTGGCCGTCGCGAGGCCGATACCGCTAGTGCCTCCGGTGATTACAGCTACCTTTCCATCTAGTATGCCCATTGTTCTCTCCTTCCGTTTTGCGCCCGACTATAAGTTGGGGCGGCGGTCCCGTCGAGCTTGCCTTTCACGCTCTTTCGCCCGCCGATTTCAGATGGCCGACATGCCGCCGTCGACGGACAACTCCACCCCATTCACGAAGCTTGAATCGTCTGAGGCAAGAAACAGCGCGACCGTCGCAATTTCCTCAGGACGACCCATTTTTCCCCGCGGGATCAGGGACTCGAACATCTGCTTCGCCTCCTCGCCGATTTGCTCCTGAACTGGTGTGTCGATCGGCCCCGGGCTCAGCACGTTCACGCGGATATTCCTGGCCTTCAGTTCGTTGAGCCACGTGCGTGCGAATGAGCGCAGCGCCGCCTTGCTCGCCGCATACACGCCGAAACCGGGAAAACCCATCACCGAAGCAATCGACCCGTTCATGAAGATCGATCCGCCGTCGTTGAACAGCGGCAACGCCTTCTGAACGGCAAAGAGCGTGCCGCGCACGTTCAGGTCGAAGACCCGATCGAAGTGCTGCTCGGTGATCTCGCCGAGTTTGACGGCTTCGCCCATGCCAGCGCTCGCGAACAGGACGTCGATCTTGCCCTTTTCCCGCTTGACCGTATCGAACAGGCGGTCGAGGTCGTCGAGATTGCTGGAGTCGCCCCGGACGCCCGTCACATTTTTTCCGATCTCCTTGACGGCCTTATCCAGCTGCTCTTGCCGGCGTCCCGTGATGAAGACGTAGGCGCCCTCCTGAACAAACAGCTTGGCGCTGGCCAGAGCCATGCCTGACGTGCCACCGGTAACAACGGCGACCTTGTTCTGTAGCTTTCCCATGTCCGTATTCCTTTCTTCGGATCGATTTGGTTTCAGTGAGATGTGCCACGCGTTTTTTTCCAAACGCGCCGCCTGCTTCGAGCACCTTCAGCGAAGCCGGCGGACGAAGTGGAGATCGAGCCCGGATAAAGGAGCGCCGACCTCGTGCATTGCACCGCCAATGGCGAGTGATCCGAGATCGATCGCCACTAATCCAGTGCCGTCGATCAATTCGATTACGAGTTTCTTGGCTTCAGCGTCGTCGCCGGATGTGAAGATGACGGTGCGGGGCTTGTTGGGCGAGAAGTCCTGTATCCAGGCCATGGGCATGTTGCTGATCGATTTGACGAGTCTCGCGCCGGCTGCCATCTGAGCGACCAGCTCGCTGGATGTGCGTCCTGCGGCCTTCAACGCGGCCCGCGACCTGGTGACTCCCGCGAGACTAATATCCGGTTTCGGATCCACATGCGCGTTGGTCGCATCGATCAGGATGCGGCCACGCCAATCGATGCCTTTCAACGCTTCCGGCACGTTTACCCGATGGACGGCGAGAATAACGACGTCGCATTCGGCTGCCTGTTGCTTCGTCCCGGCGATGGCGCCTGGGCCAAGATCGGCAACGAAATCAGCGAGCGTCGCCGGACCTCTGGAATTGGAGACGACGATGGTGTGACCGGCGTTCATCAAATGACGGCCGAACGTGCGCGTTACATTTCCGGCTCCCAGAAAACCTATTTTCATGGCCCACCTCCTAGCTGCCAACAACGAAACATCGACTGACGGGACATGCGAGTACGCGGGAGGCCAGTCCAGGAAGCGAGAAAAGAGCGGGGAGAACGTGAAATCGAACCCAGCGGGCGCGAGTGGGGGCCCACTCATCGGGTGGGCTCTGCACGGACCGGCGCGCGATCTGTTTGTTGATTCGGAAATTCGTGGCCAAAGCAATGACGAGGACGGCGACATCACAGTCAACGTAGGCCGAATCCGAGAGGCGAGACATTGCGCGCCCAAGGCGTATCCAACTGACCATCAGGCCGCCGGCGGTTAATGCCGCGAAGAGGACGACAACGAGCCGTAATGCTTGTTCCATAATCTTCGACGACCTTCGTCCCAGCTGCTGGGCACACTACTTACAATGCCCGGCAACGCGCATGGGATTCAGGATTTTTTGGAGCCGACAGCGGAGCGGCGCGCAAGCGCATGAAAACAAGGAACGGGAAAAAGAGACGGCGAACGGTCTGCGCGGCCGCAACATGCCTGGGGATGAGAAACGCCTGGCACTCGGGTGGGGCGCAAGGGCGGGTTTCAAACCCGCCCCCACACGCGGAAACCGAATCTGAGACGGCGCTGCGCGATCAGAAGATGCCGAGCTTGATGTGCAGGAATTTTTTCGGGTCGCGGCGGAAATCGGCGATCATCAAGCGCATGTCGCCGGAGAGCCCGGTCAAGTTGTCGTACAAGGCGGGA
>Ga0335074_10016995_pt1 | contig 10245 bp, 10 predicted proteins | sample Lox_Sample_23_FD_206715 | JGI IMG/M metagenome (GOLD analysis project Ga0335074, IMG submission 206715) | Soil microbial communities from Loxahatchee National Wildlife Refuge, Florida, United States - Lox_Sample_2.3 | ecosystem: Environmental > Terrestrial > Soil > Wetlands | place: USA...
TTGCCTCTGGTCTGGCCTGGAGCCGAGTCGCCGATGTAGGTGTACAGCGGATGCCCGTTGTAGGTGAGCTGGAGAGAGCCGTCGGCCCGTTTGATGCTGCCGATCCTTCCGGGCAGGTGTGAGCCCGCTGCGACTGTGCCGGTCACCGGAGGCCAGTATGTTGCGCAGCTCCCGTAGCATTTCGACGTGGTGGGCGTATCGGGCGCGAATGAGTAGAGCGTGAAGCCCTTAGCGTTCGTCAGGATCTTCGTGCCGCCGATAACCGTAGTCTTCAGCGGTGTGCCGGCGGCAGCCGAGGCTGGTGCTGCCAGAGCACTCTCGGAGGTAACCGCGAGGCCGAGCAGCACAGCCGCGGCGATGGTTAGCCCCGTGGCGGCTGCCCGGGCAGTTCGGGTGATCGCCGCGGGAACCTGATCGGGGAATGCGGCTGCCGGCCTTGCCGCACGAACCGTCCAGGCAGGAGCAAGGGCAAGCGTGGCCAGTACCGTGAAGGCGGCCACCTCCAGCGCGCCTGCGGCGATGCCGGCAGTCGTGCTCACTTCCTTGAACCCGAACAGCCCGACACAGATGGACAGCAGGTAGCCGCCGAGGGTTGACAGAGCGAAGGCCGCGCCAGCTGCGGCCGCGATCCTGCCGGGAATGACGAGCCGGCCAGGGATCGCGAGAACCGCTAGCCCGAGCGCGAAGGCGACGACGACCTGTAGCAGGAACAGCCAGCCGATCGTGGGGATCGTCCGGTAACCCGTCAGGTAAAGGTCGAGATGGATAGCTCCGATGGCTATCAGCAGGCCAGAGCGGGGAACCTCATGCCATAGCCCGCCGGAACGCGTTGACGCCGTTGCCATTGGCCTGCCCGGGAGACCTGTCGCCGACGAAGGTATACAGCGGGTGCCCGCGGTAGGTGACCTGCGTCTCGCCGCCGGATCGCTTGATCGTGGCGAACGGCGCCTTGACAGCGGATACGCTCGCGGGCGCCTTCTCCGGCGGCCAGCTTGTCGCGCACGCCCCGTTACAGGCTGATTTGGTCGGGGTGTCCGGGGCGAACGAGTAGAGCGTGAAGCCCTTGGCGTTCGTCAGCACCGTCACGCCGCCGACCTTGGCGGTCTTAAGCCCGGCTGCGGACGCCGCAGCCGAGGTAGATGTGGTCCCCTACCCGGCGGTGTGGCTGACGACGCCGATGAGTGGGCCTGAAGGACGGCGGTGTCATGGCTGGGCTCCGCCGGGGCCTGCTACCGGCGGACGTCGTCTTCGGAGGGCATCAGTTCCGCGCGCGTCGGCAGGCCCTCGATGTCACCGATGACTCCGACGGCGGCAGCTCCGCATCGGTGCGCGGTTGCGATCGCGTCAGGAAGGCTCTGGTCTTCGAGCAGGCCTGCGATGAGGCCTGCGTTGAATGCGTCTCCTGCCCCGACCGGGTCAGCTACCCGGCGGGTGACCTGGCTCGGGACGACGATCGGCGGCTTGCTGGCGCCCGTGCTTGCCACGGCGCCGAGGGCGTCGTCGCGGATCACGGCGACGCGAGGCCCGAGGCCCGCGAGAGCGGCGGCGGCATCGGCCGCGCTGTCCGCTCCGGTGAGAAGTGCGGCCTCGGACCGGCTGGCCGTCACGACGGAGGCGCTCGCAACGAGCTTCCGTAGCACCGGCGCTGCGGCGTTCCTGTCCCATAGGTTTGTCCGGTAGTTGACGTCCACGAATAGCTGCAAGGAACGGGCCCGCGCGGTCTCGGCCAGCGCGAGTGCCGCAGCCATGCAGGACTCCGACAGAGCCGGCGTGACGCCGGAGACGTGGACAATCGTTCCCGCGGGCAATCCCGCCAGGGCGGCGCCAACGTCATCGGGCGCAAGGCGTGACCCGGCGCTGCCTGTGCGCCGGTAGACGACCTCGGCGGACGGGAACTCCCTGAGGTTGCGGAAGAGCAGCCCGGTGGGTGCCGCGCCGTCGCGGACGAGATGCTCGGTCGCGACACCCTCGGCGCGGAGGCGCCGGAGGATCATTGAGCCGAACGCGTCGGCACCGATTCGCCCGGCGAAACCAACCCGGTGTCCAAGGCGCGCAACCCCGACGGCAACGTTCGACTCGGCGCCGACGACGTGCGGGGAGAAGCGGGTTGCCTCGTGCAGCGGGCCAGCGGGATGCGCGATGAAGGCGACCAGAGCCTCACCAATGGCGACAAGCTCCGGGAAGTTGCCGCTCGGCGACGGCGTGGTCATGGGCGTGCCGTGCGAAGCCTGCTGACGAGCAGCTCAGCTCGCTTGGAAGCAGCGTCCGGATCTCCTCGCGCGACCAGCCAGGAGCCGACACCGACCGCAGTACTGCCGTGCGCGATGAAGGTCGCAGCGTTCGTCGCGTCGATCCCGCCGACGGCAATAAAACGGATGTGGGGCAGGGGATCACGCAGGGCATCGAGCGTCGGCACGCCAAGTAGCGACGCAGGGAAAAGCTTGACAGCGGCTGCCCCGCCGTTCCAGGCCGCAACGGCTTCGGAAGCGGTCGCGGCGCCCGGCAGGTACGGCACGCGAGATTTCCTGGCGAAGGCCAGCAGGTCGTGATCGGTATGAGGCGAGACGAGAAACTGTGCCCCAGCGCTGATAGCGCGCTCTGCGGTACTGGCGTCGAGGACACTGCCTGCGCCGACCGTCAGTTCCGGAAGCTGGTCACGGATCGCGGAGATCGTCGGTAGCGCATCCGGAGAGTCGACGGTCAGCTCGAGCACTCCCAACCCGCTGTCCAGCAGCGCCCGTGCGAGCGGCAGGACTGCCGGGGCAGGGAGGCGCCGAAGGATTGCGATGACGGGGCAGCTGGCGAGGCTGGCCGGGAGGGGTGCCCGGCGCGGGCTGTTACCAGCCGACATGGGTGGTGAGCCAATTGGACGCGTTAGCTCCGGTCACCGCGACGCTGCTCCCATCCGGGTTTGAACAGACGCAGGAAGTTCTGCGGGGAGTACGGGTACTTCGCCATCGTGCCGGAATCGAACTCGACCCCGAAACCGGGTCCGTCCGGAAGCTCTAGGTAGCCATCCCGGACAGTGCAGCCGCCGGTCATGATCTCGCGGGCCCACGGCTGCGCGGCGTCGTCGAAAGTCTCCTGGATCAGCATGCTCGGCATCGCGGCGCCGACGTGCGCATTGATCACAGTCGTGAAGGGGCTCTGGGCATTGTGCGGAGCTATCCACGCGCCGTAGGCGGAGGCGACCGAGGCGACAGTTGCCAGGCCTTGGACTCCGCCGCAGTTGAGGATCTCCGGTTGAACGATGTCGATAGCGCGGGTGTGAAGCAGTTCGGCGAAGGAGAAAGCCTCGGTAAACCGCTCGCCGGCGGCCACACGGACGGGCTGGGACCGGGCGACTTCGACGAGTGCGGCGATGTCCGTCGACTGGACCGGCGCTTCGAACCAGTACGGGTTGAAGGCCTGGAGTTCTTTTCCGATGTGGACGGCGGTGCCGACCGTGAAGCGGTCGTGTGCCTCGATCATGATGTCGACGTCGTCGCCGACAGCCTCCCGCACGGCGGCGACCAGGCCCAGCGCTTCGCGCAGATCAGCGGAATCGATGGACTTGTAGGCATGGCCGAAGGGGTCGAACTTCAGCGCGGTGTATCCCTGCGCGACGACGGCCTTCGCTGCCACGCCGAATCCCTTCGGGTCGCGGTCACCGGAGTACCAGCCGTTGGCGTAGGCGCGTAGTCGTGGCTCGACCGCCCCGCCGAGCAGTTGCCACACCGGTGTGCCGAGCTTCCTGCCGATGATGTCCCAGCAGGCTATTTCGATGCCGGACACTGCCGGGCCGGACTCGAAGTACAAACTCTTCCGCAGGTGCTCCCACAGCGCCCGAGGGTTCATGGGGTCTTGCCCGACGACGAGGTCCCGGATCTCGCCGAGCTGCGCGGCGATGGAGCTGGACGTGAGCCCGCCGGTGGCCTCGCCGTGGCCGGTGATCCCCTCGTCCGTGCGGAGCTCCAGGAAGATCCAGTTCTTCCACGGGTTCCCGACGACAAGGACGTTGAGGTCAGTGATGATCATGCGGCTGCCTCCTTGCCGGTGAGTGCTGCGCGCGGCGGCGCGACGACCATCAGGTCTCGCAGGCTGTGCACGACCGTGGCGAGCTCGCGCCGATCGGAGGCGTCCAGCGGATTGGACACACTGCTGCGCAGGAAGTCGGACTCGAAGATGCCGCGCCAGTGCAGGACAGTCTGGTAGATGCCGGCTGATGCGGCCTCCAGGTTAAGGAGAGGCAGGAGCCGCGCGAACAGCGCGCGCGCCTCATCCTCCTCTCCGTTCACCAGCAGGTTCCAGATGCCGACGTGGATGTCGGCGGACTCGCACGCGGGCATCGTCCCGCAGGCGCCTCGCGAATATTCGTCGAAGACATAGCGTCCGGCCAGCCCGCCCATGATGCCGCGCAGTTTCGGACCGCAGGATGCGATCTCGTACGAGATGGCGTGACCGGCCGGCACTGTTTCCTCCTTGATCCAGTCGGCGTGGGGCAGCTCGCGGACGATGCGGGTGACCAGCTCCGGTGACATCCGCGTGCCGACAGGGGCGTCATGGTTCTGGACGAACAGCGGGACTTCCAGGACCGACGTGAGCCGCTCGTAATAGCGAAAGCACTCGACCGGGCCTGCCGGATGAGAGTTGGGGGGCATCGCCATCACTGCAGCAGCTCCGGCGTCCTGGGCGTGCCGGGCGAAGCGGATTGCCCAGTCCGCTGAGCCGGCGGTGACGCCGATGACCGTGGGAACCCGTCCCTGCACCTCGTCGAGCACCAGTTCGGCGATCATCAGTCGCTCGTCGTCGGAGAGCGTCCAGAACTCCGAGGCATTCACCAGTGCGACAAGGCCGTGGACGCCGGACTCGAGGCAGAACTCGATCTCTCTGCGCAGGCTGGCAGGGTCAAGCTGGCCATCTGGGTGGAAGGGCGTGCAGAGAATCGCGAAGACGCCGCTCCACGGTGCCTCGCTCGGTCCTGCTCCGGCGATCAGGCTCATGATCTCCCCAGTGAGTGTGGAAGGACGCTGTCTCGCGGACGCGGCCAACATCGCCGCGACTAACAATATTCGCAATATTCGCGAGATATCTCTCGTTAAACAAAAGCTATTATGCGACTTGACAGTCAATAGTCGCAAGTTTAGAGTCACGGACATCGGTAAGCGACTAAGTGTCGCGGATAGTACAACACGCCGCGACGCCGCCCCAAGTCTGCCGACCTCCGCGGCTTGCGGTCCCGGCCGGCACCTGATTCCGAAAGTCCGATCTATTAAGGGGATGGCATTGTGGGCGAGGCCGGGAATGGGACAGGGCGCACACAGCTCAGTCGGCGCAGCGTCCTGAGGTACGGCTCGATCGGAGCAGCGGCGCTCGGTCTGGCCGCGTGCAGCAGCAGCACCAAGCCGAACGCGTCCAGCGGCTCCGGTGCCGGTGCCGATGCGGGTAAGTCGGAAACCCTGACCATCTGGACGTGGGCAGGCGCCAGCGTCGTGCAGGCGGGCTTCAACGCGGTCAAGGCAACGTCCAAGGACTTCGCCGGCTGGAAGGCCAACATCCAGACGGTCGCGGCCAATGACTACGCCACCGCCGAGAAATTCAGCCTGGCCCTGTCCGGCGGCACGGGTCTGCCGGACATTCTGCAGCTCAACTACACCGAGATGCCGCAGTTCGCGGCAGCCGGAGCGCTCGAGGAGCTGAGTGCGGCCTACGCGCCCTACTCGGCTGACCTGTATGCCGGGGCTCTGCAGGTGGCCAAGTACAACGGCGGCTTCTATGCGTTCCCTAGCTCGCTGAACCCGAAGCTCTTCTACTACCGCGCGGATCTGTTCGCGGAGGCCAAGATTGACCCGTCGTCGATTCAGACGACTGACGACTTCATCGCCGCGGGCCAGAAGTTCCACCGGAAGTTCCCCGGCCAGTACATCGTGAACCTCAACACCGAGCCTCAGCCCTACGTGTTCGGCGAGATGATCTCGGCCTATGCGCCGATCAGCTTTGCCTCCCCCGACGGCAAGTACCAGATCACGTCCAACCCTGGATTCGAGCAGGTGTTCAGCTTCCTGCAGCAGATCCACGACTCGAAGATCGCCTACCCGGTGGACGACTTCACCACCGACTGGCCGAGCGCGATCAAGAACCAGAAGATCTGCGGATATCTCGGCGCCGACTGGATCGACGAGTTCCTCCCCGGCTACGCCACGCTCAGCCAGTACGGGAAGTGGAAGGCGATTCCCTGGCCGGAGCTGTCGCCGATGGCGAACCAGCAGTACGGGTCGGACGCCGGCGGTTCGCTGTTCGTCGTGCCCAAGGGCGCCCGTAACAGCCAGGCGGCCATTGAGTTCCTGAAGCAGTGGCGGCTCTCGCCCGCGGGATCCCTCGCATCCTTCAACGCCAACGGCATCCTGCCGCTCAACAAGACGACCGCATCAAGCGTGATCAGCTCGCTCACCACCGCGAAGCGGCCGCCGTCGACGTCACAGACTGACTGGCTGGAGCTGCCGCAGCACTATTTCGGTCCCGACTACATCGCCACCAAGCTCCAGGCCATGAACCGGGTGAAGGTCTTCGGGTACGACCCGGCCGCGGTCAAGGAGTGGAGCTCGATCGTGTCTGACTGGCTCACGAAGCTGCTCTCCGGCACTTCGGTCAGCGCCGCCCTGGCCGGCCTGCAGCAGGACATGCAGACCCAGGTCGGCAACCCGTATTCCAACGCCTAAGCAATCCTGCACCGGGTGTGCAGAGTGAGGAGCGTGACAGGGGGTGTCTACCATCGCCGGGACACGCAAGCGCAGCTCCCTGATAAACGGCGTCCACTCGCGGGCCCGGACCGGGCGGCAACAGGGCCGCCCGCGCCGGGCCACGAGCCTGAAGGGCTACACCTTCATCGCCCCGTTTCTTCTCCTGTTTATCTTTTTCAGCGCGTTCCCGGATGTCTACACCCTCATCCTCAGCTTTCAGCACTATGCCGGCTACGGGTCGGCTACTCCCGCCGGCCTGCAGAACTATGACGCGCTGCTCCACTACCCGGTGTTCTGGACCGAGCTGGAGAACACTCTCGAGTACTGGGTGCTGCACGCCATCATCCTGATCCCGGTCGCCTTCATCCTTGCCCTCGTCGTCCGGTCCAGGTCTGTCCGCGGAAAGTCGGCATGGCGGGCGATCATCTTCCTGCCCCAGGTCATGAGCATCGTCGCGGTCACCCTCGCCTTCCAGGTCATGTTCGCGAGCCCCTACGGCGCCATCAACCACCTGTTCGGCCTGCATGTCGCCTGGCTGACGGACTTCGCCATCACCAAATGGGTGGTCGTCGCCCTGCTGGTGTGGCAGGGACTGGGCTTCTGGTTCGTGGTGTTCCTGTCGGGCCTGACCAGCATTGATCCCGCAGTGGAGGAGGCCGCGATGATCGACGGAGCCGGAGTCGTGCGCCGCGCGATCTCGATTGTCGCTCCGCTGATGAAGAATGTGTTCCTGTTCGCCGTGGTCATCGACGCGATCACGTCGATGGCCCTGTACACCCAGCCGACTGTCCTGGCCGCGACGCAGGGAGTCCTGGACCCCTCGGTCGCGCCACTGTCCAGCCTCGTAGTCGTCAACTTGCAGTCGAGCAGCTTCGGGGAGAGCGCGGCCGCAGGCTGGCTGCTTTTCCTCCTCACGATCATCGTGTCGATCGCGGTGTTCGGCTCGTTCCGGCTCTTCGGCCGATCCGGCGCGGGCCGAAGGAGAGTCGTCATCGGCGGTCGGCGAGCGGCGGTGAGCCGGTGACCGCCGCAGCCGAGCGCGGAGGGGCGGCGGCCGGCCTAGTCCAGACCAGGGGGCTGCTGGCGCGCGTCGGGTGCTACGCGCTGCTGCTGCTCGTCGCGGTGCTCGCCCTGTACCCGCTGTACCTGGTGATCGCGAACTCGCTGAAGAGCAATACCGCCGTGGCCCTCAACCCGTCCGGGTTTCCGGCGCGGCCGACGCTGTCCAGCTACTCACAGCTCGTCGCGGCAGGACAGCTGCGCGCCTTCGTCAACTCGCTGATCGTCGCCAGTACGACAACAGTGGGCGCGGTCTTCATCTCAGCGCTAGCCGGGTACGCGTTCACTAAGCTGCGCTTCCCCGGCCGGGCGATCATCTTTGCCGGACTCATCGCGACCATCATGGTTCCGATCCAGACCGGCATTCCCGGCTTCTACGTCGAGTTCGCGAAGTTGCACTGGCTCAATACCTACCAGGTCCAGATCGTGCCTTTCCTCGCGCCGGTATTCGGACTTTTCATGGTGCGTCAGTACCTGCTGTCGGTGCCCGACGAGATCGTCGAGGCCGCGCGCATGGACGGAGCCGGCGAGTGGTCGATCTACTGGCGCATCATCGTTCCGATCCTTCGGCCGGTGCTCGCTGCACTTGGCGTGCTGGAGTTCCTGATGATGTGGAACAGCTTTGTCTGGCCTCAGGTGATGGCCGACACCAGCAACGTGGCGCCGCTGCAGGTGACTCTTCCGACGCTCACCGATCGCACGCTCGGCATTGTCCCGCTCTATGGTGAGATCATGGCTGGCAGTGTCCTCGCGATCGTGCCGTTGATCATCGTTTTTCTTCGTTACCAGCGCGCGTTTGTGAGTGGAGTGACCTATGGCAACACCTGAGCCTGTGGCCGAGCCTCCGGCGACGTCAGCCAGTCGCGGTGGCACTGCGCCGCGCACGCTGAGCAGATCCACCGAGCGTGCAGTGGCGCTGCTGACGTGCTTCACGCCGGAGACGCCGCGCCGGCGCGTCGCCGACCTGGCCGAGGAACTGGGTATGCACCCCAGCAGCGTGTACCGGTACGTGATGGCGCTCGAGGCCGCTCAGCTGCTTGAGCGGGACGCCGACTACGGCGGCTACCGCCTCGGCCTTGGTGTGCTCGAGCTGTCATCCATCGTGCTCCGCGATCTCGATGTCCGGCGCTTTGCGGTCGACGAGCTTGACCGGCTCAGCGACGAGACGGGCCTGCTGGCTAATCTCGGTCTGCTGAAGGCCGGGAAGGTGATCCATGTCGCGCATGCCTTTCCCCCTGGCTGGCCGCGCTGGAACATGGACCTCGGCCACGCCGCTATCGCGCACTGCACAGCGCTCGGCAAGGTCCTTCTCGCCGCTCTGCCGTGGGAGGAAGCGCTCCAGCACGTCGAGCAGGTCGGATGGCGCGGCTACACGGACCAGTCGCTGCGAGACAGCAGCGCCCTCAAGGCAGAGCTGCAGGAAGTTGCCCGCCGGGGATATGCGGTCGACGATGAGGAGCGGTCGGCCGGGGCCATGTGCGTGGGCGTTCCGATCTTCGGGCAGAACGGCGTTGTGCGCGCGGCGATGAGCATCAGCGGCACGAAGATCCGCATCACTGAACTTGGTATCGAGGAGTGCGCCGCGAGGCTGCTCATGGCGTCGCGCCGCGTGTCGTCGCAACTCGGCTCACGCGATCGCTTCACCGCCTACTTCTAGCTGTCGCTGTTATGAAGGTCGCCATCACTGGCGCGAATGGCGAGATCGGCCGGATCATCGCGCCGTTTCTCGGCACGGAGCATGACGTCCGCCTCGGCATCTGGGAGCTCGCCCCCGAGCGAGCGCCGGTCCAGTTCAGCAATCCCCGGCTTGACGTGCGACGCCTCGACATCCGAGACGCCGGTGAGGTCCGGTTGTTCGTCGACGGAGCCGACGCTGTTGTTCATCTGGCCGGAGAGCGGGAAACCAGCGCCGACTGGGACCGGCTGGCTGGCCCGAACATCGAGGGCACCTTCAACGTCTTCGATGCCTGCCGCGAGCGCTCTGTTGGCAAGATCGTCTTTGCGAGCTCCAATCACGTGACAGGCGGCTACGACCTCTCCGATCAGAAGGGTCTTGACGGGTCGGAGGCGGTACGACCGGACTCGCTCTACGGCGTCACGAAGGCGTTCGGGGAAGCACTCGGACACTTCATGTCCGACGCCTACGGCATCTCCGTAATCTGCCTCCGCATCGGATGGGTTCTGCCAGAGCCGCACTGTCCTGAGGCCATCCGGATGTGGCTGAGCCCGCGCGACCTTTGCCGCCTCGTCTCCTCCTCGCTGCAGGCCCGGGTGCCGTACGGCATTTACTACGGCACCTCCAATAACGCCCGCCGGGTCTGGGATCTCGCGCCTGCGATCGAGGATCTCGGCTACCAACCGGTGGACGACTCCGAGACCTTCGTGAGCGCCCAGAATCCCGGCTGACTGAATCTGGCGACCTCAGTCGGCTGCGCTCTTGGCGCTACGCGATGAGCTACGTGCGGAT
>Ga0335074_10016997_pt1 | contig 10245 bp, 11 predicted proteins | sample Lox_Sample_23_FD_206715 | JGI IMG/M metagenome (GOLD analysis project Ga0335074, IMG submission 206715) | Soil microbial communities from Loxahatchee National Wildlife Refuge, Florida, United States - Lox_Sample_2.3 | ecosystem: Environmental > Terrestrial > Soil > Wetlands | place: USA...
GGAGTATGTGCGCGGCAGAGTTTAGGCTCGCCTCGACCTGGCGACCACCTCGCCATAGCGGAGCCCGCAACTTTGTGAATTTGTTAAGACTGGAAGCAGTGGGTTACAGCCTCTTTCGGGTACGAGATTTCGCTAATTCTGTAAGTTCCCGGCCAGTGCTGCTTGAAACATTGAACCGCCTGTTCGGCCTGCGCCCTCGTGGGATAGGTCGCCAACCGAAGGAGTTCGCCACCTTCGATTTCGACAAACGCTGAGAATAATACCGGCCGTGACATCTGATTCTCCCTTCACACGCTTGCCAGTTTTTTCCCACGTGCGTCTATCTTGACATCCGAACTGAAGGGCCGCTGTGCGGGGAATCACTCGCGATTGTGACCGCGGTCACTGAGGAGTTTAGGCCGGTAAGGGACCTGGGGAGAGAAGGCTTCGCACAACTTTCTTCAGCATGTCTGGGCTGCAGTCCTTATTCAGGCAGGCATCCACTCGGGCCAATTTACCCAGCTGTATCACCGTTTCGGAATCATGCATGGAGAGGAAAAGAATCTTCGTCGTGGGCGCGATGCTGCGGATTTGCCTCGCGGTGGCCGCCCCGCCCATGCCGGGCATCGTAACGTCCAAGACGACCAAATCGGGCTTCAACTGACGAATTTGACGCACGGCGTCGCTGCCGTTTGCCGCCTCGCCGCAAATATCCCATTCAGAGCCGAGCAAACTGGCAATGCCCTTGCGAACGAGCTCATGATCGTCAACGAGAAGGATGCGGGACTTCAAGATTTCCACCTGTGCCATCTGTCCGATAGCCTACGGAGTTAAGTGTAGAGTTCCAATCCGGCAAAGCGTGTAGACGCGTAGGGGCATGACTCTACAGGAATCGTTGTACGCGGCGCGTCCGCGAATATTCAATCACGCCGCGAGAATTGACTCACTCGCGCGCCGCTAAGGTGCAGCGCATCGGTACAGCTTGAGTTTCGCTTCCGAAATGCTGCGCAAACACATAAACTACGTGGTCTTAATTCTAGGAGGTTTGCTGTGGCGATCGAACGGGCGCTGGTGAGTGTGTTTGACAAGTCGGGGGTGATGGAATTTGCGCGCGATCTGGCGACGCTGGGGGTGGAGGTTGTGTCCACCGGAGGCACCGCAAAACTCTTGCGCGATGCAGGCGTGCCCGTGCGCGACATTTCGGATTTGACGGGCTGGCCGGAAATGCTGGGCGGACGGGTGAAGACTCTGCATCCGAAGGTGCATGGCGGAATTCTCTTTCAACGGTCAAAAGAAGAAGATCGCAAGCAGGCGGCTGCGCACGGAATCGGAGCGATTGACTTGGTGGTGGTGAATTTGTACCCGTTTTCGGCCACGGCGGCGAAGGCGAGCGTCACCCCGGAAGAACTGATCGAGAACATCGATATCGGCGGGCCGGCGATGATTCGGTCAGCTGCGAAGAATTTCCAGAGCGTTGGCGTGGTGACGGATCCGGGGGATTATCATGCAATTTTGGCGGAGTTGCGCGAGAAAAAAGAGCTGACGCTTGCGACGCGGCTGGCGTTGGCGCGAAAAGCGTACGCACGCACGGCGCGGTATGACGGCGAGATAGCAACTGAGCTGGAGCGGCTGGCTGCGAATGGCGCGGTGAGCATTGGAACACTCGAGAACCTGCCGCAGCGGATCAATATTTCGCTCGAACGACGGCAGGTGATGCGCTATGGCGAAAACCCGCATCAAGCCGCGGCGCTTTACATTCCGGCAGGATCGCCGGCCATCGGCTTGGCCGGTGCGAAGCAACTGCAAGGCAAAGAGCTCTCGTACAACAATCTGGTGGACCTGGATGCGGCGTGGGGACTTGCAGAGGAGTTCGGGCGGCCGGGCGTGGCGATCATCAAGCACAATAATCCGTGCGGCGCCGCGGAGCAGGATTCGTTGCGCGACGCCTACGTGAAAGCGTTGGCGTGCGATCCGATCTCGGCTTTCGGGGGCGTGCTGGCGTTCAACCGCCCTTTGGACGGAGCGACGGCGGAAGAAGTGGCGAAACTCTTTGCGGAGTGCATCGTCGCGCCCGGATACGACACGGCGGCACGCGAGAGATTTGCGGCGAAAAAGAATCTGCGACTGCTCGAAATTGGGGCTGACCCGGCGGCCGCTGCGCCGGAACTGAAACGTATTTCGGGCGGAGTTCTAGTGCAGGAACCGGACCGGCACAAACTGGATCCTACAAGCCTCAAGGTGGTGACGAAGCGCGCGCCGACCGAAGCGGAGATGCGGTCGCTGCTTTTTGCGTGGACGGTCTGCAAGCACGTGAAGTCAAACGCGATTGTTTACGCAATCGACGGGCAAACGGTCGGCGTGGGCGCGGGCCAGATGAGTCGTGTCGATTCGGCGAAGCTGGGGATCATGAAGGCGGCGACTGCCGGGCTTTCGTTGAAGGGCAGCGTGATCGCTTCGGATGCGTTTTTCCCGTTTCCGGACAGCATCGAGATAGCCGGAGAAGCGGGAGCAACGGCAGTGATTCAGCCGGGCGGATCAGTGCGGGACGAAGAGTCTGTTGCCGCCGCGGACAAGCTGGAAATGGCGATGGTGCTTACCGGCGTGCGGCACTTCCGGCACTAGGTTTCTGGCGGTGGAAGGTGATTTCGGTGATCTGCGGATCGCCCGAGTCCGGGAGGACTTCGGAGCGATCAACATACGTGTCGGGATCGACCCTGCTAAGAACGATCTGCTGCGGTTGCGTGTCTCCCTGATTTTGGAACACGAATTTTCGCGTGTCGCTGCTCATCAGCGAAAGCACCGCCGGCCCCGCTTTCTCCCAAAGCGCGAGAGAGGGTGTGAAGTGAAGCAGCCTGTAAATGACGCCGTTTGGAGTTTGCGAAATCGTGACGAATTCGACCACAGTGGTTTCGTTGTCCGCAACGATCTGAAGCGTGCCGAGGATTGCGCCGGCCTTGGGCGCGGACCATGTCTGCGTAGCTGTGCGGGGGCCCCAGGCGCCCGTCCATTGCCCCTGCAGCCACGAAAGGTCATTCAAGTTGATGGGCTGAACGCCGGCGGCGGGATTTTTCGGCGCCTCGATCGGAGCTGGGGGAAACGCCGACGGGGAAACCGCGCCGGACTGCTCTTGCGCCAGCGCGGCTACACCGGCCAGCGAAGCCATCGATATTATCAAGCTGAGAATAAGGACCCCGCGGCGCGTTCTTCGCGCGAAGCGGCGGTTCGGTTGTTGAATCATTTCCAAGTGACGGCAAGCATCGAGGGCCAGCGTGACTCCTGCTCCAAGAGTAACACGAAGCGGGCTCGCGATTGAGCGATGCACCCTGATTGCCGGTTCGCGCGTCATAATACAAGGGCGAATATGACGCGGCACAGTCTGCGCCTGGAACCGTGATCGGGGTGGTCGTTTGAAGCTTACCCCCCACCTGCTATCATAAACAGTGTGGAGCATATGAAGAAAAACCTTTCCGCAGCAGTTCTCGCGGCGCTTTTGGCCGCTGGCGGCGCACGAGCCGCGCAAACTTCTAGTTCGACGACGCCCAATTCGCCCGCGCCGGGAACGGCCACGGCAAACCATGCAGAGGCAATGTACTACTTCACTCTCGGACATCTGCAGGAGTTGCAGTTTGAGCAGGACTACGAAGCGACCGGGAAAGTGGATCTTTCGAGCGACGCTATCGATTCCTACAAAAAGGCGCTGGAGCTGGAGCCAAACTCGACGGTGATCATGGAGCGGCTGGCCGAAGTGGACGCCGAATCGCAACGGATCGGCGACGCCGTGCAGGAGGCTCAGGCCGTCCTCAAGCTCGATCCGAACGACCTTGCGGCGCATCGCCTGCTGGCGCGGATTTACGTGCGTTCGCTGGGAGATATGACGAGCGCCGATGTGCAGGCGGCGAATGTGCAGAAGGCTGTGGACGAACTGCAAGCGATCCTGAAGCTTGCTCCGGACGATTCGGAATCCGCGTTATGGCTGGCGCGCCTTTATCGGGCCGAGGATAAGACCGACGACGCGGAAAAGGTCCTGAGAAATATTCTGCAGAAATCGCCAGACGACGGCGAAGCGCTCGAGCAGTTAAGCCAGTTGCTGATCGACGAGGGCCGCTCGCAAGAAGCGATCACTTTGCTGGCGCAGGCGGCGGATCAGTTTACGTCGCCGGATATTTATGACCTGCTCGGCGATGCCTATTCACAATCGAAGCAGTACGCGAAGGCGGAGGACGCATACCAGAAAGCCGTAAATCTGGATCCGGACGATCCAGGGCATCGGCATGGGCTGGCGGATACGCTGCTGACCGAGAACAAGTATCAAGAAGCGCTCGAGCAATATAAGAAGTTGACCCAGATGGAGCCCGCGACCTCCGATAACTATCTGCGGATGTCACAGCTCTATCGGCAGCTTGGTCAGTTCAATGACGCTGAGGCAGCCTTAATGCACGCAAAGCAGCTCGCCCCGGGCAATCTCGAGATTCTCGACAACGAGGCTCTGCTTTACGAGGACCAGGGGCGCTACGACGACGCTGTCAAAGTGCTCAATGACGCGATCGCCGGCGTAAAAGGCACAACGGCCACCCAAGCTCCGTCTCCGGGAGCGCTGGCGATTCTTTACGAGCAGCTCGGCGACGCCTACCGGCACGTGCAAAATTATCCCGGTGCCATTCAGGCTTACGCCGATATGGGCAAGCTGAGCGACACCGCGCAGAAGCGCGCTGAATTGCTGACGATCGAGACCTATCGGGACAGCCGTGATATCGACAAGGCGATTGCCGAAGCGAAGAAAGCGCTGGTTGCCACTCCGAACGACACCGATTTGACCGACACCCTGGCGATGCTCTATGGGGACAAGGGCGACGCTGCCGAAGGCGCCAAGCTGCTCGAAGCAACGCTGCATGGCAACAACAGCGACGAACAGGTCTATTTGCAAATTGCGCAGGTGCAGGAACAAAGCAAGAAATACGCGGAAGCGCAGCAATCGGCGGAGAAAGCTGAGCAGCTAGCCGAACAACCGGAGCAAAAGCAAACGGTGTGGTACATGCTGGGTGCGATCTATGAGCGGCAGAAAAAATATGACGAGGCTCAGGCGGAATTCCAGAAGGTGCTGGACGCCGACCCGAACAACGCCGAAGTGCTGAATTACTACGGCTACATGCTGGCGGACCGCGGCGTTCGCTTGGACGACGCGCAGGCGATGATACAGAAGGCCGTGAATCAGGACCCGAACAATTACGCGTATCTCGACAGCCTTGGGTGGGTTTATTACAAGGAGAATAAATTCACGCAGGCGGAGGACTATCTGCGCAGAGCGATTGCGCTTGAGGGAAACGATCCGACCGTGTTGGGGCATCTGGGATACGTCTACGTGAAGCTGGGCCAAGATCAGCAAGCGGTGGCGACGCTCCAAAAGTCAGCCGACGCCTGGCAAAAAGCCTTGCCGGCGGATTACGAGGCGGACAAAGCAAACGAAGTCGACCAACAGCTTAAGGCTCTTAAGAAACATCTCGGGCAGAAACCATCGGAAGAATCAACTAAACAGCAGTAAGGTCTGCATGAAGAATTCGGTGCGCCTTCCGGCCTTCGCAAAAATAAACCTGCGCCTGAACGTGATCGACCGCCGTCCCGACGGGTATCACGAGCTGCGCACCATATTCCAAGCCATCTCATTGCATGACACGTTGGAAGTTTCGCTGACCCGGCAACCGGGAATCATTTTTGAAACGGATGATCCGGCGCTGCCGCAGGGGCGCGACAATCTCGTTTATCGTGCCATTGAGGCGGTCGGTTCTGAAATTGGATTTCGCGGCGGAGTGGGCGCGAGCCTCAAGAAGCGGATTCCGTCTGCGCGCGGGTTGGGTGGAGGCTCGAGTGACGCGGCCGCCGCGATTATCGCGTCGTTGCGGTTGACCAGGAAAAGGGTTCCCCTCGGGCGCCTGACGGAAATTGCGGCGGGCTTGGGCGCCGACGTGCCGTTTTTCCTTTTTGGCGGGCGCGCCATCGCAGTGAATCGCGGCGATGAGATTTATCCATTAAGTGACGCGCCTAAGCGGACGATCGTGGTCGTCTCGCCGCGGGATATCGGGGTGAGCACCAAGGACGCCTATCGGTGGGTGTCGGCGGAATTGACAAATCGCCCCAAACCCCCTAGTATTTGGGAGTTCTGCGCTCTGTGCTGGAGCCGGCAGGAAACGGGCATCTCAAACGATTTCGAGGCGCCTGTGTTCAGCCGTCATCCGCGACTCCGGGAAATCCGGGACGGATTGCTTCAGGGAGGAGCCGCAGCAGCCGCGCTGGCGGGTAGCGGGTCGGCGGTGTTCGGAGTCTTCCGAAACCCAGCGCAGGCGCGCCGAGCCGCTCGCAATTTTCCGGAAGACACTACGTTCGTTGCTGAAACCCTAGGCAGGGAAAAGTACGGGCGCGCATTGGGCTGGCGTGCAGGTTAAGCGCCGCGCGGCGGCTCTGCGGAACTACCGCCGTACAAGGTCGCGCGCTCAGGGAACGGTTTGGTTGTGCCTTTACGACACCAGAGGAAAACTTGGCCGAAGACAAGTTCAAGGTGTTTTGCGGCTCGGCGAATACTGCGTTGACAGACGCGATCTGCGCGCACCTGGGCGTGCAGCGTGGCAGGGCCGAGCATACGCAGTTCGCGGATGGCGAAACGCGCTATCAGATTCTGGAAAACGTGCGCGGCGCCGATGTCTTCGTGCTGCAGCCGTGCTCGAATCCCGTGAACGATCATTTGATGCAACTGTTGTTGATGATCGACGCGTTCAAGAGGGCGTCCGCGTGGCGCATCACGGCGGTGATTCCGTATTACCCGTACGCGAGGCAAGATCGCAAAGACCGGCCGCGCGTGCCAATTTCGGCGAAGCTGGTGGCGGATTTGCTGGAGACGTCCGGCGCGAGCCGCGTGCTTTCATTGGATTTGCACGCGCCGCAGATCCAGGGATATTTCAATATCCCGGTCGACCATCTATATGCGTCGCCGGTGCTGGTGGAGTATTTCAAAAATAAGAAGCTGGGGCCTATCACGGTGGTTTCACCCGACGCGGGCGGCGTCGAGCGCGCGAGGCTGTTTGCGAAACGAATCGACGCGCCACTGGCGATCGTGGATAAGCGCCGCATCGACGTAAACGTGAGCGAAGTGATGCACCTCATCGGAGACGTTTCGGGCCGAACCGCGATCGTGATCGACGATATTATCGATACGGCCGGGACTCTGGTAAAAACGGCCGAGGCGCTGCTGAATAACGGCGCAGCGAGGGTATACGCCGCGGCGACTCATCCGGTGCTTTCGGGACCGGCGGTCAAGCGCATCAGCGAATCGGAGATCGAGGAAGTGGTGGTGACCGATTCGGTGCCTTTGAAGGAAACGGCGCAGCAATTGCCGAAGATCAAGACGCTCAGCGTGGCGCCGTTGCTGGCGAGAGGTATTCAGTCGATTCACGAAGAGACTTCGATTAGCGAGCTCTTCATCTGAAGATTTTAGAGACAATGAGGACCCAAGTATGGAGACATTTACAGTAGAAGGACAAATTCGAGAGACGCGTGGCAAGAACGCGGCACGGCGCACCCGGATGACGGGAATGGTGCCGGCGACGCTCTACGGGGCGCGCAAAGAGGCCGTTGCACTGACCGTGAACGCCAAGCAGATTGCCCGCATTCTCCGCTCTGAAACCGGCCACAACACGATCTTCACCGTCAATGTCGCGGGCGGCGACCAGGAAAAGGCCATGCTCAAGGATTGGCAGGTCGACCCGCTCAAGGGCGCATTGCTGCATGTCGACCTGCTGAGGATCGCCATGGATGTCCGCATGCGCGTGCGAGTGCCGGTGCACACCTTCGGCGAGCCGCAGGGCGTGAAGATGCAGGGCGGCATCTTTGAAATGGTGACGCGCGAGGTGGAAATCGAATGCTTGCCCGGCGACATTCCCGAAGAGTTCAAGGTTGATGTGAGCGAACTGCTGATCGGTAAACAACTGCGCGCGGCCGACCTCCCGCTCGATCCCGAAAAGGTCAAGCTCGTCACGGACCCCCAGCGCGTGCTGGCTCACGTCGTGACGCTGAAGAAGGAAGAAGAACCGACGGCCGAAGCCGCAGTCGCCGCAGAAACCGCTCCCGCTGAGCCTGAGGTCATCAAGAAAGGCAAGAAGGAAGAAGAGGGCGAAGGCGAGGGCGAAGCCGCTGCGCCGAAAGCGGAGAAGGCCGAGAAGAAGAAGTAAGTTCGTGCGGCGAGCTGCGACGAACATTCGGGCTCGCGTGAGACTGGTTGATGCGAATTATCGTCGGCCTCGGCAATCCCGGCCCGGAATATGAGTGGACGCCGCACAACCTGGGCTTCCTCGCCATCGACGGACTGGCTGAGCGCGGCAATATCCGGGTGACGCGCCCGGAGGCGAAGTCTTCCGTGGGCCGCGGAACGCTGGCGGGCCAGGAAGTGGTGCTGGCGAAGCCGCAGACGATGATGAACCTGAGCGGCTTGGCAGTGCGAATGCTGCTTGAGAAATTTGAATGTACGCCGGCGGATTTGATCATCCTGATCGACGAGGTGGATCTGCCGTGGGGGATGATTCGGATTCGCGAGCGCGGCCGAAACAGCACGCACAATGGGCTGAAATCGATTATTTCCTCGATCGGCACTGACGAATTCATTCGCGTGCGGTTGGGCGTGCAGCCGAAGCAGATGTGGGGCGACCGGCGAGACTATGTGCTGTGCTCGATGGGTCGGGAGGAACACCGCGTGGCGGAGGAGATGGTCGGCGAAGCCGTCGTTGCAGTGGAGACGATTCTGACCGAAGGCGTCGATAAGGCGATGACGAAATTTAATCGTCGGGCCACGGACGGCGAAGAAGGTTCGTAGCGAAGGCGCCCGCGTGTGTGCGGTTCGATACGGGCGGCTTGCAGTTGCCATAGAGAGGCAAGAAACCGAGGACACATGGAAGAGCGTCAGTACGACCTGATTTTTATCGTCCGGCCGGACACGCCGGAGACTGAAATCGACAGAGTGATTTCGACTCTCGATCACGCGGCAACGGAAAAGGGCGGGAAAATCGAGAAGACCGAGAAATGGGGCCGCAAGCGGATGGCGTACCGCGTCGCGCGCCTTCGTGAGGGCTATTACGTCTATATGATCGTCAAATCGACGCACGGCGAAGTGGTGAAGGAACTGGAGCGTCGGCTCAAGGTAAATGACGCGGTGATCAAATATCTTACCGTTCGCCTGGACGAGGAATTGAAGCGGCAGGAAAAATTCAAGCGCCATCGTGAGCGCCGCGCCGCAAGGCGCCCGCGCAAGACCGCTCCCGTCACCGGAGCGCCTGGGGCCGACCAAGCCGCCGCAACAGCTTAAGCAGAGGAGATAGATGATGGCAGATTCGAACGAACCACAGCAGCACACGCCCGTCGCCCCGGGTGAACATGCAGGGCACGCGCCGGCCGGGCCACCCGCTGGCGCACAGGGCCACCCGGGAGGTTTCGGAGGACGGCCAGGCGGGCCTCGCCCGCAAGGCGCGAGACCGCCAGGTGGACCGAAGCGGGGTAAGCGCAATTTCGTACGCAAGAAGAAAGTTTGCCGCTTCTGCGTCGAGAAGATTGACCTGATCGACTATAAGAAGGCCGAAATGCTTGCACCGTTCATTCAGGATCGCGGGCGCGTGCTCCCACGTCGTATGACGGGCACGTGCGCCCGGCACCAGCGCTGGCTCACTGTGGCCATAAAGCGCGCACAGAATATCGCTTTGCTGCCTTTTGCGGCGGAGCTCTGAGCCGATTGAATTTTCTTTGCCGCAGGGACGCTGTGCTGCGCCCTGCTCAAAAAAGTCCGAGGATTATCACATGCAAATTATTCTGCAAGAGGACGTGGAAAAGCTTGGAAACCGCGGCGAGGTGGTGACCGTGGCGGAAGGCTACGCGCGCAATTTTCTTCTGCCTCGCAAGCTGGCGCTGGAAGCTACGGTCGGCAACATGAAGCGGCTGGAGAAAATGCGCGCCGCATTCGCGAAGAAGGAAGCAGTGGAAAAGGGCGATGCGCAGAAACTGGCTGAACTGCTGGCCGGCGTCTCTCTTGAGGTATCGCGCAAATCCGGCGAAAACGATCAGCTTTTCGGCTCGGTGACCAGCGCCGATATTTCGGACGCCCTAGCCGCAAAAGGTTTCACGATCGACAAGCGAAAAATCCAGCTTACCGAACCCATCAAGACCATTGGCGAGTTCGATGTGCCGCTCAAGCTGCATCGCGAAGTGACCGCAACAGTAAAGCTTGCGGTAAAAAAA
>Ga0335074_10016998_pt1 | contig 10244 bp, 7 predicted proteins | sample Lox_Sample_23_FD_206715 | JGI IMG/M metagenome (GOLD analysis project Ga0335074, IMG submission 206715) | Soil microbial communities from Loxahatchee National Wildlife Refuge, Florida, United States - Lox_Sample_2.3 | ecosystem: Environmental > Terrestrial > Soil > Wetlands | place: USA: Florida...
GGGCGTTGCCTCGGTCTCGCGGGCCGCCGGTGCGGTCCCGCTGGCACTCCCCATCTGTTGCGTCATGTCACACTCCGGGTTCGCGGCTCGTCTTGCGACGCACCTTCACACTAGAAAGATTGCGATACGGGATCGTTACGGCAGTCAAGCCCTCTGGCGTGTTTTTTTACGAGACTGCGTTACGGTAAGCCCGTAAGTCGGTAGGAGGTGGCGGATGACGGAGCTGAGGCTGGCGCTGCTCGGGCCGCCGGTCGTGCTGCGCGACGGTACTACGGTCACCTTCGACACCAGGAAAGCCATCGCCCTGCTGGCCCTGCTCGGGGTGACCGGCCGCGAGCACAGCCGCGAGCAGCTCGCCGACCTGCTCTGGCCGGAGGCCGACAGCGCCAAGGGCCGCGCCTCGCTGCGGCGCACCCTGTCGGTCACCGCAGCCGCCATGGGCGCGGGGCTGACGATCACCCGGGCCGCCGTAACGCTCGAGCTGTCCGCGGTCCAGGTCGACGTGCGCGAGTTCGAGACGCTGATCGCCCGGCCGGACGCCGTGTCCCTGGAGCGGGCGGTCGCGCTGTACCGCGATGACTTCCTGTCCGGCTTCGTCCTGCGCAGCTGCCCGGACTTCGAGGAATGGCAGGCCTCGGTGGCCGAGGGGCTTCGGCAGTCGCTGGCGCGAGGACTGCAGCGGCTGGTGGCGGCGTGCATCGACCAGGGCGATCTGGACCGCGCGACCGGGTACGCCCGGCGCTGGCTGCAGCTCGATCCCCTGCACGAACCCGCCTATCAGGCGATCATCAGGCTGCACGGCTGGGCCGGCCAGCGTTCGGCCGCCATGCGGCAGTACCGGTCACTGGTCCGCGTGCTGGACCGGGACCTGGCCGTCCGGCCGCTGCCCGAGACGACCCGGCTGTACGACGACGTGCGGGCCGGGCGGCTGGGGCCACCGCCGACGCCGGCCGCGCCTTCGGTGGTCCTGGCCGCGGAGCCGGCCGAGCCGCCCGAGCCGGAGCCGGCCGCGGTCAACGGGGCTTCGGAGGCCGCCTGGATCTGGCCGCTGGTGGGACGGGAGACCGAACTGGCCGCCCTGCGAGCGGCCTGGCAGGCAACCGGCACCTCCGGCCGCGTGGTGGCGATCGCCGGGCAGGCGGGCAGCGGGAAGACCCGGCTGATCACCGAGTTCCGGACCGAAGCGACGCGGGCTCCGAACGCGGGGATGGTGATCGCCGCCCGGTGCCACGACGGCGAGACCGCGCTGCCGTTCGTGCTGGCCGCGGACCTGCTGCGGATCGCGCTCGCGGTCCGGCCGGACCTGCCGGACGTGCTCCCGGCGCAAACGGCCGCGATGGCCGGGCGGTTGGTGCCGGCGCTGGCCGCGGCCCATCCGGAGTCGGTCGCGCCGGCCCTGGACAGCCCGGTAGCCGTCACCCGGCTCTACGCGGCGATCGCGGACACGCTGCTGACTGCGACCAAGGGGGCTGCGGGGGCGCGGGGCGGTGCGGGGCGGGCCGGGACCGGCGCAGCGGCGGGTAGGGCGGCGGCGGGCAGGGCGGCCGGGGCGGTCGTGATCGACGACGTGCAGTGGGCCGATAGCTCGTCGCTCGGGCTGCTGGCCTACCTGGTGCGGCGGCTGACCGACTGGCCGCTGCTGCTGGTGGTGAGCTGGCAGGACGAGCAGGACGGGCAGCTGCGGGTGCTGCGCACCGCGCTGAGCGAGGCCGAGGACCAGTCGCTGGGCGAGACGATCGAGCCGGGCCTGCTCGGGCCCGTGGCGATCGGCACGCTGCTGGAGCTGGACGGGATGCCGCGGGTCGACGTGGACCAGCTCATGGCCGAGACGCGCGGGCTGCCGATGCTGGTCCGCGAGTACGTCGAGGCGCTGCGGTCGGCCGGGGACGAGCCGGGCAGGCAGGATCTCGAGCACGCCGACTGGTGGCCGCCGGCCAGCGTCAGGGACCTGCTGCGGGCCCGGCTGCAGGCGGTCAGCGAGCCCACCCGGCAGATGCTGACCGCCGCCGCGGTGCTCGGCAGCGACAACGACGCGGACCTGCTGCGCGCGGTCAGCGGGCGGGGGGAGGACGAGATCGTCGAGGCCATCGACGAGGCGCTGGCCCGGTCGCTGCTGACCGAGATCCCCCCGCCGGGGGCGGGCGAGGCTCCTTCGTACGGCTTCCCGTATGAGGCGCTGCGCCGGACCGCCTACGACTCGGCCACCCTGGCCCGGCGCCGGCTGCTGCACAGCCGGGCGGCGGACATCCTGGCCCGGCGGCACGAGCGGGACCCGGCCAAGACCCGCGCCGCGACCATCGCCGGTCACCTGCAGCTGGCCGGGCGCGACGCCGAGGCGGCGCAGTGGTGGTGGCGGGCCGCGCAGGTGGCCCGGGACCTGTACGCGCACGCCCAGGCGCATGCGCACCTGGTCCGGGCCATGGCGCTCGGCTACCCGCAGCTGCCGGGCCGGATCGCGCTGGGCGAGGTGCTGGTGGTGCTCGGCCGGTACCGCGAGGCGCTGGCCGAGTTCGAGACGGCCGCGGCCCTGGCCGGCGCGGGCGCCGCCGACGGGACCGGCGAGGACGGCGCGGACGGCGCCGGCAGCGAGGCGGACGACGGGGCCGGGGACCGGGACGTGCAGGCCAGCATCGAGCACGAGCTGGCCGACGTGCACCACCGGCTGGGCGACTGGGAGCTGGCCGAGGCGCACCTGGCCGTGGTCACCGAGCTGGTCGCCGGGGCCGAGCCGGGCCGGCTGGCCCGGGCCGAGGCCGACCGGGCGGTGGTCGCATACCGGCGGGGCGACATCGAGCAGGCGGCCGCGTTCGGCCGGGCCGCGCTGTCCTGCGCCCGGGCCGCCGCCGATCGCGGCGCGACCGCTCAGGCGCTCAACGTCCTCGGCATGCTGGCCGCCCGGTCCGGCGACAGCGCGGCGGCCGAGACCTACCTGCGCGACAGCCTGGCCGAGGCCCGCCAGCTACCCGAGCTGGGCGCGGCGGTGGCGGCGCTGAACAACCTGGCCCGCCTGCTGGCCGAGACCGGCCGTATCCGCGAGGCACTCGAGGTCGCGGCCGAGGCGCTCGAGCTCGGCAGCGAGCTCGGCGATCAGCATCGGGTGGCGGCCCTGCACACCAACATGGCCGACCTGCTGCACGCGGACGGTCAGGGCGAAGCGGCCATGGCCCACCTCAAGGAGGCGGCCCGGCGGTTCGCCTCGGTCGACGTGGGCGACGCGCCGCGGCCCGAGATCTGGACGCTGGTGGAGTGGTAGGGGCGCTAGCTGAGCAATAGGCCCCGCAGCTCGGCCGCGAACTCGGCGGGCTGGCGGATCATCCCGGCGTGGTTGCCGGGCAGCTCGGCCAGCGGCGTGCCGAGGATCGCCGCCAGGCGGGCCGCGCACTGGTACGGGTAGAAGGCCCGGCCTTCCCGGCTTCCGGCGACGGTGATCCGGCCGGACAGCGGCGTCAGCCGGCCGACGTCGAGGTGGTAGTCCTCGACGGCCGGGCCGTCGCGCCGGATGAACACCTCGATGTCGGCGGCTCGGGCGGCGGGCCGGGCGCCGGCCGCTTCCCCGGCCAGCCCGCGGCTGACGCCGATGGAGGCGGCGATCGCGTCGAGCGCGGCGGTGGCGTTCGGGGCGGAGTCGAGGTCCACGTCGAAGCCGGCCCGTTCGGCATCGGTCAGTACCTGACGCAGCGGGGGCTCGTGCACGACCAGCGCCGCGATGGCGGCCGGAGCGCTGGCGGCCAGGTCCAGGGCGATGAGGGCACCGATGCTGGTGCCGAAGACCGACACCGGGCCGAGGCCGAGGTCGGCGATGACCCGCCGGACGTCGTCGCCGTGCTGCGCGATGCTAGCCGGGCGGGCCGGGTCGTCCAGGCGGCTGCGGGAGTAGCCGCGGCGGTCGTAGGTCACGACGGTGAAGTCGCAGGCCAGGTGGGAGGCGAGCGGATCCAGCGTGTCGGCGTTGCTGGGGCCGCCTCCCACCAGGACCAGCGCCGGCCCGGCTCCCTGCGTCCGGTAGTACAGGGAGCCGCCGGCGATGCCGACCTGGTGCTCGCCGGTCATGAGCGGGCCTGCGAGGAGTGACGCCGGCCGCGCTGGGAGAACCGGGCGGCGCACAGGGCCACGCCGCACGCGCCCATGACGATCATGACCGAGTGCGAGGTCAGGACCCCGTAGGCGATGCCGGCCAGGCTGACCAGGACGCTGAGGACGGCGGACAGGACCGGGTGACTGCGGCTGATGAGCAGCAACATGATGACGCTTCCTTTCGGGCTTGCGGTCGAGCTCATGACCCCACCGTAGCTCGATTCCTGCTCATTGCGCAAGATTTCTCAATGAGAACTTTTGTGGGCGCGGTTGAACCGCCGGTCGACCACAGGCACTCTTTATTCCGAACGGGCCGTGGTTTCCCGCCTACAGGGAAATGTTCAGCACCACCGTGACCATGTAGCCGCCGGGACTGACGGTGAGCTGCTCGTCCAGCGAGATCAGGCTGGAGGAGGTCACCGTGATCGTCGCGGTGGCGCCGGACGCGAGCGAGCCGGAGGCGGGTGAGACGCTGAGGCCGGCGGCGGACGAGATCGAGTAGCTGACCGCGCCGCCCTTGGCGGTGAGCGTGAACGTGCCGGTCCCGTGGCCGTTGACGGCGACCAGGACCAGCCTGCTCAGCGAGACGGACAGCGTGCCGGCGACCGCGGGTGCCGAGGACGAGGCGGCCGCGGATGAGGACGAGGCGGCCGCCGACGAGGCCGAGGAGCCCGACCCGGTTGATGACCCCGAGGCTCCGGGCGCCGAGCCTGAGGTGCCGGGCGCCGGATGCGAGCCCGCGCTGGCGGCCGGGCCCGGCGCGGTCGCTCCGGCCGGGCGGGCCGACGGGGCCAGCCCGCTGCCGCCGGCGCCCGGCGAGGAGCCCCGGCCGCGGGACGGCCCGCCCCGGCTGTTGGCCACCACGCCGGGACCCGCGCTGCCGCGGCCCCCGGCCGGCGAGTGGGACGGGGTGCCGCCGCCGATGACCAGGACGGCGCTGACCCCCGCCGCCGCGACCGCGGTTACCGCGCTGGCCGCCAGGGCGTGGGAATGCTGCGTGAGGTGGTGCCAGCCCAGCACGCCGGGCGGGTGGGCCGGCCTGGGGAAGCCGGCTGGGCCGAACCGGCCGGCGCGGGCCGCGACGCTGGCGCGATGCGCCAGCCCGGCGGGCGTGCGGTCTGCGCACAGCTTGAGCACGTGCTCGCGGAACCCGGGCATGAGCGCGACCAGCGGCAGCGCCCCGGCGAACAGGGCCGGGGTCAGCTCGCGGCGCTTGCGCTCGCCGCAGGTCTCGCACTGCTCGATGTGCCGGCTGACCCGCTTGCGCATCAGCACGGTCAGCTGTCCGTCCCACCCGGTCAGCAGGGCGTCGAGCGCCGGGCAGGCGTCGCGGCCGGTGCGAGCGACGACCAGCGCGCCGAGGGACCGCTCCAGCTGGCTGCGGGCCCTGGACTGCAGCGCGTGGGCGTGGTTGCGGGACACCCCGAGCGCGTCGGCCAGCTCGTCGCCGTCCAGCCCCTGCACCAGGCTGAGCTCGATGACGTCCCGCTCGCCGGGGTTCAGCCCGGCGATCGCGTCTCTGACCAGCTGGCGCAGTTCCGCCTGCTCGACCGCGCCTGTCACGTCGGCCGATCCGGCCGCGCTCGCGAGGCCGGCGGCGGGCATGTCCACCGCCTCGTCAAGCGCGGACGTGGCCTCCCCCGACCGCAGCCTGCGGTAGCACTCATTCCGCGCGACCGCGTACAGCCAGGACCGGAGCTTGTCCGGGTTGCGAAGCCCGCCGAGCTTGGCCGTGGCGATGAGGAACGTGTCCTGCACGGCGTCGGCGGCGTCCGCGGGCTCGCGGAGCAGAGACCGGCAATAGGAGTACAGCGGCATTGCGTACGTGTCGTACGCCTCCGCGATACCGTCCGGGTCGCCCGCCGCGATGGCGGCTACCACCTCCCGGTCCTGCATGGGCATCACCGTAGTTCGGCTGACGCCCATCACGTAGCGCAAACGGCATAAACCGCCCGAGCCGGGTCGGCTAGTGCAGACCGGGACAGGCCAGCCAGGACCGGCTTGGCCGGCGAGCCGCGAGGTCCGGTAGCGCCGGTCCTGGCTGAGTCCTCCCCACGAGAGCCAGGCTAGGCCGCGAACGTTCCGAGATCGTTACCGTAGAGAACGGCCAGCGCCCCGCCGGCGGCGGGGCGCTGGGCTGGTGCGCGCGGAGGTCAGGCGGCCAGGGCGTGGTCGGCGACCGGGACCGGCAGGACCCGGGCGCGGCGGGCGCGGGCGGCCAGGACACCGGTGCGGGCCAGCAGCATGGCCAGGGAGAAGAAGATCAGGCTGTCGGTCAGCGCGGCCAGCGTGATCTGGTAGGTGATCCCGAAATGGACGATCTGCGCGGCGAACAAGTGATTCGAGCCGTAGTCGAAGAACGGGATGACAACCGCCGCGGCGATGAACGGCCGGATCAGCCGCAGCCGGGTGACCTTGCGGGTGCCTGGATCGGAGATCAGCACCGTGGCCAGGATGACGAAGGTGACGATCAGGACGCTGATGTCCATTTCTGGGCTCCGTTTGTCGAGGTGCGATTACGTAGCCCACGTTAGGAACCGGCGGCCCGCCTGCACGTCGGCCTGCGGCTTGATCCCAGGTGGAGCCCGGTGGGTGGAGAGGGGTGGAGGGCTGGCCTCCACCCGTCACAGGAGCGGGGCGGCCCAGTCGGTGAGCAGGGCGACCAGGGGGGTCAGGCGGCGGATAGCGTCGGCGGCCGAGGTGTCCTGGCGGTAGGCCGAGCGGCCGAGGTCGTCGCGGGCGGCGCGAGCGGCCATCGCCGGGCCGAACCAGCTGTACTTGGCGGCGCCGCTGGCGTGGATGGCGGTGCGGACGGCGTCGGCGGAGCCGGACCAGCCGCTGTCGCGCAGGCCGGCCAGGTAGGCGCCGATGGCCGCCTCGGCCAGTTCAGGCAGCCGGGCGATGTCCATCAGGCCGTCGGTGAAGCTGTCGATGACCAGGTTGGCCAGGTCCTCGCCGAGCGCGCCCTCGCCGGTGAAGGACCAGTCGAGCAGGACCGAGGTGCCGACGTCGTCGGCTAGGTTGGCGGGCCAGACGTCGAGGTGGCACAGGGTCCGTTCGGCGGCTTCGGCCACGGCCAGGATCCGGTTCCGGCCGGCCCACAGCTCGCGCAGCCGGGTCCGGAGCGGCGCGGGCCAGGGCGCCAGGCTGGGGTGATCCCACAGGGCCGGCTCGACGGGACCGAGCCAGTTGGGCGCTTCGGCGAGGTACTGCGCGAGCCAGCGGCGGGACAGCCACGCGGTGGCCGGGACGCGGCCGGCCCAGCGGGCCTGCGCGGCGCCGAGTTCGCGGGCGAACCGGGCCAGCCGGGACACCGGCCAGTCGAAGCCCTTCGACCCGCTCACGTCGGCCAGCCACAGCTCGACGCCGCCGTCGGGCCGGATGCCGCTCCCGAGCAGGGCCGGTGCGGTGATCCCGGCGCGGGCGTAGGCAGTGGCGGCCAGGCCGCTCTGGTAGGCGAGTGACTCGCGCCGCCAGTAGTTCCAGTGGGCCGGTTCGTCGCTGGTCGGGAACGCCTTGGGCGGATCCGTCGCGGCCGGGCGGCGGGCCACCTTCAGGATCGCCGTGCCGGACGGACCGCGCACCCGCCAGATCCCGCCGGTGGCGGCGTTGGCCAGCCCGTGCCGCAACGGCTCGGCGGCCAGCACGCGGTCACCGACGGCGGCGGGCAGGCTGACCGGGCTGATGTCCTCGGCGTTCGGCGGCACCGGGCTACGGTAACCGAAACCGGGAGCGGGTCGCGGATAACGGGAGCAGCTATCTCGACAGGACCTTGTCCGGGTGGTACAGGACCACGGTGCCGGCCACCAGGTCGTGCAGCGTCCGGCGGTCGGGCCTGGTCAGCATGAAGATCAGCGAGATGAGCTCGGTGATGACGGACAGGATGGCGTCGAGGATGCGGCCGGCCACCTCGCGCAGCGCCATCCACCAGAAGCCCGCCACGCGGTGGGTCTCCGGCCGGTAGCACCGCATGCCCAGCACCTGCAGGGCCGGGGTCTGGCCCCGGCCCCAGACGATGAGGCCCCAGATGGCGTAGCCGATGCCCAGCGTGATGATGACCAGCGGGATAGCCAGGAAGAAGGCACCGATCCGGCGGCCGGGGCTGGCCAGCTGGGTGCCTTCGGGCAGCATCAGGCCGGACTGCTGATCCAGGTACATCCCGGCCGGGACGGGATCGCCGTACTGGCCGTAGCCGTAACCGGCCGGTACCGGCGGTGCCTGGGGGAAGGCGGAACCCGGCGCGCTCGGCTGGGACGGCCAGGGCGGCGGATTGACCTGGGGGTTGAATTGGGTGGGCGCGGACGCCGGATAGGGCTGCGTTTGATCTGAATTGTCGCTCACGGCAACCATAACTTTCTATACGGTTTAGCTCTTAGTCCGGACTCTACGCCGCGACGTTATGAGGGCCGCCTGAACAGCGATGATCGTGCGCGAACCGTTACCGGTCAGAAAAACACGCGGGGCCCGGTCCGCATTCAGGTAATAACCGCAATAGAAATCGGGCGCGGGAAAGGTGACGGGAGGGGAAACCACCGTCCGTTCCGTATAAAGGTTTTCCTACGGCGAGGCCTGGAGCAGGCCGAGCGAGCCGGGCGCGGCGAACTCCATGACCAGCACGGCCTGGCCGCCCGGCCCGCGGGACAGGCCGGCCCGGACCGGGAGGTAGGGCGGGCGCTGGGCGCGGACGAAGGCCAGCATGTCCTGCGCGGTCACCGGCGGGGCGGCGATCTCGGCCGTCCGTAGCGGCGTGCCCGGGCCGGCCCCGGGGCCGGCGTCGCCGAACGAGACGATGCGCACCGGCTCGGTCGCGGCCATGGCGGCCAGGGTGATCAGCAGGCGGGAGTCCACGCGGCCCGCGGCGAGCTCGGCCCTGGCCGGCGCGGCGGCGGTGACGCGCCGGTCGGCCAGCAGCTGGAGCCCGGCCGCTCGGCGGGCGCGGACGTCGGCGGCCAGCTGGGTCCGGTAGGCGGCCGCCCCGTCCGGCGCCACGGCCCGCACGTCGACCTGGGTCGCGCCGGTCCCGAAGCTGGCCAGCGTCTGCGGCGCGTACACGGTCGCCAGGCGGCTGCCGAACATGGCCCGGACCGCGGGCGTGGCCAGCACGACAGCCGAGCCGAGCGGGTCGGGGGCGCCAGGCCGCAGGACCAGCAGGTTGGCGGCCGGGAAGCCGTACCTGACCAGCACCGAGCACATGGCCGGATCGCAGGCCACGATCGCGCCGGCACTGACCTGGCTGGCCACCCAGACCGCGGCCTGGTCGCGGGCCGCATCGGCCTGGGTCAGCGGGGCGGGCGTGGCCAGCTGGTCGGGCCGTTCGGCGGAGGTCAGGTTGGGTGCGGAGAAGCTGTGGCTCGCCTCGAGGGCCAGGAACACCGCGGTGATCCCGGCCGCGGAAGCCAGGCCGAGACGGCGCAGGTGGCGGCGTTCGAGGCGCAGGCGGGCCGTGGGCCGCTCCGGGGTGACCGGCGGCTGGGCGGCCCGGTCGGCCGGGGTCGACGCGGCGGCCTCGGCGGCCAGCTCCCCGGCCCGGGCCACGTGATAGCCAGCCTCCGCGTGCGCGCGCGGCCCGAGCTGCGGGGTGGCGGTGCGGGCGTGCCAGTATCCGGCCGCCTGGCGGTGGGCGGCGGCCAGCTGCGCGGTCTGGCCCGCCGCGGCCAGGCGGTGGTGCAGTTCGCTCGCGGTCCAGCGGTGGACGGACAGCGCGCGCCCGGGCCAGGGCGTCAGCAGTCCCGCGGCCTGGCATTCGGCCACGTGCGCCGGGCGGGCGGCCAGCACGCCCGGCGCGACCGGGGCGCGGAAGACGGACGCGCGGACCAGCAGGTCCTGGGCCCCGGCGCTGAGCCGGTCCAACAGCTCGCCGAGCAGCTGCTGCCCGGCGGCCAGCGCGGTCGCCTCGGCAGCCGACTCGGACAGCTCGGTGGGTTCGGTCCTGGCCGGCGGCTGTCCGGTGCTCGACTGAACCGCCGCCACGACCCGGCCGGCCAGGTCATCAAAGCCGACGCCCGCGGCGAGCAGCGAGTCCAGGTACTGCATGGTCAGCGGGTGTCCGGCGGTGAGCCGCCAGGCCAGGTCGCGTTCGGGTTCGCTGAGCAGCCGGAGCGCCGGCAGGGACAGCGCGAGCTCAGCCGCCCCCGAGCGGGTCAGCGGCCCGAGGTGACGGAACACCAACT
>Ga0335074_10016999_pt1 | contig 10243 bp, 8 predicted proteins | sample Lox_Sample_23_FD_206715 | JGI IMG/M metagenome (GOLD analysis project Ga0335074, IMG submission 206715) | Soil microbial communities from Loxahatchee National Wildlife Refuge, Florida, United States - Lox_Sample_2.3 | ecosystem: Environmental > Terrestrial > Soil > Wetlands | place: USA: Florida...
GCCTGGCCAGTAGACCGCGAAACTTGCGCCCAGTGTGTGGCCGATGTCGACATTGTTGCGAACCCGGAATTTCGCGTACTCGCGCACGTGCGGCGATTCGGCCGCCGGCCCCGCGGCCCACACAGCGTGGTGGAACGTCTCGGCGGTGACCATCGAACATTTCAGACCGTATTTGTTCAGAGCCGCCTGGATGCGATTCAGGATCTCCGCTTGCTTGGGAGCGCCCAATGCTTCCGCGGGAATCACATCGGTGTCGTGCGTGCACCAATGTCCGATGCCGATTTCCGAATAATGGCGGATCACGTCCTCGAATCCGATGGAGGGGCGCGTGGGTGCATGAAAGAGGGCGCTGCCGTCGTAAGCGGCGGCCCACTGCGGGCCGGAGATGAAATATTTTCGCCGGATTTCGGGACTATAGGCGCCGCCGCAAGCCTTCATTAACCGGGAAACGAGAGACTGTTGTTGCTCCACCGGAATCGGTTTCATGCAGTCATCGTTGTACCATGACTGGTGATGCGAAGCAGACGAATCGGGCTGCTGTTCGCGTGCACCGCCACGTTCGTACTGCACGCCGAGAGCGGTCACGACGCGTGGCTGCGGTATCAGGCGCTCCCCGCACGCGTGGCCGAAGCCGATCTCGAGGCGCTGGGCGATTCAGTCACGTTGTTGGGTGGTTCGGAAACGTCCATTAGCTCCGAAGTTCTTCTCGCCGCACGCGACGAACTCTCGCGAGGCATGCGGGGAATGCTCGGCCGCGTTCCCCGGCGCGAAGTCGCGGAAACGATCCCATCGGCTCGATTCACGGCCGATTTGCCCGCCGACGGTTTCCGCATCAAGACGGTGCGCCAGGGATCGACGCATTACACCGTCATTGCAGGCGCCACCGATCGCGGCGTCCTTTACGGTGTCTTTGCGCTGCTTCGCAGGATCGCGCTGCAGCAGCCGATCGAGGCGCTGGATGAAACGCAGGCTCCCTATGCGCCCATCCGCTGGGTGAATCATTGGGACAATCTGGACGGCTCCATCGAGCGGGGCTATGGAGGGCGTTCCATCTTCTGGGAAAATCGCCATGCGCGCGCGGATTTGTCGCGGGTCTCCGATTACGGGCGGCTGCTCGCGTCGCTCGGCATCAACGGTTGCTCGATCAACAATGTCAACGCCGATCCGCGCATCCTCGCGCCCGACATGCTGCCGGAGATCGCGCGCATCGCGGCGGCCTTCCGCCCGTGGGGCGTGCGGGTCGCGATTTCGGTCGATTTTGCGAGCCCCAAGACTTTGGGCGGGCTCGATACCTTCGATCCACTCAATCCGCGCGTCGCCGCGTGGTGGAGCGCAAAAATGGACGAGCTGTATCGCGCGGTTCCCGATGCGGCGGGGATCATCATCAAAGCGGATTCGGAGGGGCGCTCGGGGCCATCGGCTTACGGGCGGACGCACGCCGACGCGGCCAACGTCGTAGCGCGTGCGCTCAAACCGCATGCCGGCCTGCTTTTCTATCGCGGCTTCGTCTACGACCATCACATGGACTGGCGGAATCCAAAGAACGATCGCGCTCGCGCCGCCGATGATAATTTCCGCCCGCTGGACGGGAAGTTCGAATCGAACGCCGTGGTCCAGATCAAGAACGGCCCCATCGATTTTCAGGTGCGCGAACCGGCCTCGCCACTGTTCGGCACTCTCGAAAATACGAACGAAGCGATCGAGCTGCAGATTACGCAGGAATATTTAGGACAGGCGCGGCATACCGTGTTCCTCGCGCCGATGTGGAAAGAGGTTCTGGATTTCGATCTGCACGCCAGGGGCGCGGGGACGCCTGTAAGGGCGCTGGTTGCGGGAAAAGTGTTCGGACAATCCACGGGCGGCTTGGTGGGCGTCTCTAACGTAGGCCTCGACGATAACTGGTTCGGCAATCACCTCTCTCAGGCGAATCTTTATGCATTCGGACGTCTGGCGTGGAATCCGGATTTGAGCGCGCGCGAAATTTCCGAGGAATGGACGCGGCTCACGTTCGGGAGCGATCGAACGGTAGACGCAGTGGTCAACGCGATTCAGCTCAGCTCCTGGAAGACTTATGAAGATTACACCGGGCCGCTTGGATTGCAAACTTTGACGGATATCACCGGCAATCACTTTGGCGTGAATGTCGAGGCGTCGGAGAGAAACGGCTGGGGGCAGTGGCACAATGCCGATGCCGAGGGCGTGGGGATGGATCGCAGCGTGAAATCCGGAACCGGTTTTGCCGGCCAGTATCGGCCGGAAGTGGCGAAGATGTACGAATCGGCGGCCACGACTCCGGATGAGCTGCTGCTGTTCTTTCATCACGTGCCCTACACGCATCGGCTCCATTCCGGCCAGACGGTGATTCAATACCTTTATGACTCGCATTATGCGGGCGCGGAGGCCGCGGCGAATTACGCGCGCGAGTGGCGAACGCTTCAGGGCTTGATCGACGAGCAGCGTTATCGGGAAGTGCTCGCGCAGCTCGAATATCAGGCCGGGCAGGCCGAAGTGTGGCGCGACGCGGTGGTGAACTGGTTCTGGAAAGCATCAGGCATTCCCGATGAGAAAGGCCGTGCTGGAAACCATCCGGGCCGCGTGGAGGCGGAATCGATGCGGCTCGAAGGCTACGCTCCGGTCCCGGTTACTCCTTGGGAGGCGGCGTCAGGTGGCTGGGCCGTCGCGTGTCCTGCTGCGCGTTGCGTCGCGAGCTTCCCCTATCAAGGAAGCGCCGGGCGGCACGAAGTTCGCGTGCGCTACTTCGACCAGAATAACGGGGCTGCGCGCTTTCGGCTGCTGGTGAACGGCCAGGCCCTGGACCAATGGATTGCTTCCGACCACCTGCCCACTAAGAAGATCGATGCAGCGTCGTCTTCGCTCCGAGTGGTTTCCGGAGTCGCGCTCAAACCGGGCGACGAGATCCGCATCGAAGGATCGCCGGACGGCGGAGAGTCCGCGGCATTGGACTATATCGAGATCCGATGAATCGAGATCAATGACCACGTACTGGCTGGGCGTGGACGTCGGGACCGGCGGTTCGCGGGCGATCCTGGTGGACGCGAGCGGGAAGCAGGCCGCGGCGGTCTCGGTTGCGCACGAAGATATCGCGATGGAGCAGCCGCTGTGGGCCGAACAGCGTCCGGAGAACTGGGCCGATGCGTCGTTCGAGGCCATCCGGGGTGCGCTCGCGGCCGCCGGAATCGCGGGCCATCAAGTGCGCGGGGTCGGACTTTCCGGGCAGATGCACGGTCTGGTGATTCTCGATCGCGATTACCGCGTGATCCGTCCCGCGCTCATCTGGTGCGACCAGCGCAGCCAGGCGCAGGTGGATTGGATCAATCAACGCGTGGGCGCGGCGAAGGTTCTCGAGTACACCGCAAATCCGGTGCTGACCGGATTCACTCTGCCGAAACTGCTGTGGGTGCGCGATCATGAGCCGCAAAATTTCGAGCGTGTGCGGCATGTTCTGCTGCCCAAAGACTACGTGCGTTTTCGATTGACGGGCGAACTGGCGACGGAGGTTTCGGACGCGTCCGGGACTGCGATGTTCGACGTGGTTCGCCGCCACTGGTCCTTCGAGATGCTGGAGGGCGTGGGGCTGGATCGTGCGATTCTTCCGCGCGATTTTGAATCGGCCGAGGTCACCGGGACAATTTCGGAACAGGCGGCGGAGCTTACGGGTCTGACGACAGGAACTCCGGTGGCCGGCGGCGGTGGTGATCAGGCGGCGAGCGCGGTGGGTAACGGCGTTGTTCGGCCGGGCGCGGTGTCCTGCACGCTGGGAACTTCGGGTGTGATATTCGCGCACATGGAGAACGTAGCTTACGATCCCGAGGGGCGCGTGCATACCTTCTGTCACGCGGTTCCGGGCAAGTGGCACGTCATGGGTGTGACGCAGGGCGCGGGGCTGAGCCTGCAGTGGTTCCGAAATCAATTCGCGCCCGGAATGTCTTACGCCGATTTGACCGCCGCGGCTGACGAATCGCCTCCCGGAGCGCGCGGGCTGTACTGGCTTCCGTATCTGATGGGCGAACGCACGCCGCATCTGGACGCAGCGGCGCGCGGCGGCTGGATCGGCCTGACAGCGAAACATTCGCGGGCGGATTTGATTCGGGCGCTGCTGGAGGGCGTCGCCTACAGCCAAAAGGACGGTTTGGATATTATTGCCGCGCTCGGCGTGAACGCCGCGTCGGTCCGAGCTTCGGGAGGCGGCGCGCGCAGCGGGCTTTGGCGCCGGATACTGGCGGACGTTTTCGAAAAGCCGGTGGTCACGATGACATCCGAGGAAGGCTCGGCGCTGGGTGCCGCGATTCTCGCGATGGTCGCGACCGGAGAATATCCAACGGTCGAGGAAGCCTGCCGGGCCATCGTGCGGGAAAGCGATGTGATCGAGCCGCGCGCGGAGGCGGCGAAGGTTTATGCGGCGGGCCATGCGGTGTATCGTTCGTTGTATCCAGCATTGAAGCAGTTGTTCCCGAAGATGGGGTGAGTGGTGTTTACCGGCGCGCGCTCGGATCACCCGTGGGCGGCGGCGCGTGGTCTTCCGCGGCCGGAGGACCGAGCAGCTCGAGCAGAATCGGTTTCAAAGCGTCCGCCCAGACTTGATAGCCCTGGAGCGAAGGATGCAGCAAGTCCGGATTCATCATGCCGGCGAACAGTTTTCCGTTTTCATTGGCCAGCTTGCGGTTGATGTTGAGGTAGCGGATGCTCGCGCCATTGGCGAGTCGCGCGAGGTTCGCGTTGATCTGGTCGATGACGGGCATCATTTTGATGTTGTCATTGCGCGGGAAAATCGCGGTCAGAATAATCGTGGCGCCCGGGGCTTTCGATTGCATGATCCGCACCACGGCTTCCAGAGCGCTTGTGATGCGGGCAGCCGGCTCGCCATTGCCGACGTTGTTCGTTCCGGCCAGCAGGACGATCACCTTGGGATTCACGGCGTCGAGCTCGCCGTTTTCCAAACGCCACAGGATATTTTCGACGCGGTCGGCGCCCCATCCGAAATCCGCGGCGTTCCATCCGAAGAAATTCTGCTTCCAGTTCGCGAGTAGCGCGGGATAGTCGGTGGCCCCCCAGCGCCTGGTAATCGAGTCGCCTTCGAAGTAGACATCGATACGGCCCTGCGTGCGCTTGGCGAGCAGCTCCTGATGAGCGAGCATCGAGTTCTGGTCGGTTCGCGCCACGGGCTGGTCCGCGGGCCCGGGCGCCTGGGCCCAGAGCGAGCAAGCGAGCGCGAGGATGGGGATGACTCTCACGGGCCGGCGCGCGTTAATTCGCGAGTACTCCGCCCACTGTGGGCGATCCGGTTCCGCTGCATCCGGCGGCGCCAAAGCGGATGAACTTCTGAATCCGTTTGGCGGTGTCCACCTCGCCCGTATAGATGTTGCCCTTGCTATCCACGCTCACCTGGTGCAGGTAGTGAAACTCTCCCGCGCCGCGCCCGTGACGCCCGAGCCGGCCCAGCTCCTGCAGATTGGCTCGGTTCAAAATGTAAATAGTCATGTTGGCGTTGTCTCCGACATAGAGGCAACTCTGAGCTGGATCGGTCGAAAAATTCATGGAGACGGCGGTTCCGATGATATTGGTGTGGTCGCTGACGAATTGCTCGGCGACGAATCCGCAGTGGCCGGCCTGACCGCTGGGATTGCTGCACGGCTTGCCGAGCGTTGGATCGTTCTTGTCGAACACCTGGATGCGATCGTTCCCCCGATCGCAAACGTAAATCTTGCCGTCATTGGCGATTTTGACGCAATGCACGGGGTTGCGGAAGAAGGCCGGCTTCCGGTTGCCTTTGGTGGAGTCGGCAATCCACGAACCGGCGGCCGCGGCGGCTGCATCATCCACCGGATTGTTTCCATAAGCGCCGAAGTGGCCGATGTATTTTCCGCTGTTCGCGTCCACGATCAGAACGCGGCGGTTTCCGTAGCCATCGGCGACGTACAGGCGATTGGTTGCCGGATCCACCACCATGTCGGCCGCTTGATAGAGAAGCGGGGTGCCGTTGATGCCGCCGCTCGTGTCGTTGCTGGCCGGGCCGCGCGGCGTTCCGCCGATCCGCATCTTGAAATTGCCGTCCATATCGAATTTCAAGACAAAGCCGTCGCCGCCTTGCTGGTGCGTGGTCCAGGGCGCGGCAGACGGCGGTTGCGTTCCGCCGTTCGGGGACGCCTGGTTTCCCGAGATCCAGACGTTGTCGTTCGGTCGACATAAATGCCGTGTTCGGTGTTGGGCCAGATGCAGCCGGCCTCAGCTTTGCATTTGCCGCCCAGGAAGCCGGGATCGGAGGGACCACCCCAGGCACGCAGCAGCTTGCCGGCGGCATCGAACTCGAGCACTGAGGGAGCGGCTTTGCAGCAATCGGAGACCGGTCCAAAGGAGCGCTCCTGGCCGAGCCCGTCGATGGGCTGGTGCTTGTCATTTGTTGCACCGGCCACTGGTCCTTCGAGGCCGGCTTCATCGGTGGACATGGTGCGCGGGCGGTTGTAGACCCAGATGTGGTCGTGCGGGTCAACGAAGAGGCCGCCGATCTGGCCCAATAGCCAGTGGTGCGGCAGGGGCTGCGGCCACGCCGGGTCGACCACAAAGCCCGGCGTTTTGCCGTTTGGGGATGCGTTGTAGACGCCGGTTTTCTTGAACAGGCGGTCGAGAGCGCCGCTGTTCTTCAACGCGTCAGCCGCCGGATCAGCGGCGACCAGAAGGCCGGTGATGGTGAAGATGGATGCCACAAGCGTGGTCGCCATTGTGCGATGGGTCATATTTTTGTGGTCTCACTTTCGGCGAGATGCGCGGAGCACGAGCAAGTATATAACGATTCGGATTGCCTGCCGGCGATGTGAGGCATTGGTGCCCGGGGTGAGACTTGTGCCACTATTGCCGAGAATCATCCGTAAGATGCTGATTCTGAGGTGCCAAGGGCGCGTCGGTTGCGCACTACGCACTGGCATTGCCCCGTATTGCACGGAGCTTGCGGCGTTCCGTGATGGGGCCAGCCGAGATTGTTGGCGATCACTGGTTTTCTTTGACATTCGCCATTCGGTAGCTTCTCCATTTCCCAGACATTTAGACGGCTAGACTTCTAGCCGTCTGGACGTTTAGACGGTCATACATCTAGACGTCTAAATGTTTATGGTACTCTCTAGGCTTGGGACTAAAGCCCGGAACGAATTTGTCGTGAAGCGAGCGCGTAAGGTTTCGAAGACGGGAACCAATGAGCCATTGGTTAAAGCCGCATCGAATGGTGATCAGCCAAAGCCTCTGGCGAAGAGTGCCGATCCTGCCTTCATGAAGTTCACGACATACATAAAGAAAACGACGCATCGAGCGGTGAAAATGCGAATGGTGGGCGCTGAGCGAGAGATGAGCGAACTCGTTGAGGATTTGCTATCGGAGTGGCTGAAGGAAAATGATTCCAACGAGCACTAGCGCACGGATGAGAACAAGAATGCGAAGGAAGCCATGAAAAAGAGAGCAGACGTGGAAGCGCCAGAGGTTCCAGAGGGCACCTATCGACGAATTGAAGTCAAAAACCTTCGGCTTGACCAGAGCAATCCGCGGCTTGCGGAGCTTGGCATACCCAGCGACGCGACCCAAACGGATCTATTGAAAGCGCTGTGGGATGAAATGGCAGTCGAAGAGGTAGCAATGTCGATTGCCTACAGCGGCTATTTTGAGCACGAGCCACTATTCGTGGAGGACTCCGGCGACGGGACATATGTCGTCATCGAAGGCAATCGGCGGCTGGCTGCGGTGATGCTACTCGTTGACGCGGCACTCAGGCAGAAGGTAAAGGCAACCAAGTTGCCGACAGTCAGCGCTGAGAGGAAAACCGAGCTTGGGAAGCTGCCAGCGATTGTAACGACACGTGAGGAATCGTGGCGATATCTCGGATTCAAGCACGTAAACGGCCCTGCGACTTGGGGCTCTTACGCCAAAGCTCAGTACATCGCCTTCGTGCATAACAATTACGATGTTCCACTTGACGACATTGCGGATCAGATCGGCGACCGGAATTCGACTGTTCTTCGGATGTACCGAGGCTTGATGATTGTCGAGCAAGCCGAGAAGGCGAAGGTGTTTTCGCGATCCGATATTGCAAAAAAGAAATTCAGCTTCAACTACATCTATACAGGAATGGACTATCCAGGGATAAGCGGGTTCCTGGGATTGAAGAATAAGGGCGTGACACCCGAGAAGCCGGTCCCTGTGTCGAAGATGAAGCCGCTCGCGGACTTGCTGCTGTGGCTCTATGGCAAGAACAGCTCGAATACTGCGTCTCTTATCAGGTCACAGAATCCCGACCTCAAGACACTCGATACTGTTCTCCTCACCGAAACGGGTGTGAAGGCCCTGAGGGACGGTCTTCCCCTAAGCGTCGCTCGCGATATCAGTGAGGGCGACGAACGACTGTTTCGGAAAGCGCTACAACAGGCAAAGCAATCGCTTCAGAAGGCGCTCGGCACATTAACCACAGGCTTCAGCTCGAACGATGCGGACATGCTCAAGGTGGCCAGCGACGTCCAAAGTCTGTCGAACGACCTCATCGAAGCTATGACAACTAAGAAAGCGCGGGACAGGCGTGACGCAAAAAAAGAAAAAGCCGCCCGTAACTAACCTTCTCGCGGTCCCGTCTCCAGACGCGGAGGATGGCCTTGTGAATCTGGCGGATTGGGTAGAGGTCAAGGCGCTCCTTGCCGAGGATGGCAATGCTTCGCAAGAAGATTTAACCCGCGCTCTTGAACAAGCCCATTCGCTCGATCAAGAGGAGGCGAAGGCTCTTGCCGGTGATGTATTCAAGGAACTACTGGATCGTCAGGATGCGTGCATTCCTTTGCCCGGGAAGGGGCGCTCATGGGGATATCCGTTCACGCTTAGTGGTACTCGTACACTTCTCGAGGTCCGCCCATCGAGAAAGGCTTCAGCAAAGGCAGGTCTCCTCTATAAATTCCTTCTCGTGACGACGCGCGCGGACATGGACCGGCAAAGACATCTCGAAGATTTAGATCCGACCGTGTTGTTTGAACAGCTTTGTGCTGACATTCTCCTGAACTTCTGGGGCGGCGACAGTGCGCAGTCGGGCTCGATGGTTTTCGGAACCGCGAGAACGAAGGCAGAAGGAAATCAGAGGTTTCGCGCAAACATCGAAACTTTGTGCGCCACACTAAGAGAAGGCCGCGGTCTGAAAGCCGGCGCAAAGGTGCCGGGCGGTGGGGACGGTCGGTTAGATATTGTAGTTTGGCGAGTTTTCTCCGACGGCCGTACGGGTGGTCTCATTGGCTTCGGACAATGCAAGACCGGCATTCACTGGAGAGACCATCTTGAAAAACTTGTGCCGAGAAATTTTTGCGGTAATTACCTCGCACAGCCTCTCATTCTTGACCCGGTGAGAGTGTACATGGTTCCCCACCGCGTTGAAAGCTCGGGTTGGGACGCAAACAGCCGCGCGGGCGGCCTACTGTTTGATCGATGCAGGATCGTTCAGTACGGCTACGAGATCTCCAAGGACGTCTTCCTTAACTGCAAGAAGTGGTTGGATGCCGCGCTGAAACGTCAGCGCGAAGGGAAATTTGTCGCATGAGACATCGGTTTCATTCGATTTGTCCCTACTTCGCAATGTTCCCCGAAAGCTTCGCCGAGTACTGGATTAAGAAATTAACCAAACCTGAAGAGACGGTGTTGGACCCATTTAGCGGCCGGGGCACGACGGCCCTTACAGCGCTCCTTTGTGGTCGCAACGCCATATCGAGTGATGTTAATGACGTGGCTGTTTGCCTCACGAAAGCGAAAACAACACCGCCGTCCCTGAGCCGGCTTAAGGCACGAGTGGCAGAGCTGAAGAACGGGTTTGATCAGTCAAAATGGAGACGTGTGGCCAAAGGAGCCGATGAGTTTTTTCACTACGCTTATGCGCCGAGGACCCTAGCGCAGCTTCTGTACCTCCGCGAAACATTAAACTGGAAAAAGTCTCATGTGGACAACATGATTGCTGCGTTGACGCTCGGTTCGCTGCACGGCGAGGCCCAGTCCACCCGATATCTAGGCAACCAGATGCCCCGAACGATCAGCACTAAACCCCGTTACTCGGTTAACTTTTGGAAGGAGCGTAAGCTAGTGGCTCCCTCACGCGATACTTTCGCTCTGCTGATCGAGATGGCGAAGTTCCGATATGCGTCTCCGGTGCCGGAAGGAACGTCGGTGGTCTTTCACATGGACATGCGAAACCTTCCCACGATTATCGATACAGCGGCAA
>Ga0335074_10017000_pt1 | contig 10243 bp, 7 predicted proteins | sample Lox_Sample_23_FD_206715 | JGI IMG/M metagenome (GOLD analysis project Ga0335074, IMG submission 206715) | Soil microbial communities from Loxahatchee National Wildlife Refuge, Florida, United States - Lox_Sample_2.3 | ecosystem: Environmental > Terrestrial > Soil > Wetlands | place: USA: Florida...
TACGATGCGACTCATCGAGCCTTGGCTGCCCGTTACGAGTGGGGGCGGTTCATTTGGCCGGAATTGGGGCCGCCGAGTAGCAGGCGAAGGTCGCCTACTCGGACATGATGCGGTCGGCCCATTCGACCAGCGAAACGAAAATAGTGGGGTTGCCGTATTTCGCTTGCCAGGAGGCGAGATCGGCTTCGGTGATTCCGCGGGCTCGGGAGCAGGCGCCGCAGGAAAAGACGGGGATTTTCTTGGCGATGATTTTGTCGCGCATTTCGCTGAGCGGGGGCCAGCCGATGGGAATGATCGCGTCCGTGGTGGCCTTGCGCATCAAGTAGGTCGCATCGCCGGTGAGGAAGATCTGGACGTCATGCCCGGCGTCCGCGAGCGCAAGCGAATGGGCGAAGACGAAAGACGCTCTGGTGGCGTCGTCGGTTCCCCAGGAACTTCTCATCAGGATTTTCAGGGCCTTCTTCGACGGTTCTTGCGCGGCCTTTGCACCGAGCGCCAGGAGCGGTATGCCGGCTAGCTGAGCCAGGAAGTTGCGTCTCGCCATGGGATTTCCTCCGCAGGAAATTGCGACACGATACTCTTTGCCGTTTTGGGTGTCAAAAGGATCGAGCATGGTCCACCGCGAAGCCTAGTGGCTTAAACTGTAGCAGGGGTTGAAGTGTTGGGAAGCCCATCGGAATACGCAAACATTGAACAGGAACTTGTCGATTTGGCCGGGCGCTTGTTGGCTGAGCTCGCACCTAATGCGGCTTCACTCGAAGTCAGACGTGCCGGGCCAAATGGAGAGGGAGTGGTCGTCGTCTTGAAGCCGCGAAATCCAGATTCCGCCGCCGTCGTTCTGCATGCCGAAAATGGCTGCCGCGCAATCGATTTCAGTTTCGGGGAGTATGGGCCGACCTGGGAACTACCGGTTGAAAGCGACAATCCCGATGCCGACAAGCAGCAAGCGCTGCAAGAGATCCGGGAAATGTGTCGCGCCGTGATCGCTGGGAATTGCAAGCATGAGCGCGGATTTCTCAGCGTCACGGGAAGTATTCAGATCGGAGGCCGCAGCTCGAGAATAACGGATTTGCTCGTGCTTCGTCCCGTTCCCCCACTACATGGCGCGAGGAAGTACGCGCCTTACGTATCTGGCGATTGAAAGCTACATGTGAATCTCTCCTGTCAGCGCGGTTTTGCTGTCGCCGTCATTCCTGAACGACTTTCCGATCCGCGAGCATAAACCGGGACAACAGGACAAAGCCTCACGGCAGAAGCGGCCGTGAGCTACATAACCCCTCCGGCAGCACCGGCAGGACTGCCTGTGCCACTGAAGGCTGAGAGCTGCCGGTCAGTTTGTGCCGAAGGCTAGCAGGGCGTTGCCGGGCATGGCGCCGAAGCCGGGGTAGCCGGAGACGACGAAGATCATGCCGGCGGCGATGACGGGGCCGCCTACGTCGAGCGAGCCACCTTTCGCGGGAACTTTGTTCACGCTGTCGAACGACTGCGCGGTGTCGAAATCCCAGATGATTTTGCCGTCGCTGGTGGCGTAGGCGCGGAGGTGGCCGTCGATCGAGCCGGAGAAGACGGCGCCGGGAATCGCGCTGACGGCTTGCGACTGGGCGGGGCTGCACGGACGTCGATCGCCGCAGCCGGGCGGCGGAGTTTTCCAGAGCAGCGTGCCGTCGTCGACGCGATAGGCGGAGATGCCGCCGCCTTTCGTGGGATCGGGGCCGCCGCGGCCGAACGCGAGATCGGAGACCGCGACGTAGACGTTCGTGCCGTCAGTCGCGGGACCCCACTGCACGCCGCCGAGCAAGCCGCCCACGCCCGCATGCTTGAACCAGAGCAGCTTGCCGCGCGCGTCGGGATCGACGCCGTAGATGATGCCGGTTTTCTGGCCGAGCAGCAGCACGCGCTTGTGCGAGGGCAGCGCGACGAGAATCGGCGAAGCGCCGAGATCGAATTCCGGCACGGTCGGCGGAGAGCAGCCGGCGGCGGGCGGATTGCCGCACTCCATTTTGTAGATGTCTTCCTTATCGAATTGGGCGGACCAGAGGAGCTTGCCGGACTTTAGATCGAGCGCGACGACTGCGTCGCTCGTGTTGGTACCCGGCTCGGAATAGTTGTCGCCGGTGCCCACGTAGATGCGTTTCTTGGCGACGTCGATGGTGGGCGACGACCAGATCGCCATGCCGGAGGGAGCGAAGATGGTGCGGCCGTCGGGGGTTTTCCCGTGCGGCGACGGCGCGTCTGCCGCCATGTACGTCTGCCACAGAATTTTTCCGCTGGCGCCGTCCATCGCGACCACGCTGCCACGGAACGTGCAGCATTCGTAGCCGGGGCGGCGCCGCGATTGTTCTTCGCCGGAGGAGACGGGGACGTAGATGCGTCCGTCGAGATACGACGGCGTGCCGGTAATCGTCGCGGCGGGATGGGTGTCGGCGCGCGTGCTCCAAAGGAAGCTGCCGGTCGAGGCGTCGAGAGCGTAAACGGTGCCGTCCGCCTCGCCGAAAAATACAGCCTCAGCGGAGCCCGATTTCCCGACCAGCATCCCCGAGCGCACTGGCTTCGGCGTGGACGTCGCCCAGAAAGTGCAGCCGGTTGCGGCGTCGAGCGAGTAGACGCTGCCATCGTTGCCGCTGACGTAGACGCGGCCGCCCCAGAGCGCGGGCTGCGAGCGCACGATGCGCACGTTGGGAATGCCGAACGCCCATTTCAATTTGAGGCGCGGCACGTCCGCCGCGGAAATTCCCGCTGACGAGGCGGGCTGAAAGCGCCAGTTTGCGGGGTCCGCGCCCCAGCCGGTCCAGGAAGGCGCGGTGGCGGGGCCCGGCTTCACGTCGGACGCGCAGCGATTCGCGAGCTGATCGGCGGGAACGGGAGTGGCGGTGGCTGGCGATGTCGCGGCTGGAGGCGCGGCTTGCGCAAACGCGGGCGGGGCGATAAATGCGCTCGCGGCGATGAGGATCGCGAGCGAAGGAATTCGGACGTGCCAGTGCGAGGCGTTCATCGTGTCGGTTCCCCCCGAAGCCTTCGTGTCACGCCCGAGACTATACCCCAGGCGAAGCGATGATATAAATTGGAGAACGGTTGATCTCTCATTCAGCGACGTTCAACCGTCCCTGCCGGGACTAGAGACTCCTGGGATGGATACCCGGCATTCCGCTGCGCCTGCTTCGCCGGCAGGCGGGCTTCAATGCCGGGCTGGGAACAATCGCGCCTCCAGCGCTTGGAGAGCTTGCGGGAAAGCTTGTAGGTAAGGGCGCCGACAAGATCTTCGGTGCCACTGATGCTGCGACTGAAGCTGCAACTGAAGGTGTTGCTGCACACCTGGCGATGTCGGTTCAACTGAACAATCCGGTGAAATATTTGCGAGGCGTCGGCCCGCAGCGCGCGGCGGCGCTGGAAGAGCGGGGAATCGTCACCGTTGGAGACCTGCTCGGCTATCTGCCGTTCCGCTACGAAGACCGCATCCGATTCACGAAGATCGCCGAAATTATTCCGGGGCAGGTGCAAACGATTCTCGCGGAGGTGGCAAGCGGCGGCGGAAGCACGGTGCGATTCCGCGGCGGGCGCGGCCCAGTGTTTCACGTGATGGTGCGCGACGCGTCTGGCCAGCTGCACGCGCGATTTTTTCACGGCGCGTATCTCGAAGGGCGGCTCAAAGAGGGGCAGCGCCTCGTGATTCACGGGAAGGCGGAAGTCGACCCGTACCGGCCGGGACGCGTCGAGATGGTCAATCCGCAGATCGAGATTCTGAGCGGCGAAGGTGCGCCCGCGGATTCAACGGAAGTGGGCCGAATCGTGCCGGTCTACGAAGCAATCGGCGCGATCAGCTCGCGCATGCTGCGCAGAATCATTTACAGCGTTCTGCTGAATTTCGACGGCAACATCGCCGACCCGCTGCCCGAGGAGATTCGCGCGCGCTACAAGTTTCCGACGCGGCGCGAGGCGCTGCTGGCGGTTCATTTCCCGGCGAAGAATGAAAATGTGGAGCTGCTCAACACCTTTCGCAGCCCGGCGCACATGCGGTTGATCTTCGAGGAGTTTTTCTACTACCAAATCGCGCTGGCGCTGCGGCGTTCGCAAGACCACCGCCAGCGCGGGATCGCGATGCGCGTGCGCGAAGAAAAAGTGCGCGAGGCGCTGAAGCGGATTTTGCCGTTCAAGCCGACCGCGGCGCAAAAGCGCGTGCTCGCCGAAATCGCGGGCGATCTCGAGCGGCCGTTCCCGATGCACCGGCTGCTCGAGGGCGATGTAGGCAGCGGAAAGACGATCGTCGCGCTCGAAGCGGCGACGATCGTGATCGAAAATGGCTACCAGGTGGCGCTGATGGCGCCGACGGAGATTCTGGCGGCCCAGCATTTTCTTTCGGCGCGCCGCGTGTTCGCGCCGGCGGGCTACGGCGTAGATCTGCTCGTCAGCGGGCGGAAGCGCGCCGAGCGTGAGGAGGCGCTCGCACGTATCGCGCGGGGCGAGACGAAGCTGGTGGTCGGGACGCACGCGCTGATCGAAGACCCGGTGGGATTTCATAAGCTTGGGCTCGCGATCGTCGACGAGCAGCACCGCTTCGGCGTCCTGCAGCGCAAGCGGCTGATCGAAAAGGGCGCGTCGCCGCACGTCCTCGTCATGACGGCGACGCCGATCCCGCGCACGCTCGCGCTGACGCTCTACGGCGATCTCGATCTTTCCGTGATCGACGAAATGCCGCCGGGACGCACGCCGATCGAGACGCGTTGGACCGCTGACGCGCAGTTGCCGGGCGTGTGGGAATTTCTGCGGCGTGAAATCGCGAAGGGGCGGCAGGCGTATGTATTGTATCCGGTGATCGAAGAGTCGAAGCAGGAGCTGAAAGCGGCGACACTCGAATACGAGCGGCTGGCGAAAAATGTGTTTCCAAAACTCCGCGTGGGCCTGCTGCATGGCCGCATGAAGAATGACGAAAAAGATTCCGTCATGGAGCAGTTCCGGCGCGGCGAGCTGCAGATTCTGGTGGCGACCACGGTGATCGAGGTTGGCGTCGACGTGCCGAACGCGACGGTGATGGTGATCGAGCATGCCGAGCGGTTCGGGCTCGCGCAGCTGCACCAGTTGCGGGGCAGGATCGGCCGCGGAAAAGAGAAATCGTATTGCATCCTGGTGGCGCCGAAAACGATCATTGGAGATGCGCGCGAACGGATCGAAACGATGGTGGCCACATCGAACGGCTTTGAAATCGCCGAGCGCGATTTGAAGCAGCGCGGCCCGGGCGAATTTTTCGGCACGCGGCAGCATGGCGACGCCGCGTTTTCCTTCGCGCAGCCGCTCCGCGACCACGAAATTCTCGAGATGGCGCGCCGCGAGGCGTTCGCGATCGCCGAGGATCCCGCGCAGGCCGGGGAGATCGCGAGGCGGCTCGAATTGGTGAGCCCGACGTGGCGCGCGCGGTATCAGCTGGCGTCGGTGGGGTGAGCAGAGAAGCTGGGAGGCATAGGAGGCAGAGGAAGCTGCTTGCTGCGCCGCTTCGGGACGAAGCCATGCGGGTGATCGCGGGAAAATTCGGCAGCCGCAAACTGAAAGGCCCGGGGAAGCTGCGTATGCGCCCCACGAGCGACCGTCTCCGCGAGACGCTGTTCAACATCCTCGGCCCGGCGGTCGAGGATTCGCTTTTCATCGATCTGTATGCCGGAACCGGCGCCATCGGAATCGAAGCGATCAGCCGCGGCGCGAAAGAAGTGGTTCTCGTCGAACAACACGCGCCGAGCGCGAAGCTGATTCAGGAAAATCTCAAGGCGCTTGACGCAACGCGCATCGCCGAGGTGATGACTATGGCGGCCGAAAAGGCGCTCGAGAAACTCGCGGCGCGGCACCGCATGGCCGATTTCATTTTCCTCGATCCGCCGTACGAGGACGAGGACCAACAACTCCTCGTCCTCGAACTTCTCGACGAATCGCATCTGCTTGCGCCGCAGGGACTTGTGATCGTGGAGCACTCCTCGAAGACAGAACTGCCAGAACGCCTAAACCGCATGGAACGAATGCGCGTGGTCGAGCAGGGCGACGCCGCACTGAGTTTCTATTGTCTGGCAGCCGCTGCTTGACCGGGCGCATCTGACCGATCTGGCCTTCCCCCGCCGGGCAGGTATAATGGCCGGACCCATGCACCCCCTTCTGCAGGGCGATCCACATCCGCTCAAGGGTTCCATCGAGGAACTCCCGCCACATTCGCGTCTGCCCAGGCTCGATCTGGCGATCGACTGGGAATCGCCCCAGCAAGAATTCGTTACGAGCGCCCGCGCCTTTTTTGCCGGGCCGCGAGCGCCGAAGGATAGCGAACTCCCCGAGGGGCGACCGCTGCGCGTCGATTGGATCGAGGGCAAGCCGCCGGCGAAAGTGTTTATCGCGTCGTGCCTGTGGCACGGGATTGCCGTCTGGCTGTTGATTCTGCCGATCTGGGGTTTTCTGCCGCAAACGCGGCCGACGCTTGCGCCGGTGGAGATCAGTTACGACGTGTACGATCCGCCCGACCTGCCGAAGATCTTGCTGCCGAACGCGCGCGCCAAGCCGAGCCCGCCGCCGAAGAAGGCGGATGACGCGAGCAGGGCTCCGGTGGCGCGGGGCGAGGATGTGTATCACCCGAGGCAAACGATTCTCTCGGTTCCCGTGCGCGTCACGCATCCGCGGCAGACGCTGATCGAGCCCGACGCGCCACCCGCGCCGCCGAAAATCGTTCCACAATTGCCGAATATCGTGCAGTGGGCCGAGAAGCAGCAGCCGAAACTGCGGATTCCGATTACGCCCACAGAGGTCGCGCCGAAGATCGAGCGCCGAAAAGTCCGCGAGGTTGCCGCACCCGAAGTGGCCAACAAGGAAAAAAATTCGGGGCCGCTGAATATCGCGCAGTCGCCGGTGGAACTCGCGCGGCCGCAGATTCCTCTGAATCCGATGTCGGCGCCGGTCGCGCGGCGGCGCGCCGCGCGTGAGAATCCCGCGGTCGCGCCGGAGATTGCCGCCAACGAAGGCGATGCGAATCAACGAAAGCTGATCGCGCTCTCCGCCACTCCCGGGCCGCCTGCGCCGGAAGTGAGCGTGCCGCAGGGAAATTTGGCCGCGCGCATTTCGATGGGACCTGACGCGAGGGCGGGCGCTGCCGGCGGAGTGGCGCGCGGCGCTACGGGCGCCAGCGAGGGTAAAGGTTCCGCTGCGGAGGGAGCCGGATCATCTGCAGGAGCAAACAGCGGCGCGGGAAATATTTCAGCCGCTGCGGGCGGAGCCGGAAACAACAACGGATCGCTGCCCGCGGCGATCAGCGTGAGCGGCGGAAGTCCTCGATCAATGGGCGGAGGCCTCGCGCCCGCGCATCACGGGCTGATTCTGCAGCCGATGGTCCCGATGGAATCGTCGCCGAACATCCGGCGAGGGCCCGCCAATGTGGCGGGGCTCGACCCGAGCCAGCCGCCCGAAACGATCTTCGGGGGAAAAGAAGTCTACACACTGCATATCGACCTGCCGAACCTCACGAGCTCGACCGGAAGCTGGATTCTGAATTTTTCGCAGCTGGACGAAGACCCGCGTCCGCCCTATCGCCCGAAGGGCCAGCTCTCCGCACCTGAGCCGATTTCGAAGTCTGATCCCGAGTATCCCGAAGATCTGATCAAGGAGCATGTCTCCGGAGAAGTAGTCCTCTACGCGATTATCCGCAAGGATGGTTCGGTCGATAGCATTCAAGTGATGCGCTCGCTCGATCCGACGCTCGACAAGAACGCGGAGGCCGCGCTCGCGCGATGGAGGTTCCTGCCGGGACGCCGCGCGGGCGTGCCCGTGGATATCGAGGCCGTGGTTCACATTCCCTTCGAGTACAAGAATCCGCACGACGAGTAGTCCTTGGCGGTTTTGTGCAGGTGGCCTCCCGAGTGTCGGAGGCGTGCGCCGATTTGCGCATCGGCCGCGAAGGCGTCTGCATCGAATCGCCCTGGGAGGAACTCTGATGCGAGCTGCCGTGGTTCCCGCCGTGAGCTCTTCGTGGCAGGTAAAAGACGTTCCGCAGCCTCAACCCGGACCGAATCAAGTGCTCGTGAAGATGCATGCAAGCGGCATCTGTTACACGGACGTACATCTGACGCTTGGACACTTTCCTGGGCCATTCCCCAGAATCCTTGGCCACGAGCCGGTCGGAGAGGTTGTGGCCACCGCTCCCGATGTGACTACGCGAAAGGTCGGGGATCGCGTCGGTTCCGCCTGGATTCAGTCGACGTGCGGCCGCTGTGAATGGTGTCTGCGGGGCCGCAGGATGTTCTGTCCCTATCTGAAGGGCACAGGAGTTGACGTACAGGGCGGCCACGCCGAGTACATGCTGATGAATGCCGATGCCACCTATCTAATTCCGGATAAAGTCGCCTACGAGCAGGCGGCGCCAATTTTTTGCGCCGGTTACACCGTCTACGGCGGGCTTCGCTGGGCTGACCCGAAGCCGCATGAGCGCGTGGCCGTGCTCGGGATCGGCGGGCTTGGGCACCTGGCAGTACAATTTGCGAAGGCTGCAGGCTTCGTGACCATCGCAGTTTCTCATTCTCCCGATAAGGACAAGATGATTCGCGATCTAGGAGCGGATGAAATCGTCCGGGATGGGAAGAGCCTCGCCGCGGCCGGGGGTGCGGATGTGATCCTCAGCACCTCGAACTCGACCAAGTCGATGGCCGATAGCATACAGGGATTGCGTCCGGACGGACGTCTGGTCGTCATGGGCGTCGATGTGGAGCCTCTTTCGGCCCCGCTGATGGATTTTGTCTCGAAACGCATTCGGATCATCGGCAGCCAGCAAAACGGCCCCGAGTATCTGTACGAAGCCCTGGATTTCGTGGCGCGAGGAAAAGTGAAAACGATCGTCGAGGCGTATCCATTGGCGGAGGCGCCGAAGGCGTACGAACGCGTTGCGGAGGGCAAGGCTCGATTCCGCGCCGTCCTTACCATGTAATCGCGCATCTCAGGGGCTGGCGACGAGACCTGCCAGCGCGTGATATCGACGCGGCTTGGGGTCGTTTGGTAAGCTGTCGGTCCCGCGGAGCAGGGTCTAGCGGCGGGATTTCTCGAAACGCGATCGTTCCCGAAGCCGGCAGGGAGCATTCGAATGGCTCAAGCCCCCATCAGCACCCAACTATCGGCACCCGTATCACAGCTCGTTTCGTCGGCGCTCTCAAAGGCGGCGATTTTTCTCGTCGTCACGATCATTCCCGGCGACGAAAATCGCGCCGCCGTCCTTGCCCTTTGCGCCGATCTCTCCGCGCTTCTGCGGTCCGTCGGTTTCCGCTCTCTCGAAAGCTCTCTCTCTTGCATCATGGGCATCGGTTCCGATGCCTGGGACCGCCTCTTCGGCCCGCCGCGGCCTGCCGCGCTTCATCCTTTTCGCGAGATTCGCTCCGGTACGCGGCACGCCGTCTCCACACCCGGCGATTTGGTGTTTCACATCCGCGCCAAGCGAATGGATCTGTGTTTCGAGCTCGCCACGCAAATCCTGGCGCGCCTCGAGGGCGCCGTCATCACGGCCGACGAAGTCCACGGCTTCCGCTACTTCGACGACCGCGATCTCCTTGGCTTCGTGGACGGCACGGAAAATCCCACCGGCAGCGCGGCCTCCGATGCCGTCTTTATTGGCGACGAAGATCCCGTTTTCGCCGGCGGAAGCTACGTCATCCTCCAGAAGTACCTTCACGATCTCGGTGCATGGAACAAGCTTCCCAGCGAAGCGCAGGAAAAAATCATTGGCCGCGAAAAGCTGTCCGACATCGAGCTGGACGATTCCGTCAAGCCGAGCAACGCGCACAACGCCCTCACCGTCATCGAAGAGAATGGCCAGGAAATCAAAATACTCCGCGACAACATGCCCTTCGGCCGCCCCGGCCACGGGGAGTTCGGCACGTATTTCATCGGCTACAGCCGCTCGCCCCGCACCATCGAACAAATGCTCGAGAACATGTTCGTCGGAAAGCCGCCCGGCAACTACGACCGCATTCTCGACTTCAGCACGGCGGTCACCGGGAGCTTGTTCTTCATCCCGACGGCCACGTTTCTCGACGGCGTCACTCCCGGCCAACCCGCGCAAATTGGATCTTCCGGCGCGGAGAATCTTGCGGTCCCCTCGACTCGCGTTGAAACTCTGGCCCCTCCCGCGTCATCGAAGTGTGGTTCGCTCGGCATAGGTTCCCTGAAAGGAGAGAACTCCTGTGAATAATCTGCATCGCGAGCTGGCTCCGATTTCCGATGCCGCGTGGGCCCAAATCGAGGA
>Ga0335074_10017001_pt1 | contig 10243 bp, 8 predicted proteins | sample Lox_Sample_23_FD_206715 | JGI IMG/M metagenome (GOLD analysis project Ga0335074, IMG submission 206715) | Soil microbial communities from Loxahatchee National Wildlife Refuge, Florida, United States - Lox_Sample_2.3 | ecosystem: Environmental > Terrestrial > Soil > Wetlands | place: USA: Florida...
CCTGCGCCGGCGGCGTGATGCATTGATGCAAGGTCAGAGCTCAATAATCGCCCTCCGCTGGTGTAGACGGCGAATGCTAGCCTCATTCAACGGCCGCGATCATGCTCCGAAAGCGCAACAAGGCGAGCCCAAGGAACAGGGCGCCGATCAGCGCGACGATGACGAACTGTGGCCACACCACCGAGAAGCCGGCGCCGCGGTAGAGGATCGCCTGGGCGAACTTCACGAAGTGGACAGTCGGCGACGCCAGCATGACCGTCGACAGCCAGGGCGGCATGCTTTCGAGCGGCGTGTTGGCGCCGGATAGCAACGCGAGCGGCATGTAAACCAGCAGATACAACAAACCGAGCTGAGGCATCGAGCGCACGACTGTGCCGAGAAAGATGCCAATTGCGGTAGCAAAAAACAGGTAAACGGCCACTCCGGCCAGAAAGAGCGGGATCGATCCTGCAATCGGGATATGCAGTAGCGTTCGTACCACGAAGTACAGCGAACCTCCGACTGCGATGATGATCACAAGGCCGTTAGCCCAAATCTTCGATACTGCGATCTCAAACGGACTGACTGGCATCACGAGCAAATGGTCTATCGTGCCGCGCTCTCGTTCACGCACGACGGCCGCGCCGGCAAGGATGATAGCCAGCATTGTCACGGCATTGATGACACCGTGCACGCTCGTAAACCATGCTGTCGTTGCGTTGGGATTGAAAGCGATCCGAACATTAATGCCGATCTTGGGTATCGGATTGCCCTCCGTGCTGGAGAGAAAGTCGTCAATCTCATTAGTTATGATCTGCTGCGCATAGTCGGCGCCAAGACCCGCCTGGACCATAGCGGTCGCATCGACGTTGAGCTGAATCTCTGGCCGGCGTCCGCCGACCAGATAGCGCCCGAAATTCGGTGGAATGTCGACGATAAAGGTGTATTTCCCGGCGTTCATCAGCGGAATGATATCACGCTCCGCGACCGGCTGCGCGGTCTGGAAGTACGGCGGCAGAAAGGCGTGAGCGATCCGCCATGAGACCTCTGAGTGGTCCTCGTCGACCACACCGATTGAGGCGTTACGCACCTCCTGCGAGCTGCTTTGCGCCTGCGCTATGATGGCGAGCGTGAAGCTATAGATCACCAAGCCAAGCAGCACGAAATCCCGTAAAAGGCTTCGTAATTCCTTGGTTCCAAGCCAGAAGATGTTACTGAGGGTACGCATTTCTCAACTGACTGACCTAGCGTTCCTGCTTGCGCAGCATCAGGAGGCTAATCAGAGTCATCGCCGGGACGAACGCCGAGAGGATGACCAGGTCGATGGAGAGATCGACGAACCCTAGACCTTTTGTGAAGGTGCCGAGGCTGATCGGCAGATAATAACTCATCGGGAAGAACCGGCCCATGATCCGTGCCATGCCCTGCAACGACGAAACCGGCGCCAGCATGCCTGAGAACATCGTGGCCGGCAGGATGGTCAGGATCATCGTTCCGAATAGCGCAGCAATCTGCGTGCCGGTAAAGGCCGAGATCAGCATCCCGTACGCTGTTGCTGCGGTAACGTAAATCAGGGTTCCCAGAAGCAATACCGGAAAGCTCCCCTTCAAGGGGATTTGGAAGACCAATAACGCCATTGCGAGAAGGATAAAGAAATTGACCATTGCTAAGAGGATATAGGGGACCTGCTTACCAATGAGAAATTCGAGTCTCGTTAGTGGCGTGACATATAAGTTTGTGATAGAGCCGAGTTCCCTTTCGCGTACGACCGCAAGTGCCATCATAATTGCCGGAAATTCGAGCAGCTCAATGGCAAATTGCGCAGGTACCATGGCATAGACACTCTCAAAATTCGGATTGTATCTAAAGCGCACCAGAATGCTCACCGGTTCGGGTGCCGGTGGCTGCGTCGTCTCTATTATCGGATCTGTCAAATAGAGCTGGTGCATCGCTTGCACGTAACCGCGGATCGTCTGCGCGATGAACGGGTTGGCGCCGTCGATCCACGCGGCAACCGCCGTCGGTCGCCCGCGCGCGATGTCGCGCCCAAAGCCGGGAGGGATTTCCATCCCGAGCTTGATAGCGCCGTTCTGTAGGCGACGTGCGAGATCCGCGTAATCGGTGAGCTCGGGTTTTTCAACAAAATAAGTCGAACCTCGAAGCTCTTCGAGATAGGCCCGACTTTCATGGGTGTGATCGTGATCCAGAACTGCGAAGGTCAAGTTATTGACGTCAGTGGAGATCCCGAACCCGAAGAGCAACATCAGGAATGTCGTACCGAACAACGCGAATCCCAGCCGGATCGGATCGCGCAGCAATTCGAGCCCTTCGCGGATTGTGCAGGCGATGAGCCGCCGTAAGCTGAAACGTGACCTTCCGGTCGCGCGAGTCGCGCGTCGCTTCGATCGCGGGCTTGGCAGTGCTGGGACTGCGCCAACCGACGTCTCGGCGGCTTTGCGGCTCGCAGCAGCCTCTTCGAGGTAATCGACGAAGGCGTCTTCGAGGGTTGCCGCGCTGCGCGATCTGGCCAGGTCGTCAGGCGTACCGGTCGCCAGCACCCGGCCTGAGTCCATCAGAGAGAGGCGATCGCAGCGCTGCGCCTCGTTCATAAAATGGGTCGAGACGAAGATCGTCACGCCCCGATTACGCGATAAATCGAAGAGCAACTCCCAAAACCGGTCCCGTTCCAGCGGATCGACCCCGGAAGTCGGCTCGTCGAGAATCAGCATCTCTGGCTGATGGACGACGGCAACAGCCAGTGATAACCGCTGGCGTATCCCCAACGGCAGATCGAACGCCCGCTGATCGAGATGCGCCAACAGCTGAAAGCGGTCGATCAGTTCGGCGATACGGGCTTCCTTCTCGTACCGCGGCAAATGGAACAGGTGTGCGTGAAGGTCAAGGTTCTGCCGGACGGTCAGCTCTGTGTAAAGGGAAAACGACTGCGACATGTAACCGACGCGCCTGCGGGCACTGAGGTCTCGGGCATCTACGGGCTGCCCGAAGAGCAGCGCCTCGCCGTCAGTTGCGGGGAGCAGGCCGGTCAGCATCTTCATCGTCGTGGTCTTGCCGCATCCGTTCGAGCCCACAAAGCCGAAGATCTCGCCGCGTTCTATCGTGAAGCTGACGCGGTCAACTGCCGTGAAGTCTCCGAAGCGACGGGTGAGATTGCGTGCAACAATCGCCGACTCCGCAACGACCGCATTGCGGGGAGGAATCACTAATGGGTGATAGCCGGCGCGTTGCTCCTTCGGCAAAACATCGATAAACGCGGCCTCGATGGTCCTGGCGCCAGCGGCTGCCTTAAGCATCGCCGGGGAGCCCTGGGCGACGATCGTGCCGGCGTTCATCGCGATGAGCCAATCGAAGTGCTCGGCCTCCTCCATGTAAGCGGTTGCTACGATGACGCTCATACCCGGATTGCGGGCACGCATCCGGTCGGTCAATTCCCAGAGCTGACGGCGGGATAGCGGATCCACCCCGGTCGTCGGCTCGTCGAGGATCAACAGATCCGGGTTGTGGATCAGCGCGCAGCAGAGGCCGAGTTTCTGTCGCATGCCGCCGGACAACTTCTTGGCCGGCCTGTCGGCAAAAGGCGTCAGCCCGGTGCTCGCGAGAACCTCCGCGATGCGAAGATCCCGTTCGTGGCGCGCCTGACCGAAGAGGCGGCTGAAAAATTCGATGTTCTCGCGGACGCTTAGATCAGGGTACAGATTTTTGCCGAGGCCTTGCGGCAGATAAGCGATGCGAGGACAGATCAAGCGGCGATGTGCGACATCGGCCATGTCGCCCCCAAATACCCTGACCATTCCGCTCTGGATCTCGCGGGCGCCGGCGACGAGGCTGAGCAGCGTCGACTTGCCGACGCCATCCGGCCCGATCAGCCCGACAAGCAAGCCCGACGGTATCACAAGAGAGATGTCATCGAGGGCAATGGCCCGGCGGTACTCCTGTTTAACACTATCGAGCTCGGCAACAATGGTTCGACCGTACCGAAGCCTAGGGGAGCTTCGACGAGCGTCGACGCGAGCGGATCTAGGACCCTCGTTTAAGTCGGGAACCATCCTTACAAAATAAGACCTATCGCGAAGATCGCATTGATCTAGCGCAAATAGAGGGGGCCGATCCCCGGACTAATCCACGCCTCACCAGTACGGGGTGCTTACCCGACAACACCCACCCGCCCAAATCTCTTGGTCTGCAACGGACTGACGGTCGAGCTGTTCCGAGCGGCGGCACCGGCCGTCTTCGGACGCCACTCTGATCTGACCGAAATTGTCCCCCTGGTGGCGCTCAGGAACGCGTGCGATTTCAATTAGATACGAAGCCGAGGCGACCTTGGCCGCGGCTTGGACTTTTTTTGACGCGTGCAGCGCTGCTCCAGCGCGTTCAGCGCTCCCAGAGAGCGATCACCTTCTCGAGCCCAGGAGCGTCATCAATGGTGGCGAAAGCGGGGGCTTTCGGGCCCAGCTGGAGGCGAGATCGTCGAGCAGCCTGCGCCACATCGCCTCGGCTCTCATAGGTCGCTGGCATCTCGTACGCATGGCGCCACACCGACGTGAGTGGCAAAATTGGCTGCTAATCAAGGGAAGAGACGAAGAGGCGCTTAGCGCATTTGATCCTGACATTCTGGTCGGGGAACCGGAATCGGTGGCTTCTCGCCGGCTGGTCGAGCGGGTCCGTGAAGGCGACGAGGGAGGTCAATCAGGCCCGCCCGCAAGCCGAGACCAGCGTCACGTTCGCAAGGGGACCCCAGACCGGCAACCACGCGACGATCAGCGGCGCGGTGACAGCACCGATGCCGGGCGTCTTCATCTCCTGCCGGGCGATTGTGAGCCGCAGGCCGCCGGAAGGCAAAGACTGGATGCACGAGGTCAAGTTCGACAGCTATGGCCTGCAGGCGCCTGTTACAGTAAATCGGGCAAGGTCAAGGCTTTAATGCGCGGCTGGAATTAGGTTCGACGGCCAAGTTCGGTCCGGCGATCGCCCAGGCACTCGCTGCCCACCCGTTGCACACGCAATCACCGACGCCCGGTGCTACATAATCGGCCAGCCGCCGAATTGCACCAGAGCGTTTGTAGCGTCCTCATCCATGACGATCACGTGGTACTTGATGCGTTCCACCCCAGTTTCCACAAGAAGCTGTTTACCCCAACGCCAGTTGGGGTAAACAGCCAATAGCGCCGTCTATGTAGCTGCGGGATGCAGCGTAATTTGTGTCACGCCGGCCGCTACATTCACCCCGACCGTGCCTTCAATGCTGAGCGGCTGTAGCGTGACCGTCTTCCCAGACGAGTTGCCGACCAATAGATTGGCACCACCGCCGACACCTGCAGACGCCCCGGCCGTCAGCCCGCCGTACTGCCCGGCGAGTGCGTCCGGGTTGAGATTGGTCGTAGGTGCCAGAACAGCCCAGGCGAGGACACCCCCGGCAATGTAACCTATGTCCACCCCGAATCTGTCGATATGGCCGACATAGTGCTCGACTGCCCCCTGGGCCGGCGAATAGGTGCATTTGAGGTCTCGACTGGAACCGAATACGAACGCCCAGCCGCTGGCAATATCACAAGTGAGAACGCCAGCCTTAACCGTCGTCTGGGCACGCGCCGGTGGTCCCGAAATCCCCACTGTCAACGCGGCCAACGCCGCGAGACAGAGCTTTTTCATCCTGTTCATCCGTTCAACTCCTGTTTTTCCCGTTTTCACACGATTCTTAGCTGCATCGTGCGGCGGCGCGTTCAAACCGCGAACCACCTCGATAGTAGGGAGGCCTGATAGTAGGGAGGACAGAGATCGCTCCAGCTGAGCCATTTTACGCTCCTCTTAGGTTTACGATACCGGCAACACCCCGCCGGGCACGCAAGGGGCCGGATATCCGAGGCCGCCAGCTAGGCGCATTGACCTGGATCAATGCTCAGCAGCTTCGTGGGATGCAAGATAAAAATATGAGTTTTCGAAGCCAGCATGATTATGGTGGGCATATTGGCCCCATAACGGCCGCCAGCCCGGCCGAATGGCACCTGCGCTGCCACGAATCGCAAGCCAAGCTTCAACTGACAGGCGACTGGATCGCCTGCGCGACTGGCATCCGCAGTCCAAGCGAGGTTCGCCGGATCCTTGATGAGACGGGTGGCAGGACGCTACGCCTCGACGGAAACCGGCTCGGTCGCTGGGACAGCGCTCTCATTGCATTTCTAAAGATGCTTCGAGAGGCTCACCCCATTGGGAGCACGCAACCTCTCCGGATGGACACGTCGGGGTTGCCGGATGCGGTCCGGCAACTGCTTGATCTGGCCGCTGCGGATCAGACCGAGACCCGAGAAACCGGCGCACCTCCTTCCTCCCTCGCTGCGCGCGTGGGGAAGGCTGTTTTCGAGGTTCGCGATGAGATGATCGAGATCGTCTCTCTTGTCGGCGAAACAGCACTGCGAGCCTGCGGAATAGTCACTAGGCAAACGCGCGCTCGCATTGTCGATGTTCTGCAACTGATGGGTGAAGCGGGTGCCAGCGCACTGGGGATCGTTGCCGTCACTAACGGACTGGTCGGAGCGATTATCGCCTTTGTGGGTGCAGTGCAACTCCGCCGGTTCGGTGCAGGGATCTACAGCGCCGATCTCGTCGGCGTTGCCACGGCGCGAGAGATGGCCGCGATCATGACTGCCGTCGTAATGGCAGGACGCACCGGTGCTGCTTATGCTGCGCACCTAGCCACTATGCAGGGAAACGAGGAGATCGACGCGCTCAGGGCGTTCGGAATCCCGGTTTATGACCTCCTCGTGCTGCCGCGAGTCATCGCCCTGGTGACGATGCTGCCCCTGCTTTATATTTATGCGTGCGCTGTTGGCTTTCTCGGAGGATTCATCGTCAGTGTCACGACTCTCGACCTTACCCCGGTGGAGTTCTTGACGGAGCTCCGAGCGGCCGTTGCTTTCACACAGTTCGCGATCGGCCTCACCAAGAGCGTCACCTTTGGGGCGCTTGTCGCGCTGGTTGGGTGTCATATCGGGTTGCGGGCCGGCCGCAGCGCCGCCGATGTGGGTCATGCTGCCACTAGCGCGGTGGTAGTCGGAATCGTCGGGATCATAGCAGTCGATGCAATATTCGCCGTTTGCACGAATAGTCTAGGGATTTGAGACCATGACGGACACCCCGGATGAGCGGTTGCAAATACGAAACCTCACTGTTGGATTTGGCACTCATATAGTCCAACGGGGGTTGAGCTTTTCGGTTCGGCAAGGCTCCATCTTCGCCATAATGGGTGGCAGCGGCTGCGGCAAGAGCACCGTGCTCAGGGCAATGATCGGGTTACTCCGTCCCATGACGGGCACGGTGGTAGTAGATGGCGAAGATTACTGGGCCGCAAGCGAGGAGCGCCGGGCGGCGATTGCCCACCGTTTCGGAGTACTGTTCCAGAGCGGTGCCCTGTGGAGTTCCATGACAGTGGCTGAGAACGTGGCCCTGCCATTGCAAATGCTGACAGACCTTGATGCGAGTGGAATTGCCATTCTGGTCGACCTCAAACTTTCATTCGTCGGCCTGGCCGCAGCCGCGGGCAAGATGCCAACTGAGCTATCCGGCGGGATGCGCAAACGCGCTGCCCTGGCTCGTGCACTAGCTCTTGATCCAGAGATTCTTTTCTTTGATGAGCCCTCCGCGGGACTCGACCCGATAACCTCCAACCGGCTCGATGACCTAATTCTGGAACTAAGCAAGGGTCTCGGTGCGACCGTTGTGATCGTTAGCCATGAGTTGCCTAGCCTTTTCGCTATCTGCGATGACGGCATCTTTCTTGACGCTGGAACGAGAACGGCGATCGCCCACGGCTCACCGCGGGCGCTACGTCAGCAATGCGAGCATCCCGCGGTGCGGGCATTCATGGAACGCGGACAGGCAGGAAGCGGCGGGCCCGGGGGGGCGCAATGAGGGCCAAGCCGGCGATTGTAGGTGCATTTATTCTCGGCGCGCTTGGTCTGAGCGTGCTCGCTATCCTCTTCTTGGGCGGAACACGCCTGTTTGCAAGGAGTTCGCGGGCGGTTGTGTTTTTTGGCGAATCGGTCGCCGGGCTTGACGTTGGCGCGCCCGTCACATTCCATGGCGCTCGGATCGGTTCGGTGCAGAGTATTGCTATTCACTTCTCGCCTGACACGATGACCGCTCGAATCCCCGTAATTCTACGGTTCGATTCCGATCGAGTCATTCTGAGGGATGCGCGCCTAGGTGGCCAGAAGATCGACTTCCAGCAGCTTATTCAGGCGGGTTTGAGGGCGCAATTGGCGCTGCAGAGTCTGATTACCGGTCAGTTACGCGTTGATTTGTATTTCCAACCCGGTACGCCCGCGCACCTCGTGGGGACAGTCAAGGGCCTACCCGAGATCCCTGCGGTGCCGTCGGATCTCGACCAGTTGCGGAACCAGTTGACAGGGTTGCCGTTGCGAGAACTCGCCGAAAGCGGGCAGCGAGCTCTCGCTGCGGTCGCTCGGCTGTCCGATCACCTAGATGCTGTGCTCGATCCATTGGCTATGACCAGTCACAACAGCCTTGATGCCGCCACTCATGCCCTGCAGACGATGGATCAGGCGATCCATCGTGTCCAGACAGAGGCTTCGGTCACTCTACAGCAACTAGATGTGCTGCTGGTTGACGCTCATCATCAACTCGATGATCGGGGGGGAGAGGTCAGCCGCACACTCGTCACGTCAGATCGTGTGGCGCAGCAGGCGAAGTTACTTCTTGAGAAACTGAATGATTTTGCCGATCCGCACTCCGAGTTTCGTAAGAATCTCGACGAGGCCGTCCGCGACCTGCCTGCCACCACCGGTGCTCTACGTGGTTTCGCCGAGACCATCGAGCACAATCCGAACGCGCTGGTCTGGGGAAGGGCTGACCGCTGAGAACCGCCCGTTACAAAGCGGAATTGGTCTGGAACGGGACAATCTCCTGCCGGTGCAGCTCGACCATTACCATCTCGGCTAACGCTTCGGGCGCCGCCTCCGGTGGCTGCAATTGAATCTCCAGGTCCGACGGTTCCTTGTGTGATGCGTCAACTCCAGTTGGCTTGTGCTTGAGTTCGGCCCGGCCCCGCCTTGTACCGTCAATGCAGCGAGACAGCACCGCTACGCAAGAAACTGCAAACGGGGTGCTCTCATGACGCGACGTCAGGCTGGTTGCGGCGCTCGCCTCGGCTCCAACTATCACGCGCGCGCGACAGCCGGGGGTTTTCGACCTGCCGTCACCTCGAAGCGAGAGGGGTCTGCCCCTGACGGCCGCCTGGCGTCCAAACCTGGTCTGACCTGCTCTGGGCGGCTTTCGGCGTCAATCGGCCAAGGGGAGATCGTCCGGCACCGTACTGGCGCCATGTTATGGTGATCGACTTCTTTGCCGTGATGGCCAATGCCTTGTGGCTCTACGAACCGAAAACGCACAGGCTGCTGCCGCACCTTCCAGACGACATCCGCGCCCAGACTGGTCTCCAAGTCTATGATCGTGGTCAGTTAGCGCCAACGGGGCCACATACGGGGTGCGTGTTCGATAGCGGCTTCCGCAGGCCGACAAAGACGCGCAAGGTCAGATCAATCGACTGCGCTCGCAAGGCAACGCAAATACAATGAATGCATACATGTTCGGCTATGGGATGATGGGCGTGTGGCACTCGGAGGCCCTCAAGCGGACCGATGCCGTGCTGCACATCGCCGTGGGGCGGCGGCCCGAAGCTGTGGAGGCATTCGCGACGAGCTCCGGTACCGCAAGTGGACTGCCTCGGTCGCGGAGGCACCCAGATGGAATCCCTCGACGCCCGCTCGGATCGCATCGATCCGCCCGACGATCTCGTGCCCTGGGAGGATCGGGACCTTTGGGTCGGGTAGCTCGCCGTCGACGACATGCAGGTCCGTGTGGCAGAGGCCGCAGGCGGCTGTGTTTAGGTTCGCCCCGTCCGGGCTGCCGATCCGGGAAATCAGTCCATTCGAGAGCGGCTCTCAGCTTCTTCAGCACCATCGCCTGCATGGCGTTCTTTGGTTTCGCGGGAGGTCTACAACACAGCGCCCGAGTTCGAGGACCACGCGCTTGCTCGTGCCCGCTGGTCAAGCGCCTCGCGATTCAGACGGAGGATCACCCGATCGAATATTCTGATTTCGAGCAAGTGGTTCCTGCGGGTCAATGTGGCGCCGGAACGGTGATGTTGTGGGATCGGGGAACTTGGCAACCGGAAAATCCCGATGTGGACGCTTCGTTGCAAAAGGGCGCGGTAGAGTTTACGCTTCACGGC
>Ga0335074_10017002_pt1 | contig 10243 bp, 5 predicted proteins | sample Lox_Sample_23_FD_206715 | JGI IMG/M metagenome (GOLD analysis project Ga0335074, IMG submission 206715) | Soil microbial communities from Loxahatchee National Wildlife Refuge, Florida, United States - Lox_Sample_2.3 | ecosystem: Environmental > Terrestrial > Soil > Wetlands | place: USA: Florida...
GCGATGTATCCGTCGAACCACGTCGCCATTGTTGGGCCGTGCGCCGACGGACTTAGAATCCTCGCGTTAGGATCGATGGATCGAATGATCGCGGCGGCATCTTGGCCCATTCGGACAATTTGTGCGGTGGTGCCAGCCCAATAACAGGTGCAATCGGGCTCATCCCAGAGTTCGTAATATGCAATCTCGCCCTTGTACCGGGTCACCAGGGCTGTGACGAAGTTCGAGAAGTAGGCATCGGCTCCAGTGCCATCGGCATTCAGGTCGGTGGGAGGCGAGCAGCTGTAAGGACCAGCGGCAACCAGGCATGGATTGCCCGCGGGAATCGAGCCAGCCCACTGTGGTGTATCGCCGAAGGTATAGAGAACATCCCAGCTTTCGCTCTGGGCCTCGGCGATCCAGGTATCCATGTTGGTCCAATCATAGGTAGTGTCGGCGGGATTCAGTTGCGCCCACTCGACGTTGCCTCCCCAGAGCCGCATGCCTCCGAGTGTGGCCACGTTGCCGAGGCCGTCGGTTGGCGGCCAGATATTGCTTCCGATGAAATCGGCGCCGAAGAACGATTGCAGAATCGTGCATACAACCGTGACGGTCACATTTGACGTGATTGTGCCGCTGGCGTTGCTGCCAACATTGCAGGTCTGCCCGGGTGGCTGCGTCTTCACGGAAACTGTGTAGCTGGCACCGTAAGCATACGTATTCGAGAAACTCTGGGTGATGTTTGTCGTGAACGTCAGCGTCTTCGACTGGTCATCTTCCATGACGAGAGTCCCTGCAAGGCTGGCGACGGCCACGCTGAGTGTGTAATTCGCGCCGCTGCAGGTCGCAGTTACGGTGACATTTGCGCTAATCGTCCCGCTGGCGTTGCTGCTCAACGTGCAGGTTTGCCCCGTGGGTTGCGTTTTGATCGTGACCGAATAGGTCGAGCCATTCGTGTACGACGTCGCAAAAGTCTGCGTGTTGTTCGTGGTGAATGTTAACGTGTCCGATTTGTCGTCCTGGACCACCAGAGTCCCACTCAGCCCGGTAACGGCGACGCTGATCTTATCGTTATTTGTACATGTGGCATTGACGGTGATACTCGCAGTGATGATCCCAGTGCCGTTGCTGCTGAGAGTGCAGGTCTGTCCGGAAGGTTGAGAATTGATGAGGACGGCGTAGCTTTCCCCGCTGGTATACAACTTCGAAAATGTTTTTGTGCCGTTCTGAGTGAAAGTCAACGTGTCGCTGGCCCCATCTTGAACAACCAACGTTCCGACGAGGCCGCTGACTGCGACACTGATGGTGTACTCATTCGTGCAGGTCGCGGTCACCGTGAGGTTCGACGTGATAGTCCCGCTGGCATTGCTGCTGAGAGTGCAAGTCTGTCCGACGGGCTGCGACTTTATTGCGACAGAATACGACGCGCCGCTCGCATAGGTCATGCCGAACGTTTGTGTATCGTTCGTAGTGAAGGTCAGCAAATCGGTGGGCGAGTCCTGCACCACCAGTGTTCCTGTAAGACCCGTCACCGCGACGCTGATGGTATAGCCTCCGCCTGAGCAACTCGCGGTGACGGTAATGTTTGAGGTGATCGTGCCTTTGGAATTGCTACTGAGAGTGCAGGTCTGGCCGTTCGGCTGCGTCTTCACCGTAACCGAATATCCCGTACCGCCCGGATAAGTCGTGGCAAAGGTCTGGGTGTTGTTCGATGTAAAAGTCAGCGAATCGCCCTTGTTGTCTTGTACAACGAGTGTGCCGGTGAGTCCGGTGGCCGCGACGCTGATCGTGTAGCTGGATGAGCAGCTGGCCGTTACCGTGATGTTTCCCCGGATCGTGCCGCTGGAGTTCTTGCCGAGGGTGCAGGTCTGCCCGGTAGGCTGTGTTTTGACGGTGACGGAATAGGTCGATCCGCTGGCATACGAGGTGGCGAAGGTCTGGGTTTTGCTGGCGGTAAAGGTCAGCGTATCGCCCTTGTCGTCCTGCACGACAAGTGTCCCGCTGAGGCCGTTGACGGAAACGCTGATGGTGTAATTCGTCGCAGCAGCCTTCGTGCTTCCGGCAACAATGACAAGCGACACCGCGGACACAATAAGGAACCAGTGCGTGCAGGATTTCATATTCCCTCGGTAAAACGGCTGGAATCTGGATATTACTGGGACCTTACTGATGGAAAGGAAGCCTTCGTTCCGCCCAAAGCGAGCAGCAGTGTTCTACAGAAGGAACCAGCTGTCAAGGGGTAATCTTGTCGCGCCGGATGACATATCCGGCGGTTTGCACCCCGTTAAAAACGAAGCCGGACGCCGGGTTACGCGGCGCAAATATTTGCCGGATTGCGCTTGTACGCGTTGGTGAAGCGAACCCGCACTAGCCGGCACGGGCTACCTTGCACGTGTGAATCATCTGCCAAATCGAGCCTTTATCCTTCACCACACACATTCCTCGGATTCGGTTACCGTTGTATCGGACGGATCGGGCTATAATTGCGCCTGCCCATGGCCCTTCCTTCTGGCACAAAACTTGGCCCATATGAAATTCAAGCTCCACTCGGTTCAGGCGGAATGGGCGAAGTTTACCGAGCCCGTGACACACGCCTTGAGCGCACCGTAGCAATCAAAATCCTTCCCGAATCATTCAGTTCCGATCCCAGTCGGCTTGAGCGTTTTCGGCACGAAGCTCGCGTGCTGAGCACCTTGAACCATCCCAATGTGCTCGCGATCTACGATGTCGGAGCGCAGAATGGGCTCCACTATCTCGTATCAGAATTTCTGGACGGGAATTCGCTCCGCGAACTACTGGCTGACGGCCCAATCCAGCGCCGCAAGGTTGTCGAATACGCATTGCAGATTTGCAAAGGGCTAGCCGCCGCCCATGATAAAGGCATCATCCACCGCGACCTCAAACCGGACAACATCTTCATCACTCAGGATGGTCGCGTCAAAGTTCTCGACTTCGGCCTCGCCAAACAGGTATCTGCCGCAGGCGAGGGCGTCACCGCGACCGTAGGCCTGCCCACGACGCCCGGCACCGTCATGGGGACGGTTGGCTACATGTCTCCAGAGCAGGTCCGAGGCCAGCCAATCGATCATCGCTCTGACGTTTTCAGCTTCGGCGCCGTCTTGTTCGAAATGATGTCCGGAAAACGGGCATTTCAGGGCGAGTCGTCAGTCGAGACGATGAACGCGATTCTGAAGGAAGATGCCCCCGAGATTTCTATTTCTGGCACTCAGGTATTGCCGGGATTGGATCGAATCATGCGGCGGTGCCTCGAGAAGAAACCGGAGCAGCGCTTCCAGTCGGCGAGTGATCTGGCATTTGCGCTGGAAGCGCTGAGCGTGGGATCGAGCACTTCTGAAGCGGTACTGGGCCTGACACCAACAACTAAGAAGACGCGCCTGTCCCTGGTTGCCGCGGTCCTCGTCGCAGTGGTCGCGGTGGCTGCAGCGATAGGCTGGTTCTTTACCCGCCCACAGTCATATAAGCTGAATTTCCAACAGATTTCGTTTCGCCCCTCCTACATCCGCACGGCCCGATTTGCGCCAGGCCGTACCGTGGTTTATGCGGCTTCAATCAATGGCCAACCAATGACGCTGTTCTCGGCTCGCACAGACACTTTTGAGTCTGAGCCACTAAATCTGAAGGCCGATCTGCTTAGCGTGTCGCGTTCCAGTGAACTGGCCGTTTCCCTCGGCCGTGTTTTCGACACGATGTGGACGCCGACCGGGCGCCTTGCCGAAGCTCCCCTCGGAGGCGGTGGTTCCACGCGTGAACTGCTCGATGACGTGATCGATGCGGACTGGAACAAAGACGGGACCGAACTGGCAGTTGCCCGAAGAGTCGGCGACCACTTCCGGCTTGAATACCCGATTGGCAAAGTTCTGTACCAGACCGCCGGTTACATCAGCGATGTGAGGTTCTCGCGCAACGGTGAACAGATCGCGTTTGTCGATCATGGGATTATCGGAGACGATCGCGGCACAATCAACCTGATTGATCGGCAAGGACAACGACGTGCGCTAACCAAAGAATTCGAGAGCATCCAGGGACTCGCCTGGTCGCCAAAGGACAACGAAATTTGGTTTTCCGCGAGCGAGAGTGCAGAGCTTAATTCGATTCGTGCTGTTGACCTGAAGGGACGGACCTGGCGTGTGGCGGCGGGGCCCGTTCGGATGCACCTCCAGGACATCGACGAAGACGGACAATTGCTTCTTTCGGCAGAGAACATCCACTGGCAGATCGGAATCGGCGATGCCAAGTCCGGCTCGGTCCAGGATTTCTCGCCTTTCGAATACGAAGCCATGGGCGGGTTGTCGAAAGATGGAAACACGGTTTCGTTGAACAGCTTCGATATCGCCGGCGACGCGAGCTACCGGCTTTACTTGCAGCGGAGGGATGGTTCGACTCCGATCCTTGTAGGCCACGGAGTGGCGACCAGTTTTTCGAATGATGGCAAATGGTTGGCATCTGTCGATCCGGCCCACCCAGAAAATCTTTTTCTGATTCCGGCTGGGATCGGGGAAGCTCGCACATTGCACGCGCCTGCCGGACGTTACTATGCCGGCACTTCATTCTTTGCCGACGGAAAGCGTCTGTTAATTACCACCGTGAGCGCGGGTCAAGGTCCACAGAGCGCAGTGCAGGAAGTGGACAGCGGATTGGTCCACGTGATTGGCCCGGACGGCAGATTTGTGAAGCCAAATATCATGAACCTGTTCCCCGGGCCATCTCCGGATGGAAAATATTGCATTGAAACGGACGGCAAAGGGAGCTACTGGTTACAATCCGTCGATACAGGGGACGCGCGCCAGATTTCTGCAATCGCCTCGGACGAACGAATCATCAACTGGCACAATGATTCCAACAACGTATTTCTGGCCCGTAACGATGGCCCGAATGTTCAGGTCACAAACCTGGAGCTTGCATCCGGGCGGCGCACCCTGTGGATGACATTTTCTCCGCCCGACAAGACGGCACTGACACCCAACACCTTTCTGCTCATCACCTCAGACGGAGCCCACTTTTCCTACGAGGCACACAAGATTTTTTCCACGCTGTTCATCGCGAACCGTGTTCAGTAACCGGGATAGACGATTGCGGCGGTTAGATCACCATCCCGTCGGAAGCCGGTATGACGGCCAAGCGCTGAGAGCCCGTCGAGCAAGGGAAGGCGCTCAAAGGACACCGGGATGTACCCGCCGTTTGCGGCGCTTGGCAACGCAGTGAACTTGGTCACACATATAAGTCGGCTCTATCGCTGACTGCCGAACTGGAAGCTGAAGCGGCGTCATTGGGACTGGTGCGTGAACTTCCACATGTTCGAGCGCCAGAGCAGCGCAGACGCCATCACCTTGATCCGCAGCGCGCTCAATCGGATAGGCATGGGCGCCGCCTCCTCCGGTCACGAAGTACGTAATTCCGCCATGCTCGTGCCGCTCATAGTTGTGAACATGACCGTTGAAAACGACGATGCGAAAAGGAGCGTGAGCCTGGCGTGCCTCGAGCATTTCGGCTAATGCCTGTGCTGGTTTGAACGCCCCCCAATCTCGACTCCAAGGCGCTCCACGCTGGGTGCATTTTTACATGCGGAGGAAACCGAGAACTAGAACAGCTCGACCGCCGCGATATGGCCCAAGGCAGAAGCAAGTCGAGCATCCCGTGTAACTAAGGAGCTCCTAGTTTCTCTGCCAGCACAATGCAGGCAGTATCGTAGGCAGAAAAATTATGACGGAGCTGCCAGACACCTGGCAGGAATGCCCAATGCGGATGTGTCGAGCAACCCGGAGATCCATCACCAGTCTACTTCTTCATTTCAGATTTCCAGTTCAGAACCAGAGACATTGGATGTGCCGAGCCGTTGTTGTAGTTGGTATTGACGAGGAAGCGCTGGCCGTCTCGGCTGACATCATAGATGATCACTTCAGTCGTCGCTACCCGCTCGCGTGGATCGGTCTGGAAAAGAACGGTCGGAGTGCCAGACTCGAATTCGGCTTTCGTGTCGACGGAAGCGGCCATCAGCTTTGCGTCGGGTGACAGAAAGTAGATTTCTTTGCCATCTCCGCGCCATCGGGGCTCTTCCCCACCGTTGGTCGAGACCTGCCACTTGCCACGCGCATCGGGAAACGATGTCACGTAAACTTCCCAGCGTCCGCTCTCGTTTGAGGAATAGGCGACCCACTTGCCATCGGGGGAAAACTGCGCACCGTTCAGTGAAGCGTTCGCTTTCAGAAACAAGTGCGACTTACCATCCGCGAAGGAATGGACCCACAGGTCGGGCATGGCGAGGTAGAGCAAATTGTGCCCATCGCGTGACCAGTCGAGCGGAAGCATATCGACTCCGCCCGGCAACTCCAACTCGCGCTCGGATTGCGATCCGTCGGAAGGTTTGACGTAGATATCGAAATTGCGGCCGCGGCTGGAGCCGAAGGCAATGCGGCTACCATCCGGGCTCCAAACGGGCACCGCATCGATGGCGGGATCGAAAGTGAGGCGGCGGAAGGACGACCGGGCAATATCGTAGATGAAGACATCGGTGTTGTCGTTGCTCGTGTCGGTCTTGTCGATGGCGACATATTTTCCGTCACGCGAAATTGCAAGGTTGCTGTAGGCGTCCGGAGGAACTGAATCGGAGATGACTTTGCCGCTGCGGTCGTACCAAGCCATTCGGGAAAGCGAAGCCTCACCCCCCTTTTGCGCGATCACGATATCGCCGCTGGCGGCGAACGCCGCTTGCATGATGCGCGATTGCAGCTTGACGTTATCGAAGACGCGCACCACATCGCCGGTGAGTTGATAGGAGCTGAGATCGAGCTGCTGGGCCTGGATGGCGCCGTCGCGAACGAAGAACAGATAGCCGTTAGCGTAGCCGCCGTTGTAAATCGTTTTCGTGAGAAAGCGCCTTTCGCTCTGGTTGTCGATGGAGCCGACATACAGTTTGTTGAGCTCGGTGTCACCGCGAATGTTCCCGGCGAGGAAAAGATAGTGCTTGCCGTCGGGCAGGAATACCGGCCAACGAAAAGTATTCTCGTCATTGGACGTGTCCGGATACTTAAACTTGACGGGAGTCCCGCCATTGTCGGAGACCGACATGAGGCCGCCATTGAGCGTGCCGATGGGGGTGAACAGGATCAGTCCAGTCTTGCTCCAGGTACCGCCGCGCCCGTTGGGAGCGTCGCACAGCGTCCGGACCGAAGCGCTGTCAAGGTCGAAGCGCTTGAGCTTGCCGTCGGCGAAAAATCCGATGGCACGCCCATCTGGCGACCAGAACGGGAATGTCGCCCCGTCGGTGCCCGCAATGGGCTTGGCGTCCGTGGCGCCGATCTCGTAGAGAAAGAGACCGACTTTGTGAATCTCCTCCCGATACGCAGCCAACACGACCGTGTGCCCGTTGGGAGCGACCGCCATGGATCGCGCGGAAAACGGCAGCGCTGCCGTGAATTGCATCGCACGCGGCGCAGGCTGCGTGAAGCGCGCCCACAGCAGGATCGTGGCAACGAGGGCAATCGCGGCGAGCGCAACGATTGCGACATACGCGATCCAACCCGCCAGTCTCGGCCGCTCTGGCATAGCGCCCGGCTGCGCCGTCGACAGCCATTTCAACTCGAGCTTCACATCGAGTGCCGACTGGAAGCGCTCCTCCGGACTCTTGGCCAGACAGGTGCGCACGAGCCGGTCCAGAGCAGCCGGTGATGTCTTCAGCGCTGCGCTGACAGGCTGCGGTTCATCTTCCAGAATCGCACTCGCCACCTTGATCTGCGACTTACCCTCGAAAGGGCGCTTGCCGGTCGCCATCTCGTAGAGCACCGTGCCGAAGGCAAAGATGTCGCTGCGGGCGTCGGCTTCGTTCCCCTGAATCTGCTCCGGCGACATGTACTGCACCGTGCCTACCAGCGTGCCCTGTCGCGTCAGCGGCAAATATTCTGGGCTGGGCGAAGTCATGGTCATGGCCGCGCTCAGCAGCGGCGCCGACCCGCTTCCCGACGAGGCGCCCATGACCGCCGCTTTGGCTAAACCAAAGTCGAGCAGCTTCGCGCCACCCTTCGTCAGCATAATGTTGCCGGGCTTCAAGTCGCGATGAACAATACCGGCACGGTGAGCACGATCCAGGGCGTCAGCAATGTTGCATCCGATTGCGATGAGTTCTTTCAGTGGCAGCGGCCCGCGCTTGAGCCGCTCCGCCAGCGACTCCCCTTCCAGAAACTCCATCACGAGGTAGTCGGTACGGTCCTCGTGCCCGACGTCATATAAGGTGCAAATGTTGGGATGATTGAGCTGGGAGATGGCTTTTGCCTCGCGCTCAAAGCGCTGCTTCAGGTCGGGATTGTCGGACAAATGCGACGGCAGTACCTTGATCGCAACCGTGCGCTCCAGCCGCGTATCAAGCGCCCGATACACCTCTCCCATGCCGCCAGCGCCGAGCGGCGCGATAATTTCGTAGGGACCGAGCCGAGTTCCCGCGGAAATCCCCATTTACCTCCTTGAAGTGCCTGGATTGTACACCCAGCCTTTGCCTCGGAAAGAAGACCTAGGGCGTCGTGGAGATTCCGCTCCCAGCAAAGCGAGAGGGCTATCATTGCGCCGAAGGTCCCTGCGGTAGCGCCGGCCGAAAAGTTTCACACGCAGGGGAGCATCTCAGGCAGTGCTAGACAGCCAGCTATAAATTAAGACGAGGATCCAGTAAGGGGTTTCTCCAAGGTAGCTTCTTCCCATTTAAGTGTGAATTGGATGTGCAGCCTCGCCTTCGAGTAGGCCTTAGTCTTTCTGGTACCATTGTGATCGCCGCAAACCGATTACGCCTTTGATGCCGTGTGCTGGATTCAATTCGTGCTCAAGACAATGAAAAAGAGCGATTTGTAATCGAGTGAGCCGCACGAAGAACAAAGGATTTGCACGCCTGCAACAATCCAGGCATGGCTGCTAGTCGTACCCTGAAAGGAAGAATCTGACGGGCTTGTCTACTCAGTCCAACGTGGACCCGTCTGACACCACGTTGGTGTCAGCGATTTGCTCGGGCGACCAGCAAGCCATGGAGCAGCTTTATTCGCGTTATTCGTCCCTCGTTTACGCGGTGGCATTGCGCGTTCTGGGAGATTCGGGTGCCGCGGAAGATATCCTTCAAGACGTTTTCATGAGGCTGTGGCGGCGCCCGGATGCTTTCGATGCAAGCCGCGGTAGCCTGGGTGCTTGGCTTGCCGTGATTACTCGCAATCGAGCGATTGATTTCCTGCGAAAGCGTCGTCACGAAGCGGATATTGCGGATGCCCCGGAAGGCGATGAGCCCGGCACGCTTCGCGGTGCCGAATGGGCAAATATGGCAGACAGGATTCGTCGGGTGCTGACGGACATGCCTGACACCCAACGATCTGCACTCGAGATGGCGTACTTCGAGGGGCTAACTCATGTCGAGATCGCCGAAAAGACCGGCGAGCCCTTGGGAACGATCAAGACTCGGATTCGAGCAGGTCTGCAGGCATTACGCAAGGCCTTTAACCCATGAGTGTGCACGAACAATTCGCGGATGACCTCGCGCTGTATGCGTTGGGCGCGCTGGCTCGTGAGGAACGTCTGGTTATAGAGAGGCACTTGCAAGAGTGCCCCGACTGTCTGCAGGAAGTCACCCGTCTGCAGGAAGCCGCCTCAATGCTGCCTCTATCGGTCAGCGGATCCAAACCTCCCGCACGTTCCCGCGAGCGTCTGATGGCCGCCATTGCGAACGAACCGCAGCGAACCCGAGTCCGTCCCATTCGGCCAAGATCTTCTTGGCTTATCACGTCAGGATGGACTGCAGCGGCTGCGGCCATCATTATCGTGTTTTTCCTACTGCATCAGAGAGAGGATCTTCGACAACGCATCGTTAGCCTGGAAGCCGATGTCGCGGCCCAACGGGGCCAGTTGCTTGAAGCGAAGGATCTCTTGGAGACATTGACGTCAGCCGATGCCGAACATTTCACTTTGGTAGGGGGTAAGACTCCACTCCCACCGCACGGCAAAGTAATCTACGTGCGCGCCAGAGGTACTCTGGTGTTCTTGGCGAGTAACATTCCAACACCGCCACCTCGCACGACCTACGAGTTATGGTTGATTCCCACAAGCGGCGCGCCCGTCCCTGCCGGCCTTTTCAAGCCCAGACCGGATGGGACGGCGACTATCGTGAGGCCTCCCCTGCCGCCCGGCGTGGAAGCTAAGACATTCGCGATCACCATCGAACCCGAAGCCGGCTCATCAGCTCCCACGTCACGGCCAATTCTGGTCGGTATTCCAGGATAGC
>Ga0335074_10017003_pt1 | contig 10242 bp, 10 predicted proteins | sample Lox_Sample_23_FD_206715 | JGI IMG/M metagenome (GOLD analysis project Ga0335074, IMG submission 206715) | Soil microbial communities from Loxahatchee National Wildlife Refuge, Florida, United States - Lox_Sample_2.3 | ecosystem: Environmental > Terrestrial > Soil > Wetlands | place: USA...
TGCCGTCGCCGACCGACAGGTAGTACCGGACCAGGTCCAGTTTGGTCTCCCCGCGGGCCGGGAAGTACACCCGGCCCGGATTGGAGATCCGTACCGACCGGTCCCCGGCCTCAACCTCCACCCCATCCGCGGTCATGGGAGAAACCTAACCCCTGCTCACAGGCGGAGCTTCAGGCCCTCATGGGAGGCCACGAAGCCGAGCTGCTGGTAGAAGCGGTGGGCGTCGGGCCGCGACTTGTCGGAGGTCAGCTGGACCAGCCCGCAGCCGCGGCGGCGGGCTTCCTCGATGGCCCAGCCCATCATGGCCGCGCCCAGGCCGCGGCCCCGGTAGGACTCATGAACCCGGACGGCCTCGATCTGCGCGCGCAGCGCGCCGCGGCGCGCCAGCCCGGGTATGAACGACAGCTGCAAGGTGCCGACGACCTGCGTCCCGGCCTGCGCGACCACCAGGAGATGAGCGCCATCGGCGTCGATGGCGCGGAACGCCCGCTGATAGGCGGCCAGATCCTGATCCGAGGTCACCCCGTCCCGGGCGGCGCCGAGCTGATCGGCGGCGAGCAGACCCACCAGGGCCGGGATATCGTCGGCTTCCGCCCGGCGCAGGACCACGGTCGAGGTACCCAGCTCAATGGTCGCCAGATCGTTCATGATCACAGTGTGCAGGCGGGACAGAACATGCGCGGCGCCAGGTCGGCCCCGCTGACAGTGGCTCTGACCGGCGCCAGGGCGAGCTGGGACAAGGTGACGGATTGCCGCAGCCTGGCGGGCGGGACGTTCAATGCCGTATATCTGGTCGACGTGGCGATGGCACCAGGCTTGTAGTGAAGATCCCGCCCGGTCAGACCTGTCCGTAGATCGTCCTGGCCGTATCCCGCTGGACGTCCGATGCGCCGCGCGAAAGTCAGATTTTGCGGATCAAACCCGTATAACCGGCTACGACTAGTGTCGCCAGCGCCCACCCCAGCGCCTGCAGGAGCCAGGCGGCGCCAGTGAGAATTTGCCCACCAACGCTGGTGGAGTCGAGTGCGCATTGGTTGTTTAGCCCAGTGTTGATGGCCGGCAGGCCTAGGTCGAGGCCAAGTCCGACTTGTTCCACGATGGAACAAGCGGTGCCAGGGCGTCCGGTTGCAGTGGTGTGCGCGGCTTCGAAGTGTCCGGTCCCGGCCCGGATGTGTCCAGCTGCCAAGCCAAGAACGATGGCTAGAAGCACCACGACCACCAAGCCAACGAGCGCCCGCCAGCTCTGGTACCCGTAGCCGACCGCGATTCCCTTCAAACGGTGCCATGCCCGAGCCCAGCGGCCGCCCAGTTCCCCGCGGGCTAGGAGATCGTCTTGTTGGGCGATCAGGACTCGGCGGGCGGCCGCCTCGTTGCCTGAAGCGCGATGAATTGCCGCGAGCTGTTGATATGGCTGTGTCGCATAGGCGGGAGTGTATGAGTGCAGCCACAGCAGCCAGCGATCCAAATCGGCACCACGGGGGTCAAGCGCCGAATAGGTGAAACTATCAAGGCGGAGGTGCCCGTCGTCTTCCCAGGACTGAGGATCTTCTCTCAGACCTGACCGGCATATTGCATCGCCCGGTAGGCAAAGCCCGGTAACAGAGGCTGAAGCCAGGTCCAGCGCCAGCCCATCGGGGCTGAGAATCCGGCCGTTACCGAAATCCAGGCCGCCGCCGATCCGCGCCGCGGTCAGATCCAAGGTAGGTCGGCCGCGTCCGGCGGCATGGAATTCATTACGGAAGAGTGTCGCGCCGTCTACCTGTAGCTCGTTTGCGGTCAGCGCCGCTCCAGAGTCGTTGCTCAGCTCGGTACCGTCGAATTCAAGGTTATCGCCGATATGCGCGCCATGGAGTCGCACTGCGCTATGGAGGATGTGATTTCCGAGGCATCGGCTGTGACGGAGCAACATTGATCCGTTCACTTTCAGATTATCGGCGGCCAGCGCGGGTCCGGATTTGTTGACCAGAACAGCGAGATCGCCTCGGAGGCTTCCGCTGATAAGCGCCCCAGTAAGCTGGGCTGCAGCAGATTCACAGTCAGATGTCATCCGGGTCCGGTTGAGTTCTAGCGAGCCGTTTACCTTAAGGTCGTCAGCCACGAACGCGGGTCCCGAGTTGTTGACGAAAGTGCTGCCATTACAGTCAAAAACGCCACCAATGTATGCACCGGCAATCTGTATTGCGCCAGAATCGGAGTCGGCATCAATTCGTGTCTGGACAAGCTCGACAGCACCTTCCACGTACACTCCATTGGCAGCAATTCCGGGCAGGTGAGTGCTGAACAACATCAGCCATGGCAGGCGGGCGCCTCGCATGGTCACGGGCTGATCTACCACGCATTGCGACAGTCCGAGGCCAATGATGGGTGCCAGCCGGTCAAGATCCAGTGCCCCTATGATCCGTGCGCGCGCTAGACGCAGCCCCTGCGGATGGGACTGTTCGAGGTAGCGGCCGAGCAGTAGGTCACGAATAACCTCTGCTCGAACCAGGTATCGGTGGTCCTCGGTGACCGCAAGGCGTGCCGGGTCAAGGCCGCCACAAGCTAGTTCGTGCCCTGCGATAATGGCCTCTACCAGTGCGCGCTCGACTGGACTAAGGTCCTTGGACTCCATGGCTAAAACAACCTCCTTACCGGCAATCACACCTGGATTCTCCCACCCAGCGGCGGCCAGGCGGCCCTTCCAGGTGCTGCGGGATGAGCGGGCCAGCAGGACGCTCGGCATCCCGGACCGGGCGACGCCATGGGCGACAGCTAGCCACGCATCGCGGAATGGTCGGCCACAAGATTGGCTGTTCACCGCCGAGCTCGCCTACCGCGTCGAGGAGCCAGTCGACGGAGCACGGCGGTCTTTCCCGAACCGGAGGCGCCGTCGTACGGCTCCATGGCAACAGGGTTTCGCATGACTGGCAGTAGTGCGCCTGAAAAAGGCGCCACAAAGGAAGCCAGGTCTCAGCGCAATCCCACCACATCTCTGGTAAGCGAACCACTCTCATGACCCCATAAGGGTTACTGTGCCGTTGCACGCTAGCGCGACCGGCGTCGGCGGGCGGACCCGGGCTGGGCGCGCAGCGGGCCGGCTCAGCTGGTCAGGTCTTTCGGCCCGCCGGTGTCCGTTGTGGGCATCGAGCATTTACGCTGAGTCAGTGATGTCAGCCTGCCGGCGGCTGAGCGCGGGCGGAGCGTGAGGAGGGGCAGTGTTCCGGGAAAAGCGGGAGGAGCGTCGCCGCGAGCGAGAGGCCGATCACTACCGGATGCGCCAGAAGCTGGTCTCGATCGGCGATGACTACTGGATCGAGAACGACCGCGGCGAGCGGGTCTACAAGGTCGACGGCAAGGCCCTGCGACTGCGCAAGACACTGATCTTCGAGGACGCCCGCGGCGCGGAGCTGGTGAAGATCCAGGAGCGCATGCTTCACGTCCGCGACACGATGGAGATCGAGGACCGGGACGGGAACCGGGTCGCGGTGGTCAAGAAGGCGCTGATCACGCCGCTGCGTGACCGGTGGATCGTGAAGCTCGCTGATGGTCCGGACCTGGAGGTCAAGGGCAACATCGTGGAGCACGAGTACACCATCCAGGACGGCCGCACCACGGTCGCGGAGGTGTCCAGGAAGTGGTTCCGGGTAGCCGACACCTACGGCGTGGAGGTCGCTCCCGGGCAGGATCCGGTGGTGATCTTGGCCGTCACGGCGGTTCTGGACACCATGGCGCACCCGGGACGCTGATCCCTAGGTCATGGCAGACCTGCGGTAACCGAGGCGATGAGAACCTCACTGCGCCAGATGACCGCTGCTATCCAGAAGGCAGCCGGGGCCGCCCTGGGCACGTGGCGGGCGGGAATATCGATCGCCTACGACATTTAGGACAACCGCTCGTACCGAAATGAGGATTTTCTGCTGACGCATATGTATGCAGCAAATGGCATACTAACTCACGACTTGTTGACATTATCAGCGATTACCGCCCGGCCTTTCCTAGTTTTCTGATAGGAAACCAGATCGCCGAATCGGCGCTCCTAGGTGCAGTTCATTCCTGCGCGCTCCTGACGCGCCGATCAGCCAGATCTGTGCGGGGTGCTGAGGCTGTACGGCGGCGGCTGCTCCGAACGGATATCCGGCGCCCCTGGTTGGCCAGCGCCTGCACGGCGATGTTCCGCTCGATCATCCCGGCGGGCCGGGCGGTGATCGCGGCGCCGGTAGCCGGGGGCGATGATCTGGCAGGTGGCCAAGGTGATGGTCTGCACAGGCGTCATCCGACCGCCTTCAGCACGCTCCGCGGCAAGGCCTTGCCTGCCGTCTCATCCTGCATGCGGAGCGATGGCGTGGAAGGTCCAGACGGTGCTGGCGGGTCTGGCTGCGCAGGCGTCCTGGTAGCCGGCGGTCACGAGTATGGCGGTGAATCCGGCTTCGGCCAGCAGCTTTCCGGTCTTCCGTTGCTGCCTTCACACATGTCCGGCGACGGCGATGAAAATCATCGCGGCGGCAATAGCGCGAGCCACAATGTTGTGAACACGATTGCCTTGGCCTTCGTTTAGCTGCTTCATGTTTCTCTGTTCGCAGTGCGGAACATCTCGCTGGTCCTCTCCGTACTCGGCGCCACCTTGTCACCGGTGGCTCGCCCGGCTCATAGCGGTGGCGGCTGCCTGGTTGGCCGTGGACGACGCGGTGAGCCGGTCACTGGCATGGTAGGTGCGCGGCGGTCCGGCAGGAATCCGGTGTTCCCACATGTAGGTGAGCAGGCCGCACGGGAAGATCAGCCAGCCAGCGGCCAGGAGACCGGCATGATGGCCGCGCCGGGCCCCTTTGTTCCGCGATCCGGGCGCTCAGAACCCCTGCAGGCCAGCAGGTGCGGGAAGCGGTTCTCCCGGCAACGGTTCTGTTTCCATGCGGGCCACACCAACCGCCAGGTCACCAGGCCCTGTTCCTCAGCCCGCGCACGGCAGAGGCCAACCTGGCCCGGGTGTACCGCAAGCTGGTGTTGCTCGCGCGCCGAACTCGGCGCGGTCATGGCCTGCAGCGTGTCTACGGGCCGCCGGCATCCTGAAGTCCGGGGGGCTCGGCCGCCATAGAGGGGGTGGCGGGCCGACCTTCATGTGGAAACACCCGATTCGTCCGGGGGCGCCACCGGCTTACCGTCTCTTTGACCGGCCTGCAGAGCCGGCGGAAGAGCCGCCGCATCGGGCCATGAAGGAGGAGAAATGCAAACAACCACCCCGAACTCGCAGCCTTCGACCGGCCCTACGGGTGTGGCGGCGGCCACGAGCGCTGCCGTCACCTCGGCTGACCATCTTGCGCGGCAGCACGTGCAAGAAGAGACATCCGGGGCCGGCCCCGCAGGGCTCCGGCGGCTGTGGGACCGGCTACGCCTGACCGTGGCGGAGATGAATTACGCGGCCAATCGGCTCGCAGATCCGCGCGTGCGCTGACCGTCTTGGCCGGCCACGGCTGGCTAACCTCGGAGCGGACCCGGCGACGCGGCCCGGACCTCACGTTGCACCCTCGACAGCAGCACAGACGGCAACAGGTAACCAGGAGACAACCATGAACAGTCCATCGGCGGCGAGGGTCGGCGATCTCGCCGGCGGTAATCGGATGAGCGGCGATCCCGCCCCCGGCAGCACCGCGCTCGTGCCGGATGCTCACCCAGAGCGACCGGCCGATCGCATCGGCCTGAGCCGCGCCGGTGCGCTCACCGGTCTGGCCGGCGCTGCCTTGTACGTCGCCGGTCCGTTGCTGCCCGGCAGGGCCCCGAAACCGGACGCCGCGACATCCCAGGTGATCGTCTTTTTCGCAGACAAGCGCGGCGCCCTGCTCACCGGGTTCAGCCTCGAACTCGTCGCTCTCGGCTTCTGCTTTGCTTCCTCGGGTATCTCCGTGCCGTTATCGCCGGCGCCCGCCCGTCAAGCACCGTGGCCGCCACGTCAATGGTCGCCGCGTGGGTGGCGGTTACGCCTTCGGCACCGGGCCGTTGCTGCAGATCGTGTGGTTCGCCGCCGCCGGCGCCTGCATGACCTTCAAGACCTACCCCAGCCAGGAACGCAGTGAAGCCCGCGATCCTCATTCCGGATCCCCGGCTACGGACGCTTACCGAGGCCACGGCCGGGTCCGGGAAATATGTCCCGCACGGCCGGGACGAATCGTCCGGATGGATCCGAGACGATCTCCTGTGCCTGCCGGGAGCCAGCCGCTTCCCGACGGGAACCCTGAATCGCTCATCCTGCCTTCCCATCGGCTACAAAAGGAGGACCCGGTCATGGGTAATTCAGCGATCGATCTGCGGCACAGCCGCCGAGCAGGAACGGCGGTCTGCGTCACCGCCGTGCCGCCGCTGGTCTTTGTCGAGGAGCCCCGGCGCGGCGGCGTGACATGCGGAGGGCCGGCTCAGGCCCAGTTGGTGATCTGCGGCCCAGTTGAGGGGTTTCCCGTGATGAGCGGTAACGATCCCGGAACGATCCGGGCGTGGCGTTACGTTCTGTAGTGAAGGCGCAGGCAGCAGGTATGCAGGTACCGGAGATGACAGATGTCGCGGCTCGCCGCCTCCGGCTGGCGTCACCGGCGACCGCGCTTATCGTCGGCGGTCTCGTGCTAGCACTGGCCGTCCTCGACGTGCCGCTGGCCCGCCTCGCGCATCAGAGCCTGAACGCCAGCGGCGGCTCATCGCCGGTCTGGTTCTCGGCTGCCCTCGGAGTTGTCGGCTTCGTGGTGGCCTCGCGCACACCGCGCAACCCGCTCGGCTGGATCCTGCTAGGCGGGGCGGTGTTCAGCTCGCTCAGCCAGGACGCCAGCTTCTATGCCGTTGCCGACTACCGGCTCCGGCACGGCGGGCTGCCGCTCGGCTGGGTCGCGGTGCTCGCGCAGCCCGGCTGGGCGGCCGGCATCGTGCTGACCGGACTGGCTGTGCTGCTGTTTCCCGACGGCCGACCGCCGTCACCGCGTTGGCGATGGGTCCTGTGGCTCTACCTGGCGGCAGCCACGCTGTATCTAGTCGGCGTGTTGATCGCGTCGGTCGGGGCCATCGCCGGTCACGACATCCGGGTGGATGCCAGCGGGAACCTGCTAGTTCTTAGCCACCCCGCGGGTTCTTCGGCGTGGTGGGGCGTGGTCGAAGCCGTGTTTCTCCCGGTGCTGGCCGTGTGCTGGGCGGGATCGGTGGCGGGCCAGGCGGCCAGCTTCCGGCGCTCGTCCGGGGAACGCCGACAGCAGCTGAAGTGGCTGCTGAGCGGATCGGCTATCGCCGGAGTCGGCATCCCGCTGGCCGTTTGGCTGTCAGCCAGCCACGGGATTCTCGCCGGGCTGGCGGGCGGCATCGCGGGTGCCTGTGGGGAGCTCGGGATCCCGGTCTGCATGGGCGTGGCCATCTTGAGGTACCGCCTGTTCGAGATCGACCGGATCATCTCCCGGACGCTGGCCTATGTGATCGTCACCGGCCTGCTGGCCGGCGTGTACGCCGGGCTGGTGCTGCTGGCCACCCAGGTGCTCCGAGTCCACGCTCCGGTGGCGGTGGCCGCGTCCACGCTGGCCGCGGCGGCATTGTTCAGCCCGCTACGGCGGCGGGTGCAGCGCGCGGTGGACCGGCGGTTCAACCGGGCCCGGTATGACGCCGACCAGACAGCGGCGGCGTTCGCGGCCCGGCTGAAAGACGCGGTCGACCTGGATGCGGTCCGTGATGACCTGGCCAGTGTCGTGCACCAGGCTCTGGAACCCGCCCACGTCTCGGTGTGGATCAGCCAGCGTGACTGAGGCTGGCTCCCCCCATCAAGCCCGGCCGGGCGCGGCATCACCAACCCAGCCTCTCCCAGATCAGCGCCAAGGCTGACCAGATGACAAGCCGGACGGCTCCGGGCGCTGGGAGCTGCGGCCGGCGCGCTGGCGAGCGTCGCGCTGGCACCGCGGCCAGGACTGGAGCTGCGAGCTCGTCGGGTCCTCGCCAAGTGAAGGCCAGGTAGCGGCACGGCGCGATGGCGGTGATGCGGCACCCGATCGTGCTCTGGCTCTCGGGAGTGTCGGGGCGCCAGAACAGCTCGTATGCTCCGCCCAGCTCGGGGTCGATGTTAGCCTTTGCGGCGAACCAGGTGCGCGCCTGCGCCGGGTCGACCAGAGCCTGCCACACTCGCTCGAGCGGGGCACGGATGTGCCGGCTGAGCGCAACGGAGTTGCCGTCCACGGTGGTGACCTCCTGTGCTCGGTCAGTCCTGTACCACGACTAGTCAGGACAAACAACAGGGTCCGGTTTGCTACCACGCCGCCGAGTGTCACCCTGGTCAGTCACCGAGGGGATGCCCTGCCACTGGCAGGATGGTGCTCCGCCCGCGCGACGGCCTGCGCGTTCCAATCCTCGGCCGTTCATGGTGATGAGGGAAGCGCTAACCGCGACGTCACATAATGCGGCGAGGTACCGGCCAGAACCCGGGCCGGGTTACTTGCGTACATCGGCTAGATCAGATCGACCAGGCGCGCAGAACGACCTGACCAGCGTGCCTGAACCGACGATCATCGCGGCCGTCCTGGCCGCCCCGATCGGCGGGAGTGTGCGCTCCCCTGAGATCGAGCGCCGATAACACGGTGTGAGCAGGAACGGTAGGTCCCCGAGCTGCCGACCATGAACTGGTCACGTGGTTGACTTCGTAGGGGTCGGTTCGCCCAGATCAGCCGGATCTGGATGCTCACGCAGCGGTGCAAGGCAGCGATCCCCTGAGGGCCGGCGGCTTGATCATGGGGACGCTGTCGCGATTGGCGTTTCACCGAAGATTCGGGCCGGCGAGGCGCGATGCCTTCGGGCCGGCCGTCGATACTGTTTCCAGTGACTTGCCCGAGGAGGCGGCCATGCCCGAGGCCTGCGGTGTGTTCGGGCGCGGCCGCGAGCTCGGCGCGGTGGCTGCCTTCCTGGACGGGTTGCCGTCGGGGCCGTCTGGGCTTCTGCTCGAGGGCGAGGCGGGGATCGGCAAGACGACGGTGTGGATGGCCGGGCTAGCCGACGCGGCCGCGCGCTCGTACCTGATCCTGCCGGCCCGTCCGACCGAATCGGAAGCGAAGCTCTCCTTCGCGGCGCTTGGTGATCTGCTGGGCGGGGTCATCGAGCGGGTGCTCGTCGGGCTGCCTGCGCCGCAGCAGAACGCTTTGCAGGTGGCGCTGCTGTTGAAAGACCCGGAGGGCAGCCCGCTGGAGCACCGAGCCGTCTGTGCCGCTTTTCTCGGGGTAGTGCGCCTCCTGGCCGCTCACAGCCCTGTGGTTATCGCCGTCGATGACCTTCAGTGGCTTGATCGGCCGAGCGCGGTGACGCTCGACTACGTGCTGCGGCGGCTGGAGAAGGAGCCGGTCGGGCTGCTGGCATCGGTCCGGGTCGGGGCGGGCGGGCAGCTGGCGTCTGTGGCCGGGGCGGGCTTGGCGGCACGGCGCATCGGGCACCTGCCGATCGGTCCGCTGGCGCCAGCTGATTACGAGGCGGCGATCCGGGCATTGGCTGGTGACCGGCTTTCCCGGCTCACCATCCGACGGCTGTTCGAGGCTTCGGGCGGGAATCTGTTCTATGGTCTTGAGCTGGCCAGGGCGCTGGGCCGGATGGGAACGGACCTGCTGCCGGGAGAACCGCTGCCGGTGCCTGCTGGCCTGCATGGGGTTCTGAGCTCCCGGGTTGCGGCGCTCCCGGCGGATGTCCAAGATGTCCTGCTGGCTGCGTCCTGCCTGCGGTCACCGACGACCTCGATGCTGGAGCAGGCGAACGGGCCGACGGCCTGGCCGGCCCTGCAGGCAGCCGCCGCCGAGGGCGTCGTGGAGATCGAGGGCACCAGGGTCCGGTTCACCCATCCCCTGCTGGCCTCGGCGATCTACTCCGGGGTCGCGCCCTGGCGGCGCCGGCAGGCCCATCGCAAGCTGAGCCTGATCGCCCCGAACGCGGAGGAACGAGCCAGGCATCAGGCCTTGTCCGTAGCGGGACCCGACGAGGACGCGGCCGCTGGCCTGGCCGAGGCGGCGCAGGCAGCCGCCGCGCGCGGCGCTCCCGGCGCCGCGGCGGACCTGGCCGAGCTCGCGGTCGCCCGTACCCCAGTCGAACTCGCACCGGCCAGGCGGCGACGCCGTCTGGACGCTGCCGGGTACCTGTTCCGGGCTGGTGACACTGCCCGGGCGCGACACGGGCTGGAGGCCCTGGCGCAGGACATGCCGAGCGGCGGTGAGCGGGCGGAAACGCTGCTGGTACTGGCCAGGCTCCTGCTGCACGACGCGGGGGATCTGGTGGCGGTGCCGG